>Ga0180437_10002560_pt1 | contig 28723 bp, 42 predicted proteins | sample SS_ome_4_FD_132410 | JGI IMG/M metagenome (GOLD analysis project Ga0180437, IMG submission 132410) | Hypersaline lake sediment archaeal communities from the Salton Sea, California, USA - SS_3_D_1 metaG | ecosystem: Environmental > Aquatic > Non-marine Saline and Alkaline > Hypersaline >...
TGCAGGGTTTTTTACAGGCTAATTTTGACCGAGAGGGGACTTTTACAACTTTCAGAAAATATTGAAACTTATGAAACCATATAAGAAACTAAACGTACAAGAACAAAGGTATTTTGACCGATTGGTTCAGGACCTTGAATACTGCGGACTCTTAAACGAAGCCGATTCCGTTATCGTAACTCGTTGCGCTCGTTCAATTCAGTTATTGGAAGAAGCGGATGCGGAATTGAAAGGAAATCAAATTCAAACGTATCCAAATGGATCTCGACAAGTTAGTCCGGAATTGACCGTGTATAAAACGCATCTTGCACACGTTGAAGGATTTTTAAAGCAACTTGGATTGACTCCGGCAGTACGCGACAAGATGCGAAACGAACAAGCCGAAGAAGTAAGTGATCCGTTCGATATTATAATGAACCAGAGCCATACAGGATAATTGGAAGTACGCGAATACATATCTGACGTTTTAAAAGGCAAAAGGATTTGTGGCGACTTGGAATTGGCTGCGGTCAAAAGGTGGGAACAGTTCGAAAACAATCCGGATATATATTACGATGCCGAAGGTGTTCAAAGGATTATTACCATTTTCAGAATGCTTCGGCATACTTCTGGGGAATATTACGGAAAACCTTTCCAATTACTTCCGTGGCAGATATTTGTATTGAGTTGGATATTTGGATGGAAATATAAGCGCAACAATTACCGAGTAACGCGAAAGGCTTATGTAGAAGTAAGCAAAAAAAATGGGAAATCGGAATTTGCCGGAGCATTAGGTGTAATCGGTGCTTTTTTCGATGGAGAAATGGGTGCGGAATGCTATTCGGCTGCAAACAAGTACGACCAGGCAACCATTTGTTGGAATGCCGGTAAAGTTATGGCTACACAATTTATGCAAGAAAGTAAGAAGTTTGCAAGTATTTGCAAGGTTTACGATTCTATTACAACTCGTGGATTAAAAAACTTGCAAGGCGAATCGAGTTTTAAACCTATTGCAGCCGATTCCAAAACATTGGATGGAGTTCGACCACATTTTGCAATTATTGACGAGTATCACGAAGCAAAGGACGATTCAATATTGCGTAACCTTGCATCCGGAATGGTAAATAGAACGCAACCGTTGTTGTTTATTATCACAACCGCCGGATTTAATATAAACGGACCTTGCCATCAATACCGAAAGGTTGTGAATGACATCGTATCCGGAAAGAAGGATGACATCTCCACATTCGGATTAATATTCGCAGCCAATAAGGAAGACGATTGGCATAAGGAAGAAACGTGGCAAAAGGCGAATCCTTCAATAGGTACAACACCAAGTTGGGAAGGATTAAGAACGGAATACACCAAGGCTATAAACGAAGGTCAATCTGCGGAGATTAATTTTAAGACCAAGAATCTAAACATTTGGGTTCGGCAGTCAAAAACGTGGATTACGGACAAGATTTGGATGAAAGGCAACAAATCCGTATCCGAAAGCGAAATAATCGGAAGCGAATGCTATGCTGCGGTGGATTTAAGTACGAAATGGGATTTAACTTGTTTCGGAATATTGTTCCCCCCAACACCAGACCGCGACAGTTTCATATTTAAGGCGAAATACTATTGTCCGGAAGAAGGAGCGCAATTCCGAGCCAAAAAAGATGGAGTTCCGTATCTGGATTGGGCTAAAGACGGGAATATGAATCTAACCAAAGGAAATGTAACCGATTTCAATGCGGTTCGAACCGACATTAACGAAGCAATGGATAATTATGCAATTCAGAAGATATATTATGATCCTTGGCAATCAACTCAATTCGCTTCGGAACTTTATGCGGAAGGTGTTCCAATGCGTGAATTTCGACAAACGGTTGTTTCTTATAACGAGCCGATTCGAGAATTGGAAGCCTTAATCGAAAAGGGTCAAGTTTGGCACGGTGCTGATCCGATTTTGAGATGGATGGCTGGAAATATTACCATCAAAACCAATCACACCGGATTAATTATGTTCGATAAAAGCAAAAGCCAAGAGAAAATCGACGGAATGGTGGTTTTGGCTATGTGTTACGCTGCGTATATGGATTCAAAAAAAGGTCAAACACCATTCAATGCTGATGAGGTTATTTCTTTCATATAATCAGATAAAATGAGCAATCAAGAGTATTTCGACTATTTCTTTAGTATAGTTGATACAAAAATGAGCTATCACCAGGCTTATATAGCCACAGAACAATGGCATTTTAAACAAAAAGGGGTAAATAAATACAAGAATTACGGAACTTTTCGAGTAATGAAGTCGAAATGGTTACGAGGTATATTAAAATAAAAAAAGCCGCCCAAAATGAGCGGCAACGTAATAAAAACCGTAACTATGACCAACTTGATGCGAATATACTAATTAATTTCGTGTTCTTCCGGAATCCTATCTATATAAATGTGACCAATACGGCAATGGCTTGATTTATCGAAGCCATCTTTAGTCGTTTCGTAAAATTGCGGAATCAAATCTGGATTCTTTTTCCATAACTTATTAGCGCGTTGCAACATCTTCCAAGACAATTCACTATACCTGGAATACGCTTCTTTGTGGTCTTGATATGTTTCAAGATAGAATTTGCCATCAAATTCACCATAAATTGAAAATAGGTCTTTGTAATTGTTCATTTTTGATTGATTTAATGATTAACAATGGTACAATATACGAAAAGTTAACAAAAAACAACACTTTGTTAATTATTTTTTGGTTTTTACCAATAAAAATCGCAAATATTTGCCTATGGGATTAATCCAACGTGTAATTCAACCGTTTAAAACGGCAAGGGCAGCTATATATTCCAAGATTGGACCGGCTAAAGATTGGTCAACTTGGCAAACCGTATTATTTTCGGCTTCAAGAGCAAAGGTTTCAGTAAATTGGAAGACAAGTCAAGCAATCCCGGCTTATTTCCGAGCGGTAACTATCTTATCCGAACAAATAGCATCCTTACCGTTTTCCGTTTATACCAAGGATGCGGAAGGAAACGTATTCGAAGCCGTAGATCATCCATTGTATCCGCTAATCAATTTCAGACCAGAGCCAACAAGGGATAAGTTTACTTATATGGAAACCTTGGTAAGGCAAATGTTTACCGGTTCTTCTAATTACAAAGGTGGAAACGCATTAATCCATATAATGACGGACGGCAATGGCAATATTGATAGATTGCACTTAATCACGGAAGAATGGGAGCAATTTAAGGTTGAAGGAGAATATTTCTATTATATACACGAACACGGTGCATCCGTTCCGGCTTCGGAAATAATTCATTTAAGAATGTATTCAGAAGACGGGATTTTAGGCAAATCAATAATTGATTACCAACAAGACACACTTGGACGCGGAATAGCCGAAATACAACACGGTGCGAACTTCTACGGAAACGGAGCGCAAATAGGTGGAGTATTGGAAACGGATCAGGCATTAAGTAAGGAACAACGCGATATAATTCAAGAAAGTTGGAATCGAAATTATCAGGGTCCAGATAATTCTGGCAAAACGGCATTATTAAGTAATGGAGTCAAATATAGAACGACCGGAAAAGGAGTTGATGCAAACGACATAGAATCAAGAAGGCTTACCATCACGGACATAAGCAATATTACCGGTGTTCCGGTTACGTTGTTGGGTCAATCCGAAACTTTTAACAATGCCGAGTTACTAAACCGAATCTTTGTCCAATACACATTAAGAAGCTGGACAAAGCGAATCGAATCCGAATTTAATTCCAAGTTATTCCCTCGTTCCGAATGGGGAAAGACCTTTGTCAAGTTTGATTTGGACGGATTGCTTCAAGGAGATACCGATTCAAGAGCGAGATTGTATCAAACGATGTATAACATTCGCGCATTAAATCCGAATGAGATTAGAAAGAAAGAAGGAATGAACGGATACGAAGGTGGCGATGAATACGGAATGCCATTGGCTTCCAATTCAAAGGAAAACGTAAATCCGTAATTATGCCGTACAACGATTATCCGGAAGCTGCCGTAAATAACGCTAAAAGAGCGATTAAGCACAAGGAAGAAAACGGTTCGGATTGTGGAACAAATGTGGGATGGACAAGAGCCGGACAAATAGCGAGAAAAGAAAGGCTTTCAGTTGATACTATAAAAAGGACCTTTAGTTTTTTATCAAGAGCAAAAACTTACGACCAAGGGAAATATACGGATGAAGATGGAAACGAGATTTGCGGATCAATTATGTACGACGCCTGGGGAGGAGATGCGATGAAAGATTGGGCAGAAAGAAAGATTAAGAATTTACCAGAAAGCGAAAGAAACAACGAAATGGAAAAAGAAATAAGAACATTTGGATTGGATTTACGCGCAATGCACGAAGACGAATCCAAAAGAACCGTACGAGGTTACGCAGCTACATTTAATTCGCCTTCGGGTGATTTAGGTGGTTTCATTGAGCAAATCGATTCGAGCGCGTTTGATGAAACGGATATGAGTGATGTTCGTGCGTTATTTAACCACGACCAGAATTACGTTCTTGGCAGAACCGTAAGCGGAACGCTTCGATTAATGAAAGATGAAAAAGGATTAGCATACGAAGTGGATTTACCTGATACGCAATTAGGTAGAGATATGTACGAGTCAATTAAACGTGGAGATATTAGTCAATCTTCATTCGCGTTTACCATCGAGGACGATGAGTTTAGAATGGAAGATGGAAATGTATATAGAACGATTAAGAAAATAAAGCGATTATACGATGTTGCTCCGGTTACCTTTCCGGCTTATGAAGCAACTTCGGTAATGGCAAGAGCAAAGGAATTTCTAAATAAGGGTAATAAAAAGGAAGATAATTCCAACACGGATGCCATAAGGCAGCGTGAATTATATTTACATCAATTAAATAAAAATTAGTATGAAAAAATCTGATGAATTGAGGCAGAAAAGAGCTGAAGTGTTGGACCAGATGACAGCACTTCACCGTTCTGCCGGTGGTAATGAATTTACCGAAGAAATGTCTAACAAGTGGGATGAGTTAAGCAAAAGAGCGGAAGATTTAAACAAATCAATCGAAAGAGAATCTTTTATTGAAGCGGAAGACTTGAGAAAGGCAAACGAGGAAGCCAAAAGAAAGGCTAACGAAGACGCGAGAAGAAGCGTAAGCAAAAAGACCGAAGAAGAAAAGGTTTCTACCGAATTTAGATTGACCGGTAAGGATGGCGCGATCACTCAATTAGTTGAAAGGGGAAGATTGGAAGGAGTTGCTGCGGAAATGCACCAAGAAGGTGTTCACGAAGCGCGACAGGCTGGTGTTTCTCCTAATGGTAACTTGACAGTTCCTAAAATGTTAATGAGAACTCCAGGAACAAAAAGGGATATGACTGCCGGAACAACTACTCAAGGTGGATTTACAATTCAAACTGAAGTAGGCGATTTGATTCCGTTTCTTGATCCAAGATTGGTAACTGAATCTTTAGGAGCAACTTACCTTACCGGATTAACGTCAAACATTGATTTCCCAAGAAACGATGCTGCTGCTACTGCCGTTTGGGAGGGAGAAAATGACATCAATGCGGAAACAAGTCCGACATTTGACCGAATCCAAATGAGTCCTAACAGATTAGGAGCATTCACCGATATTAGTAAGCAATTAATGGTTCAATCTACCATTGATGTTGAAAATATGGTAAGAAACCGTTTGAGCGTTGCGATTGCAAACGCATTGGATACTGCTGCGATTAATGGTTCTGGATCAAGCAACCAACCAACCGGTATTTTGAACACAAGCGGAATCGGAGATGTAGCCGGTGGAACTGATGGGGCAAATCCATCGTTTGCAAACATAATTGAATTGGAAACGGATGTAGCTTCTGCCAATGCTGATTTTGGTAACTTGGCTTACTTGACTACTCCTGGCGTTCGAGGTTACTTGAAAACTGCTGAAAAGGCAAACAATACTGCTCAATTTATTTTCGTTGATGGCGCACAAGCTGGAGAAGGACAATTAAATGGATATAGAGCAAGAGTTTCTACTTTAGTACCTTCTGACTTAACAAAAGGAAATGGTTCAAGCCTTCACGCGATTATTTTCGGTAACTGGTCTGAATTATTAATCGGACAATGGGCTGGAATTGACTTGGTAGTTGATCCTTATACATCAGCTAAAAACGCCTTGGTTACATTAGTAGTAAATTCTTGGTGGGATATTGCAGTAAGACACGCTGCTTCTTTCTCCGCTATGAAGGATGCTTCCGTAGTACAAGGTATATAATTTAACAAATCCTAAAATGGAAAATAAAATGAATAAATTTATGTTAGTAGGTGGTGCAGTCATTTTGGCTGCATCCCTAATCTTCACGGCTGCAAGGAACTCCGAGTTCGATGCCGGATATGAGATTTATAGAACAACAGCAAGTGATACTATCACAGATAGCGAAGCGGATACAATTACAATTAGTCCGTATTTGTATAGCTTTTGGAAGTACAATCATACTGTTAAAGGTGTTCAAGAATCAGGTACTATTGATTTAACCTTGACTGTTCAAGAATCTAACGCATTGAGCGGAGATGAGTGGTACACGGTTGCAACTGATTCAGTTGACGCAGATGGCGAGATTACTCCAATGACCGGTGATGTGTATGGAGTTAGGCAGAGAATTATCATTACGGGTGCTGGTACTCAATCTGCTGTTTACACGCATAGAATCACTTTGAAAAAACCTTATTAATATGGCAGATTTGGTAAAAGTAAAATTTATCAAGTCGCCAACAGGCAAGTTCAGGATGGCTTACAACGCTGGTCATTCTGGACTTGTTCATAAGGAATTGGCAGATAAATTAATTAAAGAAGGCTACGCAGTTTTGGTGGATGCGCCCACAAAAAAGGTTGAAACCAAAACTTCAACGGAAGCGGAATTGGCAACAACACAAGCAAAGAAAAGAACAACTCGTAAAACTAAATAATGGGTTACTTTAAGGTATTATCGGGTCCATCTACACCAATACTCACTACAAGTGAGGCAAACAACTATTTAAAATTAGACACATCCGCAGATGATACGCTTATTGACGATCTTATATTGGCTGCTACGAATTTTTGTGAGCAATACCTGGGTCAAAAATTTATTACGCAAACTGTTTCAGAAGTTTTTGACAAAGTTCCAAAAGCAAAAATAACCGATTTGTTTCCGACCTTGTATTTGACTGCGCATCCGGTTCAATCGGTTACATCCATTGTTTACACGGATACAAGCGAAGTGGAACAGACTTGGAGTAGTTCTTTATACAAAGTGGATTTACACCGAAAGGCTGCACGAATCACACCAGCATACGGAGAAGTATTTCCTGATATTTTAGCCGAAATCAATTCGCTTACGGTCACTTATGTAGTCGGTTACGGAGATGCAGCTTCGGATGTTCCGGCTGCGATTCGACAAGCAATTAGATTGGTTTTGTCGGATATGTATCACAACCGTAGCGATTACGCAAAGGAGAAATACTCGGCTTCGCAATCTTTACTTGATAGATTGAATTATAACTTATTCGTTGGAATATGATTTGGAAAAAGAACGAGGTTTTGGGTCGAATGAATGAACGGATTGTTATTGAATCCGTAACCGAAACTCGTTCTGCTTCTGGACAAGTAAACAAATCTTGGTCCATATTTGCTACGGTTTGGGCTGCGGTCGAGTATAAACGAGTGGGTACGGACGAGAAAGAAATGGTTGCAAGGGAAACCGCAATCGGAAATGTAGAGTTTACGGTTAGATACCGTACAGATTTAAACGAGAAAATGCGGATTAGTTTCGATTCAAAGGTATTCGATATTGAGCGGATATTGCCGGAACAAGAAAAGCAATTTATGGTGTTGGAAGCTAAAACAAGGAACTGATGGGATTGTATAAGAGAATGTTAGGGTCAAGTAATTTTAGGGTAGGTTCGTATAGGTCAACGAGTTCTCGTGGTAGTTCTTCAAGATATAATAATTCACAAAGAAGTCCTATTGAATTATCCGAAGCAGATTTAAGGCAATTTAATGCCGATATAGTTAAGTTGCTAAAACAAGTAAAGGATAAAAAAGCAATAGCAAATATAATATATCCAGCTTCCGAGATAGTTAGAGATCGAGCCAAACAATTAACTCCGGTTGCTCAACCAAGAAAACGACAAAAAGGATTTAGAAGGGAATTTAGTCCGAAACGATTGCGACCGGATGTTTTATATTTTTACAAAAAGGAAGGTGCAAGGAAAGCTGGTAAAGGGAAAGGTAAGATTAGATATAAATTTGGATTAGGAAACATTAAGAGTTCTATTCAAGTAATTTCAAAAGAGAAAGGATATAGAACTCCGATTGGTATAATTGGACCAATGTTCACAAAATTAAAAAGTGTAGTAAATCCAAATGATAAAAGGTTCAACGGTTGGTATGCACATATGATTTTTGGAGGAGCTAAACAATTTGGAGAGAAGGTTACATATAGGGCATTAAGAGATTCTAAAACATTAATATTTAATCAGATTAGCGCGGAAGTAAACAAATATTTAAATAGAACAAAAACTAATCTACGAAAGGTAAGTTAATGACAACAAATGAAATTGGTAAGGCGATTTATGGATTACTTAACGGAGCAAGTTCTGTTACTAATATTGTTGGCAGTCGTATTTATCCTGTTTCTGTACCACAATTTGCAGATTTCCCTTTCGTGGTATATACGACAACGGATACAGAGCCGTCTATGACAAAGGATGGAAGTTCGCCTTTGGATGTAATCACGGTTCAAATTGATATGTACGCTAATGATTTTGACACGAACGCGACATTAGCCGGGGCGATACGATCAACTTTAGATTTTTACACCGGAACTATAAACGGACAAGCGATACAAAGAATAACAATGACGAATAGTAGCGATGGAGATTACAACGCGGAATTGGAGGTTTTCTATTCGACTCAAGATTATCAAATCAGACTAAAACGTGAAAGATAATGGAAGTTTTATTTTTACAAGACTGGTTAAATCCGGCAACAAATAAAATCATATATAAAGGCAGAAGAGTACACATTATGAAGAAAAAGGCATTGGAGTTAATTGCGGATGGGATTGCACAAGAAGTATTACCATTTGGGGTTGAGCAAGTGATTGAAGCCGAAACAAAAAAGGAAAAAAAGAAAAATCGAAAAAGAATATTTTAAAACTTAAAATTCATAGAAAATGGCAGTAAATGACATAATTAATGGAACAGACCTTCGCATATATAAGGATGGCACAACCGCCATTGGCGAAGCGACAACGGCTACTTTATCAGTTACAAGGGAAATGCGAAACATCCTTACAAAGGATTCTCCAAGTTCCGGGTGGGTTTCAAATAAACCTGGACAAAAATCGGCTACATTAACCGTAGAGGCATTGTATAGCGAAACATCCGATAACGTACAACCAGATGTTTTATTCGATGCGCTCGATAACGGAACTGTTTTGGCTTTAACTTTAACCGAGAATACATCCGGTTACAACTTCTATTCCTTTAGCGCATATTGTACTTCTTGGGAAGTGAATACTCCGGTTGAAGATAACTCTTCCGTGTCCGCAACATTTACGATTTCTGGAGCGGTTTATCGCGGAACAAACGCTTAATTAAATGAACACACCACAAACACGGATTAACAATGGTTAGATTTACTAAAATAAACAATAAGGAAGTGCCTGTTTCATTCGGGAATGCGACTCTGATTCGCTTCGAAGAAGAAACGGGCATTTCTATTTTAACTCTTGGACAAAGTCCTTTGAATTACAAGGATTCATTGAAATTAATATTCGAAGGATTGAGAGATGGACATAGAAAGGAAAAGATAGAGTTTAAATGGACCTTTGAAGATATGTGCGATGAATTGGATGAAGATATGGATGCAATTACACGAATTATGAATCTATTCGCCAATTCAATGCCGACTGAAGAAAAAAAAACGAAAACGAGTCGAACGAAAGCGCATCTGACTCAAACAAAATAACCACTTGGAATCAAATACGAGAAATCGCTATTGGGCAAATGGGAATGAGCAACCAAGATTTTTTAGATTCAGATTTTGTTGTGGTTATGGACGCAATCAAAGGTTTCAATCAAATGAAACAATTAGAGTTCAGAAGCCAATGGGAGCAAACAAGATGGTTGGCAACGATAGGATTGCAACCGTATAGCGGCAAGGGTAAGACAATTAAAATGACGGATCTAATTGTATTTGATTGGGAGAAAGAAGAAAAGCCGGTTAAACGAGAAATGACAGCAGCGCAGAAGGAATATAGAAGAAGAATGGACGAATTTATGAAAAAGCAACACGGTCAAGCATAAGATATGGCAGCAAATCAAATGAACGTATTTCTTAATCTGGACGTTAATAAGTTTAACGCAGCATTAAGAAATGCGCAAAGAAGTATGACCAAGTTCGGTCGCTCAATGCAACGAGTTGGACAAAACTTGACCACATCCGTAACTTTACCCGTTGTTGCAATCGGTGGTAATGCATTAAGGACTGCTGCACAATTCGAATCTGCAATGAATCAAGTTGCAGCCGTATCAGGTGCAACCGGAAAACAATTTCAAGAATTAGAAAACCTTGCAAAGCAATTAGGCGAAACAACTTCTTTTAGCGCAAGTCAAGCTGCGGAAGGTATGTCGTTTCTTGCAATGGCTGGTTTTGAGGTCAATGATATACTTCAATCAATGCCAGGCGTTTTAAATCTTGCAGCAGCGGGGCAAATGGATTTGGCAATGGCTTCGGATATTGCAAGTAATATCTTAACCGGTTTCGGCAAGGATGCAAGTGAAATGGCAAATGCAGTAGATGTACTTGCAAAAACATTTACAAGTTCAAATACAAACCTTGAGCAATTAGGAGAAGCAATGGCTTATGTCGCTCCGGTTGCTAATTCTGCCGGATTACAATTTGAAGAAGTTTCTGCTGCCGTTGGATTACTTGGTAATGCCGGTATTCAAGCATCAATGGCTGGAACTGCATTAAGGGGTTCGATTAGTAGGTTATTAAGTCCAACTGCCGAATCCGAAAAAATATTGAATCGACTTGGTATTACTGCTTTAGATAGCGCTGGAAACCTTTTGCCGCTAAATCAAATTATAGAACAACTCGAAAAAAGTGGTGCTACAACTGCTGACATATTAACCATTTTTGGGGATAGAGCCGGACCAGGTATTTCAGCATTAGTAGATCAAGGTTCGCAATCATTAAGAGAGTTAACAAAGGAATTAGAAAATAGTGGCGGTACGGCTCAAACGATTGCGGATAAACAATTAGAAGGATTAAACGGTGCATTAAAAAGGCTTCAATCAGCATTCGAAGGTTTAATGATAACCATTGCTGATTCTGGATTATTAGATGCAGCAACAAGGTTAATTGAAAAATTAACCGCTTCGGTTAGTAAGTTAGCTGAAAGATGGAGAAAATTATCACCTGAAGTTCAAGAGAATATACTTTTAATGGTTGGAATTGCGGCTGCGGTTGGTCCGTTGTTATTAATATTTGGTAATCTTGTTACAGTTAGCGCAAGTTTAGTTGGCACATTTGCAAACATAACAAAAGGAATTTTAAGTGGTAGTGCTGCGTTTACACGTGTAATTCCAGTTATAGGAACAGTTATTACTTTATTTATAGGAATGTATAAAAATTCCGAAAACTTTAGAAATAGCATTGTTCCTTTAGTTAAATCCATTGGCAATCTTGGTACTGCTTTTATTAAGTTGGTAGATATTATGGTTTCGGCAGTACCCGGATTGAGTGGAATTGCTGATGTTTTTAAAATATTAGGAGATAGTTTCGCGGTCGTTTTAAATGGTTGGACTGATTTATTTAATGGATTAGCTGATTTAGATTTTGGAAAAATTATTACTGGTATTTTAGATTTAAGCGGATTAGGAAATGTAAAGAGAGCAATAATTGACGGCAAAAGTTATGGCGAATCCTATGCTGAAGCCGTTAAATGGGCAATGAGTAATTCATTAAATAAATCTGAAATTGACAAACTTTACGCACCATTCCAACAAGCTCCAATTCCATTTATGCCGGGAGTATCTGCTTTACCAGGTATGTCAAAGCCAACTCCAACGCCTAAAACCGTAACTCCTACTCCTACTGGTAAACCAAAAGGGAAAGAAGAAGAAGAAGCGATTAAAATAAATAAAAAACAAGCCTATTCAACCGGATTAGTTAATACGCAATTACTTAATCAAGTTGAATCAATAAATAAGGTTAAATCGGCTCAAAGTGTATTAAATGAAGAATTTGAAAAAGCAAACGAAAGTTTACACAGAAAAGTAGTTTTACTTACCGAAAACGGACCAATAGAAATTGAACAAGCTAAAATTGATGAAGCAAAAATAAAGAACCAAGAAAGAATTAACGCGCTAAACGAACGCGCTCAAACATTATTACAAGGTGTTGCAAGTATAGCTTCAACCGTTACGGATTCTGTATTTACCGCATTAGAACGAGGGCAAAACGTATTTAAATCATTAACACAAGGAATAAAGCAAATGATTGTGCAGTTAATTAAGGCTATTGCACAAGCGGCTATATTTGCAACTATTTTATCATTGATTCCGGGTGGTTCTGCGGTCGGTAAATTATTTAGCGGAATTGGATTAAAAACGGGCAGAGGTTCATTTGGTGGTAACATATTGGGATTACTCGGACTCGCTTCAGGTGGATTAGTGACCGGACCGACAATGGCTTTGGTCGGAGAAGGAAGCGGAACAAGTTTAAGTAATCCGGAAGTTGTTGCGCCTTTGGATAAGTTACGGTCGATGTTGTCTAATGTAGGAACAAATGGAAATTTTGTAGCGTCCACAAGATTGCAAGGTTCTGATTTATTATTGGTTGTTGAACGAGCCGAACGAAATCGAAATAGATAATGCCGAAAAAATTTGAATCAACATTTTTTTCTGAATCGGGAGCTGAATACATTATAGAGATTCATCAAAGTACCTTTACTGGGTCGGCTACTCAATTTGATACACTTGGGGTTCAAATAAAATATGATACTGGTGGGGATGAAGATAATAGGTTTAAATCAGTAATAAGTTCCGAGGCTTCTATTGATATGCACATTGATTCTTCTGCATTAAATTCTTTTGTAGAAGATTTAGTTACATCTTATGAAGATGAATATTTTTTATATATAAGAACGAATCAAACAACAGGTCAAACAGTATTCAAATGGGTTGGATATATTTTAACCGATTTGGTTTCCATTGAAGATGTTGATTTAAACCTTGGTTATTCTTTTGTACTAAAAGCAAAGGATGGATTAAATACTTTAAAAAATATTGATTATAACGACAATGGAGTTCCATATACGGGAAAAGATTCTATATTTTCACACTTACTAAAGGTTTTATTAAAATTAGGTTCAGTTAATTATGCTTACGCATCGATTACAGAACCTTTATTTTCGGTAGTAATAAATTGGCATTCTCAAGAATATACATATAATTCTAACAATACAGTCTTAACAAAGGCAAGGATTCCGCATCGAGCATTTTATCACATTGACACCAAAGGCAATTACGTTTATAAAAACTGTTACGAAGTTTTAGAAGAAATATGCAAAACATTTGGAGCGCGAATTATTAATAGCGGATCAGGATTTTATATTACACAAATCAATGAATATCTAAATGCAAATTCGGTTATTGAAAAGAGTTATCCATTATTAGGTAGCTTACAAACTAATACAAGAGATTATTCGATTCTTCACGACCAATCCGATATAGATAATTCTGATTTATATAGATTAACCGGAAGTTCTTTTGAGTTCTTTGCTCCATTGCAATATGCTCGAGTTGAATACGAACATTTAGCAACAAGAAACTTATTACCAGGTGCAATTTGGGATTACAACGATGAAACTGCAAAGGTTGCTGAAGATGTTGCATCCAATAATTTTGATTCAATTCTGCAACTTGATTTTACACTTGCATTTTATACTGCATTTACTCAAACGGTTGCAACTACATCTTTTCAAGACCATTACGTTGTTTTTAGAATTTTAATAAAATTAGAAGGAGAAGTAACAAATCATTATTATCAAAATCAATTTATAAGGCAGTATAATAAATTCGATGAAATAGGATTGCAAAATGCTTATTGGGATACAACAGAAGGTTATTATTATTTTCTATTACCAAAGGTTACAGATGGTAACGAAATATTGCAAAACATTCAATTAATAATTCCGCAAGTTCCAGCTGATGGAGATTTATCCGTAAAGGTTGAGTTTTATAATGTATATGGAGAATATGGTATTAATCCATTAACTGCTATTTTACAAGGTGGTTCAGTTCCGGTTTTAGAAGATTATTATACCGTAACTTATGAGGCTTCAAATACATTCCTACAATACATTCATACCGGATTCTTTTCGGATCAAAACGATATTATTAGATTTCAGTCCGACAACGATAATACGGCATATAAAACTTATGAGGTTAAAACCATTATTGGTGATGGTCCTAATTTAAATTCTCCTGGTCATTTAGAAGTTAAAAACGATTCTGATGAATGGGTAATTACTGAAAACGGATGGAAGGTTGGAAATACAGGAGATGCAAAAAACATAAGTCAATTATTAGCAAACGAATCAATTAAAGGTCAATTATTGCCAGTTCGTAAATTTATGGGAACAACAATGGTAATGACTGATCCTGATAATGCGTTTTTACAACCACATTACGCAATTAATTATAATAGTGCCTATTGGATTTTTCACGGTGGTACTTATGATTTATATAGAGATATGGTAACAGGAATTTGGTATCAAGTAAAAGAAGACAGTTAATGCCTTACACAGAACAATCTTTAGTTTATTTATCAAGAGATTACCGTTTGGTGGCTTCATACGGTGCGGTAGGTGCTTCTTCTTCAGCTGGTGGTGCAGTTATTACAGATAATGACGATACATCAATAATTAATCCAGAGATTGGACACGGAGTAATATTTCAAGAGGTATTAACCGCTTCTGGTTCTGCTACCTTTACGGTTACGGAAAACAACGGAGTTTTACCTGAAAACGCAGCTGAAATTACTATATATAGAAATGGTTTGTTGTTAAATCAAACCTATATAAGTTCACTTGATGCGATAAATGGTCAATTTACATTAAGTTTTACACCTGATGTTGGAGATAGAATTGCAGTAGTTTGGTTCTTTAGGGGAGAACTTGAAGATAGCGGAATATACCAACAGATATTTACACCAAGTGGATCTTCCGATACCTTTACTTGTACTTCTAATAACGGAATTATTCCAAGTAGAAAACAAGAAATGTTAATTTACCAAAATGGTATTTTTATTGATTCTGATAAGGTTACAAGCTACTCACAAACAACATCTGAATTTACTTTGAATTATACTCCAAGTGCAGACGATAGTATCGCAGCTATTTGGTTTATGTCGCTGCCTAATAATTTAAAAATAATCCAAGAACAATTCATCGCGGATGGAACGCAATCAACCTTTACGGTGACCAAAAATGGAGGCAAACTCGCAAAGACAAAGGATGCGATTCTATTAATGCGAAACGGACAACATATTAATAACGATTATATATCCGGGATTAACACAACAAACGGAACAATCACAATGACATTCGCTCCGGATCAAGGCGATGACATTACCTTGATTTGGTTTGTTGAGGAATTTGTTACACCTACGACCAATGCCGTGTCAATGTTTCAACAAGAATTTACTGCGGATGGGGTTTCGGCTACGTTTACGGTTACGGAGAACGAAGGTAAATTACCGGAAGATTTACCTTCTATTATGATATACAGAAACGGGCAATTCATATCTAATCAATTCATTTCTTCACACGATCCGGTCGCGGGTACGGTTACATTTAGTTTCGTTCCGCGTTCGGGAGAAAAAATAACCATTGTATGGGTCGTTTCAAATTTGTAAAAAATCTAATTCTAATCTCGTCAATGGTTTTACCTTTGTTCGCATTAGGACAAGGTTATCCACGATTCGAATTGTATCAGCTCGTTCAAGGTCAAGATTCGGGGCAATTCGTTACGACCGGAGCGGATTCCAATTTAGATTTTAATTCCGTTTTAAGATTCAGATTTGCCGATTCGACTTTGTTAATTGGCGCGGATACGGTTATAACGGATGCAACCATAGTTCCGATTTTGTTAGCTACTATCGATGCCGGATTAGGTATTGAAGTAAATCAAGTAGATGACCAAATATTTATTGAATCCTTATCGATTGAGGATTCGATTTACAATGGTAGCGGTTCGGTAATTTCAAAAGGAACGCCATTATATGCGGTAGGAACTCAAGGTAATTATTGGAACGTTGCACCAGCTGACGCATCCGATCCGAGTAAAATGCCGGTTGTGGTTATTGCCGGAGAAGAAATCGGAATTGCTGAAGTTGGTTTAGGCTTAATAAAAGGTCATATTAAGCAAGTAAACACAACAGGTTTAGCGGATGGCGCGGAAGTGTATGTGGGTGTTGGTGGTGGTTATACGAGTACGAAACCGACTGCGGAAGGGGTTATTATTCAAAGGTTGGGAACGGTTATTAAGGGTAATTCTACAAACGGAAGCGGTATTATCAATTTAGGTGACGAAGGGTTTTGGAATGATTATACATCACTTACCAAATTAAGAGATACTTTGGTCACGGTTAGGGCATCTATTATTACTCAAGTATCCGATTCTTTAAGTAATTACGCTTCGAGAACGGAGTTACAGGATACGGCTTCTGCTATTAGGGCGGATTTCCCATCAGGCACAAGTTTATGGCAAGAAGGAGCAACTGCCGGAGAAATATATTACAATAGCGGAAATGTAGGAATAGGGAATACGGATCCAAATTATCCTTTGCACGTTACGGGCAGAATATATTCAAGTGATGATATATTGGTTGATGACGAGTTAATATTTGGAACAGATGGTAGCGGAGAGTTCCCATATATAGATAATATTGCTGGTAAAATGTACATCTCCAATTATTTATTAACTGCATCAACTTTGTTTGAATTTAGAGATAGATATAATTCAGTTTCGCCATTATTAATAAATACTTCAACAGATACATACCAAATGGAAGTAAATGGCAAAACAGATTTGAATGGCAACTTAACGCAATCGGGTACAATCGTACAAGATGGCGGTACGGTTACGTTTAATAATACTGAAGCCAATTATGACTTCGGAGTTTATTCGGATAATTGTTGTACAACAGCTCCTTTTATGTGGATAGATGCAAGTGCTGATAAAGTTCAAATTGGTTCTGGCAATCCACAATATACTTTAGATGTAACCGGAGATATTAATTTTACAGGAGATTTATACGATGATGGAGTTTTGTTTACTGGAGGTGTTACGATTAATAATAACACAGATAATTATCTTTTAACGGCTTCTGGTACATCTAATACAATTAATGGTGAAAGTAAATTGTCTTGGGATGGTAGTTCTTTCGATGCGGATGGAATAATAAAGATTTTATACAATAGTGCAACTGGTGGTGGATATTATTTAAGAAACACGACTACAGGTTTAACTTCAAGCGATGGTATAGCAATGAGTTTAGATTTAGATGATTTTTACTTAACGAATTATGAAAATGCTGATATAATTCTTACTACAAATAATAATGCTAACCAAAGATTAATACTAAAAAACAATGGAACGGTTCAGTTTACTGGTTATGGAGCTGGAACATTATCTACAGACGCAAGTGGAAACATATCCGCATCCGATGGTAGATTTAAAACAGTAACAAGAACAATAGAATCCGGATTGGATAAGATTATGAAATTAAAACCATTGTATTACCGGTGGAATGAAAATAGCGGATTTAATACGGAATTTGAAGAAATTGGTTTTATCGCACAAGATGTCAAAAAGGTAATACCAGAAGCCGTACCGAACGAAGAAGAAGAAAATAAAAAATTAAACTACTCGGATCGTGCTATAATCGCAACGTTAACCAAAGCCATACAAGAGCAACAAATAATAATAGAATCGCAAGATAAACGCATTCAGCAATTAGAAGAAATGGTTAAACAATTAATCGAAAAGAATTAAAATGAAACACACACTAATAATATTCGCATTACTCACGGCAACGATACAGACCTTTGCCCAATCGCCCAGGATCAAATTGAACCAAATCACAAAGGATTCTTTAGCGGGTTCGGTTCTGATTTCTTCGCCAACGGATTCGGGAATGGTTTACTCTCGGGACTTATACATTTCCTATGGCGTTTCCGATACAGTTCTGATTCTAAATGGAGATACATTGGCAGCTACTTCTGGTATAATTAGTTCGGTTCTATCCGATGGCGTTACGATTGTAGGCGATGGCACAACCGGAAGCGAATTGACTGCGGATACATCTGTGTTGGCTACGTTACGAGCATTGTCCGATTCGTTGGCATTGGTAATTAGTTCGGTTACGACTGATAATGTAACCATTACCGGAGATGGCACGGTTGGTTCGCCTTTGACAGTTGATACAACAACTTATATAGCTACGAAGGGTGATTTGGATTTAAAACAAGACCAATTAAATGGAACAGGGTTTGTAAAGGCTACCGGTACGACAATAAGCTATGACAATTCGACTTATTTAACTACGGAGGTGGATGGGTCAACTACTAATGAATTACAAACCATTTCGACTTCGGGTGCGGCTGGAAACATAACCTTATCCGATGGTGGTGGAACTTTAAACTTAAACGTAAACGATGCAGATGCTTCTACTACGAATGAAATCCAAGACATATCTACAACAGGTGCAGCCGGGAATATATCCATATCAAGTGGTTCAACATTAAATTTAAATGTGGACGATGCCGATGCGAGTGCGACAAATGAAGGTTCATTAACGGTAGGAGCTGGTACTGCATCCACATCCGTTATTAGTTCGAATACGAGTGGTAGCACGGATGTAACTTTGACTGCTGGAACGAATGTAACTTTATCGGAGTCCGGTAATAATATAACCATTGCCGCTACCGGAGGCGGAACAACCTACAACAACATAACGGAAACGGCAGATACTTTGTATATAAAAAAATACTTGGATGTCGATACTTCTACATTGCACGTTGACGCAACTAACAACAGGGTTGGGATTGGTACGAGTACGCCGAGTGCTACAATGGATATACGAGGACAAACAATTATAAGACCAGAAAGTACGACATCTGCTGATATTGAGTTTGCTATTCAAGAGCGTACTTTTGCTGATGGTTCAACTTTTGGAATGATTGAAAAAACATCTGATAATGGATTAACTTTTATCGTTGATTCAACAGGAATTGGTTTATTTATGGATTTTTTAGGTACAAAAAACACTATAAGTGATGTTGGTAATGATGGTGATTATGTAATGATAAGATTTATGGAAACAAATGTTATTGGAGTACAAAATGATTTGATTTTTGATAATCCACAAGGAGATATTTTGATAGATTATTCTGGTAGAGGAGGAACTAAAATAGGAATAGGTACGTCAACGCCGAGTTATAAATTAGATGTAAATGGAAATGTTAGAGCAGATACATATTATTATGACGTTACTTCAACATTACAATCAAGTTCAGATGCAAGGTTAAAACAAAATATTACCGATATGGATAATGTTTTGGATAAATTAAAAGAATTAGAATTAGTAAAATATCAATGGAATGATAATATGTATAAAAAACTTGAAGGCAGAACAAGTCAATCTAAATTAGGAGGAACATTTGAAGGAATGATTGCACAACAAGTTGAAAGTTTATTCCCGCAATATGTTGGAGAAGATGCAGATGGCTATAAAACTTTAAGCTATGTATCATTTGTCATACCATTATTAAAAGGATTCCAAGAACAACAAGCCATAATTGAACAACAAGCAACGGAAATAGAAACGCTTAAATCACAAATACAACTTATATTAACAGAAATTGAACAAATAAAAAATAACTAATATGAAAACTGATTTTACATTTAAACAGGCTTTGGAAATAGTGATGTTTATTTTAATAGCCTTATTTGCAAAGGGATTAAAAAGCCAAGTACCAGATTCGATTTATTACGAGCCATTCACGTTCACTACCGAATCAACACTTGGCACATCAGATTCACAAGCTTTTATAGTTTACGAATCCAAGACGCTTCCAAATACAGGAGTGATGACCTTCGAAGCAATCGACAAGATAATGGATTCAACACAAGTGGCTGAATATGCTTTTAATATCATATACCGAAACGAAAACCTAAATTGGTTGGATGCAGCTCGATTAAGCAAACGTGAAAAGTTACAACGATTATACGCTCCTGTCAACACTATTATCCGAGATATGCAAGGCTATGGTTTCTTTGCCAAGACTCGTATGAAATTCGGAGATGGATTCGAAGGCAGATGGATTGCTCGAATAAATGGAGGTGATATTATATGGTTAAAGGTTGACCGATTTACAAACGTAGTTGAAACCACGATGCAAGGCGAAGTAATCGAGGGTGGTCGAACAGGAAAGATTTTGATTTACACCGAGAATAGATTCAAGGTTCAGACCTTATTCAATGACGTTATCGACTTTAGAGAGTTCTTTAATAAGGAGTTGGATTCGGATTTCTTTGTAATCGAATCGCAAGGGAATAAGGTAATAATGCGTAAAATAGATTAAAATGAAAGCAATAATAGACAAGCTACCCAATTTCGATTCGGTCATTAAATCAAGCGGTTTTGCCGTATTCGTTATGTTCGCGATGATGTCCGCAATGGCTTATACCTTATGGAATCAGTACAACCGGATGAACGACCGGTTGACAAAGTTGGAGCGCGAAGTAATCGAATGTTACCGGGAGAATATGCTACACAATCAAGGTATAATTGAGCGAAACACAAAGGTAATGGAAGAAGTTTTAAACAATCTAAATATAAAATAAAATGGATAAGCAAGAATTAAAATCATTAGTTACCGCATTCGGTGAACTCATTACCGCAGCCGCTAAATTGGATTCGGACAAAGATGGTAAAATCGAATTGACCGAAATCTTTTCCTTTGTTCAAACATTAGTAATGAAGGTCGCTGCCGTGTACGGTTCATTCCCAGAAGCGATGAAACAATTTAAGGACGTAAAGAGCGCGGAACGAAAAGAATTAATCGCTGCGTTTGCGGATTCTTTTAATCTGGAAAACAACGATGCAGAAGAAGTAATCGAGGAGTGGTTATTCGTTATTGATGACATTGCGGATGCGGTGGTAATCACAAAGAAGTATTTTGCAATTAAGTAAAAATCCGTGTGGTGTGGATTTCGATTTGGGTGGGTGCGCATTTGCATCTGCCCATTTTTATTAAATAAAACAACATGAAACTAACGAACATACAGAAAATGACGGATTTATCCTTTCGGGTGGATTTAAATAGAACTGGAGATACGAAACAAATGTTTTTGCTTCTTTCCGATTTGCATATAGATAATCCAAAATGCGATAGGAAGCTATTAATAAAGGTTCTAAATCAAGCCGTGGAAAAAAACGCATTGATACTAATCTTTGGAGATTTATTCTGCCTAATGCAAGGGAAAGGTGATCCGCGAAGGAGTAAAGCCGACATAAGACCGGAACATAACAAACCGAATTACATTGACGCGGTTGTAAAAGATACGGCTTTGATTCTTAAACCGTACGCGAATAATATCTTATTAATAGCGGACGGTAACCACGAAACATCCATTATAAAACACATCGAGGTTGATCCGATTGAATATCTTTTAAATTACCTTCACAAATACAATCCATTAATTCAACACGGAGGATACCAGGGTTTTGTTCGATTTTATAGCGATTCAGGTGGGAAAACTCGAACAATCGAATTATTCTACCATCACGGTGCATTTGGTGGTTCGGTTACGAAAGGAGTTCTTTCCGTTAATAGATACGCGTCCATAGTCAAATCGGATGTGGTGGTATCCGGGCATACTCACGATTCGTGGGTGGTTGAGCATCCGTTTTATGAAATGGATCAAAACTGCGTTGTGCATCAAAAAACGCAACATCACGTCAAGACCGGTACCTTTAAACAAGAATATTTGCAACCAAATGGTTTCCAAATCGAGAAGCAAGTAATGCCTAAACCTTTGGGTGGTTGGTGGATGGAATTAAGTGGAAAAACTATGAAATGGACACCGAAATTAACGTTTTCAAAAGCGGATTAAAAAAAGCCGAGCAAATTCCGTGTGGTGCTGCTCGGCTTCGAAATAAAAACAAAACAATGAAAACTACCCTAATGCGCTTTCGATTAATCTAATCTTTTCCTTCCATCTTTCAATTCCGTTTTGCATTGAATCCGGATTGCCTACGCCATTACGCAACTTGGATTCGTATGCTGCAAGGTTATTCTTGGCTCGTTGTAAATCCGCAACTAATTGTTGTGAATTGGTTTTGAATCCTATTGCGTTTAGATTGCTTCCGGTTACTGATGGTTGTGTATTTGTGGTCGTTTTTTTTAATGGTTTTTTTCTTATTGTTGCCAACTTCAATTCCTTATCGAGTTTTTCTTGTACGGATTGCATATAAGCCGCAATCATTAATTCTCCTAATAAAGCTACCCAAAGTGCGGTGATTACAAACCATTTTGCGTTTGCAACTTGTTCCGTATTTATTGCAATACTTTGTGCAATCTCCGAAACGTGAGAGGTTGCCCAACTCGTTAATCCAATCGAAACAAACACAAAGAAAACACCACGAGGGGCTTCTTGGTTTTGAATCATTTTTATGCCACCTAATCCGGATCCGAATCGTAATATTGCAAATACAACTCCGGGTAAGATTGCGCTCCAAGTACCGATTATTTCTCGGTAGTGTAAATATTCAAGAAAGCCGTTAAATAATGCTAATAATAAAATAGATATTATTAAAAACGCTGGTGTTAATGCGGTTGTGACTGTAACCAGTCGTTGCGAAAATTCATTCGCTTTAATTTCAAAGGTTTTCATTGTTGTGATGGTTTTCTAATTGGTTAATATAACTAATGATTTTGGTGGCGTACAAAGAAGCATCCATAAGTTCTTCTTGTAAATGGATTAGCCAATCGCGTAGAAGTAAATCTTTTCGGTCTAAATCTGTTCCGTATTTCTCCAACCCGGCTTCGGACCTTTCTTGATATTTCTTAATTAATTCAGCTAATATTGAATCCATATTATATGCAAGTTACTTCGATTTTGTTAATGACTCCAAGAACGAATCCGAGAATGAACGCGCATCCGATTGCAAAGTAGATTAGTGAGTGTTTAAATTCCTTTTCCATTGTTTTTAGATTTAGTGGTTAATAATTTAGCACAATATACAACTATTTTTTTAACCAAACATAAATTTAATTGCAAACCTTAAATACATATTTGCAAACCGGTTGATTATATCCTTATTCAAAAGTAGAGCTGCATCTTCTACATTGTCAAAAAAACCGTGTTCGACAAGGACTGCCGGTGCGATTGACTTACGCAACACATAAAAATCGGCTTCTTTATCTAAATCACCATCGGAAGCGTAATCGGTTCTAAACTTAAAGGAATCAGATAATACCGGATCAGCTTTAAATTCTTCTCCTATCATTGTCGCGTATTGGTCCGATAAGGTTTCGCCTTTGGACGTGAATATCTCGAATCCGCGTCCGTTGTGATTCGGTGAAGCGTTCGCGTGAAGGCTAATTATAACGGCTTTGGACTGGGCGTTGGTCATTTCGTTGTAAGCTAATACTCTGGAACGAAGTGATACGTCTTGGTGGTCGTACGGAAACCAATTATATCGAATCTGTTCGTTTTGTTTTGCTTTGGAATTGAACTCGGTAAATAACGTAGTAATTTCCTTCATAAGGTTACGATTCCATTCGCCTTCGTAAAACCAGCCAAAATCGTGATGGAAGTATTGCTTGTTCGGAGCGGTTACATATTTTTCTGTTTCCGGGTCGATTCCACCGTGTCCAAGGTCGAATAAAATTAATCTACTCATTTGTTTAATTCGTTTTGAAGGTTAATGTATAAAGACCGGTAAAAGGCTTCCCACGGTTTTGTAATTTTCTTCTTACCGTTTTTGTGGCGAATCATTTCGCTTTGCAAATGCGGAGGAACGTCCATTCCTGTTGACAGTAAAAATTGAATTACATCGCGCGGTTTCATTTGCAACTCCTTATAAATATCGCTTAATTCGTTTGAATCCATATTTTTTTATTAATTATTTGCACAATATACAAACAAATGTTTAGATTTGTAACCGCACAAAATTATTAACTAAAACTTATATTATGAAAACACATTGGAAGAAAACAATGAATCCTAATTACCTTGGTGCGTATGCGCTCGAACCGAATCAGGATCTAATCGTGGAAATCACCGAGGTCAAAACCGAATCCGTAATGAACGCGGATGGAAGAAATGAAGAATGTTTGGTTGCACATCTAAAGGACCAGAAGCCATTAATCGTAAACAAAACCAATGCGAAGGCGATTGCAAAAGTATGCGGATCAAATTACATTGAAGATTGGAAAGGTAAGCAAATCGCGTTGTATATCTCCAATGTAAAAGCATTCGGAGAACTCGTGGAAGCGATTCGGGTAAGAACCGTTGCGCCTAAAGCTAAATCTAAAAGGAAACTAAACGATGACGATTTCAAGAAATTGGTTAAAGCCGTAGCGGATGGAAGCTATAACCTGGAAGATGCAATCGCGAATTTTGTCTTGAATGATTCGCAGCGTTCAATTTTACTTCAAGCCTAAAAATAGATTTAGGTATGACTAAATTTGAACACATAATCGAACAGGCTCAAACGTATCAAAAGGTTTGGGTCACCGGTCCACAACGATCCGGAACTACATTTGCATCCAAGTCGATTGCGAAAATATTACGTTATAGATTCGTGGATGAAGGAGAATACCAGGTACACGATGAAAATTCGTTTAATGACCTTTTAATGTCGAATGAGAAGATGGTATTACACGGACCGGCAATGAGCCATTTATTACCCGTTAATTTTCCAAATATGTTCGTGATTTGGATGCAACGAAACATAATGGACGTAATAAAATCGGAAGACAAAATAAATTGGCACATTAAAGAGTTCTGGAATGAGAAGAATAAAGCTATGCGTAAGTTTCCGTTTCATACAAGCGTAATCGAATCCTTTCCGAATAACAAGCTGATGAAGGATTGGATTTGGAACAATCTTCAAAAGGTTCGGATGTATAATTATGCAGAACTCAATTACAAGCACTTACGCGAGTGCGAAGGTTTTATTAAATCGAAAACTAAAAAACAATTTTGGAATGACAAGCAAACCAAGTGAATTATTGCATCTAAATCAGATGCGAAGAAAATTAAGAACATATTCGAATCAGGATTACATCTTTATTAATGCTACGAATATTCATAGATACAACGCGATGTATAAGATATTTAAGGAGATAACAATTAAAGGTATAGAACGAACCTTTGGTGTTCACAGGTCGGAATGGTTCAATATAGATTCGGCATACCAAAAACCTAATTTGGTAATTAAGTCGCGCAAATGGTTTTGCTTCTTTATGAATTATTACTTTAACGTGGCTATTGTCGTTTATGCACCAGATATGGGTTTGACCAAGTCCGGGGTAAAGCATTATATTAGCAATTTAGGCGAAGACAAATCGCTTGAAACAAGAGCGGAATACAATAAAATATTAACTAATATATTCCTGACTGACGCAGAAATCGACACGGGAATAAAATCTTATGAAGTATGAGCAAAATAACTATCCACACCGACATCCATCAACGGAGCGAACAATGGCACGAAATCAGATTAGGACGTGTTGGCGGTTCTGAATCGATTGTGTTATCTGTCAAAGGCAAATCCGCATCCGGACTTGGAGCGGCTGCGTTTACTTCATTATACGAAAAGGCATTCGAGATAAATGAAAAAAAACCGGTCAAGGAAAATATCGTTACTTTTGAAATGCAGCGCGGTATTGACCTTGAACCAGAAGCCATACACGAATACGAATTGCATAAGATGGTAAAGGTAGATCAAGTCGGGTATATTCTTAATTCCGATATGAAATACGCTGGTTATAGTCCGGACGGATTAGTAGGCGAGGATGGATTGATAGAAGTCAAATGCCCGGGCAATTCCGAATTTATGCGACAGATAATTACTACGGAGATTCCGAAGCGGTATCTGTGCCAAATTCAATGGGGTATGTTATTATCGGATCGGAAGTGGTGCGATTATGTCGTATATAATCCGGATTACACCAAATCGCCTTTGTATGTTGACCGAGTAGATAGAGATGATAAAATGATTGAAATCTTAAAATCAAATTACCTTGCGTTTGAATCGGAGCTGGATGCGATTTTGGAAAGAATTAGAAAATAAGTTTGCAGACTTATAGAATTAGAAAATAAGGTTATAGACTAATAAAATTAAAACAGTATGACACCATTACAGATTTTACTTCAACACGAAAAGGATCTTACACGAATGTTTGATTCAGATACCAAAGTAGCATTATCGCTTTTGGACACGATTCGGAAAACAGGTAAGCAATTAATTCAAGATGAGAAACATATCATTGAGGAAGCGTTTGAGAACGGGATATGGCATTATGAAAATACCGGATTAAATGCGACTGAATATTATGAAAGGGAATTTAAAACTGAAGCAATATGACACCAAAGGAAAAGGCACAAGATTTAGTTAATCAATTTAGAATGGTTTTAATGAATGAAGATACCGAATGTGGTAATGAAATGCTTTGTACTTCAATAGCTATTAAAAACGCATTGATTTTAGTAAAAAACGTAAAGGATTTTGCTAATCCTTGTTGTATTTCTGATAGTGTGAAATATTGGGAAGAAGTAAAAAAAGAAATAGATAAGTTATGATAGACAATATTACAATAGATACTGGAAACGGTATTGCTACATTTTGCTTGGGGGGAGATATAGTCTTTACAAGCAGATTTAATGGGAAAAGATATGAAACAGTCAAACTTATTAAAATAGTAGATAATTATGATTGTTTAATAGAAACTGATTGTGGAAACCGTAGATATTACACAAATAATCGAATTATATCATACGAACAATTAAATGTAAAAGAACTATGAAAACACCACTACAAGAATTAATGGAGTATATGGAGCAAAACCAATACTTTATAGGAAATGATTTATTAGCGAAGTATAATGAATTAATTAAAAAAGAAAAGGAAGAGTATATTAGGTGCTGGATAAGAGCATATACTAAAGATTTCATTAATCCATTAAAAGAAAGTTACTACTATCCTTTAGCAGAAGAATATTATTACACTTTTATTAATCCATTAGGCAAAAACGAGTAAACCTATAAATAGCCATTAAACCTTAATTAGTGGTAAAATATAGTTACGCATAACGGTTTGTGTATGGCAAGTAGCCGATTGAACGCACTAACCTTTGATAGAAGAAATTAATTTATAAACACGCAAATAGTTTAATTACAGCCCAATAACGGCTATTTGCTATACACTTTGTTATAGGGCGTTTTTATTATGACACCAAAAGAAAAAGCAACGGAATTAGCAAACAAGTTTGTTAGAAAATCAGTATTTGATATGGATGATAACAAACTAAAAGAAGAAAGATTACAAGCAAAAAAATCAGCACTTATTTGCGCTGATGAATGTATAAAGTTAGCTAACCTTATGGATGGTGGATTTTCATTTGAAAAAGAAATTGAATTTTGGAAACAGGTTAAGGTTGAGATAAATGCCCTATAACGATTAAAGTAATAACTGTGTAGCGTAGCGGTATTGTTATTAATGCTGTGTTATGCGTATTTTAAAATTAAATAGTATGAAACCATATAAATTAAAACATCATCCTACTGGATTGTATTATCAACCTAAATCAGGTTTAAGTAAGAAAGGAAAGATTTATCAAACAGAATCAAATGCTTTGAAATATTTTACTGGGCACACCGTAACGATTTCAATAGACATTACTAAAAAACAATTTGCACCTTTTAAGGATTATTTTGATAGATTAAAATCTGAATTTTCAGATGTGTTGCAACATAGAACGAATACATATTTAATCCCTAAACAACATTTTGTAAAAGAAGAGATATGACACCAATTAAAAAAGTATTAGAACGTGTTAGAGACATGATACACGTTAGGGAAGATGATTTTTATAATTCTCAAGATTTAGAAGTTAATGCTGAATATTTTATACTTCAAGACCTTGAAATTTTATTAGAAAAATTAGATGCAGAGGAACAAGTAATAATCAAAAGAGCATGGCAAGATGGTTATAGTGTAGGAATGAGGATGATGGATGGTGGAATGGTAGAGCCTTCAACACCTAAAGATGCTTATACATATTATTGGAAGTTGAACGATTCGGAAAAACCGAACAGTTGAAATAAAAAAACTATGAAAAATATTTTAAAAGAAGTAATAGAAAGACTTGAAAAAGAAATGAATAGCCTTGACGGAAGTATTAGCAATAAATATTGGGTAATACAAGGTTTGCACAAGGCTTGGGAAATTTGCCATAAAGTTGATGATGAAAGTAAGGATAAACAAAAAATAATAACATCTAACAATAGTTACGAAATTCTTAAAAAATTTAAAATCTATTATGACGTAGTTGAAAACAATATTAAGTTTCCTGATTCGCATGATGATAGAGTTGTAAGTGAATTTATAACTAAAGAA
>Ga0180437_10002561_pt1 | contig 28706 bp, 21 predicted proteins | sample SS_ome_4_FD_132410 | JGI IMG/M metagenome (GOLD analysis project Ga0180437, IMG submission 132410) | Hypersaline lake sediment archaeal communities from the Salton Sea, California, USA - SS_3_D_1 metaG | ecosystem: Environmental > Aquatic > Non-marine Saline and Alkaline > Hypersaline >...
ACGTTTTCCTGTATGTCTCCGGTTATGATAACCGTGTCCTGATAGCGCTTGACCGAATACGGCTCCAGCTCGATGCCGGGATTGGTGTAGAGAATCTTTCTGTACATGCTGCCCAGTCTGATGTTACCCAGAGGCAGGAAATAGTCGTTCATGACGAAGGAGATCAGAAAAAGCAGCACACCGATCGCCAAAAAGGGCAGGAGGATCCGTTGCTGGGCCACTCCGGAGGCTCGAAAAGCCAGGATCTCATTGTCCGAGGAGAATCTGCCCATGGCCATGAGGGAACCGACCAAGGCACCAAAGGGAAGGGAAAGAGCCAGGATCGAGGGCAGGGAGAATACCACAAATCGAAGGACGTCTGCAAAGGGGACCTTTTTGGAGAAGATCTCTTCGGCCAACACGAGCAGCTGGTTGATGAAGAAGGTGCAGAAGAAGAACAGAAAGGCTACGGTGAAGGAAATGAGAAACTCGTTGAGGATGTAAACGTCAATTGTACGAACTCCGGGGATGCGGATCATGGATCTCCGCGGCTATTCTATTCCGCCTGAGCCGTCTAGGACAAGGGATTCATCGAGGATGGATATGCCCGATCCCAACGTGCCGAAGAACAGATGGGGGGCAGCATAGGTCGCGGAGCTGATATCCAGAGCTGAGAGACCCTGTCTCAGCCCGATTCGCTCCCACAGCCCCTGCTCCGGCAGGAAGCGGGAAACCCCGCCGCCGAAGGTACCGAAGTACAGACCGCTGTCAGCCCGGAGGGCGCACAGCACCCAGTCATCGGCGATTTCTCCTGTCGCCTTGCTGAAATGCTCTATCGTGTTTTCCCCCCGCTTCCAGCGGTACAGGCCTTCACCGTAGGTCCCGATCCACAGCGTATCTTCGTTCTCCCCCAGCAGGGTGATCACGTTGCGGGCCTGCAGCTTCGAATTGATGCTGTCGAAGCTGAAGAGTCTTCCGGTTTTCAATGACATGAGGACCAAGCCCAGATTCAACGTGCCGATAAGAAGATGACCCGCCCTCACTTCCAGGCAGTTGACGAACTCCCCCGGAAGGCCGCCCCAACCGATCTTCTCCCATTTTTCGCCTCTGGATCGCCACAAGCCTCGCCCCAGGGTCCCCACGTACAGGGTTTCCTCCACGGCGCAGAGGGCTTCGACCTTCTCATCGAATAGTCCTACCTTCTGCCATCTCGAGCTCGACTTGGTGTACTGGTAAAGACCCTGATAGGTCCCGATCCATACCCGCGTGGGGGTAATCTCGATGCTGCGCACAGTTCTGGGGACCAGGCTCTCGCTTCCGGTCTCGAACACCGTTGCGTTTTGCCTGCCGATCGAATAACGGCTGATACCGCCATTCCAGGTGCCTATCCACAGATCGTCCCCGTCCACCTGCACTGCGGAGACGTTGGCGTCGTTCAATCCGAACTGTTCCGGGCTCAGGCTCCCCCAGCTCAGGCGCTTGGACATCCGCTCCAGCAGACGCTCCTCCGCGTCCTCTGCCTGCCCGGAAGCCCGGTAGTTGAGCAGGAAGATCCGAGCCGTGTCCGCGTCGGCACGGCTGAACAGGGCGATCTGCGCCAGGCGGAACCAAACCTCCGCCGGCACGTTTCCTCCGGACAGATTCACGGTTCTTAGATAGGAACGATACGCCCGATCCAGGTCACCGGATTCGTAACTCAGCTCAGCCAGCGTTCGGTGCACCTCGACGGCCTGCTCCGCCTCCAGCTGCTCGGTACCGCCTTCAACGATCCGTTTCAAGTAGAACACGGCCAGAGTCGCATCCCCCTGGGCCAGAGCAATCCGGGCTTGAAGCAACCGGATTTCCGGATTGGCAGGATCGGCTACACCCATGAGGATTTGCCTGGAGATTTCGTAGCTGCCCTCTTGAAACGCCTCTCGGGCCGAAACCAGCTGCCGCTGAAGGATCTGCTCTTCGGTTTCCGAAACCGCTGCGGATTCCCGGAATTGCTCACTCTCCGCCGCTTCGGGGGAGCGGGGAACCGAGCCTTGGGTCCGGCACCCGGTCAGGGAAGCTGACGTAGAGAGCGCAATTAACAGGATGAACAGACACGGAATCGGCGGCGGTAGGTTTGGAGTCCAGCGCTTCATTCAGGTGCCCGTAGAGCCGAATCCCCCCTCGCCCCGCTCACTCCGGCTCAAGGTTTTCTGGATATGAAAATCCGCCTGTACAACCGGAGCAAAGACGATTTGGGCGATCCTCAGTCCCCTCTTGACCTCAAAGGGTTCCCTGCCCAGATTGACCAGGATTACCTGGATCTCACCCCTGTAATCGGAATCGATGGTGCCCGGTGTGTTCAGAATGGTAACACCGTGGGTGGAGCTGAGTCCGGATCGGGGCCGCAACTGAGCTTCGTAGCCTGAAGGGATCTCGAGTCGCAGGCCCGTCGGAATGCGCTGCCAACGTCCCGGGCCGATGGTGATCGGCTGTTCCTCCGGGATGTCGGCGTGCAGGTCGGCTCCGGAGGAGCCTTCGGACTGGTAGCGGGGCATCAGATCCGGGGATGCGCAGCTGCAGGTTATCCGGATTCGCCTCATCTAAAAGGTGTAGCCCCGGCGGGGCAGTTTTTTGAGTTTCCGACTCCCATAGGCGAGCAGGTTGAAGCTCTCCGGGTGAATTCGCTTCTCGATGATGGACAGAATATCATTCCGCCGGATCTGCCTCAACAGCTCCAGGGACGTATCGTACTCGACAACCTTTCCTGTCAAATGAACCTGACGGAACAGCCGTTTCATCCGATTTTCCATGTCCTCCCGGGCCAGGATCATGTTTCCCTTGAGCTGGCTCTTGGCGTCCTCAATCTCCCTCTCGGAGGGGGGCTGCCCGTGCAGCCGGGCCAGCTCTTCGTTGATTGCCTCGACCAGTTTGGGCAGGAGTGAGGGAATTGTGTTTGCGTAAATCGTCCACAGCGAAACGTCCGTGAAGTAGGTGCGGAAGGAAGATACGGAGTAGCACAACCCCCGGTCCTCCCGCAATCGCTGAAAAAGGCGGGAGCTCATGGATTCGCCGAACAGGGTATTGAACACCAGGTCCTGGTAGTACTCTCCGATCTCGGTGGAAGAGGGGTAGCTGGTTCCGGTGTACAGATGAACCTGCTCGAATTTATCGGGAATGGCCTGCCATTGGAGCCGGGAGGCCGGCAGATTGCGTTGTACCGAAGCCCGGCCGCTGCCGTTGGTGCCGAAGGCAGCAGCCAATGCGGCTGTCAATCGATCCGCATCGATCTTTCCGCTTGCCGTGATCACGGTGGTGGAAGGGGCGTAGCGTCCCTTGTAGAAGGCGAGCAGTTTTTGCTTGTCTATCTCTTCGACCTGCCGGACCTCCCCGGTGATCTTCCGCGACAGGGGATGGCCGTCCCACAGGCTCTCCAGGTAGATCTGCTGCCCCTTCTCCTCGGGATTATCCTCGATTGTCTTGATCTCATTGACGATGACCGCCTTCTCCTTCTGGAGCTCCTGGTCGTCCAGGAGACTGGAGAAGTACATGTCGGTGAGCACATCCACGGCCAGATCGAGGCTATCCCCCGGCAGGGTGCAGTAGAAACAGGTTACCTCTTTTTCCGTGAAGGCGTTGAGATAGCCCCCTACCCGCTCCACCTCCTGGGCGATCTGGTAGGCGCTGCGTTTCGCCGTACCTTTGAAAAGCATGTGTTCGAGGAAATGGGTATATCCGGCCTCGCGCTCGCCCTCATCCCGGGAGCCGCTCAACTGCCAGAGGCCGATAGAGGCGACATCCGTGTTGGCCACGGTTTCCAGGATGATCCGGGCACCGCTCGCCAGCTGGATCGACTGGATCAATCCTATCTCCGCCTGGGTCTGCCCTCATGCCGGCCGGATCGGTCGGAACGCTCCTGGCCTCTGGGTCTTCCCGATCCGCGGCTGTCTCCGGATCGGTAGCTGCCCCCCGAGCGGCTGCTGTCCCCGGACCGGCTGCGAGGTTCGGGGTTTTCGATCATGCTCAGATTCATCCGTCCCATGCGGTCGATTTCGAAAAGCTTCACCTTGACCTCCTGGCCCTCTTGCACGACATCCTGGACACTCCGCACGTGTTCATCCGCCAGCCGTGAGATGTGTACCAGGCCTTCCTTGCCCGGGAGAAACTCGACAAAAGCTCCGAAATCCATGATTCGCCGAACCGTGCCATTGTACCATCTGCCGACTTCCGGTTCTTCGACCAAAGCTCTGACTGCAGCCTCCGCCTCCTCGGCCATGGTCTTTTCCCGGGAGTATATGGTTACCGTTCCGTCGTTCTCCACATTTATGGTGGCGCCGGTTTTTTCGGTGATTCCTTTTATGGTTTTCCCGCCCGGGCCGATCACCGCACCGATCTTTTCCGGATCGATCTTCAGGTTGATGATCTTGGGGGCGAACTCGGAAATGCTGTCCCGCGGTTCGGCGATCGTTTCATTCATCAAGCGCAAGATGTGCAGGCGGCCCTCTTTTGCCTGTTGAAGGGCTTCCGACATAACCCCGGCATCCACGCCGGCTATTTTGATGTCCATCTGAAAGCCGGTGATGCCGTCGGCCGTGCCGGCGACCTTGAAATCCATGTCGCCGAGGTGATCCTCTTCACCCAGGATATCGCTCAAGACCACGTAGCTGTTTTCCTCCTGCACCAGGCCCATGGCGATACCGGCCACGGACTTGCGAATCGGCACGCCGGCATTCAGCAGGGACAGGGTGCTGCCGCACACGGTTGCCATGGAGGAGGAACCGTTGGATTCCAGGACCTCCGAGACCAGCCGTATCGTGTAGGGAAAATCCTCTTTGCTCGGGATCACCGCGCTCAAAGCCCGCTCGGCCAGATGGCCGTGACCGATCGCCCGGCGGTTCGGGCCCAGCCTCCCGGTCTCTCCCACCGAGAAGGGAGGGAAGTTGTAGTGCAGCATGAAGGCCTTGCGCGCGTCCCCTTCGATGTCGTCGAGCATCTGTTCGTCGAACACCGTTCCCAAGGTGGTGACGGCCAAAGCCTGGGTTTCACCCCGGGTGAACAACGCCGAACCGTGGGTTCGTGCCAGGACATCGACCTCGCAGGATACTTCGCGAATATCCTTGGGACCCCGCCCATCGGTGCGGACCTTTCTGTCCAAAATCGACCGTCGAACCGTCGTGTACTCCAGTTCCTCCACCAGATCCCGCACAAGCCGAATCTGCTGCTCCGGGATTTTCTCGGCGACACTCTCCAGTGCCCGGTCGTGGATCGCCTTTATGGCGGCGGCTCTGGCCATCTTTCCGGGAACGAAACAGGCCTCCTCCATCCGCGGTTTTGCCCAGGCGAGCAGCTCCTCTTCGACCGGAGGCTCCAAGCTCTCCTCGTCGACCTGGGAGAGATCGATTTTCTGCTTACCCGCGCTCTCGGCCAGCTCGAGCTGGATTCGGCACAGTTCCTTGATCCACTTGTGAGCCTCTTCTATGGCGGCAACCATGATCTCTTCACTGACCTCCGCGGCTCCGCCTTCGACCATCGTGATCCCGTCCGTGGTTCCCGCCACCACGATATCCAGGTTACTTTGCTCGACCTGGTCGTAGGTGGGGTTCACGATGAACGAACCGTCCAGATATCCGATGCGAACAGCCCCTACAGGACCGTCAAAGGGGATATCGGATATGGTGAGCGCCGCCGAAGCGGCAACCATGGCGATTACGTCGGGCGGATTGATCTGATCCGTGGATACGACCGTGGGAACGACCTGTATCTCCCGTTTGAATTTCTTCGAGAACAGCGGGCGTATGGGCCGATCGATCAGCCTGGAGACCAGGATCTCCTTGTCTTTGGGCCGACCTTCCCTTTTGATGAACCCGCCGGGTATTTTTCCCGCTGCGTAGTACTTCTCGTTGTACTCAACCTGAAGCGGTATGAAGTCGAGGTTTTCAAGATCCTGAGCGGAGCAGCAGGCCGTAGCCAGGACTGCAGAACCCGCATAACGACCAAACACGGCGCCATTGGCCTGCCTGGCGATTTTACCAGTTTCCAGAATCAGGTCTTCCTCGCCTATCTTTAATTTGACCTGATGAATCATTGATTTTTTCCTTGTTCGATTTTGTTTATGTTCGTCATTCGCGCTTATTTGCGCCTTTTGCTCTTACTTGCGCAGCGAAAGTTTGTCCAGGATCTCCCGATATTTTTCGATATCTTTGCGCTTCAGGTAGTTGAGAAGCTTGCGCCTCTGTCCTACCATCTTCAGCAAGCCCCTTCGGGAGTTGTGATCTTTAGGATTGGTTTTGAAGTGCCCGGTAAGATCCTCTATTCTCCGCGTCAGAAGCGCAATCTGTACCTCAGCGGATCCTGTATCCTTATCGGTCCTGCCGAACTCTTTGATCACATCCTCTTTGTTGTCCTTGGTCAACGACATCGTTGCCTCCTCTTTTCACTCTCTTTCCAAGAAGCGTATTTCTTTCAATGTTCCGGCAAACTCTTTCTGCCAGGATAGCTGTTCCTCCCCGACCGCCAGGATGCCCGCAACCTCGACACTGTCAGTGATAAAACGTACCTGATACTCGCCTATTCGAGGAAGAACCTGCCCGATATCCGATCTCCGTACCCGGCAGCTTCCCTGCTGCCCTTGAATATTAACTTCCCTGAGATCCAGGCGGAAGTCATCCTTCAGCATGTCCTTTACTTCGGGAAGACGCCCCTGCTGGATCAAAGTCCTGATCCGCGAGCTGCTGACGACCTCTTCCCGGTACATGGTCGCCGGGACGATTTCCAGCTCTGTACCGGATCCGGTCAGGATTCCGACCAACTCCCGGGCGTTCGTATCCCGTCCCTGACCCATATGAAAGTTGTAGCCAACGACGAGTTTCTTTACATCGAGACGACCCGCCAGGAGCTCCAAAAAACTCTTTCCAGTCAGTTTACTAATTTCAATAGAAAAGTCAATCAGCACCACCAGGGTTACCCCTAGACCTTCGAGCTTGTCGATTTTCTGCGGGAAGCTGAGAATGCTGCCCACGAAAGGCCGACTGCCCAGCACGCTGGCCGGATTCTGTTCGAAGGTGCATACCGCCGCAATCGCTCCGCAACCGTTCTCTACGACGCCTCGAATCAGCCGCTGATGTCCCACGTGCAGGCTGTCGAAGGTTCCTATCGTAAGTGCCACCGGGAGCAGCGGACTTTTTTCTTCAGATAGCTCTTTCCAGCCGACTACACGGATCATCTGAAGGCCTTCAGTACCATCTTGTAGTAATACTCACCCCGCTCTCTGGCCGCCAGGGCCAGAAGGCTGCCGCTGGAATCAAGCAGGGTGTACAGCCCGTCGGTTTGCGGTGCATCTTTGAAAAACCAACCTTTCAGCTTCCGCCCGTTGCGCACCCCCGCCACCGCTTCATCTTTTACAGTAACGGCACCGAGCCCGGTGAGCCGCAGCAGGCGCTCCACGGAGCCTGTAAGCAGCGGCACTCCCGAAGACGTGTCAGCCCGAACAGCCTCTTCTACTTCGTAGGGGCCTACCTTGGTTCGGCGCAGGCTGCTGAGGTATGCACAGGAGCCCGCCAGGGTTGCCAGATCTCGAGCCAGAGCACGCACGTAGGTGCCCTTTGAACATTCCACTATAATATCCAGCTCAGGAGGCCTATAGTCCACTATTTCGATTCGATATATCGTGACTCGCCGCGGCTCGAGCTTGGGATCACCCCCGGCGCGGGCTATCCGATAGGCCCGCCTGCCCCCCACATGTACCGCGGAATAGACGGGCGGAATCTGATCGATCGGACCGATCAGCCGTCCCGAGGCTTCCTCAATGCCCGACAGATCGGGTAGCGGCCCCTCTCCGACCACCTCCCCTTCGGGATCCAAGGTGTCCGTTGTCCTGCCCAAAATCAAGGTCGCCCGGTAGCATTTATCCAAGCCCGAGAATAGATCAGCCAGTCTGGTAAATTTGCCGATCAGAACGATCAACAGCCCGGTGGCGAATTTATCCAGCGTACCGGTGTGTCCGATCCGCCGCGTTCCCAGTGAGCTCTTCAAATCCTTGAGCGCGGAGAAGGAGGTCACCCCTGCCGGCTTATCGAGCAGGATGAGTCCGTCAATGCTCAAAGTCTGTAAGTTCCCTGAGTTTGTTTGTCAGACGTACGCCGCGCTCGATCGAATCGTCGGCGAAAAACGTGAGTCTGGGAATAAAGCGCAGCCGGATATTCTTCTTCAGTCTAGTGTGGATGAATCCGGAGGCGTGATTGAGAGCATCCACGCTTCGCGCGCGGATCTCAGTATCCCCGTACAACGAGACGAAGACCTTGGCGTAGTGAAGATCTCGAGAAACCTCGACATCCGTGATCGTGGTCAAAGGAGCCAGGCGGGGATCTTTGATCACCCTCCGGCTGATCAGAGCGCTGATTTCCTCTTTGAGGAGGCTCTCAACCTTCTTCAGTCTTACGTCCGCCATCGGAGCTCACACTTTCCAGCGTCTTGGCCATCTCGACCTGCTCGAAGGCTTCTATGACATCTCCCACCTTGATATCGTTGAAGTTCTCGACGCCAATGCCGCACTCGTATCCCTCCTCTACTTCCCGGGCATCATCCTTGAAGCGCTTGAGAGAGGATACTTTCCCCGCATAGATCTCCCGTCCGTCCCTAACGACCCTGGCCGACGCGTTGCGCCGGACCTTGCCGGAGGTTACATAACAACCTGCAACCACACCGATCTTGGGAACCTTGAATAGATCCCGGACCTCCGCGGTTCCGATCGTCTGCTCGGAGATCTCCGGCGCCAGAAGTCCTTCCATGGCGGCCTTGATATCATCAACGACCTCGTAAATGACGTTGTACTTGCGAACCTCCACCTTCTCCTGATCCGCCAGGCTCTGCGTGCTGGGTGTCGGCCGCACGTTGAAGCCGACGATGATGGCATTGGAGGCCGAAGCCAGCATCACGTCCCGCTCATTTATGGCCCCGGCGGAGGCGTGAATCACATTCAGACGGATCTCGGGGGTACTGAGCCGCTCCAGGGTTTGGCTCAGAGCCTCTACGGAACCGTGCACATCACCCTTGATGATGACCTTCAGCTCGAGCTGCTCCCCCTCCTTGATCTGCTCGTAGATATTGTCGAGGGTGATCTTGCGTACGTTCCGGGCGTCCTCCAGACGGCGGAGCTCCTGTCTCTTGTCCCCGATCTGCCGGGCTTCCTTTTCACTTTCGGTGACCTGGAAGGGATCTCCGGCATTGGGAATCCCGGCGAAGCCGAGTATTTCGACGGGGATCGAAGGCGTGGCCTCTTCGACCTTCTCTCCTTTGTCGTTGAACATGGCCCGCACCTTGCCGGAAAAAACACCGGCCACGAAGGGATCGCCGACTTTGAGGGTCCCTCTCTGAATAAGAACGGTGGCTACGTTTCCGCGGCCGAAGTCGATCTTCGACTCCACGATTTTGCCCTCCGCCCGGCAGTTGTAGTTTGCCTTGAGCTCCAGGATCTCCGACTGCAGGAGAATTGCATCCAGCAGCTCCTTGATGCCCGTGCGTTTCAGCGCGGACAGCTCGACGTACTGTGTGCTGCCTCCCCAGTCTTCCGGCATCAGATCGCGGTCGGACAGCTGCTGCTTGACCCGATCCGGATTTGCATCGGCTAAATCGATTTTGTTGATCGCTACGATAATCGGTACCTTTGCCTCCTTGGCATGGCTGACAGCCTCCTCGGTTTGAGGCATGACTCCGTCATCCGCCGCCACTACCAGCACGACGATATCGGTTACCTGGGCACCCCGGGCGCGCATCGTGGTGAAGGCCTCATGTCCCGGTGTATCGAGGAAAACGATCTTTCCCTGCTCGACCTCTACACTGTAGGCGCCGATGTGCTGGGTGATGCCGCCGAACTCGGTGTCCACGACGTTGGTGGCCCGGATCGCATCCAGGAGCTTGGTCTTCCCGTGGTCGACGTGCCCCATGACCGTAACGATAGGCGGCCGGCCGGACATATCCTCTTCCCGATCCTCCTCCTTCTCGATGATGGTTTCGTCGTACAGGGATACCACGTTGACCTTGCAGTCGTACTCCCCCGCCAGGATGGCGGCTGTTTCCGAGTCGATCTGCTCGTTCATCGTCACCATCATCCCCATGCTCATGAGCTTGGATATCAGGTCCGCAGCCTTCAGGTTCATCTTGCGCGCAAGCTCCGATACGCTCACGTTCTCCATAATCGAAATCTCTTTGGGAACGGGATTGGCCCTCTGCATGGACTTCTTTTTCGCCTGGGCGAAGAGTTTTTCCTGGTGTTCCTCGAATTTCTCCCGGGCTTTTGCGAAGGTGTCCTTCTTCTTGCTCTTGAAGAATTTTTTACCCGCGGGCTTGGCCGCCTCCTCTTTCTTGGGAGGCGCCGCCTGTTTGGTCGGGGTAAATGCCGCGGGTCTTCTGGGGGCACGCGCGGGCCGCTTGGTAGCGGTATCACCCTCCTTGGGTTTGAACACTCGTGAAGGGGGCCTCTCTCGGGACGGCTGCCGCTCTCTTATCCCCGGGCCCGGCTTGCGTTCTCTTGCCGCGCTCTTGTCCTGCAGGCGAACCCGCTCTACCGCAGGAGCCTCCTGCTTGCTCTCCGCCTTGGGCTTCTTGGCCGCAGCTTTTTTGACAACGACCTTTTTCTTTTTGACGACGACGATCTTCTTTTTCTCCGCCTCGTCTTTGCCCTGCGTGTCTACGGTCGGCGCGGGTTTTTTATGTTTAATCAGTGTTACCTTGGGCTTTTTCTGTTCTTCCGACATAGAACTCCTTTACTTCAACTGAAGGTGAGCGCCGGCTCCTCTCTTTTCCTCTTCGAAGCTCGCCCTACTCATCTTCCTCTTCTTCCTCTTCTTCTTCAAAGCTTAAACCAACGCCACAGTTTGGACAAGCGGTCATGTCCGTGGTGATGCGCTCTCCGCACTCCGGACATTCGTAAGCCTCTTCCTCAGCCTCGGTCTCTTCCTCTTGCCCTTCTTCCCCCGCCTTCTCCGGCGCCTCCGCAGGTGCGCTCCGCGCAGCTGCCGCCGGTTCTTGTTCTTGTATCTCCGCAGCCGCAGGTGCAGCCTTCGCAGCCGGCTCTGGCTTTACAGCCTCCACCGCGACTTCCTGCTCCTCTTCCACGATTTCCACGTTTTCATTGATAATCTTGGAGACCAGTGCCGCATCCTCTTCACCGATGCCATCCAGGGCGGCGATCTCCTCTTTGCTCATAGCAACGAGCTCTTCGATCATTTCGATCCCGTTGTTCTTGAGCACCTCCACAATATTCTCAGGGATATCCGGCAGCTCGCTGATTTTTTCGATCTCTTCCTCCACCTCACCGAACAGGGCGGATACGGCCCGTTTCGTTTCGGCGGAGAGATCCATCTCGGCGAACTGCTGTTCGGTCTTGACGTCGATATTCCAGTCTACAAGCCTGTTGGCAAGGCGCACGTTCAGCCCCTGTTTGCCGATTGCCAGGGAGAACTGATTGTCCGCAACGATTGCCAGGGCGGATTTTTTCGATTCATCCACGACTATCACCTGCTTCACCTCCGCGGGCAGCAGTGCGTTTTTGATGAAAAGCCGAGGATCCGGATCGTAGCGCAGAACGTCGATCTTCTCACCTTCCAGCTCCCGAACCACGGCCTGGATGCGGACTCCCTTCAAACCTACGCAGGCTCCCACCGGGTCCACATCGTCACGGTTCGAATACACGGCCATCTTCGTACGATAGCCCGGCTCGCGCACGATTTTGTAGATCTCGATCGTCCGGTCGTACAATTCCGGAACCTCCAGCTCGAAGGTTTTCTTTACAAAATCGGCATGGGTTCGGGTAAGAACGATTTGAAGCCCCGTCGGTGACTTGCTTACCTCGTAGATCAGCGCCCTAATACGGTCGCTGGGATGATACACTTCCCGGGGGGATTGGAATTTCTTGGGGAGGATTCCTTCGGTTTTGCCGAGGTCGACGAAGATGTTTCCATTGCGCTCCCGCTGGTAGTAACCGATGATCATCTCTCCGACCCGCTCCTTGAACTCCGAGTACAGGGTGTTTCGCTGGATCTCCCGAAGCGTCTGTTTTGTCTTCTGCTTGGCGCTCTGCACCGCGCTGCGGTCAAACTCCTTCGGGCTGACCTCGATCAGCAGTTCATCCCCGATTTCACTCTCCTCGTTGTACTCTACCGCGTCGGTCAGGGAGATCTCCCTGACGGGATCTTCCACGTCCTCTACGATCTTCTTGCGGGCGAACACCGTTACTTCGGTCCCGTCATCGCTGAAACGCACGACCGCATTGTCCATGGATCCGTATTTATTCTTGTAAGCGGCCAGCAGTGATTCCTCAATAGTTTTGCGGACCAGATCTTCAGAGATTCCCCGCTCCTGAATCAACTGCTTGATCGCATCCGCCATCTTCGAAGCCATTTTTTTTCTCAAACCTCCTCAAGAATCCAGTTTCGCCTTGCGGATCTCACTCATCTTTATTCTCTGAATCTCCCCACCCGTATGCAGGGAGATTTCTCCCTCTTCAACACTTTCGATTTTTCCACGGATCCACTCCGTTTCTCCGTGGAGCATGACCTTTACGTTTCTACCCCGGAATATGGAGTACTCCTCTTCGCTCTTGAGAATCCGATCCAGCCCCGGAGAGCTGACCTGCAATTGCAGGTTCTCCAGCCCGTCGATCAGTTCGAGGCGGGGATACAGGTTCTTCGAGATTGCCGCACACTCGTTCACGCCCACCCCGTCGGAGCGGTACACGACCAGAATTACGTGATTCTGGTTCTTGCTGCGACTGTGCCGAAGTTCCACCAGGGAGAATCCCATTCCGGATACTATCGGCTCCACTTCGCAGCGCAACTGATCGTCCAGCTCGGTCGCCATCCAGGCATCCTCAAAAAAAAAGAGCCGATTCATCGACCCTTACGTTCAAGCGTACGCTGTAGATTGTTAAGGTAATTTAAAAATAACAAACCCCCATACAATTGTCAACGGCCGGGTTCTGAATCCTCAGTTGCAGGCCGCCGGCAACAATGAAACATCATACCTCCACGGCCAGGGTGAGTACATGCACCTCCCTGACACCCCCCTGCCGCAGCACCCGGGCGCATTCATCGGCGGTGGCCCCGGAGGTGAAGATGTCGTCCAGTAGAACGACTCGCTCCGGAAGGCTCCCCCGGAGTCTTCCGAATCTGCGCAGCCGAATCGTACCCCGAATATTCTCCAGGCGTTCCTGGTAGTGCAGCCCCTTCTGGGGACCGCCGCTGTTACGCATCAACGGAGCAAGGCTTTCGCCGGCACCCGCTCGATGCAGCGCCCGGGCGACTTCGAGCATCGGGTCCCAGCCTCTTGTCCGTACCCCTCGCCGGCTGCCCGGTACGGGAACGAAGGGCAGACCTGGATAGCGCTTTTCCAGCTCGGGACGCAGGAGACGGGCAATCAAGTGCGCCAGGGATCTGCGGTTGGAAAACTTGAACTGGCTGATGATCTGGCGGATCGACCCGCGGTACTCGTAGAGGGAGAAGTTGGAGGTGAAGGAAAAGCAACGCTCGGAACAGCGGGTGCAGCGATGCAGCTCAGAGATCAGGGGCACGCTGCACACCTCACATCGTCTTTCGGCCTCTATCGGAGAGAGTGCCTGCTCGCAGCTGCTGCAGATGGGGAAGCGCAGAGAACTGCGGAACAGGAGGGAGTCTGCGCAGCATATGCAGCTGCGGGGATAGACGATCTCCAGAACAGATCGCCCCAACTTCTCCAGCCAGGAAACGGACGGGGGAATCACTCGGAAGCTCCGTGAATATTATAGCGCCTCGAATTGTGATTTGACAGGAATCGAATCCTGCTTTACAATCATCTCGAGTAACTCTTCACGGGAGGGGAGCTATGAAAATCTACCCAAGTGACAAGCCTTTCGGCCAAGTCTCCAACAATCGTCTGCCCGAAAGGATGGGAGTGCACATAGGCGGCCGAGGCCGCCCGGCATCTCGTCCGGCAGTAGAAGAACAACCTGTTCCGGAAATACGCAAACAACTCCTGGTTGTTCAACGTTCCTTAGGCCGCTACCAGAGCATGCTCGGCGGCTTGGAGGGATTCAAGATCCTTTTGAAAGCAGATGCAGAAACGGCCGCCGACTACATCAGCCACGTTGTGTATCGGGGTGAAACCGTTCTGGAACCACTCACCGGCAAGCTGAACAGGATTCTGCAAAACAAGGATTCAGACTCTCTCCAGCAGCTGATCGAGAGCACGAAGAAGGAAATCCACGGATTGGCCGTCGAGTTGAGCCGGCTGGAAACGGCGGAACAAAACAGCCGCAGTCTTGCTTTCGGCGAAGCCGCTCTTTCCAGCGTGCTGGAGGGCATCCGAAGCCAGGGCCATCAGCTGCTGAATCTGGAGGGGAAAAACGTACTGGACCTGCTGGGGTAAATCCGGGGTGGGCGAATCCGGGGGATGAAAGGCTAACCCCCCTCCGCTCTGTTGCCGAGCTGCTTCTGCCACTCGGCAATACGATTCAGCGCTTCCAGGGGCGTCATTCTGGATAGATCCAGAGAGCGCAGCTCCTCATGTATCACCTGCTCCGTGGCAAACAGCAGCGGCTGGGCGGATTTGTCCGGGGCATCGACGCGATGCTTTGCTGCGGAGCTGATCACGCCGTTTTCCTTGAGCTCGCCGAGCATCTGTTCGGCCCGGCGGACGACTTCCCCAGGAACGCCGGCCATCTCGGCTACGTGGATGCCGTATGAGTTGTCCGTAGGCCCCTCCCGGACCTGCTTCAGGAAGACGATTTCCCCCTGACTCTCCAATACGGCCATGGAGAGATTCTTCAGATGCTTGTGTTTCAAAGCGGTGAGCTCATGATAGTGGGTGGCAAAAAGAGTAAAGGCCCCCAGCCGTTCAAGGATATACTCGGTGACCGCCCAGGCGATGGACAGGCCGTCCTTGGTACCGGTCCCCCGCCCCACCTCGTCCATGATGATCAGGCTGCTCTCCGTGGCCGAGCGCAGGATGTTGGCGGTCTCGCTCATCTCCACCAAAAAGGTGGATTCCCCCCGGGCCAGATTATCCGTAGCCCCTACACGGCAGTATATGCTGTCCACCAGACCCACGGTTGCTTCGGAGGCGGGCACGAACGACCCGATCTGAGCCATCAGGACGATCAGGGCGTTTTGGCGCAAATACGTTGATTTTCCCGCCATGTTGGGACCGGTAAGCAGCACGAAGCTCTTCCCGCCTGTGCTAAGCTCCAGATCGTTGGGCACGAAGCTTCCCCCCGGGAGATGCGCTTCGACAACCGGATGCCGTCCCTCGCGGATCCTCAGGGCTCTCTGTTTGCCGATCTGCGGTCGATTGTAGGCGTACATCGTAGCGGCAAAGGCGAAGGACTGCAGGACGTCCAGCTCGGAAACAACCTCGGACACGGTCAGAATCGGATCCAGCTGCTCCCGAACCGCTCGCCGCACATCGAGGAAGTGTTTTCGCTCCAGCTCGATGATCTGCTCCGAGGCATTGTGGATCTCACTCTCCATATCCGAAAGCGCTTCCGTGGAAAACCGTTCACCCCCGACCAGGGTCTGGCGCCTGATGAAGTAGGAGGGCACGGACCCCAGATTCGATTTGCTCACCTCGAGAAAGTAGCCAATGATCTTGTTGTATTTGAGTTTCAGCGAGGGGATACCCGTTTTTTTCCTCTCCTCCTCCAGATATCCCTTCAGCAGCCGGCGAGCGTTCTCCTTCACGTCACGCAATCGGTCCAGCCTGTCGTCGAATCCCGGCTTTATCAGATTGCCCTCAGTGATCAGGATTGCCGGCTCCTCCAAAATGGAGCGCTCCAGAAGATCGACCACGGCTTCGAGCTTTTTGCAGCTCTCCGAGAGTACGGCAAGCTGTGCTTCGACCTCGGGATGATTGTGCAGCACGGAGGCGATCTCCCCGGCCGTGGCTAGGGAGCTCTTTACAGCCAAGAGATCTTTGGCATGAGCCTTTTCCAGAGCAACCCTTGAGCACAAACGTTCCAGATCGAACATTCGACTGAGGTGCTCTCTGATCTTTGAGAGGAGGATCTGATTTCTGTGAAAGAACTCCACCAGATCGAGCCGACGGTTGATCCGATCGATATCCCGCAGCGGCTTGAGCAGCCATCGTTTCAACTTCCGGGCGCCGATCGCGGTTCTGCTCTGATCCAGAACTTCGAGCAGGGTGTAGCGCCTGGTACGGTCGTTCAAATTCTGGATGATTTCCAAGTTCTTGAGCGTCGATTCATCCAGGCCGAGGTAGCTCGAGTCGGTGTAGATCTGCAATCGGCGAATATGCGAAAGCACTCCCTTGGCTGTATCCGCCAGGTAGGAGAGCAGCGCGCCGGCGGTCGGGATTTCCGGGGAATCATCCTTCAGCCCCAAGCCGCGCAAAGTGGTCACGTGAAATTGATCTTTGAGCAGCGCGATGTTGTTCTGCAGATCGAAACTCCAATCGGGCAGGCGGTTGATCACCAGCCCCTCGTGCTCACGGATCAGGGCGTCCAGCTGAGGATCCTCGGAAAGCAGCGATTCCTGCACCAGGAGCTCGCGGGGAGACAGACTCAGCAGTTCCTTCTTGAATCCTTCGGTTCGCCGGGCATACGGGAAATGACTCGCTGCAAAGTCGGCGGTGGATAGATCGACGTAGGCAATCGACACGGTCTGTCCCGATCGTGCCAGACAGACCAGATAGTTGTTTAGGGCGGCTTCCAGCATGTTTTCGTCGACCACCGTTCCAGGGGTTATCACTTCCACCACCTCCCGACTGGCCAAGCCGGTCTTGGGGATGTGGGTCTGTTCACAGATTGCGATCTTCTTGCCCGCCTTGAGAAGTCTGGAGATATACCCTTGGGAGGCGTGGTAGGGGATCCCGCACATGGGAATCCCGTTTCTTTTTGTAAGAGTCAGATCCAGCAGGTGAGAGGCTTCGGCTGCATCCTGCTCGAACATCTCGTAGAAGTCGCCCAGGCGGAAGAAGAGAATCGTATCCCGGTGCTTGCTCTTGATGCTGCGATACTGACGCATCATGGGGGTTGTCGGAGGCATACCAGAGAGATTATATTTTAAGAAGGACTGGAGTACAATATTAACATGGCAGTAGAAGGTATTGATTCGAGTTATTCTCCACCGCCACCTCCTCCGCAAGCACCGCCGCCTGCGACGCCACCGCCTTCCGATGAGGCGTACTCGCCTCAAAGCACACCGCAGCCCCCACCCCTGCCGGAGGACCGACCCAGGCCGCCGGAGGCGGAAAACCTCGAGCGAAGCGTAGACATCTTCGCCTGAGCTATCTCTTTCTTATCTCCGACAGATAATCTTCCAGAATATAAGAGGCTGCTATGCTGTCGATCTTGGACAGCGCTCTGCGGCGGTCCAGTCCGCAGCGCCTCAAGCTCTCCTCTGCATCGCGGCTGGTATAGCGTTCATCCCAGAGTACCGTGTCGACCCCGCGGCGGTTCAACTTTGCCGCAAAAGACCGGGAACGGGTGCTGCCCTCGCTCTCCGTCGAGTCCTCGTGCAGGGGAAGGCCGATCACCACGGTTTCCACGGCGTTGGCCTCGACAATTGCCAGAACATCAGTGATTAGTTGCTTGTCCGAGCGGTAGTGAAGCGTCTTGTAGGGAGAAGCGATCATGCGCAGCGGATCGGTCATGGCCAATCCGACCCTCTTGCTGCCCAAATCAATCGCCAGAATCCGGCTCATCCTACTGTCCGTCGTAGCTCTGGCCTGCCCGGCGCATCAGTTCCTGAATGACCAGTTCCGTTATATCCACCTCTTTCGTGTAGAAGAAGAAGAATTGGGAGAACTGGCCGCTGGAGTTGAGCACGAGAGAGAAGCCCTCACTCTCGGCCACAAATTCGATAGCCTGGAGCAGCTCATCCAGAAATTCGTCGGATTTGTAGAGGTTCTCCGAACGCTTGCGGATCTGGTCCATCTTGATGCGCCGATAGTCATCCCTGTACTGCTTTTTTTCGAAGATCTCCCTGTCCAACCTGAGGGCGGCCTCTCCATTGCCCCTACTCTCCGCATCGAGTTTCTGCGACTCCAGGAGCAGGATTTCCTCGTCGATTCTGTTGATTTCCCGAAGCACGCCGGCGCGCATCTGCTGAAGCTCTTTGACCGCCTGGGACTCCCGAAAATAGATCGAGTAGACCTTTTCGATATCCAGAATCCCCACCTTGGTTATCTGATCGGCGAACAGGGCAATCCCTGACATAATCAGGAAGAGCAGTACCAATGCCCCGATTCCGGCTCGTCTCATATTTTGCTCCTAGAAGAAGGTATCTCCGGCCAGGGAGATGACGAACTGCCAACCCTCCGGTTCTGAAGTTCCATCTCCCGTGTCCACCATCACCCACTGCAATCCGCCGGGTGTGTACTCGAAGCGCCTGGCCAGGTACAGACGTATGGGAAACTGGGGAATTGTGAAGCGAATCCCCGCCCCGAAGCTGAATTTGAAATGTTCCATAAACTCATCGGCCCTGGCCCAATCCCGTAAATCGGAGATCTCCGTTGCGCCAAGAGCTCCGTCCAGGAAAAAGACCCCCCAGAGCAGCTGTTCGGCGATAGGTATGCGCAGCTCCAGGCGATTGTCCCACAGGGCTTTCAACTCCCGCGTGAGCGGCCAGCCTCTGGCGATGTTCCAGCCGTCGATGTACAGCTCGTCATTGATGATGGTGTACACTTCCTTGTCCTTCCAGTGCCAAATCTGGGGAAGGATGAAGGACCAGGCGCTGTGGGCCGCCAATACCAGTTTGAAGTTCCAATTTTCGAAGACCGGAACGTCAACCAGAGTCAAGAAACCCTCCAGGGTCGAATCCGTGCGGATATACTCCCGGCTCTCCGTTGGAAAGCCGACGGTAAAGGTGACCCCTTGGGCGATATAGAATCCTTTGGAAGGATTGAGGAAAAAATCCCGGTTGTCCCAGTACAGCGTAACGCCCAGCTTGTCGACGTTTTTCCAGCTTCCGTGTCCCGTGCGCAGGTCCTTATCGAAGGGCCGGAACAGCTCTTCGTCATAGGTGATCTGTTCCAGGCTGGTGCTGATCCCGGAGCGAACACCCAGCCAGCCCACGGGCGTTGAAAACCTGTACCCCGTCGTGAAGCCCAGGGAGAATTTCCACAGCACGTAGTCCATGAGGTACTGATCCGGGATCGGTCCCACGTTGTCCAGATAGTAGTCGTAGTCCGTAGTATCACCCGTCGTGGTAGGGGCACCGGTGACCGGGTCCACCAGGTAACCGTAAAACGGATCCGGCACCCCTTCATCATCGGGATCACCGCTGAACAGTCCGCCGATAGCGGTATCCTGGGGCACATTGGGCACAACCGCGTGCTCGAAGCTCAGACTTACCCCGCCCAGCCAGCGCCGGCCCCTAAGCCAGGGTTCCTCGAAGCTCAACGCAATCAGCTGGCGCAGGGTCGACAGTTCGGCATTCACGCCGAGGGACTGGCCTTTGCCCAGGAAGTTGTTCTCCTCCCACTTGAGCATGCCTGAAACCGGGTAGTCGCCGCCGGCGAACATCACGCCGAAGTTGATATTCGCGGTGCTGCCCTCCTCCACGTTGATCACCAGATCCATCAACCCTTCGGCACTTCCGGGGGGCGTTTCCGGTTGTATGCTTGCGAAGTATTGGAGGTTGTAGAGGTTGCGCAGGCCCTCGAGAACCTTGGTCTTGCTGAATATGTCTCCCTCCTCGAAGGGTAGTTCCCGGGTGATCACGTAGTCTTTGGTTTTTTCGTTCCCCTTGACGATGATGTTCTCGATATGCGCCCGATCCGTCTCAACGATGCGGATCGTGTAGGAGATCTCCTGCTTCTCCGGGTTCCTGCGCTCTTCACGGTTAATGACGTTGAAGATGTATCCATTTTCATAATACAGGTCAGCTACTCTTTGGGTGTCCGCCTCCAGCCGCACTTTGTCCAGAACGCTGCCCGGTTGCTGGCGAACCAAGTCCTGCAGCTGCTCATCGGTGAATATCGAGTTACCCTGGAAATCCATCCCGCCATAGGTCCACTGTTGGCCTTCGTCGATGTAAATCGTAATGACCAGGTAGTTCTTGCCCTCCTCTTCATCCCGCTCGATCGTACGCTCGACATTTTCGATCTTGGCGTCGATGTAACCCCGCTCCGCGTAGTAATCCAGAATACGCTGCTGGTCTTCCTCGAACTTCAGTTCCTGGAACACGCCTGTTGAAAACAGCGACTGCGGTTTTGTCTTCATCTGTCGTCGCAGCGTACCTTCGGAGGCGAAACTGTTGCCCGAGAAGAGAATCGATTTGATCGTGGTCTGCGTGCCCTCGCGGATGATGAACTTCACAATCACGGTATTTTCCTGTTCTCCCGGTTCCAATACCGCTTCCACCGATGCATCGATGTATCCCTTCTCCAGATACAGATCCATGATGGCCTGGGCATCCAGATCGGCCTGGATATCCGTAACCATATCGCCGGGGGCGATCAGGACATTTTCAAGAATCTCCCCTTTGCGCAAACGCCGATTGCCCTCCAGCACGACCTCCTCCACGGATGGTTTTTCCTTTACCGTGAAGGCGATGACCACACTTTCCCGGGCATCGTCTCCCGGTTCGGCATTGGCTTCGATCGATTCAAAATAGTCGAGGGCGTACAGGCTCTCCTGGATCTCCCAGAATACCTCCAAGCTGAACTCCGTGCCTATGTAGGGTCGAACAAGGGGCAGCAGCTCGTTTTCCGTAACAGTATCCAAACCGACGAAGGTGAAATCAGCAATCGGCTTGCCCATATACCATTCATCCTGGGCCGACAGCGGCAGGGAGCAGAGGATCAACAAAACAGCCAATAACAGACTGCGGTATGGCCGCGGGATACGACAGCACCCACGGCACTTTCTAGGTTCGATGAGTGACGGCATATTCGTGTTAGCTCCTGGTTCGCTCAATAGGAGTATTTCCAGCTCAACCCGATGCTGTTGTCGGACAGAAACAGGTTTTCGGGATGGGTAGGTGTAAACGTCCATTCAAGCAAAAAGAAGGGGGTTACCCACTCCAGGTTCAGTTCTCCTTCCGTTCTGATGTTGCTCGACGAGGTGAAATCATCCACATTCTGAAATCGCACCAGAGCCTCCAGAAACAGATCAGTTCCAAGATACTTTCCAAGAGTCAGGGTGGTATTGTCAAGGGGATTGAAGCTGTTCTCGACCAAATTCTCTCCCCGTATCCGGTCGATCAGCACGTTTTGCAGGAACTGGGTGCGCACGGTGAACATATCCAGGTTCAGTATATCCCGCACGGCTCTCTCGAAGGGGTTCAAAATGCCGAACTGTCCGATGATGTCGCTGGTCAACATCACCGCGGCGGTGCCGAAATCCGTCTGTTCGAAACGGTTGAGAATCGTTCCGCCGATCAGATTGAGGATTTCCACATCGGGACGTGACGGTTCGGAGTAGAAGCGCGGGGAGAACATGCTGAGCTTGTTGTTCGCCTCCAGATAGATTTTTATCTCCTCGTTGTTGAGATCCCTCTCCCTGATTTCCGCCAAGGCGTAGATCCATGGGTCGAATTCATCGATTCTCTCTTCAAAGCTGATGCTTCCCTGCTTCAGGTAGAAACTGCGATCGAAGTAGAAAATCTCTCCGCCTCGGATCTCCACCTCCCCCTCCATGAAAAACTCCGCCGTTTCGTCGTTTACGTACAGAGACACCTCTTCGCCCTGCCTGGCAAAAGTACGGACAATCGGGAAGTTCATGGCAGGCCAATAGAACTCCACGCTTCTTCCCGTAGTAATATCCATGTCGACGAATATGGGTATCGCCGGAGCTGTCGATACGGTCTGTTCATCCTCCTCCCGAAGCAGGGCGATACGGCAGGAATTTGCCCGTATCTTGCCATCCAATCTCGTTGTAGTTTCGTCGGCGCGCACGCGAATCGCCCCGGTTGCGTAGCCGTCAACGAAGATCGGATCAAAGGCGTAAGCTATATGAACTCCGGGATACTCCTCAGCGTAGAAAATCAACTCGACTCCTTCGGGTACCCAGTGATCGATGTAGAACAAGCCCTCTCCCTCAATCTTCGCATCACCGTTGTACGAGGTGATGCGGGGCAGCGTAAAGCTCTTCCCGTCGAATATCAGCCTCCCGTTGAGCGGTTTGACCGGTTCCGGAGAGGGGGCGAACACAAGCTCGGCATCGAGCACATCGAGAAATCCGACCCAATCCGGATCATTGATCGGTCCGAAGATCCGAAGGGAGCCTTGGGCGCTGCCCGTCGTGAATGTGAAAACGTCTGTCCTCGGGGTCATCGTGTTGATTATTCGCATGTCCACACCCGTGACCGAGAATTCCGAATCCAACTGGTTTTGGATGACCCTGCCGCTGGCCTGACCCTGTATGGGCAGCGGGGTCGCCAGGTCCAGAGTGAAGCTCCCATCCTGGGCAATGGTACCGCGAATCGAATCACCCGGACCTCCATCGAAAGCGAGCAGCCCACGCTCTCCGGACAGGGCGACGGTCCATTCCTCTCGCTCCGCCCCATCCACCGTGATTCCGCTGAAGGCGAGGAGTCCCTCCATGCTGCTATCCAGCACGCCCGCCAGGGTGAGGGGCCAGGGAAGCCCACCGAACGTTCCCCACATATCGATCTGGAGGTTCACAATTCTCTGGAAGTACTCGGCCCGATAGCTGGTTCCAATACGGAACTCTCCTGTTTCGATTTCGAAGCGGCCTTTACCCCCGGTGAATCTATGATTCAGGAATGATGCGTTCAAGGAGCTGATCTCCACCGAATCACTGGAATAGGTTGCGGCCAGGTCCAGCCCCAGGGGGTCCAGGTTCAGCCTGCCGTCGTTCAGAGCCAGAACAATAGCTAAGTCGGGTCTGGGAAGATTTCCGTCGATTGCGATCGATCCCGAGAGATTGCCGTTCACCGCTTTTATCCCCAGGCGCTGGATCGGAGCGCTGGCAAACTCCAGGCGACCCTGGATGCTGCTTCCGTCGATACGGGCATCGCTGCTGTACTGCTCATCACCCTCGAATGCTTCCAAGCGAATCGCGGCGCTCGCTTTGAGCGGCAGCAGATCTTGAAGATCCGCGCTTCCACGGCCGCTCAGCACAGAATACTCATCCTGATAGGTGATTCGATCGAGAGACAGCTGGTTGTCATTGAGTCCAAAAGTCAGATCCAGGGTGTTCTTTGTGATCGTGGAGAGAGGAATGTTTCGAAGCCGGGCGGTCGAACCGGTGGTATACAGCGAACCGTCCGGCTTTATAAGACCGGTCATATCCACGGATGCGTACATCGTGCCCTTTTTCAGGGCGACCGGCAGCTTTTCGCTGTGCAGATGAAAGGGGTTACCCACAAACTCCGTTAGCCGACCGGAATCCAGGACAGGGGTCCTCGTCTGTGGAAACAGATAGTATCCTTCGAGCCCGTAGGAGCCGCTGAAGCGCACCGAGCGCCATGGCAGGAAATCGACATCCAATTGATACGGGATATCCTGAAACCAAAAGAGCGTGGAAAGCTCCATTGTTTGCTCAGCCCGCTGCACCGCCACGTCCCCCGTAAAAGAATAACCCTTCCACTGGAAACGAATATCGTTGAGATCTGCGGCGTCCCTTTGAACCGCCGCTTGGAGGCGCAGGAAGTTCTCGGGTTGTCCGTTCTCCATAATCTCGAACCGATCGGTAGAGAACTCAAAGTCGGAAAAATCCGTTGTTGCCTCGGCGGCCATGGACAGTGAATAGCGGCGAAGCTGTTGTTCCAATCGGGGCGGTGCACCGCCCTGAGGAACGAGGAGTCTGTATAGGGTATTGAGAGGCAGCTTGTTCAAGCTGGCTTCGGTGCTAAGCTCAAGCGCGGGCTCCCATCCGAATGCACCGGTGGCGGCAAGCGCACCGCTGTCCGCATTCTCCTCCAGTGCCGCCGCCAAGGCGAAGCGAACGCTTCGCCCCTCCGGCACTATGTTGAGGGAAAAACTGTCGAATCGGGTTTGTCCGATTTCGAGGGTACTGCTCTCGATATCTAAAACATTGACGCCACGATCGATTCGCATGGTCGCACTCAGGTTCTGTCCTCCCCGAGGATCAAAATCATCGAAGCGCAGCAGTCCCGATGGGAGGAGATTGCCGATCAGGACATTGCCGTTGAACTCTACACGTCCCCAGGATGACCGCAGAGAGAGAGGATTGAGATACAGAATTTCTTCATTTCCACTGATCCTGCTGACTATCGACAGGTCAAACGGCAAAATCTCCTCGGGAGCATCGATCCGCAGATCCGCGGTGTAACGCGGGCGAAGATCCTCCAGATTGACGGCCAACGATCCCGAAGAGCTCACAGCGCTCAGCAGATAGGGATTGAAGCGCTCATAAGCGCCTGTTAGCTGAAAGAGATCGGCCGGACGAAAGCCCTCGGTTATAAACTGAAATCTTAGGTCTTTACTCTCCGTGTCGTAGCTCACCTGCAGATCCAGGGGAGCTCGGTCCTGGATCTTTCTGACTTCGAGGTTTTGCGAATCGTAGGTGACCTGCAGGGTCTGGCGTTTTACGTCAACGGTTTCAGTGGACAAGCTGTAGATCTGAACGGCCAGGTCCGACCAGGTGAAGAATCTGTCCAAGGTACCGGTCATCTTCAACCGGGTGGACAGCCATGCCGGTACCGGCGATCCGGTTCTTGCGTGGCGTGCCTCGACCAGGCCCCGGACCGAGATGTCGTACAGATCCTGCTGAGCCGTGATGGTAAAAAACAGGTTGGATACTTCCGCCTGCCAGTCCCTATAGGTATAGCGGAGGGCGATGTTGGTACCGCTTATATCGATCTGGGGATAGGCCTCCCTCTGGAGACCGGAACGGCTTACCAGAGAGAGCAAGGAACCACCGGAATCGCTGCTGCTCGTTCGTAGCGTTTCGACTAGCTCCAGCAGTTCTCTGTCGCGGTCATAGTCGATATCGAAATAGGAGTTGGCGATCTGAATTTCCGAGAGGGCGAGCACAGCTGCCCGGGTAGAAAGGAAACGAAGTAGATCGTAATGAACTTTCACTCGATTAATTCGCAGAAGAACCTCTTGCGGGTCCTCCTGACTGTGGATCACGAGATCCCGAATGCCGAGGTAACCGAAGACCGAGGGGGACACACTGGAATAACTTATCTTTCGTCCGATCCTGACCTCCAGCGTGTGGATCACCTCGGTTTTGAGCTCCTCCATTCTGCGATCCAACCGGGTACCGATCTGGCGGATAAAAACCGCTCCTAAAGAAACGATCACCAGAAGCAGCAAGATTTCGAGAAGACGCCATTTAAGCTGGATCGGATGTGAACTCAATCGCCTCGCTCCAGTCTGAATCGGACCTGTATTTGACCGACATCTTCACTCGAATCATCGGAGGGTTCGAACAGGTAGCTGTAGAGCGCCCGCTGCACCGCCGTATCCACCGAGGCATAGCCGGAACTGCGAACGATATCCACCTCAGTCACCTGGCCGTTGGCCGCAACGGTGAATGCCGCCACCACATCTACCTCCAGCCCTTCTTCGAGTAGTATGTCCGGGAAGGAAATACCCGCTGTTTTCAGCAATTTCCGTTCCCTCCCTCTCCATTCTAGCGCACCGGACTCGCTAAATCCACCTTCCTCGTGCAATCCACCCTCCTCGCTAGGCGGCAGTTCCGGCGCACTCTCCAGCTCCCTGGTTACAAACTGCTCCGGCAGGCGGGGGGCAACGGCAGGTGAGCTGGGGCTCGGCAACAGCGGTTCTTCGGATATAGCGTAGGTCAAGCGCTCGCCCCCCCGGGACAACTCCGGCCGCGGCGGCACGTCCACCGCCGGTTTCGTGCCCGGCATCGACAGGGTCCTGGGACCCTGCATCTTCAAACTCTCCGCCATCTCCTGCGGTGCCAGATCAGGCAGCCGAGTCTGCTGCGGAGCAGCCGCCGGCAGGGTCCGCTCGCGCCTCTGGGAAAACTCGATAACCACCCGGCGGGGAACCACCTCCGTTACCTGCGGGCCTTTCATCAGGAGCAGCAGGATGAGCAGACAGAGATGGAATCCCAGGGAGATCAGGAAGTACGGGCGGATATTCTCGGTCATTCAGGAAGGCTCCTCTGTGCCGTGACCAAGGATATCGACTCTACACCGGTCAACCGCGACAGATCCATGATCTCCACGACATCCCGATAGGGCAGCAGGGCATCGGCCTGGAGAATTATATCCGTGCTCTGGAGACGAACCATCTCCTTCTTCAGCTCCGCGGCGTAGCGGTCCCGGGATACCGGCTGTTTCCCAATATAAATGTCCCCGGAACCCGTCATCGTTACAACAATTTCTTCTTCAATAACGGCTCGAGCTGTGTAGGCCTCGGGCAGATCCACGGTAATCGCCGGATTGATCGAGAGCGTGGTATTGAGCATGAAGAAGATAACAACCAAAAAAACCATGTCGATCAGGGGTGTGAGAACCAGGCCGCTGTCCTCCTCAAGTCTTCTTTTTAGGCGCATCCGCGTCCCCCCGTGTTATTTCAATCTTGACGATATGCCGGTCGTCTCTGTCCAGCACCTTGAAGCGGTATCCTCCGTGTTCAAAGGTCGTACCGACCTCCGGAATCCGCCCCAGGTGTTCACATACAAATCCCCCCACCGTATCGTAGTTGAGCTTGCGCAGGGGGATCCCGGTGTCGTGGTACAGATCTTCGATATCCGTTACGCCGGCGACCAGGTAGTGACCCGGGCTCACGATCTCGATATCCTCGGTCTGCTGGAAGACCTCCCCGGGTACGAATCCGACGATCTCCGAGGCGATTTCCGCAGGGGTAATCAATCCCGACACCGCCCCATATTCATCGGATAGAAAAACGACCTCGATCTTACGGCGGTTCATTTCGAGGAGAAGGTTGGGGATCCGCTTGACATCCGGATAGAACACCGCCTCGGTCATCAGATCCCGAATCTTGCGCTGACTCCGGGTCTTCAATTCCAGTCGCAACAGACCTTCCACGTTCAAGAAGCCGATGATGTTGTCCGCCCGGCCTTCGAACACCGGCAGGAAACGGATTCCGTTCGTGTAGCTGATCTGCACCGCCTCCTCGATGGTAGCGGTGCTCGCACATACCGGGTACTCGTGCATGGGGATCATCACTTCCCGCGCCAGGGTAGTGCGAAAATCAAAGATATCCTCAAAAACACGATGCTCCGTTCTGCCCAGACCTGACTCTCGGGATCCGAGACGAACCAGCAGGCGAAGATCATCCCGGGACTGGGGAAGTTTGCTGCGGGTGGCTTTGCGGCCCGAAAACAGCAGGATCGCCCTGACGATTCCATTGAGAACCGCTGCCAGAGGCAGGAACAGGAAGTGGAAGACCACCAGGATCGGTGCCAGCCGCACGGCCACGGTGTCGGCGCGCCGGCGGAAGAAAGACTTGGGAATGATCTCCGCTACAACCAGGAGAAACACGCTCAAAGCCAGACTCCCCAGCCAGGCGACGGATTCGAATCCTTGCTCCCGCAGGGCGCTGGCAACAACGATAGCCGCAGTTACTACGGAGATGTTCGTGCCGATGAGGGTCGTGGCTAAAAGCCGTTCCGGCCGCAGCAGAAGGAAATCCGCAGCCCGGGCGTAGGCTATACCCTTCTCCTTCTTGAGGTAGAGGGTCAGCTGATCCGCTGCCAACAAACCCGTCTCCAAGCCGGAAAAAAAGGCGGAACTCAACGTGCACAGCAGGAGAATCAGGTAGGTCACGGGGGCAGCCTCCTCACCTCCAGCTCCAGGATCCTGGTTTTGCTGATGCGTTTCACCGTGAACTCGATCCGCCCGATAACCAGCGTGGTGCCGACCGACGGTATTTCCCCCAGGGTGTCGGTGATCAGTCCGGCAACTGTGTAGCTGTCGCTGAGGATATCCTGCTCCAGCAGGGCGGACAGGTCATCGATTTTCAGGTGGCCGGCGACACGGAAGCGTCCCTCGGGCAGCTCGAGAATCTGGTCCTCTCCGGACGGGTAGAAGTACCCCAGAAGTTGCTCGATCAGATCCTTGAAGGTTACAACCCCGGCGGTACCGCCGTACTCATCGATGACAACGGCCATCTCACAGTTCGATTCCCGCATCTCCACCAACAGCTCGGCGCAGTTTTTCGTAGAGGGCACGCTGATCGCTGGTTTAAGAATTTCACTCAGCCGAGCATCCGTCTTGAACCTGAACTTGTAGGGCAGAAGTTCTCGAAAAGTTATGTATCCCACCAGGTGATCCAGATCCTGATCAAAGGCGGGCAACAGAGCCGCCCCGGCGGATTCTTCCATCAACGCGTTTTCGCTGATCAGATCCGATATGCGGCGGCTCACGTCCACGCCGGTAATCTCGGTTCTGGGGCTCATGACTTCTTCCGCCTGTTTCTCCCGAAAATCGCAGAAGGACTCCACCAGATCCAACTCGGATCGATCGAGGATGCCCTCTTTGAATCCGATCTGCACCGCCGAACGGATGATGCTGTGCTTTGCCCGCGGCTCTCCGGAATCCCGCTCCGGCAGCAACAGATTGACCAGCCGGTTGAAGAGGTTGAAAAACCAGCGCAGCGGCGTAAACAGCAGGTACAGGTAATGAAGCGGTACCGCGCTGAAGCGGCTGAAGGATTGGGCTTTCTGCACCGCGAGGTTCTTGGGTGCCATTTCTCCGAATATCAGCAGGAGGACGGTCATCGAGATGATGGACAACAGCTCGGTCTCGAAGGGAAAGATCCGTTCACCGATTGCCTCACCAAGGGAGCTGGCAAAGACATTGACGAACATGTTGCCCGTCAAAATTGTAATCAGA
>Ga0180437_10002562_pt1 | contig 28701 bp, 61 predicted proteins | sample SS_ome_4_FD_132410 | JGI IMG/M metagenome (GOLD analysis project Ga0180437, IMG submission 132410) | Hypersaline lake sediment archaeal communities from the Salton Sea, California, USA - SS_3_D_1 metaG | ecosystem: Environmental > Aquatic > Non-marine Saline and Alkaline > Hypersaline >...
CCTATATATCCAGAGGGCTTATTGTGAGCGGAACCTAGATCCACTTTACATAAATTCTGTAGCTGTGCCCATCGTTCCACTAGCTTCCAGAGGTATTTATCTCGAACCTTGTATGTGGTTTCCCGGACTTCCTTATTTCGTTTGAGATACGAGTTTTCACCAGTTATGCGGTATAGATAAAGGCACTCCGGTATGTGGTACATGTAATTATTAAGATAAAATCGACATACCAAGTCGTGATCGTCGCAGACCCGCATTTCTGGGTCATGCCTCCCCACATCCCAATATGCTTTCTTTGTCCACGCCCTGACGTGATTGGGAGCATAATGAACCACGCTCAAGGAAGCGGCTGTAGGAGGGAATCCCCTTATAACTACAAAATCATGACCATAAAACTCTTCCTGTCTATATGCCCAACCATAATCTTGATTATAGATGTGTGGTTCCCACGTCTCATCCTTGAATTCTGCAAAATCACTGTAGACGAAGCCTATGCCCTTGCTGCTGTTAAACACCTCCCAGATAGTCCCTAATGCATTAGGCGTGAGAAGATCGTCATGATCTAACTCAACTATTATATTACCATTAGCCTTCTCACAAGCAAACCGTTTAATAGCTCCGATTGTATTGGGCCTATCACTGGGATAAGGACAAATCCTGATGCGCTTGGCCTCTTTAATAGCTACCGGAATAATGGCCCCATTATTGGGAACCACTATCCACTCCCAGGTTCCTTGATGGGTTTGAGCCTGTAGACTATCCCAAGTCTGGGATAGCCACTGCGTATTATGAGTCGGCGTGATAACTGAAATCATTTTACCAATGTGTGATGAATATGCGGCGGGCCGGCGCCGCCCCCAGGTTCCCGCTTATAGACATACCAATAATCCCACTGACGGTCTTTCCAGATGATGGGAAACCAGTAGATTAGGTTGGAGAGACCTGTAAGAAGTTTGTTCAACATTGCTATAGGAGGCTAAACTGTACCCAGAACATCTCATCTTCCCGTATTATACCATTGGGAGGTATAAAACGACATTCCCCTAGATTCATCCCATCAATCGCCAAGTCAAAAGTATCCCCTGGAACCTGTACAATACCCCTATAATTAATCCCCACACCAGGAAACAGCCGCTCTAAAGCACTTAATTCGTAACTATCCATTAGCAGTTGGCCAGAGGTATCACTAGAGAATTGGATACGGGCATTATTGTAGCTAAAGATTTTGTCATTAATTAGGATCATCGAATTATAAACTCTATTAATTCCCCATTATCGAACACAGCAGCAATAGCCCCATAATCCTCTTCATCCACACCAAATAACCCATTTAATACACCTAACAGACCAACCTCCCCTATATCTAATACCTGTATAGTGGGATGGTCTCCTAATTCTTTATTACAAGCCGCCCGAGAAGATATAAGCCTATATGTGGCCCTGGCATCCAGGGCAAGCATTTCGTTTAATAGGTTGATAGTGTCTTGTAGTGTGATCGCGTGTTTGATTGGCATATTATTATTCCAAGGACCTAGATGACATAAGTATAGTCTGCGCCGTAACAGTTAATACCATAGCCTGTTCCTCAGAAAATCCCTTATCCAACAAAGCCTTATAATACACCGCCAACGTACCAGCTAAGTGTATAAACGCCTCTTGAGCCTCTGCATATATCAATGTGTTTGCTGCATCCAATATTTGACCTAGCTCTGATTTGGTAGTCATTTAGATTCCTTTATTGTAAAGTTGCTAATTTTCTTCTAGTGGGTATGAAGTGGTCCATAGGTCCAGAAAACTTTTCTAGGGAGATTTAACCCCACCCCCTCCCCTGGTTAGAAATACTATACATAAACTGTGTCTGGCCCGTAATAAACAAGATAAATTTATGGTTATACCCTCCACCCCACCCCTTGAACTTTACATATATTACATACGCGGTAGTAATCCAACCAATTCTAACCAAAGCTATTCTAACCTTGCCGACGGCCCTCTTTCTCTGCCCCGGTCGGGGGTGTTGAGCCAATGGTACAGGTATCCTGTAAACTACCCCACTATGTAAAGGTATTACCACCTTACCAATAGGTAAACTAATCTTACCTCTCGCATCAGTTGTAAAATTATATATAATCTTACCTATAGGTAAAGAGGTAATACCTCCCCCATCACAAACCTAGTATTCTTATACATTTATCCCGCTTACTATTTAATACCATATGCTCATCCAAACAGGGATAATACATATAGTCATATATACATTGCTTATCTATCTGCGAGTAGTAGTGCAATACATATGAGTCCTGTGACATATATACCTTACCATTTGGAAATAGCCTAGCCGATCCTGGTATTAACTTTATATACCCACCTATATCTAATACCACTTGTATGCCTTCCAGTAATACCTTGGACCCGGATGAGAGGCCTAAGTATATATCGTTTACTGTACCATCCCCTTCCCAGTAGCCACGTATAAAGTCTGGTATACACCGTGGAGGTATATTATCTGGCCATTGTAGTATATGAGACTTCTTACCTGCCGGGACACCCAGTTCATTTAACCTATTACACATATCCTTACTTGAGAAAGTTATATACCAGAATGGATATCCATGATTATCTACTTGTGTTGGGTCCTTATTAGAACCCATTAAGTGTAGAACATTATATACAAGCTGTTTACTATCTTCGCCCCAACCTAACCTTAATGAGTTGTTAGTTGGTAATTGTTGAACAGTACCATCCGCATATACTAATCCCAGTACATAGGCCATTTGTGGGGACCATTTGTTAAAGAACTCTCTGTTGAATGTGTGTTGGTTTGGTAATTTTCCTTTACTTAGTGCTAATAATCTTGCTTGAGACCTTGTCCTTACTGGTATGTCATATTCCCTTAGTGCTTTGGATACGGTTGGCTTAGACACGTTATATATGTCACCTATATCCTGTAACGACATGCCCTGTTCGTTATACAGTTGGTTTAACGTTTGTGCATCCATTCACAGCACCATATATATGACCAATATCGCTATCAATATCCATCCCGGATCTATGCCCATAGAGTATAAGGACCATACTATAGCTATAAATGCGGATACGATGAGCAATATTATTAGTACGTCCCATATGTTTTCGCTAGTTCCCACGTTCAGCTAATCCTCATAGAACAATACCCACGCCAGCCCATATATGAATATAAGTGTAGCTATGCCTAGAACGAATATGTCTAGGACTTCTTTGGGCATATCATTTCCACTCCTAGAATAATACAGCCACAAATTGCCGCTTCTACCAATATAATGCCCAATACGTCTAATGGGGCTGACATTGGAGGCATAGTCATTAATACCACAACGTTCAATACAATGCCGCTAATTATTAATCCCCAGCCTAGCACCTTCATCGTGTAGCTCCATTCCTCCATACAATAACGATAAGTTGACTATACTGGCTATCATTCTTATTGACAATTGGCCGCATTCTTTTATTTGTCCCTCGTTTGTTACCAAGTACCAGCCGGCTTCTTTTTCTAGTATGAGACTAAATGTTTCACCGTCTCTGGCCCACTCTATTAGCAGGCTCCCGTCCTGTGAGCATGTTATCGTTGGCCTCATCCAGTGAATACCACATCGACCAACATATATCCCGAATAAATTCCAATACTTGTTCCCACCATGGTAGTATGTCTGTTAATAGCTCCTCCAGGTCCCCATGCCTATATATCCAATAACATTCATCTAAACTATCCTCTCGACGTGTAAGCCTACAGAACGGTGTCCATTTATCTTTCCAATATATACGATGCCAGAAGAACCGCTTACCGGCCTTTCTATCCCACTTGCTTAGACTAAATGCCCCACACATTATCTACAGTCCGCTAGAACACAATGCTGACATAAATCCAACTCTAGAACAGACCCATCACCAAACACAGACCCGTAGCCCAACACAAACATTCCTGTATTTCTAGGGGATCTTTGTACTCTTTTTCGCAGCAATCACATAATAAATACTCCCGTTCTACCTGCTCAGTCTGGTATACTCTCATCCAATTCCCCTATGGTCTCACCCTGTAATATAAATACCCGCTGACCATCCTCGTCCCGCAGTATTTTATATCCTGTTAATTTAACCAATGCCTTTTCGTCTACTTCTACAATAACAGGCGTATCTGTCGGGTAATGTATCATTGGTGTTAAGACGGAGGCGATTGTAGACATACGTCCTCTACTGTTGGCGCCTTCACATCGAGTAGCCTAGTATCTCCATAGTAACCAATATACATATACACTGGCTCTCCGGCCTTAGCCTCTATGATAACATGGTTGACTTTAGTGTAGTCAATGTCTAATTTGTGCAGTAGTTGAATTATCCACTCATCCGACCGTATAATGTTGTTGACCACTATTTAACCTCTGCCCATGGAACTTTTAGTCTGGGCGAATCCTTTTGCTTACGTCTGTTGCAACTGACACAACGAGTCTCATAAGGCCCGTTTATATACCCACATACGCATTGCCACCCTATTGGATGATAATGCCGCTCGCCCTCTTTTACAAATTCATTACATACCGGACATATGTAGCTCACCGCTTCCTCCTACATCGTAGTCGAGCTATCTCACCTCTGCCAGCAACTGTCTTGTGGCAGGCAATCCCATACCACGGAATATACCTGGGAAACCTATTGCGCTTCTTTTTCTCATCGGAGACGGGATCGGGTAGCCTTTCCATCCAATCTAATTTATGCAAAATAGGTCGTACGCTCCTTCAACGCCATGATTACTGCATCTCCAATATTCGTAGAACGACCCAGCCTGTCCTTGACTCGCTGCTTATCTTCTACCTGAATGCCACTTATACCGACACCCCATTTCGGGCTTGTTAAATCGGCCATTATCTCTGGATCATCCGGTAATACGAGGTTATCTTCCCCCTGTGGATCCAACGCCTCCCTGGCCCGCCACCACAACTCTGCCCTGACATTCCTCAACCTTAACAAACCTTCTTTTGTTCTGGCGAAGCTGGTTTGACCGGCATTTATGGCCCTGACATTGTACCCAAGCTCCCGTAATATATCGAAGACAGATGAGCCCACGCCGATTACATCAACATTTATTAACGCATCCGTGTTCTCACCTAGCAGTTCCACAATTAATGTGACCACGCTTTGCCCGCTCGGCGTTCTACTGCCTGGCCATTTCTTAACCTCTGTAATCCAGTTATCTCGCCGTATTGCTATAGCTGTGTAGTCTATACCACCTCTGGCTACGTCTACCCCTAGTGCCGTTATCGGTATCTCGGGAGGCGATCCTTCTTTGAACTTGCCCTGTGCTATGGTTATCCAGTCCGATGATATTACCTGCCAGGGATCGTCCTGAATAGCAGCCGTGAAATCCCCGTAAAGCAGCTGTGAACGTAACGGTTCCGGTAGACCGTGTAGAACCTGATCGTACCCAGTGTCCCTAAGGAATGGATTATCTGATAGCCTTGCCGGTATGAAGGTCCTGCTTTTTGGGATTATGGTCTCGCCTTCGTGCTCGATAGGCTCTGGACCATCTACTTCTAAATCTTGACCTCCAACCGTCGCGAACCACCGCAATTCCCCCGGAGCTGCCGGATTTCTGTGTGTCTTGTCTATCCACGGTCCCCAGTATCGTATAACCCACCGACCCTCTACCGTATGTGGTGGATTTCCCGCCAGGACTACCCGAACACGTTGGTCTGGATCTGTCGTTCTAGCCCAGGCCGATAAAAACCGATACTGATACTCTGAAAACTGTGTCCCCTCATCAAACCCCTTAAAATCATGTGGGCGACCCATATATTTCCGAACATCGGATTCTAGTTTCGTCGCCCCAAACTCTAAGCTACGATGAGTTCCCAGTATGTTACGCCAGGTATTCTCATGGGCATTGAAAACACCATGATCCCCAATCAGATCTTTGCTACGGTCTATTATACCTGTAGCACCGACTAATTGTGTGAACTCCCTGCGATATACAATCGAGCTTTGATGTGCAGTTAAGGCTAGACCTAATAATAAGTCCGTCTTACCCCCACCAGCAGCTCCACCATAGAACAACTCATCCGCTGGGCTTAAATACGCCATCCACTGTGGCATACTCTGAGGAATCCAAAGTGTCCTGTTCTCCACCATCATTTCTAAAGATCGTAACTCTGATGGCTTCATAGAGTGCGTCAATTCCTCTAGCATGTTGGCCAGCCGGTAAGAGTCCTGTTGGGACATCTGGGAGTCGTTCGCGTTCGCCACGTAAGCTATTCCTATTTAATACGTCCTGTGCTGCCTGTAGCCTGTTTCGTTGACCAGGATTCATCTCCTCATCCAATACAGTGACGGCCTTATTAGATAACATACGCAGTCGGCCCTTGGCCTCCTCTAATACCTGATCTCGAAAGAGCGTGACCGCTACGTCTATGCTTTCTTTAATCTCTATTGGCCAATTGTATACTGTACCAGGATGTAACCCTATAGCCTCCGCTGCTTCCCTGTCATTTGACGCAAGCGCACGAGCCTGGGCAAAGGCAAGCTGATTGGTTGTTAATGTTCTAACTATATCTGACAGGTCTCGTGCGTCATCCACTAATAAATTCCCATAATTGCTAATAGCTATTAGAACTTGAAATTGCCGTTCAACTTAGCAGCAGCATCTTCTAGGGCAATAGCGGCTATAACCATAGCAAAAACCGGCTGTAGAGCTGTTATCATCAACTTAACATCCTCAAATACAGCCGGCCCGGCATATTTGCCCACGAAATATAGAATTAGACTTACCACAGTATCCAGTACCAATAGTAAGAACTTTCTGCTGCGTAACAACGCTAAAAATGCTTGGCCCATTATTTCCTCCTATAATTGAGATATTACTTTACCGTAAAGGGAGCCACATACACCAGTCCCATTATACATATTATACAAGAAACCTTATAATATACAAGTTTTCCCCGTTACGTATTCCTGCCACAATTGATCCTCTTCCTTAGTTCCCTTTTCAGACAATATGGCTAGGAACAACCGAAATATAGAAGCTGGTAGTACATAGATGCCCCATTTACTTTTGAATACATTTCTGTTGATTGCCATCCTGGCTTCTTCTATACGAAGGTCCAATAGAGATTGTCTCATGTTTCCCTTTACGTAAAGGCTACTCAGCTAGCCACTCCTGCTTAGCCTGATATAAAAATATACGTCCTACATCTGGTGTCATTTCTCCAATGACGGCCATAGGTATGGTTTCACAATCCTTGCAGAAGTCTAGGATCATACTACGCCAGGCATTATCCCGCTGGTTCAATTGGTATAGTAGCTGATCTATCTGTTCCCCCTGTTTCTCTATAATGAGCTGTAACCCTATCAATTCACCAGATAGCTTTTGAACCTTAGCCTGTAACCGAAGAATATTATCGTCCATTGTATCCGCCTGTCAGTGGTCTACGAGACGGCGTGCAACAGCCAACTTGAGCATACTCCGCGCATAGACCAAATCGTTCCCTATCCACTTCATTAGCCCAATATCTAGAGGGTACAGCAAAGAAACTCCAAATATGGTTATTAACACTAAATTGCCAATCCCTAATCACATCTGTCAGCGGACTATACCCAATACACATATCCGATATGGGCCTATCCTTAGCCACTTTTGCTAGACCCTTAGCGAATCTCTCCGCATTTATATGTATGACAAACGGATGATGCTTAGCCTCAGACCGTATGACATAGCCTTTATTCTTCTTGGCTATAGAATCCAGGGCTGTAGTTTCTGTCTCAATTATTTCCTCCGTAGTTGGTTCAACCACTACGGCCGGACTACCGAATAGCCAATCTTGATCGACTAAAGTTATAGCCTCAGTCTGCATCTTCAACCTCTATTACCTCTGCCCTGTCGCACCACCACTTCCACAAAGCTTCGGCCTGTTTTCCGGTAAATATTAACGTCTCCTCTACCTGGTTAACCACCTGAAATACTTCTACCCTGTCTTTCTGCCTATACACATCGGTCACATGGGCCATATTGATTGCATTAGGGCCGATTACCACTGGTACAAAGCCACTCATTTTACCTCCCTGTTCCCAAATTTGAACAATACATACACCACCAACCCAAGAGCCACCAGTACACCACAGCCCAGTACAGATCCCTGGATAGCCGCTGCTATGGCCTGTACCATCTGAGCCATATCACCAGACGTAGCAACTTGAGACACAGTATCCAAAGCCTTGGCAGACATCTCTTCGTCGTGTCTATGTATCTCCTCCACAAAAGCCTGTCCATCTACCACCAATACACTGGCCCCCACAGGGACCTCCAAGGTAACAGTAGTCGTCTGAGTAAACTGCTTCTGGGCTTGAACCTCCGATGCTACCTTCGCTGAAGAGATAGCCGATGGCGCAGCCGATCCCATTATCGCGAACCACATTAACACCAGACCAGCAACAGATAAGACTGCGAATGTCTTCTTCATTTTGCCCCCTCTGTATGATATCTACCCTCATCCCAATTTCCTATATTTTAACTGTATGACATTGTCGGCCGTGGCGTGTAACATGTAATCTACAATAATCCACTCTCCTGTATCTAAGCCATTTCGCACCTTCTGAACAAGCTCCGCAAAGCACTCGTTGATGGGCTGATTTACCTCAACCGTTATCCATACACCCTCCCCCAGTACATTAAATTCTATCACTTTCTTATCGCTAATAATTGTAGATATGCTATTCCATCTATTAAATTATAAAACACTATATCCGCCATGGCACGTACCATACCCATCGCGCTCAATCCATACTCATCTACGAATACGATAGTTTTATTCAACGCTTTGGCATACCCTACTTCAACACATAGCCCATGCCCCTTAGGATTTTCTTTCTCCATATAGGCAAAAACTACATCGGCACGTTTTATACCCAACAAATCCCAAGTTGTATACTCCTCTTCGTATTCATGCTCTTTTGTTACTCTAGGGTCTATACACTCATACCCTAATTCGGCTTTTATAACTCTATCCTGCCAATCGGATTTCATACCACCAGATAGATATACTAGCATCACTCAAACTCCACCTTACCGCCCGGCTCTATCTCTTCTAACATTGGTCCGTATTGCGGGAAATAGGTCTGTTGGGTGGGACGATATGGTAGTTGATTACCCATTCTACCTATTAGCCGTATCAGCTCCATTTCTCGCCTGTCGTCTTCATCCTCTTCCTTTCTACGGTTATGGCTATATGCTCGTACAAATAGTGATAGACACAATACCGTAGCAGCAAACGTCATAAACACAGCCATTCCCCCCAGTATCATATCCAGCTGGGAATCTGTTATCCGTTCTGCCACAGACCAACCTATACCAATCCCCATGGGCCAGCACACGAATGCCAATATAAGCAGTCCTATGAGAACCTGCCTATTTCGTTTCACCATAATTGTCTAGCACGTCTCCTGACACCGTTATCTGGAACCTGCTCGTTTGATTTTATGATAGCATCTAGTAACACACCATCATGGACTTGTTGTAATAGTTCTATATTGGGTATAAGGCAATGCTCCCCAATACGCCCCGGTTCAAATACGTAGCGTGGCAAGTATGGCACGTCTTTGGTCAATTCCAATAGGTCTTCCCGGTCTACCTCTAATGCTTGAGCAATCCGTTCAAGCTCTTGCGCCCACGCTATGAGAAGAGCCGAATAGGAAGTTTCTACTAGTTTGGCAGTCTCTAATGCGCTAGTAGATTCAAATCTGATTATGCATACATCAAACCCAGCTTCTGCTAAATACCTCTCTACAGCATCTTCCTCAAATACACTATATGGACAAGCTACATATTTGGTATAATAAATCATATCCTTAGCCATTGATCGATGTCTGCCTCGAACCGGACTGTATGCCACTATTGTATCATGCCAACATAGTAATTCGCCGATCCTAGCTGTGGTTCCTGGGAATACCGTGGAATGTATAATTACATATCTAGCTTGATAATACCTGGCATATTGCACTACATCTTCCACAAACGTATTAGAATACGGGAAACAGATATGTATCCAATCATATGTAGGACGAAGCAGCATATCTTCTTTATCTCGTGTCTCTACATCATACACTGTCTTGAGAATAGTGGCCAGAGGCTGTCCTATCTCTCCCATCCCTATAATCAATGTATCGTTACCCATATTGTTTCCACCCCTCATACCACCCCTTCTGAACCATTATCTCCCGAATACGTTCTAAGCTAACAGGATAGAAATCGTTATTATCTACCCCCACATCATAGCAATATCCTTCCCCCTGGTAACGACCGTGAACATGCCCATAAAGATGCCAGGCTCCATAATGCTGTCTATCCCACCTAGCCAATGGGTAGTGACATAGAACTATTGAAGGACATTTTCTGGTTCTATCCAACTCTAGCACTGCCATCGGGTCTCGGGCCACGATAGGATGACCAGACTTACTGACATATCTAGTATTAACTGATGTGTCCATCCTGGCCTTGATCCATCGTTTGTCGTGATGCCATGGATTATATAGAACATGTATATATCCATTTAGTTGACGAAAATATTGGCTAGCATCATCCTGCAAAGTAAAATCTCCCAGATGGTAGACGGTATCACTTGGCTCAACTACATCGTTCCATCGCTGGATTAACTCATAGTCCATTTCCGTGATAGTCTTAAATGGCCTTTCGCAATATGTAATTATATTCCGGTGCCCTAGATGGCTGTCACTGCTGAAGAATATAGCCAAGCTCTCCCAACTCCTCTACTATATCTACGGCATATTGTCGAATACGTGTAGCCCGATCCTGCCCTATGCTCAAGTGGGATTTCAATTTCATAATACCCATTGTCATCCCGGCCGCTACCTGTTGTGGTGTATACTGAGATTCGCTAGATAATGCATCTACTAGAGACCCCACCGATTTTGGCATTAATGGTAGATCCCCAGTGTAGGGCACTACATTGTCGATCATAGCAGCCTGTAGCCGTACCAGGCTATCATCTAACGCGGCAATGAAATCGCCCCTGCCCTGTAATAGATTGGCACCAGATCCGCCTATACCAGCCGCTAACGTGGCTTCTGTCGTATTCGAGGTCTCGCCGACTAAACGAAACCCTATATTGGCCTTACCTATAGCTCCCATGTGTTTTCTATCGGGACGTTGGGTGGCCAATATCATATGTATCCCACATTCCCGGCCCACAGAAGCAAGCTCTCCCAATGTAGCCCCTATGGCTTTCTCATCAATGCTCATCATTTTAAGCAGCTCATCCACCACCATAACAATCCGATACGGGAAATCCCGGCTAGCCATCCGACCGTTCATCTGATACATTAACCAGGCCAATCCATCCAGTGTATCTTGTGTATCTACCAATGGTGGCATAAGCATATGTGGGGCACGATGGAATTGCTCCAACTTATACTTGGGATCGTATACTACCATCTTCAATTTGTCTGGACTATTGTGTTCTAACAACTCATGGATAGCCAACTTAATAACCTCTGTCTTACCTGCCCCAGTTCTCCCAGCTACCAATATAGGAGCTATCCGTGGCGAGGTGACTTTACAATAGACCGGCATACCAGTTGTTGACACCCCAAGTGTAAGCCACATCCCGCTTTTGACCTGTTCTTTAATGTGGCTATAGTTTATATACCGCCACTCGTTCTTTGGTAGAGACACCTCAAACGTTATATCCCCTCTCCTACGGGAGACACGGCAGGACTCGGCCCCCATTAGCATAGCCAATTTCTCACCCAGTTTGAGAACCTTATCTAGTGAACGGGTGTCTTGTAGTCGAACTATGTATACCACCAATCTCGGAGCGAGCACAAATCGAATAGGAGTATGAACACCTATTTCATAGGTCTGTGTTAATTCTCGACCTAGCATATTGCCCCAGCGATGGGCTATTTGCTTTCTAGAAGAGCTTGACCTTGTCTCCATCTAAATTATCTACGGCCACCGGATTTCTCCATATAATAGATAGACGTGCTCTATCCGCCCCTAATTTGAACCTAAATGCCACCGGAAATTCTTGTTTTACCCATCCAGCATCCAAAAGTGTTCTATCGTAAAGATCATTATCATAGGCACTTAATATGACCATTTCAGGATATTCTATTAGTATATTTAATAGATCTATATGATCCTGCTCCGTCATATTATATCTATATACATTCCCAACTATCTGTGTATCCTCCATATACGGAGGATCACAATATAATAACGTGCCTCCTGCTCTATAGAATGTTATAATATCTCTGAAATCCTTGTTATCTACCTGTACATTACGAATACGTGCATGAAACTCCGGCAATCTATCTATCGTACGTCGCCAGGTAAAAGAGGCATATGTCCCAGTTCCACGTTTGTCATTATGCCTAGCCCAGGCCCCTCCCCAATATCCGCTGAAGGCCATACGAGCCAAAATAAACCACTTATACGCCTTAACTATATCATCCCCTTCATTTTCTATGGTAGCTTTGGCCCAATCAAATTCTTCTCGCGCGTATGGGGTATAATATAATAACTCCTTGAGTCTTTTGTATTTCTGCGGATCCCTTAATACCCTAAAGAAATTTACCAGCCCGCTATCAATGTCATTATATACTTCTACACCTATACATGGTTTCTTGGCGAATAGAAGTGTAGCAGAACCTCCGAAGACTTCAACATAATTCCTATGGGAAGGCATCAATGGTATAATGTGCCGTAGCATCAATGTTTTACCACCGACCCAAGAAAACGGTGCGGGTGACTCCGGCACTAGAAATCCCCCTCTCCGTCATGCACCGTCATATGCCGTCTCAAGGCGTTTTCGGCTTTCCACTGCTCATCATATCCATCCCGTTTCCAATCACAAATCTCACAGATGGCCGAGAAGGTTTCCTCTTTACGTAAAGCTTCTTCTTTCTCTTCCTTCTCCCGCTGATACCGTTCCCGACGCTTTTGCTTCGCCTCTTCCTTGTCCTGCTCTATCTCGGCTACCCTATGTCTGTGCCCCTGCCTCAATGCAATTATCGAAGCAGCCATTATCGACAGTAGGGGAAATATGGCCGGGGATATAAACCGCAGCCCCTCAACTACATCTATAACTATGGTCAAAAGGATAGCCACCACTAGATAACACCCTGTCAGAAAGATTGCCACGCCAAACGGGGCAACAGGATCCGATTTACGCTTTGTCTTGTTATACTCCCAAAGTCTCAGAGCTGTTGTAATAGTTGTTAGTCCTAGAAATTCGATAGCTACGGCCGATGGTATAGACACCCAGATGGGCCATTGGAAATGGTTGTATGCCGCTCTCCCTACCAGATAGGCTGTCGGTATCGGTGTCAACCAGGGACCGGCCCGAGCCGCTATGTCAATGGCGATATCCTCCACCTGATTGAGCATGTTGGTGAAGCGGGCCGCTAATTGTATGATGAGATTTTCTATGGTATCTAGCATGTCCCTTTACGTAAAGGTTACTTATGTATAGTTGATGTTAACAATATTTATGTAAGGACTTAACATTACTTATGTATGCCTGTCGTTAAGGTTACTTATGTAAAACTTAACATTAATTATGTACAGTTCCGGCCATAGCTAAAACTACGATTTTTGAAAACTACCCCAATTTTACAAGATTTAACAATGCTTTGGACCAAAAACGTAGGATTAAAACCACTATATATGGGAAGAATCCCCGAAAAACACGGATTTGACCCACATATGGTGGTATGTCTGGGTACAAGGTATGTTTACCCATTAAAACAGTCATTTTCTGTGTATGCTACGTTCACTTGAAAATTCCCCGCCGTAACGGTCCCAGAGCTTGTCGAGATTGTCCTCCGCCAAGTCACTCAGGTTGAACTGATATAGCGTAGCCAATTCTGCCACATACCACAACACATCCCCAAGCTCATCGCGCACTTTTGTCCACTCAACAGGATGACCATGATACTCTTGTTTCTTGATCAGGTTGGCCAACTCACCAACTTCTCCGCACAGGGCAAGCGCCGCCCCAGCCCGACCTTTCTCACAGTCATAGGCCCCTCTAGTTCGGGCGGCTAGTTTCTGATATTCATTGAGTTCCAAGATTTCCTCCACACCCGTCTACACCATCCCAACACACATCATATCCAGGTGGCCAAATACGGCCACAGTATACACAAACTCGATTGCCCTGCGCCGGTAGAATTGAGGCTCCGCATCCACATACACCATCCCAGCATTTTATGCCCTCTGGCCAGGCTGTACCGCAATATTTGCAAATTAGAATTGTCTTCTCAACACCAGTCTCATTATACTGGAACCGTATGAGAACAAACGGATACCTCCCATCAATAGGCTCACGTACAATAGGACGGCCGTCGATCTTAATGGAGTGTTGACACATATAATGGTCATACCCCATTTCTGCCCAATCCGCTCGTTCTATACCACCACGAATCCCAACTATATAATGCCGTAGATCGGCCAGTATAACGTCATCTTCATCTACGGCCGTAGTGGTTATTACTGGATGACCAAACAAAGCCTCTGTCCCAATTGCTTGGAAGGCTGGTGTATTCACTAGCTTCTTGACAGTATTGGGATGCACCAACCATGTGGAGCTATCCCAACCCATCTGAGGCTGATTGTGTATAGCCTCTACCATTAGGTCATAGGATAGTTTGTAATCCCCCTCTAAACATTTGGTGGCGGTTGTGTTAACTATCCCCAGAGGTTTATTAACCCCATCCCCATAGATTATAGACCTATCGATAAACTCCCTAAACTTTTGGACCGGCGTGTAATAAAGTTGTCTTAACCTCTCGTCTAATACCTCCGACTTTACGCAAAGTTTATGAGGAGTTAATGTTAACTTCTCATACTGATAGCTAATAGAATCTCCTGGCAAGGGACTGACAGGTATTTCTATCCTGTCTCTAGTTGTGTTTAGAATACGGACGTGGTCAAGCAGACCACCAACTTGTGATGGAAACATTTATGTTATTATACCACAGGAAACGGTCTTGTAAACTATATCCGCCGTTACTATATAATGGGGGCTTACAAAATAGGGTAAAACAAGATAATCACTATACATACCTTTGCTATACACCTTATTTTATATATATCTGCTGGGCATTAGAGGTATAGGTGTATAGGTATATATAGTGTAGGGTATACACTAATGGTCCACCCCGAAGGTTAGAGAAGGTTATAACCATACCTGGATCTTGTTTATTATTACCATAATTTCGGCCCAAAATGGGTAAAATTGGTCCATTTTTGGTAACGCCTACCAAAAATGTCCTTTTTCATACCCCTATATATGGGTCAAACCACCCAAATCCGGCCATATTTCCCACATATAGGGGTATATTTTGGCGAACCTTAACAACTTCTTTCTTGGTCAATTTGTTAAGGTTAGGGTATTGTAATGGTAATACTATTGTGGTATATTATATACAGTAGTATGGTACGTTAACAAACACAAACCCACACCCCACTACCCCAAACAGGTGTAACATACACCCCAAAGTGGTTTTACCCAAACACAAACCCCACCACTGGTTAAAATAGGTTAACCAGGGTGTAAATAACCAAAGGGTAGTAATTAAGGTAAACACCACAACACCCAGTAGTTTAGTAGGGTAAAGGTAAGTGTAAAATAAAAACGTTACAAAACAGGTAATAACACAATAGGGTTAATTTAACTACATTTTACACCTAGTTTACCAAACTACCAAATACGGGTTATAAACAGGTAGTAACTAAGTTTACCTAAAGTAATACCACAATAACACAGGGGTTAAGTGGAACAGGGTAAGGTATAGTTAATAACCTGGTTAACCAAAAAGTTAATACCCCGAAGTAACCGTAACCGTAACCCCAAAACACCTATTATATAATGTGTTAAAACATAGGGTATGACTTACCACATACAAATGTGCAGAACTGGGTGTAACCCTATGGGATAGGGGCCAAGAGACCGGTTATGTAACGTATCGAAAGGGTAACGCCCGAAGAACCCACTACTTAGTGCCTGGGAAAACTGGACTAGAGCCACCTAGTACCAGGAACTACACTAGGAAAACCACCACCTAGAACCTGGACTGTACACTCAGAAATGAGGGCAGTAATACACATTGAACACCGTGGAGGAAAGCCCCACAATTCCACTTAGCTAGCACGGAAGATTAGCCCTGTGGATCACAACCTGAACCACTTAACTATGTAGCCCGGAACATACCCAATGAGGTATGGCGGGAGACAGACACTTCGACTACGGGCAATTAAGACGGGAGCGTAGACCTGAGTAGTAAGTCGACCAAGGACTACCCGAAAGGATGGACTGGTTGACTGGGAGGGAGAACAACAGTTTGTTGTTGTTCTACCCGATAAGCCACTAAGAGAACTTAGTGGTTTATTAGGTGGAATAACCCATAGGAGGAAATGAAATGACCCGCATATTTGTATGGACACCCAATGGGGAGCTAGAGTTTGACGGAGATACCCCAGAGGAAGCCCACAAAGCACTACGTAGCACTTTACGTAAAGCTGGGGTTTCAATTAAGAAACTACGGTTTGACCGTGAGACAGCGTTTAATGGGGAACTACATATTATATACTGGACCAAGGAGGAAATGAAATGAACAAGCAAGAGAAGATGGTTAAGATGATGCGGACGTGTTTGTGTGCAAACCACTATAAGCCAGCGTTGTCCAAATACCTGTCAGTGTATTATGGGTGGCATACACACCGGGATGAGTATGGTGATGAGAAAGATTACGAGATGATCGAAGTGGAAGATATGGACAGCGAGTTTGGACATATGTACTTCCAATTGAGCGACCTAGACCTATACGGAGCGGATTACACGATCAAGGACCTGGTAGAGTTCCTACGTAAGAACGGAGCAGAGATTGACGATTGGTCGTAGTTGTAAACACCCAGCCAGCCCCTTACAGTGTAAGAGGTTGGCGGGTGGGTATAACGTTTGTGTGCAGCTTGGCGGTGTCCAGTAGCCTATGGGGATACCCATTACGATGGGAATGGCTAGGTGGTGTGATTACCACCGAGTAAGACAGTATGGCCCCCAGCTATACAGTGTCGCTGGACATTGGCAAGGTGGACACAAACACCCTGAGAACTTAGTCAAAAACAGGAGAAAATGAAATGAATGCTACAGAATACCTGGTGAACTTTATTGTCGAACGTAAGATCAAGGCGGAGGGTAGATTAGACGCGTACAGAACAACTCTTATGTATACCAGTAAAAACTGTAGTGGGGTCGTTAGCATTAACTCGATGTTAAAGACCCGTATTAAGCAGGAAGAAGAACACTACACGGAGCTTGGAATGTTGGAAAGGCACGCAAGATGGGGTATGGGAGAGTTCAAGCAATACGTTAAAGATACACAGTCCCCAGATAGTGCTACATGGTGGCTAGAGATAGTGAAAATGCTGGAAGGTTACGAAGAGGGGGATGATAGGTCGTAGTAGATAGCTAGAGCCCCTTTACATAAAGGGGTTCTGTGGTGTGTACTACAGCACCTAGCAAGTAAATGAAAGGGAATTACAGTGAATAAGACACAGCAGGATCCAGGGAAGCAGCACCGGACACGGGCATTGGCCTACACCGCAAAGACCGATCAACGGGCAGCTAAAGCCCCCAACAGTAAGGCACAGGCTTACGCCAATGCTTACGATGATGGGTTGATCCACTTGAGCGACATTCCCCCAGCAATTGCCGGTGCGGTTATGCGGTTGGTCTTTGGTAAGTAAAGAACGGAAGGAGAGTTATGGTCGTGAATACCCAGCCAGTCCACTAGCCCGGACAATGTGCATATAGTGGGTTGGCGGGAGGGTAGTACTCTCTACTTGCCATCTGGGGTATCGTGGCCCCAGTAGTCAAGACCCCTGTCGAAAGACCGAAGGATGGGGCGTAAGCGGTTTTGAGTGGGAAGCACGTGGTATTGCCCCGGCTGTGTATCGTTGAACGGGGAGTGGGGTCCATTACGTGTTACGTATAAAGGCGACTAGTGATCAGGTCCGTGGTAAGTCCAACCTATAAAAGAAAGGGGAAATAAAATGGAAAAGCGTACATTCCGGGGACGCGTGTACACATATGAGAGAACATATCAAACGACACTGACACTGGACTACGTGCCGGAGTGGAACATATTCCACGCTATGCGGGAGAGCTTCCAGAACGCCTTTGATGAAGCCGTTGTAACCGGGGAAGACGCCGGTATGTATATGAATGGCATTGAAGACGAGGCATGGATCTATGACAATGGTAGAGGTGTTGACTTCGAGGACATCCTTTACCTAGGGGCTACGGACAAGCGTGGTCGTACCGACCTAGTTGGGGAGCATGGTGAGGGAGAAGTGCTCAGTTTTCTGGTAGCAGCTCGTGAGGGTTACGAGAAAGTTATGGCCAGTCGAGATTGGATGGCTGTGGCTGAGTTCCAGAAGGACGAAACAGGCCGGTTCGATATACTGGTTATACACCGTTACAAGGCCCAAACCCCACGTAAGCAGGGAACTCTATGGTTCTACGGCGGGTGGAACGCCTATGAAGAGGCCAAGGCCGCCAGGGCGGAATTCGTAGCCACCACAGATAGCGGACGTAAGTCATTCCGTACCATCCAGACAGAAGACGCGGGTCAACTGTATACGAAGGGAATGAAAGTCAACACAATCAGCGGCCTGGCATTGGGATACAATTTACCCATCACCCCAGGACGGGACCGGGCCGGATTTACACTGGGACAGGTCGAAGGGGAGATTAAAAAGGCGCTGGAAGAAACGGCCAATGTGGATGACGTCTACCAGATTTTGAAGGCTAAACACCATTATGGTAGTCCCCACGAACTAAAGCTGGATGTAATGATCGGCCCGGCCATTGTCAAAGCCGCCGGTAACAAACTGGCCCGGGATTATAGCAATAAGAATAAGATTGTATGGGCTGATGCCGGCGAGAGTTCCTGGACAGCGGACGCTAGGGAACAGGGCTATATTGTACTAGGTTTTTACAGTAAGCCGCCCTACTGGATTCGAGAGGGACTTGCCCACGTTAGCGAAGTGGTAAATGGGTCAACGGAGGGCAAGAATGTTACAGCACTGCCCCAGAGTTTGGCCGGGGCAGTTGATCCGCTGATGGAATTACTGGGCAGCAATATGTCGGTGGAATGTGTTATCGAGTTTAATGATGGGGCCAACGCACTTCAGGGCCTGAATCACGTGATACTGTCCCGTAGGGCAGTGAAGGGTATGGATACCCAGACACTTCTAGGGGTATTGGCCCATGAGGTTGCGCACTATGAGACAGGCGCGGAGGATTGCACCAGGGCCCATGAAAGGGGTATCCGTAAGCTGCTTACCCAAGTGGCAGAGAACCTGGTCAATGGTGAGGCTGCCCGGGAACTTTACGTAAAGGCGGATAAGGCCCTTCGCATATATAACAGGCGCTGAATACCTAGCCAGTCCCCTACACTGTAGGGGATTGGCGGGCGCGTAGCACCACATATTAACCAAACTATAGTATAATAGGAGGTAAAGGAAATGGATATTAAGGTCGAGTTTTCCACGGATAGTCTATTTGGGTACACAGATGAAGAGGAATACGATGTATCCGCCAGCGTCACCAATTTTGAAAAGTCTCTGGGGGCCGCGCTATATGATGAATATCTAGATGCCAACGTTGTGATTATTAACAATGACAATGATCGCGTGAGTGTAGATGGGATGTATGATCACAATGAATGCCCCTGGATTAATAACATTGTAAACAAAGTGTGGGAATCCTGGGAGTGGCTGGAGAGATAGACTATGAACAAAACCCCCAGACGAACAGAGGTAGCAGCTTTGGATAAGCCCCAAAGAACCGCTACGATAGACGGTCTTCCTGTGAAGTTCCAGGGAGAAGAGAACGGTATGCTCAAGTTCATCCACTGCCGGAATAGACGTGGTAGCAGGCCTCACCCGATGGCGGTGAGGACAGAGAACCATAACACCGACCGGAAAACTGTGGTGGATGTGATTCTCATACCATATAATAAGGGGGCAAAATGAAAAGACTTGATGTCACCACTATGACTACAGGACAGATACTCATATACCAGAAGCGTATTCGAGAAGAGCAGATAGAATGGAGGCATCTCAGATCCGATTACAAGGGTAATGATTTGGAAGCCTATCGCACGGCTGTGGATGAGCTGGCGCACTTGGCCCTATGTGCTGAGGATGCCTATATAGAATTGGATAGGAGGGAAAATGAAAAAGTGCATCGTATGTAATAAGTTCGATGCCACGGAGGTTTGCGATAAATGTGGTGATCCCCTATGCGATAAGTGCGCTATTCGTGTAGAGGATTTGGTGGTATGTGAGATGTGTGATTGGTTCTATAAGCTCAGTGAGGAGGAAAAAGAAAATGAGAAGTGACCATCCAGATAGAATTCGTGCTGCTATGAAGTTGCCCGGATGGCTACGTAAAATGACCCCAGAAGAAGCTATTGGGGCCAGCAAGCATGCTCGTGGTAAGCGTAAGCCGAGAGGCTGGCGGCGGTCAATGCGGGTAGCCCGAAAGAGACAGCGACAGGCCCGCAAAGCTAGGAGGAGAAAATGAAACGCTACTTCGAGAATAAAATTGGGCAGACACTTGGACGGACTGTCACCACTGGTAACAAGTCGGCTTATGGTGCTACCTATGCCCGACAATATTTTGCTGAGATATTGGATGTGGCTGTGACTGGAACCGGGATTGGGTTTGTAACAGTTAACCGCCGTTCCCAAGATCTTACCCCATCGGGTATGTTGGCAGGCGGAACACAGAAATACTTCGGGGATTTTGAGATCCAAATTAGCCGGGGCCTGGAGGGATTCTGGAGGAACCTATTGAAGCAGGCCGATCCCACTATGGTACAGTATCTTAGGAGGTAGCATGAGAGACAAAACATTGAAACATATACCCTGGTCGGAGCCGGACTATCTTAACATTGACTGGGAACCCTCAATGGGCCGGTGCGGAAGTTGCCTGGCCCATTTTCCGGTCTCTAATGCACCATCCCCCAAGTGCCCAGAGTGCAATAGGTATTACCTGGTCAATGGTAGATGTGTAGAGCGCTGTGGATACGTAGACGAAGCTTTAGTCAAAACATGCCCAGAGTGTGGTGGCACGGATATCTATAAAACTACCCAAGTTCTACCAGTGCCCCATCGAGAGATCACACGAGATGAGTTTGACGTGTTATTTCACGGCAGGAATGAGGGGCTGTTGGGTATTAACTACGACCAGCTACACATAGCCAAGGAAGCCACTATATCTTGCGTTAACTATTACTTCTTCCACTGGTACGCGCTGGCGGTAGCGGAGTGGAGCGCTGGTCCAGACGGTAAGTATCTTGAAGAGGGAGATATGGGGACCATAGTACAATGCGAAGGGCACTGGGCCTCTCGGCTACGGTATTTTAGCATTGGTTGTCAACATCCCAACAGGGCCTCTAAATGGGTAGCTATGCACGATAAGACGGTTGTATGCCCAGACTGCGGGCAGACAGCAATGTACGATACCAGCGGATAGGAGAAATAAAATGACACTCAAACAGGAGTATATGACAGGCAGAGTAACGTGGCGTGAAGCCTTGTGTAAGCTCGATTTTCCGCAGGATGGGTGGAAGAAAGCCAAGGCCATGATCGATAACTGGGAAGCCGAGAAACTGGAAATGGCGAGGGAAGACCCCATCACATTGACCAGGGCTTTGGCATTGGCTATGAGTAACTGTGGTATGAGCGTCGTAGGTCGAGACAAGGTTGAATTGCTTACACTGACATCCCATTGGTGGGGCGGGCTTATTGAAGGTCAATGGTTCCCAGGGTGCGATAGCCCAGAATGGCGTGGTAAACTAGAAAGCTATGCCGAGATTGTAATGGCTAGAGAGACTATTTCCTGGGTGGATAGGGTAGCCCCTTATATGGGAAACCCCCTTCCAGAATACTGGTCAGACATCGGGGAGCTAGTGGATTCCCTGGAAGAGTGGGACCTTAAAGCATGCGCTCAGCGGGTACATTCCTGGTTAACGTGGGACCCCGACCCAGTTGTAGACCCATATGAGGAATACTATGGTCAGGTAGAACGTGTCGTATTGGTGGAGGAACTATGAGACTCTGGCACTATAAACTAATCCCCCACTTACCACGCCAGCAGCTCCTAGGACAACATCGTGAGTGCTGTGCCCTACGTGGGAATGCCTGGGGTAAAAAACACAGTGTAGTGGACTATGTATTCAAGCATCCATACAGCTATTTGGTACAATATCACTGGAAAATTATGGATGAAATGGAGGCCAGAGGATATAGCCCAGATCCCAAATGGCGGGAACTTAGATATGCTGGTAAAAATCGTCCGGCTGTGATGGCGGCATTCTGGAGAGGGACTTACCCGGAACACAATGATGCCTATTTACAGGAATGTCTTGAAAATCTCAAACAGAAGGGAGTAGAGATAGATGCCATACTATAAGGTGGTCAAACGAGAGGGAGATAAGCTGGTCTCAATTTACGCTGTAGGAGATTGGCAGGTGGAGTACAAAGAGGGAGAATGGTCGGAGGCCCCAGACGATTCTTACCTTTATGTATACAATAAATCGTCTGGTAGTCTACCGGAATGGTATGGCAGCAGAGAGCTATGGGAAGTAGAAATAGATCATGTCGCACCCATGCAGCCACGCGCTATGAATGTAGAAAAGAGATTGCAACGCAAGTGGGCGGACTTTTGGGGCGGTAAGCATTGGCGTTGGGGCTATTCTACATGTAGTCGATCTGTTTGGGTCAAGTCTGTAAAGCTAGTTAGAAGAATAGGAACCTGGGATGAGTATTATGATGGTCAGTTTAGAATCTAGGGGGATAATAACAGATGCCATACTATAAAGTGGTTGAAAATATAGAGGGACGTCTGGTATCCCTCTATGGTCAAGGGAAGTGGCAGGTCGAGTATATAGAGAACGAGTGGTCAACAGCCCCGAAGGGAACATACCTATGGGTGTATTATGCACACGAAAAAGGTATAGGGTTCCCGGAACTTGGGGAGTGGATAAACGGCAGGGAGTTATGGGAGGTGGAAATTGACGGAGCACAAAGTACACAGGTAGCCACAGTAGACATCAAGCATCAACACTTTTGGACAGACTTTTGGGCTATGTATAACGGAAACATATATGCGCTATCACCTAGGTTTCGATACTGGGTAAGCCCTGGCCAAGATAATAACATTTGGGTCGAGCGTGTTAAGCTCATAAGACGTATTGGCACACCGGAGGAATATTATGGCGAACGTTCTATCTTGGAATGAATGGTATCAGCTGATAGATAACACCGTGTTCCAGCTCTATGGTATTCGGGCCAGCTCTACCAGACACAATTGGCACAAATGGTACAGGGAAGGATTTACGCCACGGGAGGCCATATTGGAGGCTATTGACAGAGGACTGGTTAAAAATGACACCACTGTACAATCAGTATAGACAGCTCAAAAAGCAATACCCAAACCACATCGTTCTAATGAAGATTGGAGACTTCACAGAGGCTTTCGACGCGGATGCGCATACCCTGGCGCTTATACTAGGTATAAACGTACAGACCAGACGAATGGGTAGGAAGTTAACTATTGATATGGCTGGGTTCCCGTCCGTATACACAAAAGAACGTATTCGCGTCTTGATCGAGAAAGGGTATAAGGTTGCCTTGGCAGAGCCTATACCTGACATAAAAGATGCGGGCCACTCTATATATAAGGAGGTCACCAATGGCAATTGACGTGATCGGGTCAATGGGCGCGTTTGCTCAGTGGATGGATATACTAGATGGGTTGGTCTGGGATCAGGTCGGGTGTTCTGTTCATGATCTGCCCGATACTATATGGTACGGTTACTTTGCGGATAACCTTACAGAAGAAGATGCCCTAGAAATGGCTATAGAAGACGGGCTACTGGATTAGGAGGATACAATGTTCGAGAAAATTAGCAAGGAATGCATGGAACAATATGAGGCGGTTCGAAAGTCCGGAGTATGCAATATGTTTGATTTCTGTTGTGTCGTAGGGACAGCCAGCACTATGGGATTTGACGCCCTTGCGGAGCTGGACAGGAAGGACTATGTGAAGCTGTTGTCTAACTTCAGTAGTCTGATGTCCCACTACGGGATCAAGCAATGAGATTTTGCGATGTACCAGTGGGAGGGAAATTCAGACATAATGACATAGTATGGACCAAGCGTTGCAACTATGGCGACCCAAACGCTACAGCTCAATACAACCGGCGGATGATTTTCTGCTGGGATGTGGAGGTAGACAATGAAAAAGAAGATACGTCAGGAAGTCAAAAGGAAAGCAATCACACGTAGACAGCCACCACCTGGAACAAAAGTCTATATGCGAAACGGCCTGTTCTTCTACAGGGACCGTAGAGGGAGGGAACATTGCCTTGGCTAAAGGTAGGGTGAGACGGCCTACAGAAGATCAGGCGTTGGCACGATGTAAGCATCTAAAGGGCGGGGATCCCGATATACGTGAGGTGATGGATAGGGACAAACGGGTCTACAAGATCTGGCTTTGCCACCATTACAAAGATACGCAATTGGGGGACTTGTATGTAGAGTGGTTACACATTACACGTGGGACTCCCATTAGGACGTTTATGGGGTTCCTGCGATTCTACGGGTTCATATACCAGGAAACACAAATACGAGGACCACGAAAGGAGTAGAATGAAAAAGTTCTGGATCAGCGAGGATGGACAGCATGGGTATGGGATCAAGGGATTGCCACACACACTATGTACATATAGCACACGACGAGATGGTAGCAATAAGATGCAGTATGTAGGTCCCGGTCCTGGTGAAAAATGGGGACCTTGGGTCGAACACCCTAACCCAGCGGCGCCAGATGGTAAAGCCTGCGGCGCAGGAAGATTTCATTTCTGGAGATATATGTCCACGCAATATGCTCCAAATCATTCTCATCCATGGTGGGTGGAATGGAAGCACCCTACTGGAACAGATAGACTGAAAATAGGGGCGACGATGTATCGAATGCGCCCAATTCACGCGAATGTATTAGCTAGAATGCTGCGATTGGGTTACGGTATTACTTGTGTACTTCCCCATATCAACCTCCGGGGAGCCTAGCTCTGGGAAGCCGACCTCCGGGGAGCCAACCTCCGGGGAGCCAAGCTCTGGGAAGCCAACCTCTGGGAAGCCGACCTCCGGGGAGCCGACCTCCGGGGAGCCGCCCTCCGGGGAGCCAACCTCCGGGAAGCCGACCTCCGGAGAGCCGACCTCCAGAGAGCCGACCTCCGGAAAGCTGAACATAATAAATATACTATGTGGCCCAACAACTACACGCCACTATAATAGTTTACAAGACGGTTTCTTGTAGTATAATGTACATAGGAGGTGTTATGAAGGGAGTAGTTGCTAAAACTATCAGAATGCCAGTTGAGCTGCTTAGACGACTTGAGAGACTCTCTACGCAGTTGGGGCTTACCACTATGTCCGGGGAACGGCCTAATGTTTCCGAGACTATTAGATGGGCCTGCCAACGGGCCATAGACGAGTTTTTAGACAAGCCCAATGAGCAAAGTGAATTGGACTAAGGCTTGGGAGGATACTAGCCAGGCCTATGATGTAGCCCGGCAGATATTGGATGGGGCCAATATAGGGGAGTGGCGGGTCACTCTCGATTTGCTAAACTACCCGCCACAAATTCTTATGACATGTACCCTGTGCCCATCAGAGGATCGCCGGGCTACTACCATATTGCCGCATGGTAGGGAGCATGCCCTTTACATAAAGGACGAAGAGTTGTTGCAGGTATCTGGACTGGCTGCCAATATAGCCAGAGCAACAGAGCTGCGGGCTAAACGGATCTACTGTATTAGGGACAGCGTTCAATATGTCATACGACCAGATTATAACAGTTATACCAATTCACCATAGACCTCTAATAACTATAGCTACCCTACAACGACTTAGCAAACAGACAGATGTACTAGCTGTAGGCAGCGACGATACAGACCGATTAGTCGCTAATTCTACAGGGTGTTATTATATAGAGCATCCAAACGTACCATTGACTATGAAATACCAGGCCGGGCTAACAGCCGCTAGAGAGCTTGAGCCGAATGGGGTATTGTTCTGTGGGTCGGATACGTGGCTGAAGGACGATTGGTGTGACCTAATGATCTCACAGGATAAGCCAGTAGTAGCGGTAGACACATGGTATATGCTACGGCCAGAGCCATTAGAAATAATAAAACGTCGTAGACCAGGTATAGGGCTGTTAGCGGGTAAACTATACAGGACCGATGCACTTGACGCTATGAACTGGAAGTTATGGTTCAGGGGTAGTATGTCAAAGGCGGGCTACTACTCTAGGGAACGTCAGTTAGAATGTAGCATCAAAACAGCCCTGGTAGACGGACCGATTATGCTGACTATCAAAGGTAATTGGAAAGTCATTAACACATATGAGAAGATTCGAGATAACTCTGCTTTGGAGGACTTGGGTACAGTACAGAATCCCGCGCGTTGGCTACATACCCATTTTCCAGGGGGATGGTTGGATATATGCAGCGCATCGGTCTAGAGATAACGCATCGCTGCAATAAGAACTGCAAGTGGTGTAGCCATAGGATCTCGACTAGCAACTATGACTATATGACGTTGGCCCAATACGAGCACATTAAAACATGTATCCAGCCAGAGCAGGTCCATTCGTTTGCTATACTGGGAGGGGAGCCTACGTATCACCCCCACTACGTTGAGCTAATGACCAGGTTATTAGAAGACTTTGGGAAATTTGTGTATGTATGGACCAACGCCAAACTGATACCCCAGTTCCCAGAGTTACTGAATCGAGTCTACTATGTGGCGGCTAGATATCCTGGGTGGAACGATGTAACGTATCGTGAATATGAAAACCACCCTAACATAATATGGAAGGAATACGAACCGTTCAGAAATCCGTTCACAGACCCCAACCTTACAGAGGAACAAGCTAGAGCTGTTTATAACCAGTGTGCCCACCACCAGACCCGTATCTTAGGGACTAGGCTATATGGATGTTGTATGGCCGAGCCTGTTGAAAGGTCCTACGATATTGGTCCAGTACATACAGCATTTATGAAGACCTGGGAACGGGATATCCTGCGTTTACCTACGTGGAGGGCGTGTCAACATTGTATGTTAGCAAAGGAGGAAAAGTGAAAGTCCAAATCACAGCCATTACACCACATGGTACATTCGTAAGCGATCCCGGCCCAGACATTACCAAAGAACAGGTAGATGCGCTGGAAAATATGCTGGCAAATTGTAACAGTCTTGCATACCTGACCATCGTAAATGAACAGGGAACTCATTATATTCCAGGTAGCGTTGTCAAGGATTCGATTATTGTATTGAAGGTGGAGGGGGATGACATTAAATCTAAAACGTAAATATCGAGATGCGGCTAGACGCGAATATGTTCAGTGGCTCAATGTTCGATGTACTGCCTTAGAAACCGCCCTGAGGGAGGCAACAAAGGCTATCAAGTCCCTACCTGAGGATGCCCTTGGAATGGCAAGACATCAGGACCGTTATGAATGGCCCATTCGGGATGAGTTGCTTAGTAAATTGCATACGACATTGGATAGATATGGTAAACAGTAATACCTTTACGTAAAGGCGCGTAACATATACATGGTAACGTTAAAGGTATACTGAACATACACATGGTCAACATAAAGGATAGTTAAATGGCTAAATGGTATAAGAAGAAAAGGCTACAGACCTACACTGCCACATACAAGAACGAGAAGGAGCTCAATAGAGAGGCCAATGCCGCCGCTAAATATGGTTGGCGTCCACAGGGAGCTGCCAATGCTGCAGGTAGCCATCATATCAATGTAGGGCGGACAATGGCTAAGATTATGTTACTGGGTGTCCCGTTCTTAGTAACTGGGGTTTCTCGGTCAAAGGGAAAACTTGTGGTTACGTATGAGCGGATGTGACTTTACGTAAAGATTGGAAGTTGGGAGGGAGGATAATTGATTAAGAACAAACGAATAGTGGCACGATGTACAGAGGTTGATCGTAAGATACTCAAATTGCTTGCAAACCATGATGGGCGTAATCCCTCAGAAATGGTATTGGCAGCTATACGAGAATGTGCCATACGTAGAGGATTATGGCCACCAGAACAAGAAAAGAACAACTTGTGTAATTAGCTGTTTTGTGGTATACTGTAAGGGGTAACAGTATGTCCATGACATACTTTGCTGTAAAGAACCGTGAAGTACACGGGGATTGCCTAGGGAGTTAGTGTGCGGTAAGACACTACTGTGAACTAGGAAATTGGTAGAGGTTGAACCTTATAAATCCAATATCGAGCATATAGGTTAGATTCAGGTTAGCCTATGTGTTCGCCCCACAGGCGCGTGGGTGACTGGTAGGCCCAATCCTGGCCGCTCTACAAGCGTTGGTTCGCCCCACAGGCGCGTGGGTGACTGGCAGGCCCAATCCTGGCCGCTCTACAAGCGTTGGTTCGCCCCACAGGCGCGTGGGTGACTGGCGAAAAGGCTACAATGCCCAAGATCGGCAAAACGTTCGCCCCACAGGCGCGTGGATGACTGGTGATTTATATGAAAATAATACGAGCATACAAA
>Ga0180437_10002563_pt1 | contig 28692 bp, 24 predicted proteins | sample SS_ome_4_FD_132410 | JGI IMG/M metagenome (GOLD analysis project Ga0180437, IMG submission 132410) | Hypersaline lake sediment archaeal communities from the Salton Sea, California, USA - SS_3_D_1 metaG | ecosystem: Environmental > Aquatic > Non-marine Saline and Alkaline > Hypersaline >...
ATAACCAGGGTTGAAACCCATATTTTGAATCTGGATGACGATTTGTACGGAAAAAAACTCCGCCTGAAATTTCTCGGGCGATTAAGAGATGAAATCCGTTTTGAGAATGTAGATCAATTGGTTGAACAAATTCTTCTAGATATTGAAAGCGCAAAAGGTATCATTAAAGTAGAAAGAGAAGGAGAACTCTGAAAGGATTATGAAGCAATATCTTGACCTTCTTGAACATATTTTAATTAATGGTGTCGAAAAAAGCGATAGAACAGGCGTCGGCACCTTGTCAGTTTTTGGTTTCCAGATTCGAATAGACCTGAATAATGGTTTTCCACTTCTCACGACCAAAAAGATTCACCTTAAATCTGTCATTTACGAACTGCTATGGTTTCTGAATGGAGATACAAATGTTAAATATCTAAATGATCATGGTGTTCGTATCTGGGATGAATGGGTAGATGAGAATGGAGATTTGGGCCCAGTATACGGTAGGCAGTGGCGAGCTTGGACATCTGGTGATGAAAAACCTATAGATCAGATATCAAATGTAATAAATGAAATAAAAGAAAACCCTCATTCACGCCGGTTAATTGTCAGTGCCTGGAATGTTTCTGAATTGGATATGATGGCTTTGCCGCCCTGCCATGCTTTATTTCAGTTCTATGTAGTTGATCAAACTCTCTCGTGTCAGCTTTACCAGCGTTCAGCTGATATCTTTCTTGGAGTGCCTTTTAATATCGCTTCGTATGCTCTATTAACGATGATGGTTGCTCAGGTTTGTGATCTCCAGGCAGGGCAGTTTGTTCACACTTTTGGGGATGTTCACCTGTATAAAAACCATATGCAACAGGCGCAATTACAACTAACCCGTTCCCCCTACCCTTTGCCGAGAATTGATATTAATCCCGACGTTTCTTCAATATTTGCCTTTAAATATGAAGATTTCCGTTTGAATAATTATGAAGCACATCCTCACATAAAAGCAGAGGTGGCAGTATAAACAAAGGTAAGTAATTTACTTGACAAAATTTTTCTTTTGAATATAATCCAACCCAATTTAGAACTTAACACTGCGATAAGGACTAGTAAGTGCTGACACGATGGCCCAGAGAATGGGAGCTGGTGAGAACCCCATCCATACGACAGCATCGAATGGGCCTTTGAGTGGCAGGGCGAACGGTATGCTGAATTTTCAGGAAACCAAGTAGTCTGCGCCGGAGATGCCACCGTTATCAGGGCAAAGAGTATAAGCAATTTATCCACATTCAACTGTGGAAAAAGGAAAGTTTATAATTATAAATTGCCGTACTCCATTGAGTGAGGCTGGCCTCAACCCCCGTCGCAGCACTGACGGGGTTTTTTTTGTCAAGCCTAACCAGGGTGGCACCACGGACTTAAAACGTTCGTCCCTATTGGGACGAACGTTTTTTTTAAATTACGCAGGAGGTGAGATTGTAAAAATTGGAGATTTTTTGATAATTTATTGAAAGGAATGTTTGAAAGAAAAAACTAAATTTGTCCTTTGCAAGGAGGAAAAAATGAACAGCCAACACAAATATTTACTTAATGAAGCAGACCTTCCTAAGAATTGGTACAACATTAACGCTGATATGCCAGTAGCGCCAACTCCAGTCCTGCATCCGAAAACATTGCAACCTGTTACTCCGGAATTTCTTAATGTGCTTTTTCCAATGGGATTGATTATGCAAGAGGTTAGTACTGATCAGTACATTGAAATTCCTGAAGAGGTTCGTGAAATTTATAAATTATGGAGACCCACTCCATTGATTAGAGCGGTCAGGCTTGAAAATGCCCTTGAAACTCCAGCCCACATTTATTTTAAACATGAAGGAGTATCTCCTCCTGGCAGCCATAAACCAAATACATCAGTTCCGCAAGCATATTTTAATAAAATTGAAGGTGTGAAGGCAATGACGACCGAAACTGGTGCTGGCCAGTGGGGTTCTGCCCTCTCAATGGCCTGCAATTTCTTTGATATGGATCTTGAAGTGTACATGGTCAAGGTGTCGTATAACCAGAAGCCATACCGGCGGATTATGATGGAAGCATACAATGCAAAGGTTTTTGCCAGTCCTACTAACCGTACGGGATTTGGTAAAAGTATTCTGGAGCAGGATCCGGATAGCCCAGGATCTCTTGGAATTGCGATCTCAGAAGCAGTTGAAGTTGCCGCAACCTCAGAAGGCAAGAAAAAATACAGTTTGGGCTCTGTCCTCAACCATGTCCTGATGCATCAATCAATCATCGGGGAAGAAACACTTTTACAAATGGAAATGGCAGGTGAGTATCCGGATGTTGTGATAGGTTGTGTCGGGGGAGGATCTAACTTCGCTGGTATTGCGTATCCATTCTTGCGTAAAAATTTATTGGATGGTAAACAGACCCGTCTATTGGCGGTAGAACCGACTGCAACACCGAGTTTAACCAAGGGAGAATACACGTTTGATTATGGCGATACTGCACAAATGGCTCCAATCGTGAAAATGTACACACTGGGACATAGTTTTGTCCCGCCTCCAATCCATGCGGGTGGGTTGCGCTACCACGGGATGGCACCCAGTCTTTGCGCTCTTTACAATGCCGGGTACATCGATGCAATCGCAGTAAACCAGTTACCAACTTTTGAGGCCGCTATTCAGTTTGCATCAAGTGAAGCTATCATACCCGCTCCGGAGACAGCGCATGCGATCCGGGCGGTGATCGATGAAGCTCTCGCCGCCAAGGAAAAAGGTGAAAAGAAAGTGATTTTATTCAACCTGTCAGGACATGGGAATTTTGACATGTCCGCTTATCAGGCATATTTCAATGGAGAACTTCAGAATTACGAATATCCGGAAGAAGCGGTTCAAGCCGCAATGAAGAGCTTACCCAAGGTGCCGGAAATGTAAATTTGCCTTACTTTGTTTTCGACTTCTCCTTCTCATTTTGCCTGCCATACATTTTTGGGTACAATGTATGGCAGGTATTAATATACGAAATGGAGGCTTAATGGGAATTCCTTCCAGATATACGATTATTGGCGCAGGGCATGGCGGCAAAGCGATGGCAGCTCATTTGAGTTTGTTAGGTGTTGAAGTAATTCAATATAATCGTACAAATGAGCATATTGCAGCTATAGCAGCCAGAGGTGGAATTGAACTGGAAAGTTATGAGGGCGGCCCGCATGGATTTGCGAAAATAAAAAAAACTACTTCAAACCCTGGCGAAGCGCTTTGTAATGCTGAAGTAGTCATGGTTGTTGTTCCATCATCAGCTCATGCAGACATAGCTCAATCTATTGCACCATATATAAATGAGGGTCAGATTATAATCCTCCATCCAGGCAGGACTGGTGGGGCTATTGAATTCTATAACATACTGAAGACTTCTGGATCTAAGGTGGATTTTACTGTTGCAGAAGCAGAAACTTTTATCTATGCCAGCCGTTCGGAAGGTCCTGCGCAGACGAGAATTTTTCGGATAAAAGAGGCTGTCCCTCTGGCTGCTTTACCTTCCGATCGAACGGAAAAAGTTCTTGAAGCGATAAGACCTGTATATCCACAATTCATCGATGGAATTAATGTGTTGCATACCGGCTTGAATAATATGGGGGCAATTTTTCACCCTGCTCTGATTCTATTGAACGCGGGTAGGATTGAATCAACCCATGGAGATTTCCAGTTTTATATTGATGGTGTTACTCCTTCAGTCGCGAGAGTATTGGAGGTACTGGACAGAGAAAGGGTTACGGTGGCTTCAGCTCTTGGTATTAGAGCTCGCACTTCGATGGAGTGGTTGAAATTAGCTTATAACACTACCGGTTCTGACCTTTATGAAGCAATTCACAACCAGCCGGGATATATTGGGATTATGGCTCCCAGGACTCTCAACCACCGTTATATATTTGAAGATGTACCCATGAGCCTGGTTCCAATAGCATCACTTGCACAGCAGTATGGTGTTTCCACCAGAGGAATTGACAGCATAATCAGGTTAGCATGTATAGTGCATCGGACCGATTACTGGCGACGAGGAAGGACTTTACGAAAATTAGGAATAGAGAATCTCAGTGTAACAGAACTCACCCAGTTTGTGAAAAAAGGCATGAAAACTATTATTAATTAATTTCAGCGCCCAGACGGTGTCCAATTGCCAATATTGGTTGATTTGTTGTGATGGCAGGATAATATGTTACTTTGATTCAGTATTTTCAATAAATTCAGGCAACCTGCCATATAAGAACCAGTATGGATCAGGGGGAAAAGCTGCCATCAGATTTTGATCCCAAATAAAAATTCCCTTCTGGAAAAATGACTTGAGTCTCAAATCCAAAACAGGGAGCAGTTCTAGGGAACCGTTATCTATTGAAATATCCCTTTTTAGCAGTTCTAGTTGCACACGATGTCTGGATTCGTAAGAATATCGGTCAAAATGTTCTGCTGGATTTTTTAGGTAATCTTCCAGAAAAGATATCCAGAGAGTTGAGCGGGCTTTAAATTCGCGCTGTCCCTTCTTATCCCAGAAAACAGCCCAGGATTTTCGCACATCTTCAATGTCTCTTGTAGTTATGGCTAATTTCGACCTTTCTCCCTCCGTTTGGCAGGTTACAGCCGCTCGAGATTGCGCAAGTAAAACTCCTCCGATAGTCAATTTTGGATAAGGAGAATGGTCAGGAGGTTGTTTTAATCCAATAGGCCAGTAGAGGACATCAGAGAGCAAATAATTTTTTAGTTGCTGGCTGGCTGTATCTAAAAATTTTAGATCGTACTCTGCATTCGACATTTAGTTTAAATCAGCGGTTTTTTGGAAAAAAACCTCAGAGAAATAGACGAAAAGGGTTCTCTAAATATCCAGCGAGTGATTGAAGGAACCGCGCAGCTTCCGCTCCATCGCTTACCCGGTGGTCAACAGATATTGTGGCTTTCATTTGTAAGCCTGAAGTAATTTTTCCGCCATTTATTACCGGCACTTCCCTGGCGGAACCTACCGCAAGTATGGCTGCCTCTGGTGGATTTATAATCGCAATGAAATTCTCGACATCATACATTCCCATATTACTCACAGTAAATGTGGACCCCTCAATATCATTTGGTCTTACTTTGCCTTCGCGCGCTCGATTTACCATTTCGCGCGTCTCGATACCGATCTGGTGAATTGATTTTAAATCTGCGTTTTGGCATACAACTGTGAGCAGTCCACCTTCCACAGCTACTGCAATCCCAATATTGATGTCGCCATGATGGATGATATTATTGTTTTCAATGGAGGCATTCAAATTTGGGTACTCCCGCAGAGCAATTGCAACTGCTTTAACTATGTAATCATTTACAGAGGTTTTCTCTTCATCAGGGAGCATATCATTTAATTGCTTTCGGGCATCAAACAATTTATCCATCTTGTACAGATGTGTTATGTAAAAATGCGGAATCTGTCCTTTGGCTTCGGTCATTCGTTTGCCAATAGCCGCTCGCAATCTGTTAAGGGGGATGACTTTGGTCTCCGTTGGCATCATCCGGGTGGCAGGCAGGATAGGTTTTGTCTCTCCGGTTTTTTCAACTTCCATAGAGCGACTGCCTGCTATTGAGGTAATGAAGGTCTGGACATCTTTTTTGGTTATTCGACCTCCCATACCAGTTCCAGTTACCTGGTTCAGGTCGATTCCCATTTCGTGAGAAATCCGCCTTGCCAGAGGTGAAGCTTTTACATCCCCTGGCAATCGTTCATCCTTATCTTTTATAACTTTTCCGGTGGTGATTTCCGATGGTTTTTCTAGCGAGGTTTTTTTATCTTTAGATTTAGCTGAAGTCTCCTGGCTAATCTCCTCACCAAGCAACTGGTCGACATCGACTTCTTCATCCTCCTCTGTGATAATCGCAATTGGAGTATTAATCGGCACAATTTCCCCTACTGGAACAAGGTGTTGGTACAAGTATCCCTCATAGTGGGATTCAACTTCAACTGTGGCTTTGTCGGTCTCAATTTCTGCAAGAATTACGCCTTTGGAAACTGGTTCACCCTCCTGGATAACCCAACGGACCAGAGTACCTTCAGCCATATCAAATCCCAGCTTGGGCATGATTACAATGTCCGCCATTACAGAACCTCCTTCACAGCTTTGATAACATCTTCAACTTGAGGGAGTGCAGATTGCTCTAAATTTCTATTGTAAGGTAATGGAACTTCTTTTTGGGCTACCCTTTTTATCGGGGCATCAATATAATCAAACGCACTTTCAACAATTCTTGTCGTGACTTCGGAACCAACTCCATACGAGCGCCATCCTTCTTCGACGATGACTGCCCGATTTGTTTTTTTAAATGATTTGATTACTGGTTCCATATCCAGAGGACGTAGAGACCTCAGATCGATAATTTCAACGTCAATCCCTTCTTCTTCGAGTTGTTGCGATGCTTTTGATGAAATTTCCAGCATCTTGCTGTAGGTTATTATGGTCACATCTGATCCTTCACGGTAAATATTGGATGTACCTAAAGGAATTGTGTAATCATCTTCTGGCACTTCTCCGCGTACCTGATAAAGCGTTGCATGTTCGATAAACATAACTGGATCATCTGAACGAATTGCAGATTTCAACAATCCTTTTGCGTCTTCTGGGGTTCCTGGTGCGACAACTTTCAAACCAGGGAAATGTGCAAATATTACATCTGGTGTCTGAGAATGTGTAGCCCCTAACTGGCGCCCACCTCCGCTAACAGTTCGGATAACAACAGGTAAAGTGAATTGGCCGCCAAACATGTAACGGAGTTTGGCAGCCTCATTTACAATATGTTCCATTGCTGAGAAAGCGAAGTTTATTGTCATCAATTCAGCGATTGGCCGCAGTCCTGTCAATGCAGCGCCGATAGCTGAGCCGACAATAACCGCTTCTGCGATTGGGGTATCTTTTACACGTTTTGGTCCGAAATGATCGTAAAAACCTTTCGTGACAGCATATGTGCCTCCCCAAACGCCGACCTCTTCTCCCATGATAAATATATTTGGATCACTTTCCATTTCCTCCCAGATTGCCTGGGATATCGCTTCTCTCATTGTTATTGTTGCCATTCGGTCAAATCCTCAGATAATTAGATATCTAATTTTAAGCGATGTAATCTGGTTAGTCCTGATACTCTCCCACATATACATCATTGAAGAGTTCGTCTGGAGCTGGATCAGGGCTGTTTTCAGCAAACTGAACTGCTGATTGTACTTCTTTTTCAACCTGTTCATCTATATTATCAAGTTCTTTCTCTGTTGAAATATTTTGAGAAAGTATATTTTTTCTAAAAACCCCTATCGGGTCATTTTCCTGCCATTTCTGGACTTCATCAGTCTGTCGATAACGTTCAGGATCGCCCATTGAATGCCCCCGGTAACGATACGTGATAGCTTCGAGAAAATAAGGACCTTCACCATCGCGGATTTTTTCTATGATAATTTGGGAGGTTTGCCTGACTGCCAGAACATCCATGCCGTCAACGCGGCTGTTCGGTATACCGTAACCCTCCGCTTTTTGGCGAATTTCAGATACCGCTGATGCTCGCTCCACCGCAGTACCCATACCATACTTATTATTTTCGCAAACCCATAAAACGGGCAAATTCCATACTTTCGAAAGATTTAATGCTTCATGAAAATAGCCAATATTGGTTGCCCCATCCCCAAACATGCAGATTGTGATTCCATCATTTTCAAGATATTGATCGCCTAATGCCAGGCCAGCTGCAATGGGAAGGTGTGCTCCAACGATTGCATGCCCGCCCCAAAAATTCTTCTCTACATCTGCCATATGCATCGAGCCCCCCTTACCTTTTGAGCAGCCTGTGTGTTTACCAAGCAATTCCGCCAGAACGACCTCGGCTGATAATCCGCAGTTGATTGCAACTCCATGATCGCGATATGCGGTAATCACCCGGTCCTGTGGTTTCCGAATCGAGATAATGCCTGTGCTCACAGCTTCCTGCCCAATATAAAGATGGAGGAACCCACCAATTTTGCCTTGCTGATATAGTTGGGCAGCCTGTTCTTCCACAATTCTAATCAGCACCATTTGATAGTAGAGATCTAGATAATCCTGCTTTTCCATCAATAATGCCCTCCCTCATCGAGAATACACAAAATAACACCGGGGAAATCCCGGCGTTATTTTTTTTGAGAGTATCAAAAAAATTTACGAAATTATACCAGAAAGCGATAGCTGGAAAAGGATTTTGTTGAGTAACCACTCATTCGATTCAGAAACCTTCACTTTATACATACGATATTCATGAGATTGATTTTTGATCATGAAATGTTGAATTTATTACTTTTCCGGCGTATCTTATTCCTGGTGTGTTTATTTCAACTCTGGTCAAAGAATTACATTAACTGGTGTAGATGATAAAATCAATCCCGGGTAAATGGTAGAGATATTTATATTAATCACACTGGATGGGTGTTTATGAAACATGTGAAACCGATACACATTTATCAATATTAATAATGAAAATAAAAAAAGTATCAGGAGTCATTTTCGCGTTTCTAATAATATCTACATTTTATGCCTGCGAAGAAATTGAAGCAGGGGAAATCGGATCTCCTTCAGAGCCAGTAAACCAATCGATCGATTCAGCAGGGCAGGATCTTCCGAAACAAGAAATTGGTATAACTGTGACTGTACCGCCGGATGATATTGGTCAGATTCAAGTTCAGCCAATACAATCTAGTTCTGTCAATTTTGCAAAAGAGATACAAATAGCTTATATCAAAGATAAGAACATCTGGACCTGGTCAAGGGAAAACGGCAATCAGCAATTGACTTTTTCTGGGGGTGTAGATCAAATTAAAATCCATCCTGATGGTCAATTAATTGCATATCTTAAGCAGGCAGACGATTTTCATGGTGAACTCTGGATTATTGATTTTAATGGTCAGAATGAACGCCGCGTACTGGGCGTTTTCGAGCTGGATCAATTAGGTTCCGGGGCTAGAGACCCAAATTCCGTAGCAATCAATCCGTATCAGTTCAACTGGATTCCCGGAACAAGGAAAATCGCCTTCAACACCAGACAGGTTTTTCAGGATTCTAGTTTTATCAGGCTGGACGATTTAAATTGGGTTGATATAGACTCGTTGGAAAGGCGGACAATCATACCTCCCTTCCAGGGAGGAAATTTCCGTTATTCCCAGAATGGTGCCTTTATCGCAGTGGCAACCCCATCTGAGATAAGCCTGATTCCCGCTGATGGATCTGATAGAAAAATAGCTTTGGAATACGAACAGGTTATTTCTTACAGTGAACAGAAGTATTATGCAGATCCAATATGGTCTCCAGATTCAAAATCTCTGTATGTAGCAATTTCTCCTGTAGATCCTTTGGCGGAACCGCGAAATCCAACAACTCTCTGGGAAATCCCGGTGTCAGGTGAAAAAGCATTCCAAATTGGCAGTATTATCGCTCAGCCATTCATCAGTTCTGAAGTCATCTATTCCCCAGATGTACAAAAAATTATGTTCCTCAGAGAAACCGGCCATCCTTCAGAGAACAGGTCCGAACTTTTTATCGCTAATAATGATGGGACAGAGGAACTACCGGTTCAAAAAGATAAATTTATACAACTTTTAGGATGGAGTCCGGATTCCAACCTTATAGTTTTCAAACAGGGTGAAAATTGGGAAGCCAGGATCGGCCGAATTGGAAACCCACCAGAACCATTGCTGGAAGATTCATTTGGAATTTTTAATATTAAGTGGGTGAATACCGATACATTCCTGATTCTCAAAGAATACGGCGATAATTTTTTGTTAGTGTTAAATTCCTTGAAGGGAGAATCGATAATTGTGGATGAGATTCCTGCTCCTCCAACTGATTTTGATTTTATAAACTGAACCGTTGAGTATATGCAGTACAATTGACAAGATTTTGGGGTTTTTAATGGAGAAATTATGAATCGTTGTTATCCCTATTTGTTGGAATTCCACATTTCACGCCGAGCAAGGTTGTTCTATCAATTTGATGAAGGGATATATTCGTACAGCGGAAATGTAATTTTTACAGACTTTCATGCTGCGCGGGTGTTCGCAAAAAAGATGAATGACCATCACGATCTGGTTGCGTACCCTGAAAAAACCATCCGGGCTGGGCAAATAAATGCGATGGGCTTGATCGATGAAATTCTGCACTTTGTGGTTGATTTATATAGAGATCAGAGAAAATCTACAATTATCAATGAGGCTCTTGATTTTTTGATTGAAAAATTTGGTCAAAATGAGATCGATCAGATGCTGCGAATTTTTGTTGATGAATTTCCACCTCTGGTTGTATATAAAAAAGAAGCAGATATTGATGACTATTTTAATGGAAATTCTATCCGGGAGTCAGGTGATGTTGTCTCAAACAGGGAATTATTACTGGAAGAATTAATTCTTTTATGGCTAGCAAATGAAAATCCTGCCTTTAGAAAATTCCATATTTTATTTGATGATCAGTTAATCCGTAATAAAAGTACATATATTGTAGCAATCTCGAGCCTGGATGAATTTTTCGAAAACCAACCCAGATTTGGCCCCGATAATCAAAATCTACTCGAAATGCTCAAAAGCCCCTCCATTGCCGTTCCCAATTCTCTGAGCGGGCAGCTGGACTTTATAAGAACTCGCTGGGGGTATTTGCTGGATAGATATTTATTACGGTTGTTGCGAAGTATCGATCTCATCAGTGAAGAGGAGAAAGTGATTTTTGGAATAGGAGGGACGGGAATTTCAGAAGTATATGAATTTGCTGGATTGGAGCTTGATAGGGAAGCATTCAGCCCGGATAGTGACTGGATGCCAAATCTGGTATTGATTGCAAAAAATATATATGTATGGTTAGACCAGTTGTCCAGGTATTACCGTAGATCAATCACAAAGTTGGATCAAATTCCAGATGAAGAATTGAAAACCCTGGCAGAGAGAGGGTTTTCAGGATTGTGGTTAATTGGTATTTGGGAGCGGAGTAAGGCTTCGCAGAAAATCAAACAACTGCGCGGTAATCCTGAAGCTGTTGCTTCGGCATATTCTTTATACAGTTATGAGATAGCTTTTGAACTAGGCGGGTTTGAAGCCTATTCCAATTTGCAGCATAGAGCCTGGAATTTCGGAATCCGCCTGGCTTCTGATATGGTTCCTAATCATATGGGCATAGACTCAAAATGGATGATAGAAAATCCAGACTGGTTTATTTCTCTTGATCACAGCCCTTTTCCGTCGTATTCCTTCAATGGACCCAACTTATCTTCAGATGAGCGGGTTGGAATTTATATTGAAGACCATTACTATGACAATAGTGATGCGGCAGTTGTTTTCAAACGGGTTGATTTTTGGACTGGAACCGAGAAATATATTTACCATGGTAATGATGGAACTTCAATGCCATGGAATGATACAGCTCAATTGAACTATTTACTGCCTCAACTGCGGGAAGCTGTCATCCAAACTATTCTTAATGTTGCAAGGTTATTCCCGATAATAAGATTTGATGCAGCAATGACTTTAACGAAGCGTCATTACCAGCGTTTATGGTTTCCGCCGCCTGGTAGTGGTGGTGATATTCCCTCTCGGTCTGAATTTGGACTCACGACCCATCAATTCAACCAGCTTTTCCCGGAAGAGTTCTGGCGCCAGGTTGTTGACCGTATCAGGAAGGATGTACCTGACACACTGCTGCTGGCAGAGGCATTCTGGTTGATGGAAGGTTATTTTGTTCGGAGCCTTGGTATGCACCGGGTTTATAACAGCGCGTTTATGAACATGCTCCGGGATGAAAAAAATCAGGAATACAGGATGGTGGTGAAAAATACGCTTGAATTCGACCCCGAGATATTGAAGCGCTATGTAAATTTTATGAATAATCCTGATGAAAGAACTGCTGTCGATCAATTTGGAAAGGGGGATAAGTATTTTGGGATTTGTACATTGCTAGCGACTATGCCGGGATTGCCCATGCTGGGACACGGGCAGGTGGAGGGATTTACTGAAAAATATGGCATGGAATATAAACGAGCGTACTGGGAAGAACAACCAGATCACGATTTAATTAAAAGGCATGAAAGGGAAATATTTCCTTTACTCCACAGGCGCTATCTCTTTTCAGGTGTGGAAAACTTCTTGCTGTATGATTTTTTTACTACTGAGGGTTATGTTAACGAAGATGTTTTTGTTTATTCCAACAGGAAAGGGGGCGAACGCGCTTTGGTGGTTTACCAAAATAAGTATGCGGAAACAAGCGGTTGGATTAAAACCTCAGCAGCATATTCGGATAAAACTGCTGGAGGAAGTGAAACCAGGATTTTGATTCGAAAAAATCTCGGTGAAGGTCTGGGATTAAGTGAGAAACCACATTATTTTACGATACTTAAGGATCATACCACAGGTCTGGAATATATTCGCAACAACCAGGGTTTATTTGAAAGGGGGCTGTTTGTTCATATTTCTGCATTTCAATGCCTGGTTTTTATGGATATATATGAAGTTGAGGACAATGATAAAAAATATTATGCCCAGCTTGAAGCATATTTAAATGGACGGGGTGTTCCTGATATTGAAGAAACATTGGTTGAAATAATTATGCAGCCAATCCGGAACCATTATCGAGAGCTGGTAAATCCTGGTTTTTATGGCTGGTTAATTCAGAATGCTATAAATGATCCAAATTCGATTTCAGCGACATATGAAAAAGCTACAGACGAGGTTAAATCAAAGTCGGGAAAAATGCTCTTGGAAGCGTGTCGACAACTGAACTGCATAGTTGATACCTCAAATATTGTGACTGAAATCACTTCTGAAATTGAGATTATCCTCTCTCTTCGTGTTCTTCTAAGTACCATTTTTAAAATTTCAACAAAAATCGATTCACCTGCATACATGTATCTTGCTTCCAGACTGAAAAAAGATGATGGCAATCAAAAACAGCATAGTTTAATATACACTTCAATCTTTTCCTGGATACTCACATACCATATAGGTGAAATAATCTATCCAAATGAAAACGATACTGAATCTGCAAGAGAACTGAGCAGATCCTTGATAGATGAGTGGTTATTGGGAAAACTGATTTTTGAAACTTTTAATGCCATGAGTCTTGACGAGGGTTTAGCAGCACAGAACCTGTCACTAGTAAAAATTTTGACAAGCCAATCTGATTGGATCAGGAGTTTTGAATCCACATCAGGAAATGCCCAGAAAATTGTCGAGAGATGGCTTCAGGATCCGGATATTCAAGCTTTCATCCAGGTAAACAGATATCAGGAAAAATTATGGTTTAACAAAGAATTGTTTGAGTTATTGGTATGGTGGCTGTTTCTGATTGGTGTATTAAAAATTCTTAACTCTGAATTAAATTATAAAAATGTAAGGAAAAGAGTTTCTGGTGAATCGGCAGAGCGTATCTATTCACGGATAGAAAATTGTTACCGGTTCATTGATATTCTATTTGAAGCTGAAAAACAATCGGATTTTCAGGTTGAAAAACTGCTCGAATCGCTTGAAAAAGAGTAAGGATTGAATCAACCTGACCCATTTGTAATGGAAAGCAAACAGTTAAAAGTATTGTTTCTTGCGGCAGAAGCAGAACCTTTTGTTAAGGTTGGCGGACTTGGAGATGTAGCGGGTTCTCTGCCATCAGCTATTCGCTCGCTTTCCGATTTAGATTCAACCAGAGATGATTATGAAAATGGATTTATCGATATACGAATGGCGATTCCATATCATGGCTCCATGCAGGCAAAACAATTTCCGGTTCAATTAATTGGGGAGTTCCCCGTTCAGTTCAAGGGAGTTGATGTTGCAACGAAAGCCTTTCAATATCTACACAATGGACTGCCCGTGTACTTCATAGCCAGCCCTCAAATTTCTTCTGGATCTTCGGTCTACAGCAGTGACAGCCGGATTGACCTAGAAAAATATACATTTTTCTCATTAGCATCGATTAAGCTGCTTCAGGTGTTAGGATGGTCTCCGGATATATTCCATGCTAATGATTGGCATACTGCTGTGGCAGTCTATTTACTCAGTTTGAAGAACTGGAGGACTGCCTTACCCAATCGTATTCGAACGATTATGGAAGTTCACAATCTACCGTACACAGGACCAAGTTCAGGGGAATTATTATTACAAACCGGAATTTCGATCCCAGATGAATCACCGTTACCGGAAGATAAGAATGACTTACCACTTCCGCTGGGTCTTCTGGGCGCGGATCATATTGTGACAGTTTCCCCGACATATGCGAAAGAAATTCAAACGCCAGAGTTTGGTGCAGGCCTGGATGTATTTTTACAGTCGCGATCCGAGGATATATCAGGAATTCTAAATGGTATCGATTACATTGTCTGGGATCCAATGAAAGACCCTGCACTTGTCCAGAACTTCAATGAAAAAAATATAAAAGACCGTCGTAAAAATAAATTGGCGCTCCAACGCGAATTCGATCTTGATGCGTCTGTTGAAATTCCACTAATGGTAATGATCAACCGGCTGGATTATCAAAAGGGAGTGGATTTGTTGCCGGCTACAATAAGAATCTTAAACCACTCTCATAATATTTCCCTTTTATTCTGGCAGTTAATTATTCTTGGTACTGGAGAAAGCAGCATTGAACGAGCAGTGCGAAATCTGGAGAATGAATTTTCAAATCGAGTCAGAGCAGTCATCCGTTTTGATCCGGAATTAAGCCGCCGGATTTTTTCTGGCGCCGATATGATTTTGATACCATCACGCTACGAACCATGTGGATTGACCCAAATGATTGCGATGCGCTATGGGTGTGTTCCAATCGCAAGATCAACCGGGGGGTTGGTTGATACGATTAAAGATTACGATTCAGTTGAAGAAAGCACTGGATTTCTGTTCACAAACTCTGATCCAATTGATTTTGCTAATAAAATTGGGACTGCTCTGGAGGTGTTTGAAAATAAGCGACTTTGGAATAAACTGGTTGTTCGAGGAATGAATACTGACTTTTCGTGGAACCGGTCAGCCTCCAGATACAGAAAGTTGTATAGATACTTGACTTCAGACGGAAACTAGAAGGTCATTCTAATTTATGGAACTTAACCGTTCTGCAGGAATTCTTTTACACCCAACAAGTTTGCCTGGACCATACGGTATTGGGGATTTGGGTGATTGCGCATATCGCTGGGTGGATTTTCTATTTGGCACAAACTGTTCATTGTGGCAGATATTGCCACTGGGGCCGACCGGATTTGGAGATTCTCCATACCAGTGTTTTTCTGCTATGGCGGGGAATCCATATTTAGTCAGCCCGTACATGTTGCTGAAAGATGGTCTACTGCATTCAGATGATCTTGTGAATTTACCCGAATTCCCTGACCATGAAGTTGATTTTGGAAAAGCTATTCCGTTTAAGTTAGGTATTCTTGATCGATCATTTCACCAGTTCCAACATTCCGCGCCGAAAGAGATAAAAATTGAATTTGAAGAATTTTTTTCCGATCAAGAAGAATGGCTGTCTGATTACGCATTATTTATGGCAATTAAAGAAGCCAATGGTGGAGTTCAATGGACAAAATGGGAGAGTGGATTGAGGAACCGGGTGCCCTCTGCCCTGAAAACCGCCCGTGAAAAATTAAATATTGCTATTCAGCGCCAGGTTTACAGACAGTTTCTGTTTTTCAAACAATGGAAGGAGTTAAAGGGATATGCCAACAGGAAAGGTGTCACCATAATTGGAGATGCTCCAATATTTGTGTCTCACGACAGTGTGGATGTATGGGTTAACCGTGACTTGTTTTTTCTTGATGAGTCTGGAGAACCTACTTATGTTGCTGGGGTACCCCCTGATTACTTTTCTCCTACAGGGCAATTATGGGGTAATCCACTATATAACTGGGATAACCACAAAAGGACAGGCTACAAATGGTGGGTGGCACGTTTAAAAAATGTATTAAGTCTTGTGGATATCATCCGGCTGGATCACTTTCGGGGATTTGCAGGGTACTGGGAAATCCTTGGTAATGCAAAAACAGCCGAAAAGGGTCGCTGGGTAAAAGCTCCCGGTTTTAATTTTTTTAAAAGTATACAGCAAGAAATAGGCGGTTTACCAATAATTGCTGAGGATTTAGGTGTGATCACGCCCGATGTGGAATACATCAGAGACCATTTTGATTTACCGGGAATGAAAATCCTTCAATTTGCATTCGAAGGCAAACCTTCTGATCCTTTCTTGCCTCATAATTACAGACGGAATTGTATTGTTTATACAGGAACTCATGACAATGATACCGCAGCTGGATGGTTTGAGAGGGTGGATGAGAGGGCGAAAAAATTTTGCTGTAATTATTTAAATTGTGATGGCAGCGAAATCGCAATGGATATGGTGCGCGCTTGCTGGGGCTCAGTTGCAGTTTTTTCTATTGCGCCTATGCAGGATTTTTTGGGACTGGGAAATGAGGCAAGAATGAATTACCCTGGGAATCCAAGCGGAAATTGGAGGTGGAGAATAACAACGGATCTGGAGGACGAACAATTAGTGGAAAAAATTAGAAATTTAAATTATTTGTTTGATCGAGAAAATCCTCGTAAAAACAATTCAGATTCAAAGATTTTATCGAATTAGATATTTATACTGGATTGGATTTTATAATTCGGTTTTTTTCCAATCAGGAGCCGCCCGTTTCAAATCCCTGGGTGAGACTCGATTTATCCGTCGGCAGTGTGGACAGGGTACATTGAAATGGCTTAATTTATTTTCCTCAATCTCATCCAGCGCGGTGTGGATAGTCTCACGATTCAATGAAAAGGGCTTATGGCAATTGTAACAATGGATCTGCATTATTTGCTCCTTCAACTGAATTTCTGTATGGCTTACTTGTGTGAATTACCGGTCAAAAAATATTCTTAACTAATCACGAATTTGTTCTAAGATTAGTCCAGTATAATCCATCCATGAATAAAATATATACACGAAACGGCGACGACGGTTTTACAGGACTATTAGGCAGAGGCAGAATCCCAAAATATGATTTGCGCCCGGAAGTGCTGGGGACATTGGATGAAGCCTCGGCTGTTCTTGGAGTTGCCCGGTCGACCTGTAAATCCGATCAATTAATTCCTCTAGTGCTTGAGATACAAAAAGATTTATATCATATGATGGCCGAAGTTTCAGCAGCAGGTGATAATGCTGAGAAATTCCGGGTTATCGACCATAACAAGGTAAATTGGATTGAAGAACGTATTGATGAATTAAGCCAGCAGGTTTCGCTTCCAAAAGGATTTATTCTACCAGGTGATACATTGAGTGGGGCGTTTTTTTCACTCAGCCGGGCAGTAATTCGAAGAGCTGAACGGTTGGTAGCTCGTCTGGTTCATGATGAAAAATTGTCGAATAAGGAGATACTGCGTTATCTGAACCGGCTCTCTTCGATGTGTTTTATATTTGAAATTGTAGAAAATAACGCTGGGGGAAAATCAGATATGAGACTAGCAAAAGAATAAATTATTTAATATGAATTGTTATTTATCCTTAGTTAACCCGGTTATCAACTGCCTGTTTCACTTAATTCTGCTTCAATTGCTGCTTTAATTTCTTCATAAGTTGGGACATACCCCGGTTTTATATTCACCCCATTGACAAATATAGTTGGAGTCCCGGTAACCCCAATTTGAGGACCTTTTTTCAAGTTTTCGTCAATAATAGCTTGAACAGTATTTTCCTCAAAACATTCCGTGAAATTTTCCATGTCCAGGTTGAGCGACTCAGCAAAGGCAAGCATCCGATCTTTTGAAAACTCGTTAGGAGTATAGTTCAAATTTGCATAGAGCATTTTATGAAAATCCCAGAATCTGTTTTGTTCCGCAGCACATTGGCTTGCTGTTGCTGCCCGGTCAGAATCTTTCGTCGACGATTCATCGTCCAAAAAGGGGTAATTGTAGACCTCATAGTAGATTTCCCCATTGGAAGCATGGTTGCTGATAACTAAAGGTTCAATTCTTTCCGTATAATTTTTGCATGCACTGCATTTAAAATCTTCAAAAACTTCCACCATGACTTTTGAATTTGGGTCCCCGATTGCAGTACCTTCAGCTAATGGGATTGTTTCAGGAGTGATTTGAAAAAAATCTCCTACAGGGTCAAGAGATGTGCGCACAGTCGGAATAATAACTAAACCCATCAGAATTAAAGCAATGCCAACGATGGTAAACAAAGTTATTAATCTTTTTTGTTGTTGGCGTTTTTGCCGTTCTTGTTTTAATAACTGACGCTTGCTGGTTTTCTGTTTTCTATCTTTTTTTGTCATAGATTATATGTGATAATTTATAATTAGGAAATTTTGCCATAATGGGTTGAATTTGTAAAGAATGAATATTAAAGCGATAACTGATAATAAGGATATTCTTCACCGGTGGGAGTAAAACCTGCTTTCGCATATAGTGCCAGAGATGGAATGTTGTCTTTTTGAGTATTTACAGTCACTTTACGAGTACCTCTCTGGGTAAAACGGAAGAGTAAATCTTGCAGTAGATTGTAACCAAGCCCTTTTCCTTGAAAATCTGGATGGATCGCCAGACGAGCCAAGTGGCCTCCTGCAGGAGAGGTGGTGCTGATCTGGTAACCAACAATTTCATGGTTGATTTCAATCACAGTAGATACTGCGGATAACTCATAAGCAAGTGCCAATACTTCAATTGAATTTTGCCAGACTGGTTCAAATGCCAACTCATCAATTTTCCTGACAAAAGGTAAATCATCATGCTGCAAGGGTCGGATATGACCAGGAAATCTTATAATATCCTGAGGGATGCCCCGCTTTTCCCAACTTAACATTAAAACATTGTAATTATTTTGAAAACCTGATTTGATTAATAACGACTGCATCCAACCATGGAGCGGCATAGCAGCAACCCACCTGACTTCTCCATTGTCCTTTAATATTATTAAAGCCTCCTCCCATAATACTTCCCATATGGGTACAACATCCTCGGATGAGGCAATGGTAAGCAAACGGATCCAGGAAACCGATGGCGGCTCAGGGGGACACACAAGGGCAGCGACAATTTTTCCATTCATCTCTAGAATTAGAAAAAGATTTTGTCCAATCCAGTCAAATGGTTGCCGCCATTCAAGATGACGGTGGACGTATACTTCAAAGTGGATTAGATTTGACAGCTTTATCTTATCTCTAATTGTGGCAGTCCTGATTTTCATTCAGTCAAAGTAAAAGCAGGTATTTTCTGTAGTTAATCATACTGCGATTCCAGTAGCGGCATTGAATATCCGAGTCCAGGTTGAGTAATTATGTGTACTGGATTCTTTGGATCGATTTCCAGTTTTTGACGCAGGCGTGAGATGCTTACCCAGAAGATTTCCCTGTCATGCTTGTATTCTGGTCCCCATACATCGCTAAGTAGTTGCTCTGAAGATAGTACACTTCCAACTTTGCGGGCAAATTGTAATAATAGTCTGTATTCCGTAGCTGACAAATTGATAAGCTGGCCATCCCGGAAAACTTCAGCTCTAGAAAAATCGATTTTTAAATTTCCATGAAGGAAGATTCTATTGGAAAAGGTCATTTCGGAAAATTGAGTGCGGCGTAATACGGAGCGTACTCTTGCCAGTAGCTCGTTTATTGAGAATGGTTTTGTGATGTAATCATCTGCGCCCGTATCAAGCCCTCGAATGCGGTCTTTTTCACGTCCGATCGCAGTGACCATAATGATTGGTATATTGGAAAATTCTCGAATTCTTTCGCAGGTGGTGAATCCGTCGATTTCAGGCATTCTAATATCAAGCAGCACCAAATCGGGTTTCTGCAGAGCAACAGCATCCAACGCTTCCAGCCCATTCTTCGCTTTAACCACCCGATAACCTTCTGTTTTTAAATTAAATTCCAAAAGGCGCAGGTAATGTTCCTCATCATCAACTATAAGGATTTTATTGGTCATTTATTCCTCAGTTGAATTCATAATTGGCAAAAATATTTTTATTGTAGTCCCATTTCCCACAGCCGGCTCAGCGGATATTCTTCCATTGTGCGCTTCAATAATCTGGCGACATATGTATAATCCCAATCCAGCGCCGGGTGGATGGTTTTTTTGTTGTGATGGTAGCCGGTAAAACCGGTTGAACACAAGCTTGAGTGACTCATCGGGAATTCCAGGCCCATTATCTGAAATCTCGATAAGAATATATTCTTTGGATTTTATACAAATTATTTTTACCGCAGAACCCGGAGCATATTTACTCGCGTTTGTAAGTACATTATCAATAACTTGTGCTATTCGATTTGGATCTGCAAGGGTTTCGCCAACATTCTCACAATGGACAATGTGAATATCAATATCTTTAATCCTTGATTTTATTCTTTCAACTGCTTCTCGAATAATCGAACCAATGTTTGTTGGTTGGAAATTCATTGAAAGAGTTCCAATTTGCAGCCTAGATGAATCCAACAAAATATTTATAAGTTCATATAACCGGTCCGCTTCATCATTGATAATATTCAAGAATTCGTTATATTCATTTTTCTTAATGATAACTTCATCTCTCAGGAGCGTGGTCGTGTACCCCTTTATCGTCCCTATTGGTGAAAGAAGTTCGTGAGAGATCAAAGCGATAAATTCATCCTGTAGATTTTCTAATTTTTTTTCAGCCTCAAAGGCGGCAATCTCATTAACCAGCCTCTGGCGTTCCAATAATTGGGTAACATTTTCAGCAATGTACTCCGCAAGTCTTATCTGGTCGGTCAGGAATGGAGGTCCTCCAAATCGAATAAACACCAGCACACCGATTGTTACACTGGTTTTTAGAAGAGGGATACCAAGAAAATGACGAATGCCTGTCCGGTCTTCAATTTGGTCTGAGAGGTCTTCTAACTCTGTTTCAACATGATTGGATTTGTTCACTTTGTCAGCGATTTGTTCACCCCAGACCAGGTCAGCGCCGCGTGAGCGGCCGCGACCTATTGCACGCGGGTAAACAGCTTCTAGTTGAAGATTATCGTTTGGTTTATAGAGGACAATATTGTCAAAAATAAAAATCTTACGAGCTAACTTTATTATTTTTTCGAGTGCAAATTCGATATTCTCAGTGCCGGATACTATACGGCTTATCTGATAGACAATTTCTAATTCCTGAGGTTGGATTTCGTTTGGCTGCATCGGATGTTTTCTAAATCATTTTCTGGTACCTGTAATTTGTTGAAATTTAACTGGGAGGATGTACCCTATTAAAATCAATAAAAATATAATAACACACAAAAATGACAATAGAAGTTGTTATTTAACAAATAGGTTCCGAAAAAATTATGGAGAATTATGATCATAGTCGGCCTAACAAGTGAGCTGTATTCTTTATATCCCCTATGAGTCGTTCAATAATTCGATTAAAATTGAGGTTGTTTGGAAAATTATTATAAATTTTTTCGTTTATCAATATTCTGCAAAAATGTAGAATAAATTACTGGAGGGATGTGGTGCAAATTTGTTCTAAATGCCATACTCAGGTTGAAGATACTGTAACAATATGTCCAGAATGCTCAGCTGAATTGTCAAAATGGTCAACTGCTGCTGTCGCCCTGGAAAAAATCCAAAAAAATTCCCGGATTATGTATGTCAGAATTTTGGTTGCCAACGATTGCTGCCCGACCTGTCTGGAGAAAGAGGGCGCTTATTCCAAGAATTCCGTTCCAGCACTCCCGATTGAAGGGTGTTCTGGGAAATTAGGGTGCAGGTGCTTTTACCAGCCGGTACTTGAAGAAATTTACCCATAATTGTCTGAAAGCCAGGATTCTGCAAATCCAATCGCTTCTATTACATCTGATACTTCACCACTCGCTTGAGCTTCCCTTACTGCCTCGAGCACCTCACCAATTAAAGGCCCAGGGTCGAGTTTAAGCTCTGACATTAAAGTGTCTCCATTGATGAGCGGTTTAGGTGAGATAATTTCATCACGGTTAAACCACCAGGATTCAAATAAAATCTGGATCGTATCTACTAGATTTATCCATATCTCCTTTTGCAATGAAGGTCCAGATTGAGCAATTGTGTGCGCCAAGGATAATAGACAAATATCAATCCCCAAAGAATTTGAATGTTTGAAAAATCGATAAATATCCCGATTAGTTAACCGCTCTTTCCTCAGCGAAAGAAAATAGGGTTCATCAAGATTTTTAATTAAGGTAGAGATGTTGTTGATTTCTAAATTACTCAGACGCAATTCCTTCGCTTGAAAAATTGCAGTTTTATTGGTATATGTACCAACATCACCTTCATCTGATCCGTCATAAACTTCTGGCTGGATTTTCTGATTCCAGGTTGGATTACTGAATAATGATGAAAATAATAGAAGCGATTGGCGTGTCCGCTCTGGATTAGAATGGGAGAAAAAGTGGTAATGCAATTTCTGACGGTATCTTCCCAGGCGAACCGATAAATATCCGTACACCAAATTCATTGCGGTTTCCGGATCATATACAATCGAAAGCACTTGCAGGATATTTTTTAATTGTTCAAGAGTGCTGAATCGTGAGTTGAAACCTTTTACTTCTTCCGGGAAGGCTCCCAAATCAGGTCGAAAAAATTGAATACCTGGAAGTATCCAATCTAACGCGCCTAGCTTATCCAGGATGGCCATCGCAGTCGCTGGTTTTGGGCTATCCAAAATCCGAAATATTTCATCCCGGATTCGTTCCGGAGAAACCTCCGAAAGCTTTTTTATGGAACCCGTAATTAGTTTTTTTGTATCAGGTTCGATAAATAAACTATAAGCCCCTGATAAACGTACAGCTCTTAATATTCGGACGGGATCCTCGACTATTGAATCGCCTGAGCATGCACGCAGTCTTCGTTCCTGTAAATCCTTTAATCCAGCCAGCGGATCGATTAATCTTTCAAGATTAGAAACCGGCAACGCCATGGCATTTATTGTGAAATCACGGCAGTGCAGGTCTTCCTCAATGGAATTACCGCGGAAGGTGGAGAAATCAATGTGCTGTCTGGAATTGTCCTCCTTAGTCAGAATAATCCGGGCAGTTTTCCTGTTTTCGTCAAGCACGTAGAAAGCGCCGTTAATTTTATTGGCGACTTGTCGGCAAATTTCAATTGCATTCGAAGCAAGAGTAAAATCCAGATCGTGAGTAGTCTTCTTTAAAAAAGTATCTCTAACAGCCCCTCCGACAATGTAAATTTGATTATCGGAAGTTGTTAAATTCCAGATAGATTTTAGTATATCCCTGTGCGGTCTCAGTGGGAGCGGTAGATTCATCCCTCAGGCTGGTATCGATTTAAGTCGACTGAGGCGATAAACGGCAGGTTCCGGTAATATTCATCCATATCCAGCCCATATCCGAAAACAAATTTATTTGGGATAACAAAACCACAGTAGTGGATCGGAACCTCTACCTCACGTCTTTCCGGTTTGTTTAACAAAGTGCAAACTCTAAGGCTTTTGGGGTGGCGTGTTTTTAAAAAATCCAATACAGAAGCAATCGTGTAACCGCTGTCAACAATATCTTCAACCAGCAACACATGCCTGTCCTGAATGTCTTCTTTCAGATCCAGGGTTATTCTGATCTGCCCGGTGGATGTTCGTTCAACCCCGTAGGATGAGACAGCCATAAAATCAATAGTGTTAGGGACTTCTAAGCGGCGCATCAAATCGGTAAGGAATACAATACCGCCTCTCAGGATGCATATTAGGTGTAATCTTTCATTCTTGTAGTCGCGGTTTATCTCTTCAGCTAATTCAAGGATTCGCTTCTGAAGTTCGACCTCTTCAATCAGTATTTCATCGAGATATTCTTTATAGTCTCGCATTTTTTTATCCTTTTGGCACTTGATGGTGCGTTCTACATCTTGCTTCATACAGCTCGGATGCACCTACAATCACCACCGGGTCCTCATATCGGGCGGGTTCACCATCAACAAGTCGTTGGGTCCGGCTCGCCTGTTCACCGCAGACAACACATATTGCATGGAGTTTATCGACAACTTCAGCTTTCGACATGAGAATAGGCATTGGTCCGAAAGGTTCACCTCGAAAATCGGTATCAAGCCCAGTGACAATAACCCTGATCCCCTGAGTAGCAAGTTTGTCGGCGATATCTATAATTTCCTCATCAAAAAACTGGCCTTCATCAATGCCAACCACAGTAGTATCTGTTCGCAGCTTTTGAAGTATCTCTGAAGCATTACCAATTGGATCTGCATCGTATTCAAATCCTGAGTGTGATTTTACTTTTACTATCGCATATCTATCATCTATAGATGGTTTAAACACCTGAACCTTTTGTTTGGCGATGGTTGCCCTGCGCAATCTCCGGATAAGTTCTTCGGTTTTTCCACAAAACATAGAACCTGTAATTACTTCCAGTGAACCGGTATAATGTTTCATTAATTTTTTTACCTCTAAAATAGACAAATCGTCTGAAATAACTGGATTAAAAAATGTGATGGTCTGAACCTGAAATCAGTTTCAATTTTTATATTCTACCCCTATAATTTATCATTTTGTTTCGTATATATAAAAATCCTCCGCTGTTTTTCAATCCAAAGGAAGTTATATTTTTAATATCATACATGAAAAAAAACAGGCAGCGAATGGATCATCTGCCTGTTTTTTAACGAAAGGTGAACTGGTTATTAAACCTGGATTTCCTCCATCGCTTCCGGTATTTCATATCCGATTTGCCGTAATTTCTTCTTTAAATCAGCAAGCGATTTTCTTCCAAAACCATCAATAGCTAAAATTGAATTTTCCCCCAGTTCCATTTTTTCCAGAACATCGCCAACAGTAGATAAACCAGCACTTTTCAAGGAGTCTGATGCACGCTTGCTTAATTCAAGATCATCAATCGACCGTTCCGGTGATACTCGTTCCGCTTCCCGTGATTGAAGCTCCTGTACATAATCTTCACGCGCCTGTAATTTTTTATAAAAACGATCAACCTGGCCTTCTGTATCTACTATTCTCTGTTCTCCAGTGAAAAATGGATGGCATTGAGAACAAACATCAGTTCGAATAACTTTGCTTGTTGAACCAGTTGTCCAGGTGTTGCCGCAGGCGCAGGTCACCTGAGCTTCTGGATAATATGTTGGATGGATTTCTTTTTTCATTATTTAAAAACTCCATTTTCCTGTTCTAAATATAAGACGAACAATTTATCTGACGTCCCGATATTAATTCACAGGCATTACACTTACGCGCTTACGGTCATCACGAACATTTTCGTAAATAACCACACCTTCAATTGTGGCAAAAAGTGTGTCGTCTTTGCCTCGCCCAACATTTTTCCCGGGCTTGATCCTGGTTCCCCGCTGGCGAACAAGGATATTTCCAGAAAGAACATGTTCCCCAGCGAATTTTTTAATACCTAAACGCTGGCTGCGGCTATCTCTTCCGTTGCGGCTTGACCCTCCGCCTTTTTTATGAGCCATCTTGACCGTCCTCTTTCTTTTTCTTGTTACTACCTAACGAAATTTTATTTATATGCACTCTAGTATACTTCTGGCGGTGTCCTGTTTTTACACGGTAGCGATTTCTTGGCCTATATTTAAAAACAACAACTTTGGGACCTTTTACTTCTCCAACAACCGTTGCGCTGACATTCGCCCTGCTTATTAATGGAGTGCCTACATTGATCTTGTCTCCATCAGAAACCAGCAAAACATTGTCTAGCTTGATTTCCGTTCCAGGATTGACCTGCATAAGGTCTATATCGATGGTTTTTCCCTCAAGGATTTTATACTGCTTGCCGCCATTCTCTATGATAGCATATCTCATTTTCTCTCTCCAAGCTTCACTTCACCATAAACACAGCGCGTGCCTTATTCTATTTCCGGCGCGGTGGAACGGGGAAGTTGGGGATTTGTGTACAACAATATGCCCCAGCAATTTGCTGCCGGGACGGTCAAGTATTATAACTGTGTTCATTGCCACTGTCAAACAAATCCAGTAATAAAATTTATTAATTATTTATATCCTCCAATCAATTCCCGATATCTTTTCAGTTCCAACCCGAATAATTGTACACAAGTCGTAAAAACCAGTTGGCTTTGTGAAATTTTACATCAAGTTATGGTAAACTTATCGTTTGGAATTTTTCATTTGAAAAACTTTTATCAGGAGCAGATAGTAATGTCAGAAAAAAAATGGGTTTATATGTTTAATGAAGTCGATGAAGCTGAGAAGACTGTGGGGGGTGATTGGGAGAAGGTACGCGACTTGTTGGGCGGAAAGGGCGCCAATCTCGGTGACATGACAAGGGCAAAAATTCCAGTCCCCCCAGGTTTTACAGTCACCACTGAGGCATGCCTTGCTTTTTTGGCGGAGCAGAACAAATTTCCGCCAGGTATGTGGGAGCAAGAACTTGAAGCAATTAAAAAGGTGGAAACCCAGACAGGAAAGAAATTTGGAGATCCCAAGAATCCTCTTCTGGTATCCAGCCGTTCTGGAGCAAAGTTCTCAATGCCCGGGATGATGGATACGGTTTTGAATATTGGTTTGAATGATCTGACTGCGGAAGGGATGAGCAAAAAAACAGGCAATTCAAGATTTGTCTATGATGCATACCGCCGTCTGGTTGAGATGTTCGGCTCGGTTGTTTTAGGTATCCCGGACGAAGCATTTGAAGACCCTATGGCGGAGTACAAAGCCGAGAGAGGGATTAAATCAGATACAGAGCTGGATACAGATGATTGGAAGTTGATAACCGATATGTTTAAGAAGGTTGTAAAAGATCAGAAAGGTATTGATTTCCCACAGGATCCATATGAGCAGTTGAGACTATCCACTGAGGCTGTATTTAAATCCTGGAACGGTAAAAGAGCAGTTGATTATCGCAATGCTGCTGGGATATCACACGATCTCGGAACTGCTGTAAACATGGTTACTATGGTTTTCGGGAATATGGGCTGGGATTCTGGTACAGGAGTAGCTTTTACACGAGATCCGGCTACAGGTGAAAAAGAATTATACGGGGATTATCTGTTGAATGCGCAAGGGGAAGATGTAGTTGCTGGAATACGAAATACTGAAAAAATTCAAAATCTTGAAAAGGAAATGCCAGAGGCATATCAGGAGTTTCTGGATATCTGCAATCGGCTGGAAAATCATTACCGTGAAATGCAGGATGTTGAATTCACAATTGAAGAAAATAAATTGTGGATGCTCCAAACCAGAACTGGAAAACGCACTGCCAAAGCCACTGTCAAGATTGCAGTAGACATGGCAAATGAAGGTTTGATTTCAAAAGAAGAGGCGATATTACGGGTGTCTCCTGACGAAGTTGATACATTGCTTCACCCTCAATTTGATATTAAGGCGCTTGAAAAGGCCGAATCGGAAGGTAGAAAAATTGCCAGCGGTGTAAATGCTTCTCCGGGTGCGGCTGTTGGTCAGGTATATTTTGATGCCGACAAATCGGAAATAATGGCTAAGGAAAATAGCCAGGATGTTATTATGGTCAGACCCTTTACAAAACCCGATGACGTACACGGAATGTTAGCGGCTAAAGGGATTCTTACAAGCGAGGGAGGCGCAACTTCGCACGCAGCAGTGGTTGCGAGACAATTTGGAGTCCCATGTGTGGTTGGAGCATCTGAAATAAGAATTGACCTTGAGCGTAAACTGATGGAGGTCAATGGTCTGGTTATCAAGGAAGGTGAATGGATTTCGGTAGATGGAACAACGGGCGATGTTTACCTCGGGCAGATGCCGACGACCGCTCCATCTTTGGAAGAACAGACTGATTTGCTCATCTTACTGAATTGGGCTGATGAAACCAGCGCCACACCGGGGATTCGAAAGGCGCCTGAAGGATGGCCAAGTAAAGGACTGGAGGTTTGGGCGAATGCTGATTATCCAGCGGATGCGCGTCGTGCCCGTTCTTACGGCGCCGTGGGAATTGGTTTGTGCAGGACAGAGCATATGTTTTTTGAACAGGAAAGGCTGCCCATTGTTCAAAGGATGATCCTGGCCGAGTCCTCAAAAGAAAGAGTGTCCGCACTGGATGAACTGCTGCCGTATCAGCGATCAGATTTTGAGGGATTGTTTGAAGCAATGGATGGATATCCTGTCATCATTCGCTTGATTGATCCACCGCTGCATGAATTTCTCCCATCTGAAGAAGAATTGCTGGAAGAGGTGATTACCAAGCGAGTTAAAGGCGAAACTGAAGGCCTGGCGGAAAAGGAAGATTTACTGCAAAAAGTTCAAGCAATGCATGAGAGCAACCCGATGATGGGGATGCGGGGTGTCCGTTTGAGCATCTATATGCCTGAGATCGTTGAAATGCAGGTTAGGGCAATCTTTGAAGCTGCCGCTCGACAAACCAAAGCCGGTGTTACCGTGAAACCTGAAGTTATGATACCGCTAACAGGAACGGTAAAAGAATTGGAATGGATTCAACCCCGGCTTGAACGTATTGCGAAAGAGGTTATGGATGAGTACGGGGTAAGTTTTGACTATAAATTTGGAACAATGGTTGAAATTCCGCGCGCTGCGGTAACCGCCGAAGAAGTTGCGGAAGTCGCTGAGTTCTTTTCCTTCGGAACAAATGACCTGACACAGATGACATTTGGATACAGCCGGGATGATGCCGAGCGCAACTTCTTGGTGAAGTACGTTGAAGAAGGTATTCTGCCTGAGAACCCGTTTCAAACACTTGATACAGAAGGTGTAGGCAGGTTGATGAAGATTGCGGTGGACGATGGCCGCAAATCCAG
>Ga0180437_10002567_pt1 | contig 28683 bp, 29 predicted proteins | sample SS_ome_4_FD_132410 | JGI IMG/M metagenome (GOLD analysis project Ga0180437, IMG submission 132410) | Hypersaline lake sediment archaeal communities from the Salton Sea, California, USA - SS_3_D_1 metaG | ecosystem: Environmental > Aquatic > Non-marine Saline and Alkaline > Hypersaline >...
GAACGCCATCATCATGTCGCAGCGGCGTGGCAGCAAAGAGATTCTGGCCGAGGCCATCAAGCATCTCTCGGCTGTCGGAGCAGACGGGGGGAGGATACCCTCAAACCGCGTGTATCTGCACACGGGGTGGCGTCGCATTGACCAGGAGTGGACGTACCTGTTCAGTACCGGCGGAATCAGCCGCCACGGCTCGGTAGAGGGCGTATCCGTGGAGTTACCTGATTCCCTGCGCCACTACCGCCTGGAACTGCCGGAATCGCCCCAGGAGCTGCGTGAGGGCATCACGGGGCTACTAAACGTCCTGGACGTGTACCCCAAGCAGCCTGGCATCGGCTACGCGCTCCTGAGCGACGTTTTCCGCGCCCCTACGAACGAAATCACGCCGACACGGCACACCTTCTGGCTGGCGGCGAAAACGGGGTCGCTGAAGTCGGCGGTAATCCACGCAATGCTCCAGGCATATGGTGCCTGGCCCCCGGACGAATTTCCGGCCAACTGGCAAGGCACCGCCAACCAGATCGAACACGCCGCCGCGATGGCCAAGGACATCTGGTTCCCCATCGACGACTACAAACCAGGGACGGGGGGTCCGGGTGCCAGCAGCGAACTCGGCAAAAAGGCGGAACGGCTGATCCACCACGGTTTTGCCAACAGGCAGGCCAGGGGAAGGATGACGGCGGACATCAAGGAACGCCCATCGTATATCCCTCGAGGTACGGCGGTCACGACAGCGGAGGAAGTCCCGTTGGGAGAAAGCCTCCGTGCCAGGCTGGTGATCGGTGAGGTCGAGCGGGAGCACGTTGACCTGGAGGCGCTCAGCCGACTCCAGGCGGCGGCGTACAGCGGGGTATTCATGAAGGTCATGGGTGCCTACGTACAGTGGCTGGCGGGCGGCATGGGCACACTGAAGGTGGAGGTTGGCAAATTTCGCGGCAAGGTCGAGTTCTCACACTCGCGCCATGCGGACACCCTGGGGTCCATGCACGAGGGGTTGAGGCTGTTCCTGAAGTTCTGTGTGGACAACAAGGCCATGAAGAAGGAGAAGGCTGCGGAGATGCTGAAGGCGGGAACAGGCGACCTGGTGCGCCTGGTGAAGCAGCAGAAGCAGTACCTGCGGGACTCCGACGAGACGGCGATGTTCCTGCGACTGCTGCGGGAGATGCTGGCCTCGGGGATCATCAGCCTCCAGCCGACGACGCCGCTACCGGCAAACGTCTCGGCCAGGAAACTGGGGTGGGTACACCAGAGTACGGATCGGAACGGGACGATCGCACAAGTCCCCAAGCCGAACGCCACGGGGGTGGGCTGGTACGACCCGAAGGCGGACGTCGTGTACCTGCTGCCGAAGATGACCTACGAGAGTATGCAGCGGGCCGGGGGGAAGGCGCTGGCGTTCACTGAGCGGACGATTGCGAAGCGACTGATGGAGAAAGGGATGCTGGCGGCGCACGGCAAGGACGGGGAACCCACAGTAAAGAAACGGATGGGCGCGGGAGCGGTCCAGCGGGTCATCGCACTATCAGGCAAGGCAGCGGGTATGTAGGGACAAGGGATGGAGGGGCCTCGCCGCCAGGTGGCGAGGCCAGCACGGAGAGAGGCGGGAGTAAACATACACACAGAACTGTAGAAAGGCGTGTTGACGTTGTTGTCGATAATCCTGGGAGGGACACCTGTCTGGGACGCACTTGTTTTTCAGGAGCGCCAATACATTACATACATATAATTCAAAAAAAAGGTCTTCGCGCGAGGTCTCTCTTTCCTAGGATTATTGTGAACAACGTCAACAAAGGAGGTAGGTAGGGTAGTTTGCAGGGTTCTATATGTTTTTTATCAGGCAGGCTGTGGGGTACAGCCCCGTTCGGAGTCCGAAATCTGTTTTGTGTGTATGCCCTGCCCTTGGGCACAAGGTCACGACTGTTTAATAAGTAGGAAACAAACTGCCCCTGGTTCTTATTGTTTAGCACCTATAGAACCCGTTCCTGCACACCTGGTCGGGAGGTCGTTACAGGAAAGTCCAGGTGTGCATGGACATGTACACCCTCTGCATGTTGTGCACGAGGCGCTACACCAAGTCAGGCAAATTGCTCATGCCAAATCGGTCGTTCGGATCATCCACATCAACTGTGTCAGCCTTCGTGGCCTCAGCACCAGGTTCACGAGGTCGCTCCAGTCCTGGAATGTTGATCGTCAGTATGGAGTCCCGGTCCCTTATGACCTGGCCCCCTAGTGCCCTCTCCCTGGCTTCCTCGAGGGGTTCGTCGCTGTAAGCCATCACCAGGTGCCAGCGCGGCTCTGCGTTCCCCTCAGGGGCGTATCGCCGCAGGATGGCATCCGCCAAAGCCTTCCCGGTGGTCGGCCCCCCTGCGCCCAGTTCGGCTTTCAGGGCCTCGATCTCGGCGTCGCTCATCGGCCTATTGGCCTCGTGACCTTGGTCATTCATTTATCACCGCCTTCGGTGCTGGCAGCAGCCCCATCTCCCTCGAGAGTGCCATCAACCTGTGGTCGTTCGTCACCCTGGCTGCCACGAGGACTGGGTGCTCCTTGCTCGCAGCAAGCTGGTCCATGAAGGAGCTGAACACTGCCGCTTCGCTGACCTTCGCGCTCTGTGCCAAAACCGAGGTCACCAGGTTCGCGTCTTCGGCTGAGATGCCACCGCGCAGCATTTCCTTGGCCACCTCAGCAGCCATGTTCGCCGGGCTTTCGTCGGCCAGATCGGGACGGTTGATTTTGGTGGATGGTTTCGGTGGGGGAGTCGTGTACTTCAAATAGAGTTGCATGGCTCCGAGGTTCCCTTCCTCCGACATCGCTTTCAGTTTGTCCAGCACGGCTGTGACGCCTGTCGTGGCGTGGTGTAGCTGGGTCTGTGCCACGATCTTGGCGGCAGCCTGCATCTCCTGTTCGAAAGTCGGACCCTTGGCAGCTTCTTCTGAGAGCACTGTTTTGGTGGCGCTCTCCAAGGCTTCCTTCACTTCGTTGTCACTGGCTGCCACAGCAGGGCTTTTACGCGGCCTACCAGGTCCACCGGGGCTTCCTTTGAGTATTCGCCCTGTGGTGGGGTCTTTCTTGAGGTTGAATCCGTTATTTCTCCGTTTTTTAGCGTGTGTATTGCCCTTTTTGGGTTCGGGGTCACCGTTTTCTATCGGCAAGGTCACCAAATCACCAGGTTCCGTCCCGTTTTCTTCACCAAAAACGGTAGTGCCCTCACCGTTTTCATTCGTACATTCGCCAAAAAACGGGCTATCACTAGCCCCCGAGCCATCCCGTTTTTCCGAAAACTCGGCACCATGTTTCTCGATCTCCTCCAACCCCGCACTCAAATCCGCCGCATCAACAAACATCCCGTCACCTCACACACCTATATAGATACCCCGAATTCTAGCCCCCGCATCAAAAGCTCACAACTGCGCGAGCCTGTGCGGGGTCAGTGCCCGTGCCAGCGCCCAGTGCCGATGCTGAGCAAGAGCCGTTTCCGGCCGTTGCTCAGCACTACCCACCACACCACCAGGGGGATAGGTCAATCGGGGCGATCCGTGATCATGATCGGGATGGCACCGATTGGCCATTTGGCGCATTTGGCTTCGGGCAGGCAAACTCTGTGCGGCGGCACAGAGTTCTCAGGACGCCCAGCGCCAGCGACAGGCGGGCAAACTTTATGCGGCTGCATAAAGTTCTCAGGACGCCCACCTCCAGCGGATGCTCACAACCGGCCGTTTCCGGCCGATGGTGGACACTAGCTATGAGGTCAATAAGAGAAGAGGCTCGCACCGTGATCCAGGAACCTGGTGGCCACGCCGACGTGGTGAACTCGTTTCAACTGCAACGAGTTCCAGACCTGCGCTGCCAGTTATCAGAAACCTCGTATTGCGGAATTTCCGCAGTCCGAGGTTTTCTCGGGGCTTGGTGACTGGCGACTGCGGAATTTCCGCAGTCCCCGCTTTCTCGGCCGCGCCGCCCCCGATCTACTGCCAGGACTTGGTGACTGGGGACTGCGTTTTAACCGCAGTCCCCACTTTCTCGGGCTTCAGAAACTGCGTCGTGCGATTAAATCGCAAACCGCACTTTGTCAGGTGCCGGAAACTGCGTCGTGCGGAAATTCCGCAGTTCGCACTTTGTCGGGCTTCAGAAACTGCGAACTGCGGTTAAACCGCAAACCGCACTTTGTCAGGTGCCGGAAACTGCGAACTGTCCACCGTTGACAGACCGCACTTTTGTCGGACTTCAGAAACCTCGTATTGCGTTTTAAACGCAGTTCGACCGACACACTTCCGACCGTCGGGTCCGGGACGCAGCTACCGCGAAGTGTGAGGGTCGCCCTGCCTCACCCCTCGTGGCCAAGGCGAACCGTCAGGAGGGGTATGCAAAAACTCTCCCCCTGGGACATCAGGAGAACGACATGAACCCTACGCTGGGGGTGGGGGGTACTTCACGGACGACGCCCATGTACCGCTTGCCGCCCCGCTCGAACTCGACAGCCGACCACCCCGCCGCGTGGAAAAAATCCTCGATCTTTTTTGCAACCGTGTAGTTCACCGAGTTGCGGATGTCCTCGGCCCCGCACGCCTCACACTTTCTATAGGTCGGGCCGGAAACGCCTGCTGCCTCGCAGATGTCCCCCTGTGTCAGTCCCGTACCGGCACGCAGCATCCGCAGTTGTGTCCCGTTCATATCTATCCACTCCGTATTTTTTGACCCCAGCGGGTGACAGGGAGGGTATCAAAATTTCGACAAAGGAAAAAGTATTGGGGGGGAAATATTTCTGGGAGCGGTTTACTGCTTAATCAATTCGTGGTCTAATTTGCGAAAGTCAAAAAACGGGTTTGTCCAAAGGGCATGGATAATCGGATGGCGGAGTACCCCTCGGACGAGGAGATTGCAGCGTTGATCGCCGAGGTCGAGCGTGGATACGCCGCGCTGGAAGCCGCGAAACAGCAGGTCAGGGTCAGTAGTCCCGAAGCCTTGGCTGGTTCGGGGTTTCAGGTGGTATTTGCCCGTGCCCCGTTGCCCCTGCCTCCTGTGCGGATTGTCGAAACCCTGGCACACGCAGTGAAGCGTCAGAGTCCGCATCGGGGTCCGTCCTACGGCATCGAAACGGAGTACCGGGGGATTACGTTCGCCAGTCGCGGCGAGGCGCGGTGGGCAGTTGTGTTCGATGAGTTGGGGGTTGAAGCCGTGTACCAGCCGTTCGAATTGCGGGGTTACATCCCTGACTTTTCGTTGCCGGATCGCGTCGGCGGAGGGCAGGTACTGGTAGAGGTGAAAGGGGGCTTTTCCGCACTGGTGGAGTTCTCCGATGCCATGGAGAAAGCCGAGCGGGCGCTGCGGGATTCTGTCAGCAGTGAGCACGACTTTCTGTTCCTGCCGCAGGCTCCCTGGGACGCTGGCGGGGAGGCTCGTATCGGGTGGGTGAAGCCCTTCGGTGGTCCCCCCGTGGAGTGTGGGCTGGTGGCTTCCAGTGACCCACCCACAAGGTGGCAAGGGGGAGAGGTCGCGTACCTGCCCGTGCCGCTCGGGGGTGGGGTGTTGTCGTTCGATGAAATTCAGGCGTTGTGGGCGAAGGCCGAGAACGTCACGGCTTACTGAAGAGGGGGGTTAGATGGGAACCATTCCGAAAGACCACGCGGACATCTACAGGCAGCTCCATGGTGCTGGCCAGAGAGTCATGGTGGAGAAGCCTGCTGGCGCAGGTAAAACCACGTTGCTTCGCCAGATAATGGCGTTGCTTCAGGCGAGTAGCACCAGAGCGGTGGATTCGTCATTGTTCTACGGGCCTGCGGTGAACCAGGTGTGCTTGGCGTTTAACCGTGAGGCAGCGGCGGAGCTACAAAGCTACCGCCTGCCGTCGGGGGCGGTGCTTCCGGCGTCCACGATGCACTCGCTGGGGCTTCAGGCCCTGCTGCGCCTCGGTCGGCAGATGAATACCAACGACTCGGCACATATCGCGGCCTTGCAGAAAGCCTGGAACGAGCGGCTGAAAGAGGCGGGGTCCACCATCGTAATCCCGCAGGCAAGGGTCCGCGATGCCTATTACCTGGCACAGGCGGGGATGAAGGTCGGGATCGTACCGGCCGACAGTCAGTTCCTGGCGAACACGGTGATTGAAGATTCGGCTGACGGGTGGGCTGAAGCCGCCCGTATTGCATCGCGCCGTCCTCCCGACGATGTAACCGTCGAAGATGCACGGGTGGTGATGAACCTCTACCTGGATGGGGATGTGAACCTGATTGGGTTTTCACACCAACTGTGGTTGCCCGTCGCGTTCGGGCTGAAGCCCGCGCAGCCCTACGATCTGGTCGCTGTGGACGAGGCCCAGGATTTGTCCCCGCTGATGCACGCCTTTGTGGACAACCTGCTGTCCGACAACACGAGGCTGCTGGTGGTCGGGGATCGTAATCAATCCATCTACGGGTTCCTCGGCGCGATGCCGTACTCCATGGAGCAGTTCCAGAAACGCTTCTCCCTGCCGCTGATCCGCCACAACGTCACGTACCGATGCTCGCAGGCGGTTGCAGAATACGCACGTTTGGTAGTGCCGGATTTCTACGCCCGCGAGGGTGCGCCAGAAGGCGAGGTGAACGATGTGGTTACCCCCGTCACCTTGCCGACAGGGTTCGAGCCTGGGGATATGGTGCTGTGCCGTAATAACGGCCCGCTTCTTGTGCTGGCCTTGCGGGCGCTGGGCGCGGGCGTCCCGGTCGGGTTTGGCAAGGACCGTGAGGGCAAGTCCGGCACTGAGAAAATCCGGGCGCTCGCCAAGCGGGGCTGCTACGGGGGAACTTCGCCGTCCGAGGTGCCCCTCAGCGACGCTGCGAGCCGGTTTTCGTACCTTGCGCGTGAGAACAGTTCGCCCCAGCTTGAGGACATGGCAAACGCTGTGCGGGAGTTGGCGGCGGGGGGGTTGAGGACCATGCAGGACTTGTTCGACCTGCTCGACGCCGTTGACGGGTCCGAAGCGAAAATCAACCTGTACACCATCCATGGCAGCAAGGGGCTTGAAGCCGACCGCGTTTGGATCGTCAACCCTGGGTTAATCCCCAGCCCACACGCTGCTGGGGTAGTCGAGAACATGCAGCAGGAGTTCAACTTGGCCTATGTGGCGATGACTCGTGCCAAGCACACCCTGAACTTCATCCGCCTTAATGGCACCTGGTTGGGGACTGGTAATGCAAAAGCCGCCGTGCCCACGCTCTGGCATCAGGCGTCCCGGTACGTCGGTGGTTTCGACGACGCCGCGTAGTTTCCGTCAGGTAATACAAAAAGGAGAGGACGAATGTCCCAACACGCAATTCTGATCGACCCGTGGCGGCAACGGTTATTGCCGCTGGAATACGCCGAGGGGGAATACTGGGGGGATGCGTTCATGGACGCGGTGCGTCGGCACATCCCCGAGCACCCAGGAAACTGGCAGTGGGACATCGACATGGCAGGGTATTTCGTAGTGCCCGCTGGCGGTGTTCAGTTTTCCGTAGCCGTGGACGGCGGTAGTGCGATCCGCACCGACTGGAAGGCCACGCCAGAGTCGTTCCGGCACTCGCACTACCTCGAGGACTTGATTGGGCCTGGCATCATCCTGCCGCCCGATGCGGGCGACGTGAACGTAGTGACCGGCGGGTTCGTAGAAGCGGACTTCGAGGGGCCACTGCCGCTGGACCTGATCCGCCCGCACATTAACTGGAGAGCAACATGACCGAGCAAACCATTGAGAGTTACGTCTGCGAGGTGGTGCCCGACCCCACCGACCTGCGTCGTGCCACCTTGGCGCAGGCGATGTGGAAGGTGCTGGAAGAGCGGCGCAGGGCACTGGACTTTGACCAACCGTTTGACCGCCTGATTCTGGAGTGGGCACACGCAGATGCAGAACGCCACGAGGCGTATGAGGTGTATAGACGCGCCAACCATAAAGCCGAGGCGGCGTGGCGCAAATGGCTGGACACCCTGCCCAAGGGACCGCCGATGCGGAAGAAAGTGTCCTGATGAATCGACAACTTCAACCAGGTGACCCCGTGCAATGGGTCACACCAACATCACATCTTGTAGGACGACTGGTCGCCCACACTCGAAGCGGCAAGCCTGTCGTGAGGCGGTGGGTGCCATCCAGAAAGATGTACGGATCGCCGCAGATCGTGGACGCGGTGGAACCCACTATGGAGCAACTGCCATGAGCGACGACCCCCACGACTTTGAGGATGAGCTGAACCGCATCATCGACGGCATCGAGGCCGGGCCTTGGACCTGGGAACCCAGCCCCCATGAAACGTTCCTGCACGACGCCATCCAGGCTGGTGATCCATGCCCCGTGTGCGGGGGCGGCGAGCTGGTGCCTGATGATGACCTCGCTGACCCTGACGCCGAAGGTTCCTGGGGTGCCGTTTGTCGGCAATGCCTGACGCAGATTGGTGTCGGACCTGTCCCGCCGCGCACCTACGTCACCACTGCACACTGTCGTGACGAAGAAGCCCTTGCGAAGTGGCTGCTGACGAAAGGCACCAGGAGCAAACCATGATACTGCGTCCCAGCCCATCCACGGCGCTGATCCACGGCGACGCACGCGAGGTGCTGCCGCGACTGAAACCCGGCAGCGTCCAGACGTGTATCACCTCACCGCCGTACTTCGCTTTGAGATCGTATGGCTCAGGCGACGGGGAGATTGGCACCATCGACCAGAGCCTGACCGACTACCTGAAAGCTCTACTGATGGTATTCCGTGGCGTGCGCGACGTACTTGCTGACGATGGTACGTGCTTCATCGTGATCGGCGATTCATACACAGGCTCGGGGAAAGGCCCCGCCAGCAGCAAGAGCATGGTCAAGGGCACCGCTGAGCGGCAGGGGTATTTCAATCGGGCCACGAAAGTCGAGGGCCTTGGACGCAAGCAGTTGATCGGCGTGCCATGGCGGCTCGGGCTGGCACTCCAACGCGACGGCTGGATACTGCGCCAGCAAATCATCTGGCAAAAACCGAACGCGCGCCCCGAGTCCATGAGGGACCGATTCACCAACGACTGCGAAACGGTGTTGATGCTGTCCAAGTCGCCGACGTACCAGTTCGACGCCAGCTTGGCAGTGGAGCCTGCGGCGGATGGCGCTGGCACCCGCAGGCGCAGGTCGGTATGGTCCGTGCCGATCAGTACGGGGGCGAAATCCGCTGATGGCCAGGTCCACTCCGCGACCTTTCCACCCGCACTGATCCGTCCCATGGTCGAAGCGGCGACAACACCAGGTCAAGTCATCCTCGACCCATTCGCAGGGGCCGGGACCACGCTCGCCGTGGCGCAGGAGATGGGACGCAAGTCCATCGGCATCGAGTTGAACCGTGAGTACCTGGAGGCACTGGCAGTGCCGCGACTGAAGGAGGCAGCAGCATGAAGTCCGTGAAGTCCGTCCTTAGATACCCCGGTGGCAAGTCCCGCGCCGTGAAGCACATCCTGCCGTGGATACCCGAGCAGACGCAGGTGCTGGTCAGCCCGTTCTTCGGTGGGGGCAGCATCGAGTTCGCGTGGGCGGCGGCGAACCCCGGTGGGCGTGTTCTGGCCTGCGAAAAATTTGAGCCGCTTGCCGTGTTCTGGCAGCAGGCGCTGCGTGACCCCGTGCCTATAGCGGACGCTGCCGAGAAGCTGAGGCAGCGGATGACGCGGGGGCGGTTCCGGCACCTGCAAGGGTTGCACACCACCATCCAGCACCCTGCCACCATGGCTGCCGTTTACTACTCACTGAATCGCAGTTCGTTCTCTGGTGCCACATTGAGCGGGGGAGCCTCCGACGAGGCCATCAAGAAGCGATTCACCAAGTCATCCATCGACCGGCTGAGAGCCTTCTCGGCACCGAACGTGGATGTGTGGCAGGACGACGCGGTGCGGTGGCTCAAACCTGTGCTGCGTGATCTGTATCGTCGTCGCCTGCTACCCAACAGAGTGTTCATATACCTCGACCCGCCCTATTTCGCAGCGTCAGGTTTGTATGGGCACAATGGCAGCACTCACGACGACTTCAACCACGCCAAGCTGGCGGAGGTGCTGCGCCGTCTCGATGGCCTCGGGGTGCGCTGGCTGCTGTCGTACGACGACGTGAAAGCCGTGCGGGAGCTGTATTCCCGGTATGCCATAACGACCCCTGCATGGTCGTATTGTATGAGTGCCGACAAAGCGTCAAAGGAAGTTCTGATTTTCAGCACGGCAATGGAGGACGCGGCATGAAAACCCGAAACCTGGTGGCGAAGCACCAGCGGCTGGCTGGGAAGGGCGGTGCCCACACCGACCGCAAGAAGCAGCGCCAGACGTCGCGTAAGGCAAAGCACAAGGGGCGCTCGAAGCGCCCTTTTTCATGGGTACTCTATGTGGTGTAAACTCGGGATCACCACCTGGAACCGGGGATTGATGATGTCATCACCGCACTTCGACCGATGGTTATCCGATGCCGCCCTAGCCGAAGCCGCACCACGTATCCTGAAACTGGCTGCCCACCTCGGGGTGACAAGCAGCTACGAACCCCCACCGATCCAGCGAGAAGCCGCCATCGCAGGAAAGCGCGGCAAGAAGGCCATCGACCTGGAACCGTTGCTGGCCTACTGCCCCTGCTCCACGGCTCCTGACGGGAGCATCCAGGCGTGTGAGCACATCCACCAATGCCGCGAACAGAAGTTGGCCTGCGCGGCGTTTCACAGGTTTACGTCCATAACGGGTGTCCCGTCGGCAACAAGCTCGTACTTGACGGCTGATCGCACACCATCCCGCCGAAGATATCAGCAGCTTTATCCGACCGAAGAGTAGCCCCGCAAAGAAAACCCCACTCCACCATGGCAGTAGTAGAGTGGGGCGAAACCCCGGCGTAGAAGGAGGGAAGCGCCGAGGGGCGTGGTACTTGTTACGCCGACGGTTTGCCGCCGCTGCTCACACCTGTGTAGCCATCAAAACCTTCGCCATCAGCGCGACCTTCGGGGTGCGTCAAATCAGGATCAGGTGCGTTCTTGGTTTCGCGTTTGGTGAAGCACTTCACGTCGCGCTCCGACACTTTCTCCACGCTGCTCTCAGCGCCTTTTTTCGCATAACTCTTCATCGTCATCACCTCGTGCTGCATTTTCCGTTCTTGCGGTAGTTCCCCGCCCGGCGCTGATACGGCGTCGCGTGGACCGCACCGCCATCCGCGAGGTTGATGGTGCCACCGACACCCTGTGCCGCCTTGGCGGTTCCAGCATCAGCGTGAACCGCCCCACCGTCCGCGAAGTTTTCGTAGCGTCGGCGCAGTGCGCCAGCAGCATTGCCCACGCCACCGCCGATCTTCTTCGCGGCAGCCTGCGCTTTCTTGCCCGTGGACTTCATCTTCTCGGACTTGGACTTCGCTTTACCTTCCGGCTTCGACTTCTCTACCGGACCATCTTCTTTCTGGCGCTCCCGCCTCGCGGCGAGTGCTTTCTGTACCTCAGCGATCGTTGCCATACTTACCTCGCTTTGATTGGTGGTTGATCGAGTTCGACCCACTGCCGAAACTGGTCGGCGGACATCCAAAAACGCGCATTGCCGGGGTGCTCCATCCAGCGGATACGCTCCGCCGCCGATGCTGCATCCCACTGCTCAGCCGAGGGCTTCACCCCATCTGCTAACCGTGCGGCTTTGGCCTGGCTGGGACTCTTCCTCCGCAGCAATGCTTCCTGGGCCTCAATGTTGTACCGGGCGGCGTCGCTAGGCGTCAGCCTCCGTGCCGCTATGTCGGCCTTCAGGTTTGCCACGTCCACATCGCTGGCGAAGTGGTTGTACCGATGGCGATCCACGCCGCGCTCGGGCTTCTGGACGGGGATGGCAAACGTCTTCGCGTGAGGGATAACGCCGATGTCAGTAGGCGCGGCATCCGCGAGTAGCATTTCCTGCCGTTTCCCGTTGCGCCGCGACGGGGCCTTGGGCTTGGCTGCCTGGTCCAACGCCTGCTGCGTGTCCCCGTCCACGATAGGTACGCGCACGAGCGTCGGCACCCCACTCGAGTTATCGACGGCATCGCGGTACTTCACTTCCCGCTTCGTGTGGGAACCAGGTGACGGTGGCCTTCCCATCGGTGCTTCCTGGAACGGCACGTTCGCCAGGTTCGCCGGTATCGGGTCCATGCCTTTTCGCTTCATGCAGGCACCTCCACTTCGCGGAGTTCGAAGTTGCCCAACCCGTCGATATCTACAGGCATCACCACCTTCTTCATCTTCCTCGGCTGCACCGGCTGGCGGAACTGGGGATTCAGAGCGTCTTCACCCGCCTCCTGAGCAATACGTGCCGCGTTGGTGCGGTCAATCTCCAACTCTACCTCGCGGAGTTTCACAGGATCGACGAGCATCTGGAAGCGTTTCAGCACCTGCTCGGTAGGCGACCACGGTTCGTTCTGCTGATAAAACCGCTGCCAGTTCGCGGGGTCGGTCGCATAGGCGACGATGTGGGCGATGACAGCATCCTCAGCGAGCTGATTGGCGCGAAGCATCTGCTCCACTTCTTCGTGCCTGACAACCTGTTTGAGTGGCAGTCCCAGGCGCTTCAATTCAGCCACGCGCTCATCCGGCACGGCGACCAGTTGCCCCTCGCCCGAAGTAGCGTCAATGGTTACCCACACAGTTTTGCACCTGCGGGCAGCTTGGAAGAATTCTTCCTGGCCAGGGAGCAAATGTCCTCGTCGGTCATGGACATCGGCAGATGCCGGTTCTCCAGAACCACGATACTCTTCGCCAGAATCTTTCCGTTGCCACCTGCCTGGAACCGCACGAGCACAAAGTAGGACTCGCCACCGGGCAGCGGATACGCCGCATGGCTATCGTCGATTTCACCTTCGTGTGCCTTCCGAAGAAGCAGAAGATTGTGCCGCGACTTGTTGACGAACCAGTCGGCGTCGGCGGCCGCCCACTCACGGGACGGATCAGTAGGAATTGCGGATGCTGCTTTCATGATTACCTCCTCAGTTTGTAATCAGTGGTCAATACTCTCGGACGCCGAGGCGCTCGAGCAAGAATTCCTCGTTTTCGGTCAGGCCAACACCGCCCTGATCACCAGCCTTTTCCTGGCGTTCCTTCGACCGCCAAAGCGAATCCGTCGTGATTTCCAGTTCTGGGTACAGCCCATTGAATTTGTCGATGGCATCTTCGATCTTCATCTCGAGGTCGAAGTCCCCGTCGGCGACAGCACGCCGCCACCTGGCCATCAGGAGGCGCTTCTCGTTCTTGATCTTGCGCGGCAGTGACCTGGCGGTGTTGATGCGCTCGTAAGCCCTGTTCACCTGTGCAGGTGCCATGCCCGTTGCCTGGATCACACGTTGCCAGCGGGGAATGTCCTCGGCGGCCAGGTACTCGGTGCCCGACAGGGACGTCACGCCTTCCTCGCCATACCGAGAAGCCTTCGAGATATCCTTGAAGAACTTGGGCAAAATCGGTTCGATGGCACGCCAGAAGCCCATCTGGTCGTCTTGCAGCCGCTTATATACCTCGAACACGTTGAAGCTGAGGTTGGCGAAGGGACCGAGGCGGTCGATGACGAACTTCTCTGCAAACTCCCTGCCCTGTTCATCGGGGACATCCAGCAGGAACAGGCTATCCAGTCCGATGCGTGATGCGGTGTCGATGCCAAGCGCGTTCACCGGCCCTTCCAGGATGAGGTGCCGCCAGAACGGGTCATCAATGTATTCAACCGACTGCTGCCGCAGCCACTGGTCGAGGCTGAGCATGTCGTCTTCATCTTCCTCGTCCCAGCCAATAGCCTCTGCTATCCACTCGCCGCCTGCGATGACAGCACGGATCGGCTCGGAAAGCACCGACCCCATCATCCCTGCGAACACGTAGTGGGTGCCGACCAAACCGGCCAGTGCCTTCCTGGCTTCACCCGGGGACATCTTGTCGCTCCGACCCAGGCTGGCATTGGCCAGGCGGATAAACAGCCCGTATATCGAGTGGGCATACATTTGAAAGGCGACCATCGGGCGGGCGAGCGCGTAGCGGAACATGCGCGGTTTGTTGGTCGTCGAGTAATCGAACTGGGTGTCGCGCACCAAGTCCCGTGCGTACCGCGTCGCCTCGCGGTTGGCATCGGCCGTGGTCATGCCCTGCTGTGCGTTCAGTTCCTGTTCCAGGCGGAAGCCCGCGATAGCCGAAACAAACCTGTTGCTGAATTCGACGAATTGCGGCAACGAACGCGCCAGGTTCAGTGAAGCGTTCCACGTCGTTCCCACAACGCCACCAGTCGCCGTGCCGACCTGCTTCAGGTCTTCCACGAAGCCAATGTCCAGCAGGCCGCTCCATCTCACCGTGTCGAGCATCTTCGCTTCGGCGGCAGTGATGACGCCGCGCTTCTCCATCCGGGTCAGCGCCAACTTGAAGTCGGGGTTGCCCGTCGCCACCAGGTCAATCAGCTCCTTCATGAAGTCCGTCGTACTGTCGGGACCGCCACCCAGGAATTCAGCCTGCGCCTTGGTCATGGCCTTGAAGGCACGGACGGGACCGTGGCGGGCCGACAGTAAGGGATAAGTCACCACCCATGGCTGGGTCGCGTTGATGAACGAATAGGACAGCGATCCCAGGTGCCAGAGGAACGTCACCTCGGATATTTTCGACGCCGCCCTCTGCCAGATGCTGTCCAACCCGCTGGCGTCCATGTCGTCGCGGCGGATCAGTTCCTTCAGGATTGCCTCCACATCGGTGACATCGCGGCGCGTGCCTGCGCGTTTCGTGGCCTTAATCTGCTGGCGCATCTGGTCAAAGGTATGCCGGATGCGCTGGGCGTGTTGCGCGTTCGCCTTGGCGTTCGCCATGGACTGGGCGTACACACTGAATGAACGGTCGAAATCCCTGCTGGCACCTCTGACCTTCCTCCTGTGCCTGCGAGCCTGAAGCACCGACGTGTCGGGCAGCATGTCGAGGAACGCACTCCGCAGCGCCTGCTGTGCGCGGGGGTCGTCCAGCTTGCCCTCTACCTGGAGCATGGCGCGACCCAGTGCCGACGTGTTGTCCGGCTTGTAGGAGTCCTTCTCGCTGATGGCATGGACCTCATACACGCCGGTCGCCTTCAACTCCTTCTGGGTCTTCTCCGCGTCGGCGAACGATTCATGGAACTCGACGATGCGGTCATTGGTCTCGAAGCGCCACTGCCCGTTGTCCATCTGTACCGGCGCGGATACCTGGAGCGTCGGATTCTCGGCTCTCAGTTCCGCGATGTCAGCAGTCGCGTCTTCATAAGTCGCCACCACGTAGTCCGTCACGTTCTCCGCCTCGACGATGTACTGGCCGAAACGCCGCAGCGGGAAGTACGGACCGCGTGTCCGCGCAGGGGCAGCCAGGTCAAGCAGTGTTTTCAGCGTGCGGGAGTCCGCAACGGGTTTGGTCTGGGTGGCACCTTGCTCATAGGCAAGGGCGTTCTTCCGCGCCTGCGTCAGCGAAGCGTGAATGGCCTGCGGTGTCTTGCCCTTGATGACACGGGCATCCACCCCCAGCGCACGGGCGGCGTTGACCATGTTCGCCGATACCAGGTCATTGAACAGCTTCTCGTTCTGGCGGTGGACGTCGGTGAATAGCTGCTTGGCACGGTCGGTCAGCAGGTTGTACTCGAGGCGTGCGATCTCCCAGTCCTTGTCACCCACATGCTCGTTGCTCGGGTGGTCGCGGGAGCGGTCGGGATACACCTCGCGGATGGTCGCGGTGTGCATGACGTTGTGCAGGTCGGTGCGCTCGGCGGGCTTCAGTTTCCGCCACTGGCGCAGGATGGCGTCTGCCGTCTCCAGGCTCTCGCGGGTACGGCGGGATTTTGACGTGTACAAGTTTTGCAGGTGCCTGATCGGGTTCACCCGCTTGCCGCCATGCAGCGGCTGGATGGGGGAGAATTCCTTGGCATACAGGTCCACGATGTCGTGCTGCTTCAACCAGCCGACCAGTCCTTTCCGAGCGCCACGGGACAGCACCGGCCACTTGCGGCGTATCGCACGCGATGTCCTGGTGATGATGTCGCTGCCGCCTCGGATCATGGCCTCGTCGGGCAGCACCCCAGGCTCGAACGGTTGTGCCGCCGGGCGGACTTCCTCGGCACGGCGCTTCTGCTCGCTGCGCTGGCGCGACTTCTCCTTGATGCGCTCCGCTTTCGCTTCCTTGCGCTCAGCTTTCTGGTCGGCGGCGCGTTGCTTCTGGCGGGCTTCCTTCTGCTTCTGGCGATCCTTCAGGGATGCCCGCTTGGCGCGTTCTTCTTCCAGGCGCTGGCGGTAGCGGTCACGGGCAGCTTTCAGTCGGGCCTTGCCCGCTTCCTTCTCAGCCGAAACATCGGCTTCCCGCCGGGCACGTTCATACGCCACATCGGCTTCACGCTCAGCACGTTCTTGCGCGGCAGCCTGCCGTGCGGCACGTTTCTCTGCCTGCCTGGATACCCCCCGCGTACTTAACGCTCCTGCTTCGTGAGCCTGGAGCGTAATCTGCTGCGCCGCCAGGTCGAGGGCCTTGTCGAGGTTTTCACCTTTCGCCTTGCGGAGTTCAGCCGAAACCTTCGGCGACACACGGGCAACGGCGTCGGCCAGTTGCTGCATACGCCCACGCAGATCGCCCTTCTTCACCGAGAGGCGGTTAAGGGCTTCCAGGGCGTCGCGGGCGTCGGACACCACGCGGCGGAGGGGCTTCATCTCCCGGCGGATGTCGGCGCGGCGTTTCAGCCACTCCGAGCGCCGCTCGCGGCTCTGACCATCAAGCCCCTTGCTACGGGTGCGGTATGCCTTTTCCAGGCGGTCGAGGGTTTGCTGCCCCTCCGCAACGCGGCTTTTCAGGAGCCGCCTGGCGTTCTGGGCAACGGTGTCCAGGTTCTCTCGCCGCAGCTTCAGTCGCTGCGACGCCGAGAGTGTCGGGGTGGGGCGACGCGGGGCCGGGCGCTCGCCGAAATTCAGGTCTAGCTGTTCACCGCCTGCGTATTGCTCCCCGCCCACAGGCTGCTCATCAGGCGTGTAGGCCATGTCGTCGGCGGACACGGTGGTGTCGGGCGTTACCGGCGCAGGTTCCACACCCAGGATTCGCTCGAGTACCTGGCGGGCCATCTTGCGGCGGGCGTCGCTGTACCCAGGCTCGGTGCCGTCGGCAACACGCTCCAGCTTGTCGAGGATGTCCTCGGTCGTGGCACCGTCGAGTTCACGCTTCCGCAGGTTCCTGGCCAAGCCCTCATTCAGCCCGCGATTCTGCACACGGGGCATGATGTCTTCGTAGGCAGCCAGCGCCTCGTCGATCAGCGCGGTCTTTTCGGCTAGGACTTCATCGCTTTGCGCGGTCTGCCCATCTGCTTCGGTGCCGACACCGGCGTCTTCACCAGGGGCTTGGCCCGTCGCGGCTTGGTCGGCAGTGGCGCTGTCCGCAGTTTCCGGCCCGCCGTCAAATGGTCCGCCGCCTCCAGGTTGCGGCTGCTCTGCTTGCCCGCCTTCCGATATGTCTTCGTCACCTGCTTGAGCCGTGAACCCGTCAGTGGGGGACGGCCCGGCCGATTCGCCACGTACTTGCCCATCGGTTTCTCCTGCATTCGCTGCCGCGCCAACGGCATCAAGATCGGGGTCCGCACCTGCGCCTTGCTCGGGCGAAGGCACCTCGGCCCCCATGTTGTTCGGCCCGTCGGTGGCAGCATTGATTGCGGCTGCCTCGGCGTCGCCGCTGATGCCGCCCGTTTCCACATCGGTACGGTCGCGGGACACGTATTTCTGCACACCGCCTGTTACCGCACCGACGGGACCGCCCAACACCGCGCCCTGCAAGCCTGCCTCGGCAGCGCCACCCAGGGTCGCACCCCTCTCGGTGCCGAGGTGCGTGGCGGTGTACTCGCCAGATTCCTGGACGAACTCCGTTCCCATCTCTTTCGCAGCGCCGGTGGCAATACCGGCACCTTTGATACCGAACCGCTCCAGCAGCGTGGCAACGAGGGCAGTGCCTGCGCCGATGGCGTAGTCTTCCTGCCCAGGTTCCTCGCGCCCATCATTGGCAGCGCGTTCCGAGGCGATTTCTTCAGTGCGGGACAGGAAGTACGTCTGCGGTAGTCCGAGGGCGGCAACGCCGTCTACCATCGCAGCGGGGCCATGCTCCATAACGAAGGAAGCCGTGGTGCCCATCAACCCGAACGGATTGCCTTCGTCCCAGGCTGTCTTCACATCGTCCCAGGCTGTGTCTTCGACGTAGCCGAAGTCGTGACCCTTGGCCCATTCACCCACGATGTGGAACACGTCGCGCTCGTCTGCGCCGGTCTCTTCAAGCAGGCGTTGCATCTGCTCGGGGTTGCGGGTGTATCCGCCCGCGCCGCCTTCCCCCCAGGTGAAGCCACCCAGCGGTATGCGTTCTTCCAACCAGGCAGCGGGTTTCTCGGACGCCTCGTCCAGGAACTCAACGAAGTTCCCGACGAGTTCCGCGCCGCGTTCGCCCATCTTGCGAGCGAAGTTGAACGCGGGTGTATCAGGTTCGCCCCCGCTGGCGGCTGACTGGAGATCAGTTTCCGCCGCTGAGGAGTCGGCGGGACCAACGGGAGCGAATTCGGGTTCGACCAGCGGGTCGGATGACCACCAGTCTTCGGTGGCCTCGCCACCTAGTGCTGTAGCCGAGCGGTCGCCGTAGGTCGCACGGTCATAGCCCTCGTATAAATCCTGGATCGGAACGGCGTCGGGGTCTACGCCTTCAAACCGCACATCGGCGCGGGGGGTGAACTCGGGTTCGACCAGCGGGTCGTTCTCCCACCAGTGGTCCTCGTCGGGGTCACCCGAAGGTGGCGGGACAGGCGCTGCCTCCTGCACCAGCGGGTCGTTCTCCCACCAATTCTCAGCCATCAGGGTTTCTTCCGGAGGCGGCCGTCAGGGCCGTAGTAGTCTGTGCCCGACGGCAGCGATTCATAATCCGCTTTCGTCGTGATCGTAGGGGCATCACCGGGTCCGCCACTCACTCGGCTGCCTGCGGCGCGACCGCCGCCGGCCACGGGCGACAAGGCCGCTGCGTCGCCGCCGACCCCGCGCAAGTCCTTGTCCGCACGGTCGAGGGCTTCCTGGAAGCCCATGCTGCCGCCGCTGGCGTCCATGTACTCCCAGGCCCGCCCCGTCAGGCGGTCGGGGGTAATGCTCTGGCGGTAGAGTTGCCGCTGGTCTTTCGACCCGGTGCGGCTGCGCGACTTGTGAAAGTCCGTGGCGTACTTCTGGAGGTCTTTCTGCGCCCCGCGCCTGTCCTTCGCCGACCAGGCATCGCTCGCTGCACTGCTGCGGGAACCACCAGATCGGTAATACTCGGCACGGGCGTCGGATGCGCCTGCGCTGGCCTGACGCTGACCGGCCAGTGCGCCTTCACTGGCGAGTTCGTAGGGGTGCATCTCGGCGGCGCGTTCTTCCTCGCCGCGTGACTTGGCGGTCGAAGCCCGCGTGGACTCCAGGTCAGCCATGTCCTTCGTGGACATGCCGAGGTACAGGTTCATCCATGCGTCGGGGTTGTACAGGGGCTGGGTCAGGGCGTCGAATACTTCACGGTTGATGACCAGCCCGTTGCCCGTCGGGCGTCCGTCCTCGGGGTTCTGCTCCGCCATCAGGATCGACTGCCCGTCAGGGTGTGGCATACCGTGCATCTGCACACCGTCGGGGAAATAGGAATACATTTGCTGCGCCCCGAATGCAGCACCTTCCATGTCGCCTGCGTCCCATGCCCCCCGAGTCATTTCCATCACACGGTTGGCATCGACGAACGCCCGCATGGCCAGGTTCTGCATCCCGCTGTGAAGTGTCTCTTCGTCAATGCTGCCATACTCAAACGCCTTGACCAGTTCCTGGCGGGCGGCGTCGTAGTCAGCAGCTTCGAAGTGCACCGGCTTTTCCATCTGCTCGGGCTGGAGCGGGCCTTCCACCTGGTCCTGCATGGCGGCGACTTGCTCATCGGGGAGCGGGATCGCGCCGATCTGCACCTGTTCTCGCTCAGGGTTCATGGCCTCGCCGTACGCTTTCCGGCCCTTGCGCTCGCGTATCGCGGTGCCTAGCGCCTGCCCAGTCCGAATACCGCGATCCAGTGCTCTCCAGTCCATTTGTCTACCTCTCAGTGAATTCGTGGGCGCGGTGGCTCGGTGCCAGCACGCGGCATAAGAAGAAGGTTCAGCGCCCCGTCCTCGGCGCGTAGCGTCAGCACGCCGTCATCGCAGCCGACATGGAGCATCGGCAGGTCGGCTTCGGCCAGCACCTCCGACGTCTCGGTGAACGCTTCCATGAAGTTCATGCACCACCAGGCGTGGAACGCACACAGGCGCAACCGCTCGGCGGTGGGCTTCGCCGCCAGGTGACCCAGCGTCGCAATGACGAAGCGCCGCTGGAGCCTTTCAAAGTCATCCCCGACGCTGGTGTAAGTCTCATCCAGCCGATTCGCCCACCGATCGTAGAACCCGGCGCTGGCTATCAGCACGAAGCTGCCCGCAGGGGTGTGGAGCACGATGGGGATTTCGTCCACACCAATGTCGGCGTGGGCGAGGTCGGCGAGGGTCACGATGCGCGGGTTCATGACTCGAGGATGGCAGGCGTCGCAGGGTGTAAACACCCGTGAAATAAATTCACCCCAGTGATTTTTTGCCCTAATGCGGTTTTCTGGTAGTATCCATCCAACCGCCACAGCATCACCAAAGCGGCGTGCGGGACGGGAGGACAGCCACGGCACCTCTCATCCACGACACGATGGCAGGTCGATTCGCGGTCCAGGCCACCTCATGGGCAGGACTCTCGACTATGCCGCAGCATCCGAACACACAACTCCGAATCATCCCTCCCGACACCCAGTGGCTGCGCCGCTACGTCACCAGGTCGCTGCGCCGCGTGGACCCGCCCGACGACTGGGACGACCCCGACGGTATCGAGGCATGGGCGCAAACGCTCACCTCGCGGGACTGGCAGCGGATACGGCAGGCGTGGCGCAACCTGTGCTACCGCCAGCACCAGGCCAGGTCCGCCGACCCGGTGTCTATCCTGCGACGCAGGCACAGAAAGCTGGACGTCAGCAGCCCCGCCGTGGTGGAGCTGCTCAGGCAGGTACTCGGCCCCGACGCCCAGGAAGCAGTGGACTCGGAAGTGGCACGCATCCGCAGGGGTATCCCCAATGACGGCTCCTAACCCCACCGGGCAGACCCTTTCCGCCGACGAGTTTCAGGACGCCCACCGCGAGGCAGTCGAGGCCGTGTCGCGGATGGAAGATGTGCTGGATGTGGCGGACGGGGAGGCACCGAAACAGAACCCTCCCAAGTCACGGAAGAAACAACTGCTGCTCGCCGCCGAGGTCATCCGGGTGTTGGGTGGCGCAGGCTGGAACATCAGCACCGTGACCGGCGACTTCCTGTTGCTAAAATCAATGGCAGCCCGCGTCCAGTCCGTCCGCGAAGCCGCCGCAGAAGCAGCAAAAGAGGCCGGACTCCCCGCCAGTGTAGCGAGGAGCACACAAACGGCGGCAGAACGCGCTACGAAGGGTGAGTGGGACGCCGTGCTGTTGCGGCTCTACAGCGAACTGACGCAGCAGTGGGACTGGCACCTCGATCACCTCGACGAACAGGTCTTCGGGCCTGATAACTGAAAACAGGAGAAATGACTGATGGCAAAACTGACTGGACTGGGCAACACCGAAGCGGTTCTGCACTGCGGTACTCGAGCAATAGTGGGTGAAGCGGACCTGACCGGCACAGTTGAGGTGCAGGCAGCGAGCGCGGAGGCACTGCTGCGCGGCATGGCGCGGGCGGCTGAACTGGCGTTGTTCGACCTGAAGATGCTCCGCGCACAGGCAGGTGAACTGGTGAAGCTGGTGGAAGGCGGTGTCGTGAGTGTGGACGATATCCCCGAAACGCTGACACAGGTGATGATGCTGATGGGACAGGGGTCGCTGCGGTCGCTGGCGGCGGGTGCCGGGATGGAGGCGATGTCCGAGGAGCAGGCGGTTGATATCGAAGCCGAACTCGACGAGATCATCAAGCAGGCGTTCGGTGAGTAGCAAGCAGCAGTTCGGTTTGTTCCCGCGCCCGGTGTTCGTCGTCGATACGCTCGGCGAGGTATGTCACGCCTGCGGCCGCTACGAACGCACAGTCAGTTTTGATGCGCCCGGCAGGGGTTGGATACATCTCTGCGAGGGCTGCCTGGCACGGGGGATCGAGGCGCTGGCAGAGGCCAACACGCGGGCGCGGGCTGCACAGAAAAGAGAGTCGGGGTTCGACCGCTAGTCCAGCCCCTCCCAGGGGTCCAGGTCACTGCGGGGCGGGGTGAGGTCAGCTTTGCGGCACACCTGCCGTAGCCATGCAAGGTGGCTACGCCGCAAGGTCACGTCTTCGGTACGCAGCAAGTGGCAGTAGGTTGCGAACGCGCTGGGGTTGATGTCCACCATGTTGGCAAGGGCGATGGCTGTGTCTCCTCGAGGAGTGGAGCGGCCCTGTATCCAGTGGGTCACGGCAGCCTTGCCTGTCACACCGAGGCGTTCGGCAAGAGCCTGGTTGCTGGAGAGGTGATGCCTCTGCTTGGCGAGGTCGATGAGGGCTTTGAAGTACGTCATCGTTCGGGTTCCTTGGTGGTCTTGGTCTTCGTCGTGGCCTTGGTCTTGGATCACGTATTGCTGTCGTGACCTTGGTCGCCGTGACCTTGGTTCACGTATTGCTGTCGTGACCTTGGTTCACGTATTGCTGTCGTGACCTTGGTTCACGTATTGCTGTCGTGACCTTGGTTCACGTATTGCTGTCGTGACCTTGGTCCCCTGGCGGGGCTGCCGTCAGGGATAGTACAGAGAGGACTGTACATCATTTCAGATGGAATTGAAAATTGCCCCGAGATTAGTAGGGAACCTTGAAGGAAGACCGGGTGGGGGGCCTCGCCCGCCGACCCTAGGGGGGCGGGTCACGAGGTCACGACGCCACCCATCCAAAAAAATCTACGCCACCACTCAACTAATTAATATTGTGTCTCAATATATGTGATGTATATACATACACTTTCACTTAATGACCTTGTGTACCTGATCACATAATCCATTCTGACATTCGTGATACACACCTAGGGGTATAGCGTTGCCATCGAATTACCAGGTGGACCCGGTGCGATTGCCGTCGGCTTACCAGGTGGACCCGGTGCGATTGCCGTGGCGTGACCCGGTGTACCTGGTAATTGGATAGCTGGGTTTCGTGATACAGAGGTACAGATAAAGCTGTACTTATTAGTCCACTGGGGGTATCTTCAGAGGTGCAGCAATCCCGCTGCGGTACTCAGAGGAAACACCCATGTTATCTATTGAACGACAGGCACAGCACTACGCCTCACACATTCAGAGAACAGGCAAGCGGATTGTGTATCTGTGGCCTCGTACCAAGTTGATGACGTCGCGTGCCAATCAAGCCCGGCTGCATCTGCTCGCGGCACTACTGAATACAGGCACAAGGGCATACGGCTACACACAGGCGCAACGCTTGGACCAGCTTGAACAACTGGCACTGAAGGCGGGCTACTGCCTGAAAGAAGTGGACGGCGAAGGCTGGGCCGTGGAAGTGGAACCCAAAACCGAAGCGGCATAACGAGAGAACCCCAGCGGGAGTGCAGCCCTGCTGGGGTTCGTTGCCATTGAACTCAGAGGAAACCAAGTAATGACGACTCAACTGTATATCGCAAACCTGGCCCAGTACAACGCAGGACGCCTGGTCGGTAGATGGATCGACGCTGACCAGGATGCTGACGACATCCGCACAGAGATAGCCGAGTTCCTGGAATCGACCGGCGGCGAAGAGTGGGCTTGCCATGACTATGACGGGCTGCCGAGTAGCCTTGGCGAATGGCCTGACCTGGACCAGGTGTCCACGGCGGCGAGCCTGGTAGAGGAACACGACGACGCGGGGCGGGCCTATCTCGAGTTGTTCGACTCTGAACAGTGGAGCCAGGACGACTTCCTGGAACGCTACGTCGGAGAGTTCGAAACACGGGCGGCACTAGCCGAGGACTTGCTGGAGAGTACAGGCGAACTCTCAGAGATGCCCGAACGCCTGGCCTACTACTTCGACTTCGATAGCTACGGCAGGGATATGGAGGTTGGTGGCGACGTATGTCGGCACGGTTGTCAGTGGTTCTGGGCTTGGTAGCGACCAGCTCGCCAGGGACGGCGAGACTAGGCCCAGATGCCTACAAGTTGCCTACATGGCCCGCAGCCGTCGTGATGCAGATCGGCGGAGCGCCTGCCTAACTGACTGTTTTCAAAATGGTGCCGGGGGCGGGAGTCGAACCCGCATGTGGTCACCCACGGTGGATTTTGAGTCCACAATTCGCACCGTGCCAGGTGGCTGAGCCGACAAGTAATTGCTTGATATTATGGGTATAAATAGTAGTGGGAACGTAAGTACCTGGTGCGCCTGGTGCTGCGGGTGCCTACAAGTTGCCTACAACCTCGAGGGAACAAACGATGGGGAACAAACGGAAACTGACAGATGCAGTGATTGCCAGGCTGGCACGGCCAGAGAAAGGTCAGCGCCTGGTGTGGGACCAACAGCAGCCCGGTTTCGGCGTGCGATTAACGCCGACGGCGGTGTCGTTTATTGCCGAGGGCAGGGTCAACGGGAAAACCAGGCGAGTGACCCTTGGTCGATCACCGGCATGGAAATGCGCGGACGCCCGCAAAGAGGCTGCCAGGCAGCTCGTGGCGATGGCGCAAGGCATCGACCCAGCCATAGCCAGGCAAACGCGGCAGACGGCAGGGGAGAGGACGCTACAAGCGGTGCTGGATGCGTACCTGGAATCCCGCGACCTGCGAGATACCACGATCAGGGATTACACACAGACGGTGAAGCACTGGAGCAAGGATTGGCTCGCCAGGGACGTCACGACCATATCTGAGGTCGAAGTCCTCAAACGTCACGCGCATATCAAGAAGCGGAGTGAATCTCGGGCCGACTCCTGGGCCAGGATCATGCGGCTGCTGTTCCGCTATGCCCGCGCAGTGTTGAGGGATAGCCAAGGTCAGCGTCTCATGACGAGCGTAGCCACAGATGTGCTGTCGGAAACCAGGGCCTGGCGGAAGCCGGTACGGAAGCAGCGGGTCGTCAGCGACCTCGGTGCCTGGTGGCGTGGTGTCGATCGCCTCGAGAACGATAGCACCAGGAAGCTGCTATGGACGCTTGCACTCACTGGCATGAGATTTACCGAGGCGGCAACGCTGCGCCAGGTGGACTGGGACTCTGCACGCGCAATCATTACTGTGCTGAGAACAAAGAGCGGGCGTCGGCTGGAGCTGCCCGTCGGCACCTGGCTGGCCAGGCTGCTCGACGGCTGCGAGGGTCCGTACCTATTTCCGTCACGCATGACGGGTAAGCCGGTGAGGGACATTCGCGCCGCCATGGCCAGGGTTACGACGACAGCAGGCATCCAGGATTGGACTCCGCACGACCTGCGTCGCGGGTTCATCACGGCTGCATCGCAGATAGGCGTCGGAATTTACGTCGTCAAGGAACTGGTGGGGCACAGCTCGAAGGGTGGCAATGACCCCACATGGGGATATGTCGTACGCGACTTGTCTGCCCTTCGCCAGGCGATGCAGCGGATCGAGGACCACTTCCTGATACAGGCAGGCGTGGCAGGCGCGAATGTCGTGGCCTTGCGCCAGGCGTGATGTTGAGCAACCGGCGTGCGATCTTGTCCGCGATTACCGACTCGGGCATATGGGCTATTTGGTAAATCGTGAGGACGGATTCACTTGGCAAACTTTGTTCAACTGAACAAAGTTTATTCGCCTGCTCTCCTATAGTAACTAGCTTGTAAGCAGTAGACTGCGCCAGGCGTGATGTTGTTCATCGGCCGTTTTCGGCCCTTTAACAACAACTTGCGATTTTTGGCCCGGACCCGGGCCAACGAACCAGAAGTCCACCCCGATCAGTGGCTTGCGATTTTGTTCCCGGGTCCGGAAACCGAAAGCCCATGGATACTGTGTGCTAGTTGCGAGAAGCCTCCAGGGCGGCTACACTCTGAGTCCTGCAACCAGGAGCACGCAATGTCCAAGCCAAACGACTTCCACACCTGGGTGAAGCCGCCCCAACCAGGCGCTCTCCACACCAGGCTCCCCTATGCCTGCCAGTGCCAGAAGTGTGGTGAGCGCCTGGCGGAGGGCACCCCGGTCGTCATCATGACGATACGCGGATTGGAGACTATCCGTGGCATCCCACGCAGGATGCGAACCCAGGCATCACTTTGCGAGGCGTGCGCGGAGGACGTGACGCGGTTGCCGCGCCTGTACCGGGACTTCGAGCGCGAGTGTGAGTGCTGCGGTCGCCCGATGCTGATCCGTCGAAGTACCGGCACCTACTCGACACCCAGGCGGCGGTACTGCTCACTGAAGTGCGAGCGTCATGGCTGACGACATCCTCGAGGAGCTGCTGGACCTGGTAGATAGTGCCGAGGACGTCCCGTCCGCACGAGAGAGATCGCGCCTGGGCGGACAGGCCCGCAGTCGGACTTGCAGGGAGCGGCGTGTGGGGCTGTGTCGGCGGTATCGCGTCCTGCGAGCTGCTGGCCTAAGGCCCGAGGAGTGCCGGTTGCAGATCATGGAGGAAGAAAACGCCGCTGGGCGGTCAATTTCGCTCAGCTATCTTCAACACCATATCAAGTAAAAATGCGGGTTATATCGTATGTATGAGGCTCGAGGCATACGATAGTTGTTTACAAGCCTTGGCCGGGCTATACAATCGGTAACCGTCTTCCGAAAGTTTAGCGAGGCGGTTATGCCAACCAACCCCCACGAACCAATCGTCCGCAAGGCTATCGCACCGGCAGTGCTGCGGTCAAAACCTTCGAGCCTTTACCTCGGCATACCCGAGGGTCAATTCCTGAAAGGAGTGGCCGCTGGTCGCTTCCCGCAACCGCTCAAGCCCACGGGACCGAGGGGTCCAGAGGTGTGGTTGATACGCGAGCTGGACGCTCTCGTAGAACGGCTGGCTGCTGAAAGAGATCAGCGCCTGGCCAAGGAGAAAGATTCCAACGCTGCATAAAAAACGCCTGTGCTGACGACACAGGCGTGTTTCCCAAATCGCTGGGCAGGCAGCAGAGCTTTCCTCAAGCACGTTCATTATACACTGCCGCTTGCCCTCCACGAAGAAGTATGGAGGAGAGTATGGTCACACGCGAATTCCTGGCGAGGGTATGGCCCGAACTGCCAGAAGGCGCACGCTACGTAATCGCCAAGCCCAACGGGTTTCACCCTGACGGGAAGCCGAAGTTCAGGAACATCGCCCGCGCTTCGATCAAGCAGGCTGCGTCCACGGCGCTGGCAATCTCCAAGGACAACGAAGAGGCGTTCTTCGCTACCCACATCTTCGCAGGCGGGGAGAACTGGCAGCGGCGTGGCGACCAGGCTGGCGGCAGCAAGGTGTTCTACCTTGATCTCGACTGCGGACCAGGCAAGCCGTACGCCACCAAGAGAGACGCCGTTGCGGCGGTGGGGACTTGGTGCAAAACCGTTGGGCTGCCTATCCCCACAATCATCCTGTCATCCGGCAACGGCGTCCATGTGTACTGGGTCATGGACAGCCTCGTGGACGAGGACGCCTGGCTGCCCGTCGCCAAGGGCCTGAAGAAACTCTGCCACGACCACGATCTGCTCGCCGACGACACCGTAACGACAGACCCCGCAAGAATCCTCCGCCCGCCAGGTACGCGCAATCACAAGAAGCCCGAAGCCCCGAAGGACGTCGAAATCCTGAAGCAACGCGACGGGGACTATGACTTCCAGGAATTCCGTGACCGGGTGGTCAGAGCCTGTGGCGGCAAACTGCCCAACGGCTCCATGACAGAAGCCCCACACATCGCCATCAACGTCGGACCCGACCAGGAATGGCCGAACAAGGTTATCGTGGAGTCGGTCCTCGACCTCAACGCGGGTGTGAACAAACTCGTCGAGCACCAGGACGCGGAGGGGCGACGGGACACGTCGCTCAGTAGCTGGGACTCCTCCATCGCGCTTTCCTGCGTCAATGCGGGCATCACCCCGGACGTGATCGCCCAGATCGTCGCCTACCACCGCCTCAAGTGGCACGATGATAAGGACAAGTGGAACCGCGCCGACTACCTGGAACGGACCATCGCCAACGCCATGGCGGTACATGCCTCTGAGGATTCGATGGACACCGCAGCGGAGCAGGCGGCTTCGCGTGCCGACGCCATCGAATCAGCGGTTACGGCCGCCACCGAGAACCCGAAGCTGCGGAGCGTCCTCATCAGGGCCGTGGAGCTAACCGAGGCAGACTACGCCCTCCAACGGAAGGAGCTGGCAGAAGAGGCCGGGATGGGGGTGCGAGACCTGGATAAGACCGTCAAGCGCACACGAGAGCAGGTAAACAAGAAGAGGAAGGTCCACGCATACGGATTCACCATATCCGCAGGTCGCATCTGCGAGGAGCGCGAGAATTTCGACGGCAAAATTGAGGAGGTCGCGCTATGCAACTTCGCTGCGCGGATCGTCCACGAGGAGATTGAAGATGATGGGTACAAGGAAACCCGGACCTTCACGATAGAGGGCGAGGATATGGTCGGGCGACCGTTCCCCACGATTCACATCCGCGCAAGCGACTTCGACACCATGAACTGGGTCACGGCGCAGTGGGGCGCGAACGCCATCATCATGTCGCAGCGGCGTGGCAGCAAAGAGATTCTGGCCGAGGCCATCAAGCATCTCTCGGCTGTCGGAGCAGACGGGGGGAGGATACCCTCAAACCGCGTGTATCTGCACAC
>Ga0180437_10002569_pt1 | contig 28669 bp, 25 predicted proteins | sample SS_ome_4_FD_132410 | JGI IMG/M metagenome (GOLD analysis project Ga0180437, IMG submission 132410) | Hypersaline lake sediment archaeal communities from the Salton Sea, California, USA - SS_3_D_1 metaG | ecosystem: Environmental > Aquatic > Non-marine Saline and Alkaline > Hypersaline >...
AGGTAGAAGCTGCTGTCTGCGTAGACCACATCCCCATACCTGGGGGGGATTTCTACGTTCCACCCTTCGTCGTCATAGACGGCGATCATCGGGTAAAAGTGAGCCAGGGCCAGGATGCCGTCCACGAAGGCGAACACACCATAGTTGCTGCCACCTTCCGCCGGCACCAGGACCGAAAAGTCAATTCGGATCACCGTCTGCTTGCCCGGTTGCAGGGCCGGCGACAGGGGAACGCGCATGGCGCTGTTGCCCAGTTCGTAGGTTGGCGCGACGTCCTGGTCGTTGACCGTCACGGCATGGATCTCTGTGATGCCGCCAAACAGGTTGGGAAAGAGGCGGAAAACCACCTCGTTCAGAGGTGCTGTTTCCTGATTCGTGTAGCGAACGTCCTGCCGGCCCTCCAGGTGTACGAGGTCATCGGCAATCTGGAGGTCCATGTGGTAGACGCTAGCGCCATCCAGCTGGTCCAGCACAGCCTGCTCGCTGTCGATCAGGCCGCTGCGGAAGGGAGAGCGGTCGTCCCATGCGACGTCAGAGGGATCGGAGGCAGGCACGGAAGGTGCTGTCGTCAGGGCACTCGATCGACAGGCCACGAGCAACACCATGGCCAGGGTGAGCACCAAGTGCGACCGGGATTTCATGGTTCAGCTCCTTTCCACAGTCTGATGTCGACAGCAGGCCGTCACTCAGTACTTGTCCCAAAACAACTTTGGGATCTAGTGGCCGTCTTGCACCTAATCTGCGTCTCAAAGTGCGAAGTTATTGATGGACAAGTGCTCAGGTCTGGCGCCTGTGGAGGCGGCCGCTGAAGCGCAGCCACCCAATCGGCCCATCCGCCTGGCGAATGACGTCTGCCCGTGTGTCTTTATAGGGGCCGTCTAGCACGAGGAGACGATCCTTGTCGCACAGCGCAAGCGTCATCGGCGGCGGCGTTGGCGATGGTGGCGTGTCTTTGGTCGGGAAGCCACGCTTGGGCGTCACCTGGCCGACGAGCTTGCCACCCAGCAGGCCCAGTTCGATGTCCGCAAAGGGGCGACGGTAAGGGCCAACATAGGGCGCCAGTTCTTCCTCGGATGACTCGATGGGCGTGGGGGCCGGGGTTTCTAGCCCCAGGTATTCTTGCAGCGCCCAGCGGCTTATCTCGCGAGTCAGGATCCCGCCCCGGTTGGCATTGGTAAAGATGGCAATGGCAAAGTCATGCCCAGGGATCAAGGCGAGCAAAGAGATCTGCCCTGTCGTGCCCCCGCCATGCGACACTTGGCGCGTCCCATCTATCTTGTCTACCCTCCAGGTCAGTCCCCATGTCTCACTCCCCCAGACGGTCACGTGGGGCGATTGCATGTCGGCCAACGACTCTGGTTTCAATAGCTGGGCGCCGTCCTGCGCTTTGCCATCTCCAAGGTGGAAACGCGCATAACGCAGTAGATCTTTTACCGCGCAGGTGATACCACCGGCAGGATAGGCGGAACGCGGCAATGGCCAGGGTCGGGCAACCTCGGCACCTTTCTCTTGCACGTTGTGACCCACTGCAAATCGGTAGGTCATGACGTCGGCAGGATCAAAGTAGACGTGCTCCAGGCCAAGCGGGTCCAGAACCAGTTCCTTCAACACGGCCTGGTAACTCTTGCCGGTCACTGTCTCTATCACATAGCCGGCCACGCAAAAGCCGGCATTGTTGTATGACCAGATGGTACCCAGGGGGGCGAGTTGTTCCAGATCGGCCATGTTGGCGATGTACCTGGGCAGCGCATCGTTCCCCGCTCCAGTGTCATCGAAATAGTCGCCCACCCAGCCACCCATGTGGGTAAGAAGATGGCGAATGGTTGCCTGAGAAGAGGCCGTTTCATCCGCTACCCTAAAGTCCGGCAGGTACGTCTGCACCGTTGCGTCGAGGTCGAGGGTGCCCATTTCCACCAGGCGCATGATGGCTGTGCCGGTGAACGTCTTGGTGATCGAACCAATTTGGAACAGTGTCTCGTCAGTGACGGGCAAGGGGTGATCCACATTGGTCACGCCAAACCCGGCTATAGCCACCTCCCCTTTGTGCAGGATACCGACGACAACACCGGGGACACTCTTGGACGCCATCAGGTCGGTAACGAGCTCGCTCAAGCGGTCAAATGTTGTTTCATGATTGGCAGTCACGGTTTATCCTCCGAGATAAACATTACGTCAACTTATGGGACCAAGGCGTCGCGATTCAGACCCTAAGGGTTTTCAAGGGTGTTTTCGTAAACCCTTGGGGTCTTTACGGAATTTCCAGACACGCTCTCAGACGGTGGCGGCGAGCGACGTCATCGCCCGAAACGTCTTGTAGACCGTGGGCATGTCCTGGCCGGTCCATTCGACGGTGCGGCCATCCACCCGCCTGCTGTCGGGCACCAACTCGGCCATGTCGGCGTGGGTGGCCCGGTGAAAGGCAAGGCGCACCGTGATCGGGGGAGCCACGACGAAAGGAGTGACGTCCAGCTTCAGAGCACGCGCGGCAGCCTCACGAACTCTCTCGCACGCCACCTGGGGATGCAGGCACTGGGCTGCGGTGCGGGTCACTCCCTCCTTGACGGCCACGGTCTCGATCTCGCCCAGCAGCGCGCGGGCTTCCTCGGTCACCGCCCTGTCGCCCGTGACCAGGACGACCGGCACGCCGTACGCACCCGCGAGGGCAGCGTTGAGCCCTGTTTCGCCTACCATCTGCCCGTTGAGGCGTGCTTCGATCAGGCGACCGCTCCAGGTGTGCTCCAGTATCGCCGCGCCCGTTCCCGATGCCCCGTGGTAGCCGACGAGCAAGACGACATCCACCTCGGGGCCGATGCCCTGCATCATGCCAAAGGGCTTGGGGCTGCCGGTGATGAGCTCGGCGGACGGATTCAGTTCCTCGATCAGGATGTTGGTCATCCCGCCGTGGCTGTCGTTGACGACGACCTGGCTCGCGCCACCGGCCAACGCGCCCTCGACCGCGGCACTGGCTTCGGCCGTCATAAGCCTGCGGAAGCGCTCGTACTCTTTGTGAGTGGATGCGGTGTGATCGCCCGTCACCACCCCAGCGATACCTTCCATGTCTACCGAGATCAACACGTTCATGGCCGCTCCTTCCGAGTTTGCATATTTTTTATGTACGGTTAAGGAATGGAGGCGATTATACCACGATTGCCAATTGAGGCAAGCCAATGGGTGAAACGTAAGGCGTAAAACGTGAACAGATGGTAGCTGTGTTTTTACGCTGACAAACTATGACGATCGTCATGGTCTTGGCGTGCCGTGAGTGTCAAATCGGTGACGATTGGGACTGTTGTCCCGGCCTGCCCCCTGCTATAATGAATGGGGTTTGGAAGGATGGAATCATCCGCCACCAAACAACTAGCAGGAGGGAGATAGATGGAACCTAAGAAGAAAAACAAGCGCGGTCGCTGGATTGTCTTGGCCGTCGTCACCGTGGTGGTTGCAGCCGTGGTCGTCCTGGTTGTCATTCCGTTCATCGATCGCTTCAAGGAGGGCCGCCAGGCCTTTGCGGCTGCCACTGCGGAACCTGGCCAAACCGTCACTGCCTTCATCGGCGACCTGGCTTCCGGGGCAACGGCCAGTGGCCGTCTGCTGCCCCAGCAGGAAGCCCAGTTGGCGCTAGGAGTCGCTGGCCAGGTAGAAACGGTCTACGTCCAGGTCGGCGACGAGGTGCAGGCAGGGGATGCCCTGATCCAGTTGGAAGACAGCAGCCTGGAAAGGGCGGTCCGCTCGGCAGAACAGACCCTGGCTATCCAGGAAGCCAATCTAGCCGAGCTGCGGCAAGGTGCCTCTGAGGAGGACATCGCCGTCGCCGAAGCGTCGTTGGAGAGCGCCAAAGCGAGTCTGGCTAATGCCGAGGCCGGGTTGATCAGTGCTCGCAGTGCGCTGACCCAGGCGGAACTCTCTCGTGACGCGCTGGCCGACGCCGACGTGACTGCCCAGGCGAACCTCAAGAGTGCGCAGGCCTCATTGAGCAGCGCCCGAGCGCAGTTGGCCGCGTTGCTGGAAGGCGCCGATGCCGAGACGGTGGAGCAGGCTCGCCTGAACTGGGAGCAAGCCAAAAACAGCTTGTGGAACGCCCAGTTGGAGCGTGACGCAGCAAACGGCCGGAGAGGGACGCCCGACTATGTCAGAAAACAGTTGGAAGCCAGTGTGGCCAACGCCGAGATCGCCGTCCGTGTGGCCGAGATCAACTATTTGCAGGCTCAGGAAGGCGCAACGGATGAAGCTGTTGCAGCGGCCAAGGCGACCGTGGCGTCGGCAGAGGCTCAAGTGGCCAGTGCCCAGGCGGGGTTGGACGACATCGACGATCAGATTGCCCAGGCCGAGGCCGCCGTGGTCCAGGCCGAAGCTCAAGTGACGCAGGCCGAAGCGGGCGTGTTGCAGGCCGAGGCGGCCGTGGCCCAGGCGGAGGCCAACCTGGCGACTCTGCTGGCAGGCGCGTCGGAGGAAAAGATAGCGATTGCCGAGGCCCAGGTGGTGCAGGCACGGATTGCCCTGGCAGATGTCCAGGACAACCTGGACAAAGCCACCCTGCGGGCTCCCTTTGATGGTGTGGTGACCGACGTGTACCTTACGGTTGGCGAATGGGCCAGCGGGCTGGCCGTGGAACTGGTGGACACGAGGAGCCTGGAGGTGGTGTTGGACATGGATGAAGTGGATATCGGCGCAGTTGCCGTTGGGCAGCCCACCGTCGTGACGCTGGAAACATGGCCGGGTGAAGAATTGACTGGAGAAGTGATCGCCATCGCACCCAAAGCCAAGATCCAGTCTGAGATTGTGACCTACGAGGTCCACCTGAGCCTGCAAGCAGGCGATCTGCCGGTTCGCACCGGCATGACGGCCAATGCCGAACTGATCACGGCCAATCGAGAGAACGTGCTGTTGGTTCCCAACCGGGCCATCACTGCCGACCGGCAGGCCGGCAAGTACTATGTCACTCGGATTGAGGGCCAAGAGATGGTTCAGGTCGAGATCACGATAGGACTGCGCGACAAAAACTATACCGAGATTACCGGTGGCCTAAAAGATGGCGATAAACTGATCGTTGGTGAGGTCAGCGAGATGCTGGACTTTAGCCAAGGGCCACCAAGCGCCTTTCGGGATTTACGCTGATGATCGAGTTGCACGAGATTACCAAACAGTATCACATGGGAACACAGACGGTTCACGCCCTGCGCGGGGTGGACCTGACGGTCCGGGATGGTGAGTTCATAGCCATCATGGGCCCTTCGGGATCCGGCAAGAGCACGCTGATGAACATGGTCGGTTGCCTGGATCAACCGACCAGCGGCACGTACAGGCTGGATGGTATAGACGTGAGCCAGATGAGCGACGACGAACTGGCACGGGTGCGCAACAAGCGAATCGGCTTTGTCTTTCAGAACTACAACTTGTTGCCTCGCACGCCGGCAGTCAAGCAGGTCGCACTGCCATTGATGTACGCCGGTCTGGGCCGGAAAGAACGCCAGCGCCGGGCAGAAGAGGCCCTGCGTGCTGTAGGGCTGGGCGATCGGATGGATCACCGGCCCGACGAACTCTCGGGCGGGCAGCAACAGCGCGTGGCCATCGCCCGCGCCCTGGCCACCGAGCCGAGCATCATCCTGGCCGACGAACCGACCGGCAACCTGGACACGGCCTCGGGAGAAGAGATCCTGGATCTCTTTGATGAGCTGAACGCGCGCGGCATCACGATCATCTTTGTCACGCACGACCCGGAAGTGGCCGAACACGCCAAGCGGACGGTACATCTCAGAGATGGGCTGGTCGAGAGTGACAAGAACAACGGACACAAGTGACAGATTGGCAGATTGCAGATTGGCAGATTGCAAATTGCAGATCGTAGATTGAGCATTAGGAATCGGGAATTGTGATATGAACCTGACAGAAAGTCTTTTAACCGCCATTGACAGCCTGGTGACCAACAAGATGCGCGCCGTGCTGACCATGTTGGGCGTCATCATCGGCGTGGCCGCCGTGATTGCCTTGCTGTCTATCGGCAACGGGGTCAGCGCCTCTATCGAAGGCGAGATTCAAGCCATCGGTTCGAACCTGATTACCATCTTGACCGATCTGGACAACAGCGGGGGCTACCAGACCTTGAGCATGGAAGACGTGGAAAGTATAGCCGATCCGTTCTACGTTCCGGCTGTGAAAGCCGTAGCCGCCCGGGTGCAGGGTACCCAGCAGGTGCTCTATGACGGCCAGGATACGAACGTCACCGTCTCTGGCATCACAGCCAACTATTTTGACATACGCAACCTGACGCTGGAACTGGGCGATGGATTGACGGAGGACGATCTGGACACCAAAGCACGGGTAGCTGTTCTGGGTTCCAACGTCGCACAAGATCTGTTCCCCGACGGCGAATTCCCCATTGGCAAGGCGGTGAAAATCAGGGGCGTTCAATACCAGGTGATCGGTGTGCTGGAGAGCAAAGGGGGAAGCGGATTTACGAGCGAGGACGATCAAGTCTTCATCCCTCTTACGACGGCCCAGAGCCGGCTCTATCCCCTACGGACCCGCACCGGCAATCGAGCGGTGAACGTCATCTCTGCCCAGGCGGAGAGCGAAGAACTGATGGGCGATGCAACCGAGCAGATCAAAAACGTGCTGCGCGAACAGCACGACATCACTTACCAGGCCGACGATGACTTTACCATCCTCAGCCAGACCGACATTCTGGAGGCGCTCGACGTCATCACCGGCGCCATTACCCTGTTCCTGGGTGTCATCGCCGGCATCTCGCTGATGGTGGGCGGAATTGGCATCATGAACATCATGTTGGTCAGTGTCACCGAGCGGACGCGGGAGATCGGCATTCGCAAGGCCGTCGGCGCGCTCAGGCGGGATATCTTGTTTCAATTCTTGATCGAATCGCTGGTCATGAGCCTGGCGGGTGGCTTGCTGGGGATCGCTCTGGGGATCCTAATTTCTACCCTGATCGGCAATCTGTCCGCCGACCTGACCCCCGTGGTGCAAGCTAGCACGGTGGTGATGGCCTCCAGCTTTGCCGCGGCCGTCGGGTTAGTCTTTGGCATCTATCCTGCCTGGCGGGCGGCCAGCCTGCGGCCCATTGAGGCGCTGCGGTACGAATAGGTCTAGGTAGGTTGGGATGCCATCCCGACCTACAGATACGAATAGGTCTGAGTAGGTCGGGATGGTATCCCGACCTACTGGGTTGATAGTTCAATAGCAGGAGTTCAAGAACTGGAGATAATGACATGAGACGAAATGTAATAGCTTTAGGATTGGGTTTTCTGGCGTTGATCTTGTTGACTTGGAGCCTGATGGTTCAGTGGCCGGGCGTGGGCTTGAGCGAGGCCGCGGCATGGCCCAGGGTTGAAACACCACCGACGCCAACCCCGGGGCCCGATGACGCCTTCGCGGCAGTCTTTGCTGAAGAGCAGTTGCTCATTGACCTTTACGAGCGCGTCAGTCCTTCGGTGGTACACATCGCCATCACTACCGGCAGTCCTGGCGGGGGTGGCACCGGTTCCGGCTTTGTGCTAGACACCGAGGGCCACATCGCGACCAACAATCACGTCGTCGAGGACGCTGAACGCATCGTCGTGCGTTTCGCCGACGACACCACTGCCGACGCAGAAGTGATTGGCACCGACCCCGACAACGACCTGGCGGTGATACGGGTAGACGTGCCGACCAGCCTTTTGAAGCCCGTGGAGCTGGGTGACTCTGATGGGGTGCGCGTGGGCCAGCGAGCCATCGCCATTGGCAACCCATTCGGCTTTGAGCAAACCATGACCTCGGGCATCGTCAGTGCCCTGGGGCGGGTGGTGAGACAGGAAAGTGGCTTCTCGCTGCCGCAACTCATCCAGACCGACGCGGCTATCAATCCTGGCAACTCGGGCGGGCCACTACTCGATTCCAGGGGCCGGGTCATCGGCGTGAATACGCTCATCTTCTCCCAAAGTGGTAGCAACTCTGGTGTGGGCTTTGCCGTGCCAGTGAACACTGTCAGGCGAGTGGTGCCGTCGCTCATTGCCACCGGGCGCTACGCCGACCCATGGCTGGGCATTACGGGCATGTCGGTCACGCCTTTCCTCGCCGAAGCACTTGACCTGCCGGTGGAGCATGGCGTGCTGGTGCAAGCGATCGTCGAGAATGGGCCAGCAGACAAGGCCGGGCTGCAGGAAAGCGATCGGGAAGTTGAACTCGAGGGCGGGCTTGTAGGCTCCGGCGGCGACATCATCGTGGCCATGGACGGCGTGGTGGTACAGGATATGGACGACCTCATCGTCACCCTGGCCGATACGTCGGTGGGGCAGACAGTGCGACTGACGGTCTTGCGCGACGGCGAGGAGCGAGTGGTAGCAGTAACGCTCGAAGAGCGGCCTGCGCGCTAGGGCCATTCAATTCTCCCACACGCTTGATCCTGCTCGTAGCCCTGTACTGATCGTCCAGGACAGTGCCCTGTACTGACCGCCCTGGTCCTGTCCGACCAGGACAGGGTCCAGGACAGTGCCCTGCTTGGACATGGAAGGGTGGAAATTTTGAGGAATATGTGGTATGATCAGGTTGATTATCACGGCAGACGACAAACTCTATAACCGGCTGGCGCGTAGAGTACGGGCTGAAGGGGATGCACCTGTGAGGGCAGAGGATGCGCTGGATGGGCTGGAGCGGGCCATGACCGGGTCGCCGGGGTCGATCATGGTAGACATGGCACTCCGTTCGGCCGATACGCTGCTGGAGACTCTACACAGCCGGCCAGAAACCACCACTATCCCGTTGTTGGCGGTAACGGCCGACGGGCAGTTGCCCTTTGAACTGCATCGTCTCTGTGCGGCAGTGTTGGAGGTCAAGGCACTGTGACCAGACTCGTTCGCAACACCACCCGCGTTCTGCGCGGGGTGTTTATCTTTCGGCTGTTCATTGCCGTCTTTAGCGTCCTGGTGTTTGCGGTTCGGTGGTCAGTGTGGCCCACACCGGAGGCATTTGAGGCAACGTCTCTCGTTGGCCTCCTGATGTTGCCCGCGTTGGTGACCGTGCTCTTTCTCTTCCTCCCAGGGCTGGAGAAGCGGATGGGACGGTTCTACCTTCCTGTCGCCCTGGGCATGACGATTTTGGTCTTCAGTCTGGAATCGGGTGTCGCCTACGTCCGTCCCGGTGTTCGCGTCCTCGTCACGCTCCCCTATGGAGGGAGGATCAGCCTGTTATGGGCGTCAACAGAGATGATTCTCTTCACGCTGATTCCGTGCGTGCTGGCCGGTGCAGCGTATGGGCTGCGCGGCGCGGTCAGGGCGGCCACCCTGGCCACCGTCCTTCACCTGTCGCTGGGTGTCGTGACCTGGCTGTATGGCGTCCCGTTGATCGGCTTTCTGGTCTTGTTGCCGTTGCGCATCGCCGTGCTCTACGTCTTCCCCCTCATCACCGGCTACCTGGCCGACACCTGGCGGCAGGAACACGTCGCTCTACAGAAAGCCAACCGGCAACTGCGCGGCTACGCGGCGACGGTCGAACACCTGGCCACCTCGCGCGAGCGGGTACGCCTGGCCCGCGACATGCACGATACGCTGGCACATTCGCTGTCGGCGGTAGTGATCCAGTTGGAAGCAGTGGATGCCTTGCAGGAGACAGATCCTGCAGCCGCCAGGACACAACTTGAAAAAGTGAGGCAACAGGCGCGGGTCGGATTGAATGGAGTGCGGCAGGCGATTCAGAACCTGCGGTCTGCTCCCGTAGAAGAGTTGGGCCTGGCAGGCGCTATCGAGGGTTTGGTTGAACGGTTCAGCCAGCGCGGTGGCATCCCGGCCGACTGGGCCATAGAGGGCGCTCCGGTGCCGCTTCTGCCCGTGCAAGCCAATGCTCTCTACCGGATCGTCGAAGAGGCACTGAGCAACGTCGAGCGTCACGCAGAGGCCTGCCGGCTGACTGTGTGCCTGAGCTACGCGCACGGCGTCACACTCAGCGTGCACGACGACGGCCAGGGCTTTGACCCAGCAACCGTTGACCCGGATCGATATGGGCTGGTTGGCATCCGCGAACGCGCGGCCCTGGTTGATGCTCAGGTGACGGTTGACACTGCTCCAAATGAAGGCACGACGCTGACCGTCCGAATCGTTGAACCCTGGCAAGATTGATCCAAATTTACCTCCGGATTTCTCGTTTGGGCTTACGTTGCTTACGGGTTGACCTGAGAGGATGACGATGAATGTCAACAAACGCCCGCCAACTGATCTCCGTAGCTGGCGTGAGCAGAACGAGCGCCGGTTATTGATGGCCGCCGTTTTCCTCTTGGTGGTCGTTGGAGGCATCTTGATTGGGCTGTTTATTGGCCCTGTACTGACCGCCCTGGTCCTGTCCGACCAGGACAGGGTCCAGGACAACAGTGCCCTGGCGAGATGCTGGCTGCCCTGCCCTGTTTGTTGAGTGGAGCGGGGGCCATCGCCGGACTCTACCTGCTCCTCGTCATCATCGAGCGATGGATCAATAGATGATTGCATCATCTCAATATTTCGGGGGAACTTTAAGGGTTTGCAGCAGACGGCGAAATCAGTAGTCGTGCTTTCCATAGCGCGCCGACCCCGCGAGGTTGGAAAGGTCGGGATACCATCCCAACCTACAGGGACGTGCAGCAGACGGCGAAATCAGTAGCCGCGCTTTCCGTAGCGCGCCGACCCCGCGAGGTATGGAAACCTCGGCTACACTACCCCCACTTTTTGAGAAGATACAGGGGATGCAAAGGCAAGAACCTATGGCTATTCGTGTCCTGCTGGTTGACGATCAGGCGCTGATCCGCGAAGGATTGGCCATCATCCTGGGCGCACAGCCTGACATCAAGATCGTAGGGCAGGCCGCCGACGGCCAGGAAGGGGTTGGCCTGGCCGTCCGGTTGCAGCCAGACGTCATCCTGATGGACATCAAAATGCCCCGCATGGATGGCATCAAGGCCACCCGGCAGATCAAAGAGGACCTCCCAGAGACGCCCATCATCATCCTCACCACCTATGCTGAAGACGAGTTGGTGTTTGAGGGCATCCGGGCCGGAGCCTCGGGCTATCTGCTCAAAGACATCACCCGAGGTCAACTGGTGGAGGCGGTACGGGGTGCCGCGCGGGGAGAGGCGCAAATTGACCCGGCCGTCGCGGCTCAAGTCCTGGCCGAATTTCAGCGCATGGCCAACGTGCTTCGCCGCCCCGCTCGAGGGTCCCCTACCCCGTCGAAAGAGACAGAGACTGAACTTCCCCCTATAGAAGCGCTCACTCCTCGCGAAGAAGAGATACTGCGCCTGCTGACAGAAGGCCTGACGAATGCCGGCATTGCGGCCCGGCTGTACTTGAGTGAGGGCACGGTCAAGAACCACGTCAGCGAAATCCTGTCCAAGTTACATGCCAACGACCGGACGCACGCCGTCGTGCTGGCCCTCAAACGAGGTCTGCTCGATCTGGAATAGCCGTCTGTGTCAGGGCTTCTAGCTTGACGGCGGCCACCTTGCCCTGTACCCTGTACTGTCGTCCAGGACAGTGCTGACCGCCCTGCTCCTGCCCTTGTCCTGTCCGACAAGGACAGGGTCCAGGACAGTGCCAGGGAAAAAAGCCTCAAGCATCTTGACCTCTCTCTCGACCAGAAAAGGGAGCTGATTGAGATGCTGACTGCTGACCATCCTATCTCACTGGCCTGCAAGGTGCTCAGCTGTGCGCGGAGTAGCTACTACCATCAAGGCACCGAGCCAGACGAAGCTGAACTCAAAGCGGCGATAGAAGCCGTGGTCGCCGACTGGCCAACCTATGGCTCTCGTCGCGTGACAGCCAACTGCGACGGCAAAGTTCGCTTGCTCCATGACTTTGTGTACCTGGCGGTGATTATGGACGTGTTTACCCGCAACATCCGTGGCTGGCACCTGGGACGCAGTCTAGACCAGTCGTTAACGCTGACAGCGCTCCGCCGGGCACTGGCTCACCGCACACCAACCATCCATCACTCTGACCAGGGCGTGCAGTACGCAGCTACGGCCTACACCCAGATGCTTCAGTATGCCGGCGTGCAAATCAGCATGGCGGACATCGGGCAAGCCTGGCAGAATGGTCACGCCGAACGTCTCATCCGCACGATCAAAGAAGAGGAGGTTAACTTATTCTCTCGTGAACCATGCCTAAAAGTTTGATTGCCCGGCAAAGTGTCCGGTAGCAATAAAGGGCAGGCCCTAAATTGAAAGAAGGGAGACAGACTCGATGAAAGAGATGACCGGATGGCAAATGGTCGTACAGATTCTAAAAGCCGAAGGGGTGAAATACATCTTTGGGCTTCCGGGAGATCCAACTTGTCTGTACGATGCACTGTACGATGAGCCTGCCATCAAGCCGGTTCTAGTACGCCATGAGGCGGCAGGTGGCTTTATGGCTATGGCCTATGCCTTGGTGAGCAGACAGCCAACGGTATGCTTTGCCAGCCCTGGCCCTGGCATCGCCAACCTTGTGCCGGCAATGCTGGAGGCTCTGGCTGCCTGTGCGCCGGTGATTGCACCGTGCACTGGCATCAACAGCCATAACGATGGCAAGGGAGCCTTCCAGGAAACCGATCAAATCGGGATCATGAAGCCCGTCACCAAATGGGCCGTGCGTGTACCTTACACTGAAAAGATCCCCTGGGCTATGCGCCGCGCGTTCTCCCTGGCGACCAACGGTCAGCCTGGACCGATCTTTGTAGAGATCCCGGCCGAAGTTGGCAATGCCAAGGGCAAGATGCCGAACTATGCCCCTGCCGAACGATACATCAGATCGGCCGGCGACCCTGCCCGAGTCAAGCAAGCAGCGACCCTATTGGCTGAAGCCAAGCGCCCGCTGATCGTGGCTGGTGGCGGGGCTCTCCGCTCTGGGGCCCACGACGAGCTTTTAGAACTGGCCGAGCACCTGGGCATGCCGGTGATGACCACCCCCTCGGGACGGGGATGCATTCCTGAAGACCATCCGTTGTCCATCGGTCAGGTGGGACTCTATCGCACGCGTCTGGGCATGCAAGCCTTCGAGGAGGCCGACGTGCTGGTCACCGTCGGTTCGCGCAACGAGGAATTCCAGACCGGAGCGTGGCGCATCTTTCCGCCTGGAGCCAAGTTTGTCCAGATCGATATCGAGTCCTTTGAGATTGGGCGGAACTGGCTGCCTGACATAGCCATTGTGGGGGATGCAAAACTGGTATTAGCCGATCTGCTAGCCAGCCTGGAAGGACAAGAAAAAGCCGAATGGAAAAGGCGCAGCGAGGAATATGCCCGGGCCAAGAGAGAGTACGAAGCCGAGGTTGCCGAGGAGGGCCTGAGTGACGACATGCCCCTCAAGACCAAACGGGTGCTTTACGAACTAGATCGGGTTTTTGGCAGGAACACCGTTCTGGTTCACGAAAACGGCAGCCAGGATCTGTGGTCCTACTATAGCCCATACTACAAAGTCCTGGACCTGGACACAGTGGTCGCACCGGGTGAGCAAACCTGCATGGGCATGGGCGTTGCCGGGGCAATTGGGGCAAAACTGGCCCTTCCCGACAAAAAAGTAGTATGTGTCACCGGAGATGGCGCCTTCCAGATGCATTATCAGGAACTGCCAACGGCCGTGCAATACGGCACACCGGTAACGTGGGTGGTGCTGGACAACCGCAGCCTGGGATGGATCAAGTTTGGCCAGAAGCGGTTAGGTGGACGTTACATCTCGGTGGATTATGAGGTGCAACCCGATTTCGTACAACTGGCGCGGGCTTGTAGCTGCTACGGTGAGCGGGTTGACAGACCCGAAGAGGTGAGGGGAGCTCTCGAGCGGGCACTGCGGGCCAATCAAGATGGCAAGCCGGCCGTTCTCGTCTTTGCTGTCGATCCGTGGGATTTCTCTGAGGGTTTTCACGCCTACCACAACCTGTAAGAATCTGGCAAAGGTTACTAACGCATCCAGCAAGTAGATGGAGCAGGAATCCATGCCCATGACGTCCGCCGTGCGACGGGTGATCAGCTCCAGCGTGGCCTCGAGCTCCCAGGCAGCGTTGATCGCCTGACCGATCTCGCGCAGCGCGGCCAGTTGGGCGGTTTTCTGTTCGAGTTGGCGTCTGACATCTCGCATGGGTAGAATTATACCCGCTCTGTGTGCTGCTGACAACTGGTGCTTGCTTGGCCCACCGCTCACAGCGGATCACCATCCGCCGCCCCACCCGACTCGTGTCATGGTCCGTTTTGGTGCTGAGGCACGCCACCGCGAACTGTTTTTCAGAGCCATCGAAGCCAAATGGCTTGTCAAAAGTGCCTCTTCTGAAATGTTATGTCATGTTATTTTACTTGGCAGGCCAAGGGTTTCATGGTATAATAGAACATATGTTCTGTTACAGAGGTTTCCCCTTGAACACAGAAGGGAGATGAGGACATGAAACACACTTTTGTACACTTTGAAATCCCCGCCGACGACGTGGAACGCGCCAAGACCTTTTACCAGGAACTGTTTGGCTGGCAGATCTCGCTCGCGCAGGGATACGAGGACTACTGGTTCATCCAGACGGGCGACGAGCATGACCTCGTCGGTGGGCTGATGAAGCGCCAGGCCCCCGACCAGGGACCGGTCAGCTACGTGCAGGTGGAATCGGTCGCCGACTATGCCGCCAAGGTCGAGGACATGGGCGGGAAGGTGATCGTCCCCAAATCGCCGGTGCCGGGCATGGGCTGGTTTGTCCACTGCCTGGACAGCGAGGGTAATACCTTTGCTCTGTGGGAGGATGACTCGCCGGCGGCCTGAGCCATCGCCTTGTCGCGGGGTGCAAAAGACTCCCCCGGCATAAAGCCGGAGGAGTCTTTTGTTGGCAACCTTTCTTTTCTGGTGTATACTTGCGAGCACCTCGAAAGTCTCCCTTGCTTGTTATTGTGACACAGCTATGGAGCGCGTAATGTGTGTTGTGTGATGATCTCAAGAATCAAACAACAGTCAACGCGTTCCGATGCCCGGATTCAACGCATTGGCTTGAAGCGTGGTTATTCCGCAGTGAGGGAATCCCATGATCCGCAAAAGCGACGTTCAATGGTGGGTGTTGGAGGCAAAAAAGCACCCAGAGTCAGCCCCGACGATCATCGAAGAGCTTGCCAAGCGGTTAGCCGAATTGGACGCCGAGAACGAGCGCTTGCGGGACGAAATCGTTCACCTGCGACGGCGCACCCCGGCCGCCACCCCTGGCACCGATGTGCAAGCTTTGCAGCAGAAAGTAGAGACGCTGCAAAGCCTGCTGAATGGCAAGGGACCTGTTGAAGCTTGTGTGGTGTTCCTTTCCGGGCAGTTGCAGTCGGCGCGGCTGCCATTTTCCCAGGTGCAACAGGCGGCCCGTGAGGGCCAGCCGGTCCTGGACAAACGCGCCTTGCTGGGGCTGCGCTGCTTGTTGCTGGCCCGTCCCCACGATGAGTTGTTGCTGCTCACCAGCCAGGGACGCGGCCTCAAGGTGCAGGTCTCCAACGTGCCTACCCTGAGCGAAGGCGGTAGCTGGCCGACAACCGAGGGGCAGGGCTTGACCGCTGGCGAGCGCCTGACGGCCGCCGTGGCCGTGGGAGAGCCACCCCGTTTCTGGACGGTCGCCACCCGACGAGGCTACGTCAAGCGGCTTGTCCGCGTTGCCTTTGACCGGCAGCTCGCCCAGGGCAACAGGCTGGTGAACAGTCCTCTACGCAACGATGCCCCAGTCGCCATTGTCAACGGCGACCGAGGCGATCTGCTGCTGGTTACTCGCTGGGGCAGAGGCATCCGTTTTTCCCAGCGGGCCATCGAGGGGCAGGGCTCTCTCGCGCTGGATCTGGACCCCGACGACGAGGTCGTCGCCGCACTGGCACTGCCTGCCGATGCCGAGATCGTGATCGTGGCTGCGAGCGGCTACGCAGCGCGGCGCGACACGGCCCAATTCGCTGCCCGATCGCGGCCCGGCGGCAAGGGCCGGACGCTCATCCAGGCGCATGACGTGCTGGCAGCCTTCCCCTACTCCCCAAAGGCCCGGTTGCTCTACCTGACCTACTCTGCCAGGCTGGCCTCGGTCTCGATGGCGGACCTGCCACTGCAAGAACGCGCGAGTAAAGGCACGCTGATGCGCGATCTGAGTCGAGATCCAGCAGTGGCAGGTCTGCTTGTCGCTGAAGACTGGCCCTAACAGGCGCAGAAGAGGAGATGGGTTTCGTATAGTATTCGTCTGGTTTGGGTGGGTGGCATCTGGGTGGGTGTATAGTTAAATGACTATGCGAAGCCTAGTTTCGACTCAGCCCACCTTGTCCCTTTCGTCGCCCCAGCCATGAAACAATCCCCCTCTTGGCTCTTGCGTGGATGGCCAAGACCCCTCCGAGTCCGAGACTCCGCCGGACGATGGCTGCCCCCTACTGCGATGCCTCCCTATGCCGATTCCGACCTGGCCCCTCACCGGATTGACAAGAACCCGATCCCTAGGTACAATGACTCTGCATTTCCCCTGCGACAAGGAGGCTCATGAACGACACAGACGGCAAAATTTCTCGACAGAAGCAAAAGTGGGAGCAAACCACACTGGAAAAGACGCTGAGCCGCTTCCCAGAGCGCCACGAAGCCTTTCAAACCCTGTCCCACATCCCCGTGCAGCGCCTCTACACGCCGGATGACGCCAAAACCGATTATCTGCACGACGTTGGCTTTCCGGGCGAGTACCCTTTCACACGGGGTGTGCAACCCACCATGTACCGGGGACGCTTTTGGACGATGCGCCAGTACGCCGGTTACGCCACTGCCGAGGAGACCAACGCCCGCTACAAATTTCTGCTGGCCCAGGGCCAGACCGGTCTCTCGGTAGCGTTCGACCTGCCGACACAGATCGGCTACGACGCCGACGACCCAATGGCCGAGGGTGAGGTGGGCAAAGTCGGCGTCTCCATCTCATCGTTGGAAGACATGGAACGCCTGTTTGACGGTATCCCGCTGGATCAGGTGAGCACGTCCATGACCATCAACGCGCCAGCGGCGGTGCTGCTGGCCATGTATATCGCCGTGGCCAAGAAGCAAGGCGTCGCACCTGAAAAGCTGCGCGGCACCATCCAGAACGACATTCTCAAAGAGTACGTGGCCCGAGGGACGTACATTTTTCCGCCTCGTCCCTCCATGCGCCTCATCACAGATACCGTCGCCTACTGCCACGACCACGTGCCCCTGTGGAACAGCATCAGCATCAGCGGCTACCACATCCGCGAGGCGGGCGCAACAGCGGTGCAGGAGTTGGCTTTTACCCTGGCCAACGCCATCGCCTACGTCCAGGCCGCCATAGACACGGGGATGGAAGTGGACGACTTTGCACCCCGGCTGAGCTTCTTTTTCAACGCCCACAACCACCTGTTTGAAGAGGTGGCCAAGTTCCGGGCAGCCCGGCGGCTCTGGGCACGCATCATGTGCGAGCGATTTGAGGCGCAGAATCCTCAGTCGTGGCGGATGCGCTTCCACACCCAGACGGCGGGCTGCACCCTCACCGCCCAGCAGCCGGAGAACAACGTCGTGCGGGTCACGCTCCAGGCAATGGCGGCAGTGCTGGGCGGCACGCAAAGCCTGCACACCAACGCTCGCGACGAGGCGCTGAGCCTGCCCACCGAGGAATCGGTGCAGATCGCTCTGCGCACGCAGCAAATCATCGCCCACGAATCGGGCGTAGCCGACACGATCGACCCGCTGGCAGGCTGCTACTTTGTCGAGCACCTCACCGACGAGATCGAGCGCCAAGCGCGGGCCTACATCGACAAGATAGACGAGATGGGGGGCGCATTGGCCGCCGTCGAGAGAGGTTACATGCAGCGAGAGATCCAGGAGAGCGCCTATCGCTACCAGAAGGCGGTGGAGCGGGGCGACGAGGTGGTCGTTGGCCTCAACCGCTTTGCCACGGACAACGACCGTCCACCGAAGCTGCTGCGCGTGGACCCGGCCGTGGGCCGGCAACAGGCCGCCCGCCTGGACACGCTTCGGGCGCGCCGGAACGATGCTCGTGTCCAAGCAGCTCTGGCTGGCCTATGCGCTGCTGCCCGGGGCACGGCCAATCTCCTCCCCCCTATTCTGGCTGCCGTCGAAGCCTATGCCACCACCGGCGAGATCTGCGGCACGCTGCGGGAAGTGTTTGGCGAGTATCAGCCGCGTGCCATGTAGGCTTGTTGGCCGTTGGTTTGTTTCGTACTACAATATCCCCCTCGACGGGAGGCGAGGTGACCGTGGCACACAAACAAGCGCTATTCACCAACCTGGTGTTCAACGAAGAAGATGAGCTCGCCGAGATCGCCTACCTGGAGGGTGAGCCACATTACGTCATCCTGGACGCCGGTTTCCGGCGGCACGTGGAGGCGTCATACATAGACCGCCAGGTGGTAGCTTTGATCCGTGAGCAGATTCTTTCGCAGCGCGAGTTAGTGACCGAGGGCATTCTTGCCATGATGGGCCAGGACGACCTGTTCACCAAGGCCCTGGTAGATGCTTCCATCGAACAGATGGACGACCGATTGTTTGAACAGGGCATCCCAGAGGAAGCACGCGCCTGGTTGGGGATGCTCGGCTTCAAGGTGGTGGTGGACCACCACGGCGATGTGGTCCACCTGGATATGCCTACCCAGGAAATCCCGCTCGACGACGAGTAGGCAGAGTATTTCTTGGATTGGAGGAAACAGACCGTGCGCCAGAGATTCAACTTGTCTGCAATTCAGAACTGCCGGTGCACTGCCAGAGGCCAGCGATGGATCTTGTTGGCGATTCTGCTGTGCGGGGCAGCCTTGGTTCTGCTCGGGGGAAGGCCGATGTTGACGGTCCAAGCCGATGGGCCGATAAGTCTGACTGCTCGGCTGCTCGACCCACAGGGCCAGCCAGTGCACGGCGCCGAGGTGATCGTTCGCGAGGGTCGAGGCAGCGAACCCATCGCGGTTGCCGAGAGCCAGGGTGATGGCACTTTTGTGCTGGACCTGCCGCCCCGACAATTCTCCCCTGACCTGACCATCGAAATAGAGCGTCCCCATTTTCAAGTCCTGGCAGTAAAAGTAAAGTCAGAGGAGGTGACACGCCTCAACACAGGCGAGTCGTTGCGGCTGTCAGACATTGAACTATCCCGACGCATCACGCCTGGTTTCTGGGTGGCTACGCTGACTTTTTTCGGCATCCTGGCGATCATTGCCCTGGAGAAACTACACAACACCATGGCTGCGCTGCTGGGCGTAGCAGTGGTGCTAGGCACAAGCTTTGTGGGTGGCGCGATCAATCCCAACCTGTTTATCTTTGACTTTGAGCGAGCGCTGGAATACGTGAACTTTGACGTGATCTTTTTGGTGATGGGCATGATGATCGTCATCGGCGTCATCGAAGAGACCGGCATCTTTCAGTGGACGGCCTACCAGGCCTACCGCCTCTCCGGCGGGCGGGCCTGGTTGTTGGTGATCATCCTCATGATCATCACAGCGATAGCCTCGGCATTGCTGGACAATGTGACCACCATGCTGCTCATGACGCCGATTACCATTCAGATCGCACTGGCGGTGGGCATCAACCCCCTGTCGTTGCTGTTGCCAGAGGTACTGGCCTCCAACGTGGGTGGCATCAGCACCCTCATCGGCACGCCGACCAACATCCTCATCGGCTCATATGCCAACCTCACCTTCAACGATTTTGTGCGCAACCTGACGCCGGGGGTACTTGTGGCCATGGCCATCCTGATCGTGTACGTCATCATCTACTATCGCAAGCAACTGCTCGTCCGAGGCAAGGGACTGTCGGAGGCGCTGCTGGAGCGACTGAAAGAGAGCGGGCGCATCACCCAGCCGCAGAAACTGACCAAAGCGGGCATCGTGTTTGCCGTGATGTTGGTGTTCTTTGTCATCGGCGAGCGCATCCACCTGGTGCCAGCAGTGACGGCTATCATTGGCGCGGTGGCCATGCTCCTGTGGGTCGCACCGGATGTCGAGGAGATGCTAAAAGTTGTGGACTGGACGACGCTGATGTTCTTCATCGCCCTGTTTATCGTCGTCGGCGCCATTCAGGAAGTGGGTCTCATCAGCATCATCGCCGATGGCATCGCCCGGCTGGTGGGCGACAGTCTGCCTGTCACCATCCTGGTGCTGGTCTGGTTGGCGGCATTCCTGTCGGGTATCATTGCCAATATCCCCTTCACGGCAGCCATGCTACCGGTGGTAGGCTTTCTCACGCGCACTGTGCCCGGCGCGTCGAACCAGGTTCTATTCTACGGGTTGTCCATCGGGTCGGCCATGGGCGGCAACAGTTCCCTCATCGGTGCTTCGGCCAACCTGGTAACAGCCGGCATCGCCGAACGGGCAGGCTATCGCATCAACTATGTCGAATTCATCAAAGTTGGTCTGCCAGCTACGATCCTGACCGTGGCAGCAGGAGTCGTGTGGCTGTTCATTCGATTTTGAGGCAAACGAGAGAGGAGATCTTTATGGGCAAGATTTTATGCGCCACTCGGGGTGGCGAGGCCAGCCATCGCACGCAGGGCGCCGTGGTTGCTCTGGCCCGGGAGCAGGACGACTCGATCGTGTTTCTCTACGTGCTAGACACGGACTTTCTGGGCTACACCGAGCGAGCTGTCCGGCCCGACGTAGTGGCCACGGAAATGGAGCGCATGGGCGAGTTTCTGCTGGCCATGGCCGGCGAGCGAGCGGAGAAAGAGGGTGTAAAGGCCACCTTTCTCGTCAAGCGAGGCCACCTGGCCGACGCCCTCAAAGAGACCGCCGTCGAACAAAATGTCACCCTGGTGGCGCTTGGCCGCCCTGCAGGTGAGCAAAGCCGCTTCCAGATGGACAGCCTGGAGAAACTGGCCGCCGAGATTACCGAAGAGACGAGCATAGAGGCACGCATTATCTGAGATGAGAACGGAAGGAGTCACATCATGCGCCACGTTCTAGGCCTCATTCTCGGCGGCGGAAGAGGGAGCCGTCTCTATCCCCTGACCAAACTTCGGGCCAAGCCAGCCGTGCCCCTGGCCGGCAAGTATCGCCTCATAGACGTGCCGATCAGCAACTGTCTCAACTCTGGTGTCACGCGGATTTACGTGCTGACGCAATTCCTCTCGGCGTCTCTGCACCGGCACATCTACCAGACTTACAAGTTCGATTCCTTTGGCGGGGGTTGGGTACAGATCCTGGCCGCTGAACAGACCGCCGTCACCGACGCCGAGAGTTCGAATTCTGACTGGTACCAGGGCACGGCCGACGCCGTCCGCAAGCAAATGAGCCGCATTCGTTCCGCCCGCCCTTCGGAGGTGCTCGTCCTTTCCGGCGACCACCTATACCGCATGGACTATCGCGCCTTTGTTTCCGCCCACCGCGAGTGCGGCGCAGACGTGACAGTGGCCGTGCAGCCGGTGACGCGTGAGGCCGCCCCACAGCTGGGTCTCCTCAAAATGGACGACACGAGACAAATCGTCGCATTTGCCGAAAAGCCCAAGGGCAAGGCACTGGACAAAATGGCCAGCGGAGGCGACCCGGAAAAGCCCTTCCTGGGCTCTATGGGCATCTATGTCTTTAATCTCGACGTGCTGCAAACGTTACTCGACAAGCACACACAGGACGATTTTGGCAAGCACATCCTGCCTGCTGCGATCAAGAGCCACCACGTCTGTGCCTACCCCTTCGACGGCTACTGGGAGGACATTGGTACGGTGCGTGCTTATTACGAGGCCAACCTCTCCCTGGCGCTGCCGGACCCACCCTTTGATCTGTACGATCCAGAGCACCCCATTTACACCCGGCCTCGCTACCTGCCCGGTACCCGCACCGACGACTGTCACCTGGAACGCGTCATGCTGGCCGACGGTTGCCTGCTACAGGACGCCGTCATCAATGATTCGGTCATTGGTCTGCGGAGCATCGTCGGGCCGGGCGTGCGCATCTCGCGCTCGGTGGTCATGGGCGCCGACTTTTACGAAGACGACAGCCGCCGCGCGTCCAACTGGCAGAAAGGCGTCCCCGATGTGGGCATCGGCCCCGGCAGTACCATTGAGGGAGTCATCATAGACAAAAACGCCCGCATCGGGCGCAACGTCGTCATACGCCCTCACCCCGAGGTGACCGAGATGATCGAACAGGACAACTATGTCATCCGCGATGGCATCGTCATTGTACCCAAGAACGCTGTCATCCCCGACGGAACGATCATTTGAATTCAGCCCGGTGACGAACGCTCTCTCCGTCGCGCCAAGAGGCTGCTGTCAGAAAGACCGGTTGCCACTCGTGGCTTTCGTAGCGACCGTCAGGCTGAAACAGTCCAAAGGCCAGGGCAATCGTTGCCAGCGCGTCCCGGTAGCCTTCCCGGTAGCCTTGTGCGAATTCCTTGTCCTCTCCATTGGCTGCTCTCCACGCCGCACCGCTGGCTTGCTCGGCAGCCAGCAGCGCGTTGCGGATATCCTGCGGATAATAGACCTCCAAAGCCATGCCTTCTTCTCCTATCCCCTAGAAAACTGCCTGTGCCCGCCACCCCACAGCTCCGGAAGCCATCATACGGCAACAAGCTATCAAGGCTCACCCTCGGAGCTGAGAAGTCAGCGCGCGTACCTGCTCATCCATTATATCAAAGCCCTGAAAATCTTCCAAGTCCCGATCGAGGCGAGCCACCAGTCGCCCGCGTACGGTACGAGGGATCCTTTCCGCACCAGACGTGCCCAAAATAGTACGCGAGTGGCTGGCCGACGCCACGCGGAAGGCGATGCGCGTGCTCATGTTACCCCGGATGAGCGTGTTGAGCACCTCGGCCTTGGGGTTTTGGGTGGCCAGCACAACGACCAGGCCAAAGGCCCGCCCCTTGCTCACCAGCCGGATCAGATCCCTGTAGAATGAGTTCTTGAGCCCGGCCTCCAGGGCAATGTCTGTCACCTCGTCCACGACCAGCAACACCAGCGGCAAGGCATCGCCTGTCAGGTGACGGTAGTTGATCAGGTTGCGTGCCCCAACCTCGGCGAAGCGCACCTGGCGGCGATCCAACTCGGCCAGCAGACAAGCGGTCACTGCCGCGGCCTCGCCGGGCTCGGTGGCCACCGGGGCCAACAGATGCGGCAGTCCCCGGTAGACCTGGAATTCCACCTGCTTGGGGTCCACAAGCGCCAGCCGGAGTTCGGTCGGCAGATGGGCGGACAGCAGCGCGACGAGCATGGCGTGCAGCCAGGTGCTCTTGCCGCTGCCGCTCTCACCGCCTACCAGGACGTGACCCGTCTCCAGCAAGCTGCGCCACACCGGGTCGCCGCGCCCCTGGCCAACCGGGATGAGATACTTGCCAGCAGGACGGCCCTCCAGGTCCAGGACGACCCGCCGGGCGAGGTGAGTTTCCGGGCGAGGCGACTCTGGCCTTAACGCCACGCCAAAGAGAAGACCCTGCGAGTTGGTGACCCTGACCCGGCGACCACCCAGGCTGGCCTGCATCTGGTGCACCACCTCAGGATCCAGCAACCGCTCGATCTTGACCGGCAAGCAGCCTACATCTACCTCAAAGGCGACGATGCCCAGGTCGTCCAGCAGCACAGTCCGTTTCCAGGGCACTTCCTGGATACCACCGCCATCGCGCTTGCCATAGAGCCCGCGGTTGAGCAGCGTGTGTCGCACGCCTCGAAACAGCGCCTCCAGATGCCGCTCCTGGCGCGTGGTCAACACGGGCGTCACTGACCTCATGAGCCTAACCTCCTTCCTCCCAATCCTGGCGCAGCGCGGCGAGCAGACGGCGCTCTTCAGGGACGGCCCCATCGAGAACGACGACCTCCGGTAGACGGGGCACAGGCGGCGCGGACGCCTCTGCGGCCATCCGTTCGACCAGACGGCCCGCCTGGGCAGTCAACTTTTGCCCCTGACTGGCCGCCGCCACAAACTGAGTCGCCTGTGCCTGAGTGGCGATCTGAAACTGTGCCCCCTCCTGGCCGGGCGGAACCAGGTGGCGAACGGCTACGCCATCCGGCCCATCCCCGTAAGCGACCGTCCCGGCCAGTTGGCGGTTGGGATCGTGATAATAGGTCTGGCCACCGGCCCGCCCCTCGACGATGGGAAAGATGCCAGACGGCTGAGGACGAACGAGTCGCGAGCGTCGCCACACGACGCGCAGCAGCCCGCCCACCAGCCCCCCCAGCCCAACGAGAGAGAGAACCGCCAGCCCGCCCCAGAACCCAATCTTGATCCAGCCCATCCTGGTCGCCGTGTCCAGATGCAGCGACTCCATGGCCTTCCGGTACTCTGGCGAGACGTCCCTGCCGCCAGCCAATGCCAGGCCCAGACCAAAGGCCAGTGCACAGGCCAACACCAGGACAACCAACGCGATGACAGCTGCTTCCTGCCGCATATCACACCTCGAAGAAACGTTCAGTGATGGTGACCATGACCAACCGTGCCGCATACACATTATACTATAGAACATATGTTCTAGTCAAGAAGCAATTGCATGTTGATCCGCCAGCTCATCCAGTTTGACCCTCGCCTCCGAGCTGAGATCGCGGATGCGGCGCACGCCGGACAGTACCTGCATAATCAGCGCCCGCCACAGCGTCTCTTCTTTGCTATACAGCCAGGCATTGAACCAGATAGAAAAAGCCTGCCGCCCATCTTGTCCATCACGAGAAGGGCTCTCGAGTCCCGCCTCGATCATTCTCATCAAGCTGGTTTTACCACTGCCCCAGCTACCAAAGATGCCGATGGTCAACGGCGTCTCGGTATCTGGGTTCAGGATAATGTCCAGAAGCGTGCGGGCGTAGGGGGCGAAATTCAACTTGTCCTCAACGGTCAGCACGTCGGGCAGCACGGCAGGCGCATTTGTGGACGCTGCTTCTACCATGGTTCACCTCCAATTGATCAAATTGATCAAAACCGGTTTTGATACTATAATGCCTCCCGTCGGGCTATACTCTTTCACTCGTTTCCCCAGACAGGAGGCACAGACATGGCACGCGACGATGTCGAAATCAAGGTCATGGAGCGACAGTCGCTCATCGAGGGCGACAGCGTGGACTATCAGCCGTTTGGTGTCAAGGTCCTCAAACTGAGAGTCCGACGCAACCCGGCGACTGAGCCAGAACTGGGGCCGATCTGGATCCGGCCCAAAGGCTACGTCCCGCCCGACGCCGAATCGGACGACCCGGCGCTGTGGCGCGCCTACGGCACGGCCGAGGACGACCCCGACCTGTGGGTCGCCTGGGGCGCAGGCGACGAGCGCGGTTTTTGCGTCCGGACCAAGGATCGCTTCAAGATCGACAAAGTTCCCCTGCCGCTGGACGACGACAAATCTCGCTACATCTACTTACACCTCATCCACCGACCCAAAGACCCCTTGGCACACGTACCGACAGACAAGACCCTGACCATGCAGGCCGTCGGCGAAGACGGAGAGATCCACGGAGAGACGACCGTCCGGCTGACACTGCCCACCTCGGCGACCAACCCGGTGCGCGCCCACTGGGAGTGGGACACCGACGCTGGCGTGAGCACGATCAGCCTGCGCGGCGCTGGCGACGGCCCGGCGCAGTTCCCGCTCTACGTATCTCGCTGGTGGCCGGTGCGCCAGGTGGAATATATCCCGCTGGACGCGGCAACTGCGAAATTCCTGCAAGACCTCAAGATCACCTACCGTCGGCAGGATAACGGCAAGGACCGGGGGCGGATAGACGTGTCGCTGGGCAATGTGCCGCTGGCCGAGTTCACCGGCGACATTGCGCTGCCGTTGCACGATTACCGGCTCTTTTCGGCAGAGATCTTGCGCTTCGTGGACGACTATCACCTGGTGGTACGCCTGTGGTTCTACTGGGTGCACCTGGGCTTCTCGGCCGAACAGTTGACGACGTTTGTGCCACCAGACCGCCGCGCCGGTTGGCAGGCAGAGGCCGACAGAATAAGCAGCGACCTCAGAAAAGGCCTCACACCCTGGCACAAACGCGAAGAAGTGCCAGATGTCGAACGGTTCGACCTGCTGCTGGCGCCGGACAAACTCGACATCAAATACGTCGGCACCGACACCCATTGGCAAGAGTTCTGGGCCAAAGTGAAAGGCAGCGGGCCACTGGAGGCAAAAGTGGCCTTGCTGCGAGACACTTTGAAAGTTGCCGCTCTGGCCAAACACGTACCAGACAAAGAGCCGCCGGTGTTCGAGCCGCTGGCCAATGGGCTGTGCGACATTGTAAACGAGTGGACCGGCTACAATTGTCCCCACCGGCGGAAGGGTCTAGTGCTCATAGCAGGGGATATCGAAGAGGGAGACGAGTACGCAACCTGCCCCCGCTGCGGCACTCACTTTATTGGTCAGGACGAGAGGGCGCTGGGCATTGCCAAGCACGCGCCGGTACTGGGTAACGTAGACGTGCTCGAGAACACCGTCAGCACCAGTGTGCTGGATGGATAAAAGTAGGTAAGATGGCATCTTGAACCAGGTAGGTCAAGGCTCCATCTTGACTCACAAAACGCCGTGGCGCTTGGTGAGGACAGGGTTGGCCCAGTCGGGCTCGTCTTCAACCGCTTCGCGAGCGTCCATCAGCGCGAGCTCGATTGGCTTGCCATCCAACAGTCCCTTGTAAAAAGTCAGGGCTAACTTGCGGCCGTTCTCATCACCGATCCTCCATCGCATGCCAATGGCCGCTGGTATGCCAGACTGCATGAGCGCATCCACAAGACCGTCCTCTTCCCAGGGGCGGTCTTTATCTTGCTCCGCTGCTCCCCCCAGCTCACACGCGCTCAGAAAGACGAGGGTCAGCCCGCTCTGCCGGCCGGCTTCGGCCAGGGCAGTGGCAGTGAGTTTGACATCCGGCTCTCCAGGTAGACCAAGCACCATATGGCTGTGAGGGGGATCGGCGGCATCGAACTGACCATGCCCCGAGAAGTGCAAGAGATGATAGCCGCCGTTGCGGATCAAGTCCTTGATGGCCTCCGGATCGTTCACGTCTGGGTGATCGGGCCCGCGCAGATCCACCTCGACGCCGATCTTTTCCAGCTCCCCGACGAGCCAACTTGCCTCAGCTTCCAACTCACCCAGCCGCTGAGTGGGATCGGCCGCCACGACCAACGCTTTCTGGATACGACCCGCGACCTGTCCAGGACTGGAGACCGTGGGTAGCCGCCGGTAGACGGGATATTTGAGGCCCAAAAAGCCGCGCCCCCGGATCTTGTGTTCCCAATGCACGTGCCCATCGTGCAACAGCTCCCAGGGCACCGGTGACAGTCGCCCCCGGCTGTCCTCCAGGTCAAAAACCACGTACAGGCTGTCGGCAAAAACCTGATCGAGGTAGAGTGCATGTGCGTACATCCGCCGCTCCTCGGAACCTGGCGGCAGAATAGCGTCAAAGAATGCGAGACCCTTCTCTTCAACCGGGCTATTGTGGGGTGATTTCCACTTCCGGCGACGCTTCGCCGCCTCTTCGTTCCACTCTTGTAGCTGTTGCAGGGTAATGCCGGTATTCCTGAACTCGCCGTCGTAATCGTCAATGTCCGGATCATAGTTCACATCGAGCGCAGCTCGCAATTCTCCCGTGTCCGAGAGCTTGAAATTAAAAGTCACGCGGATGGATTTGAGCCGTGCGGTGTCCGGCACTGAAGCAGCTTCGGCCTCCACCTGCGCCTGGGTGGGCGTGCCCCGCAACATCTGCAGCAGCCCTTTGAGCTTGTCCATCTCTTTGTCTGGGGGTTGTTCGACCTGCACGCCGGCCAACTCTTCCGCCAGCGACTCGAGGAAAGCGACCGGTTCGACGTCTATCACCGTCATACCCCGCTCGGCCCAGCGGGCAACGTCGGCCACCGAGGGACTGGGCCAGATCAGGGAGCCCCCCACGCCGAACCCACCCAGCCGATCCAGCACCTCCCAGTAGAGCTGGTTCTCAAAGTCGCTCGATTCCCCAGGGTCGCAGCCGACCAGCAGTACAATTTTCTCCGCCAGCCACTCCCTCACCCGCTCGAACAAGTCGCGCCGGCCATCGTCCAGCAGCAGGTCGGCGACCTCACCTTCGGCGACGACCAGCGTGTGAAGGTGGCTCAGATCGCCACACAGTTTGATCAACTCCGGGTGACCGAGTTGACGGTGCATCAGGTCGCCGTCCTCAACGAGCAGGTTGGCCTTGGGGTCGGCAGCCTTCAGCGCACGGATCAGGCGGTCGTCGTAAGCGGCCGTCATGAGGAAAGGCACCGGCATAGAGGCGACGACCTCGTGCACCGGCCCCGGCGCTCCCCCGGCGGGCAGGGCTTGCTCCAAGTAGCCGGTATACCTCCATTGCTGGTTGCGCCTTCTCAGGCCTTCAGCCACTGCGGCTAGCGAATCGGAGTCTGTCAGGTTCCAGCGAGTCGCCAGGCCATGGGCCAATTCTTTGCCCGAGGGCAGCCCGGAGGCCGCCGGTGGCAGATCGAGGCCAACCAGCAGCGCCAACCGGCCCGCTTTGGCTTTTTCAATCAGTTGCTCACGCGTTGCCATCCGTGTCACCCTCCGCAGCTTCCCTCACGACGCGAAAACCAATATAGTCGGCGGTAGACGTTGACTCGTAGGGATAGCGCGCCGACGTGCGGCACCACGCCGGCCCATCGTGAAAGTTGCCACCCCGCAACACCCGAAACTCGGAACCATCCAGGTCCTCCCGGCCATCTTGGCGGTCATAGGGGTATTTAAAAGTTGGCTCATAGCGCTGGCTTCCCCATTTGCTCAGGGTCCACTCCCACACGTTGCCCGCCATGTCGCTGAGGCCGTAGGGGCTATCGCCCCCGGCCTGCCTGTAC
>Ga0180437_10002571_pt1 | contig 28644 bp, 46 predicted proteins | sample SS_ome_4_FD_132410 | JGI IMG/M metagenome (GOLD analysis project Ga0180437, IMG submission 132410) | Hypersaline lake sediment archaeal communities from the Salton Sea, California, USA - SS_3_D_1 metaG | ecosystem: Environmental > Aquatic > Non-marine Saline and Alkaline > Hypersaline >...
ACCAATAGGTCAGCGTTTGCTATCAGTTGTGTGTCTGTTGCGCCAAATGTACTGTCAATAGCCAACCTTCTGACAGATGTAACGGATGCATTTAAAGCAGATAAACTTACCGCTTGCCTTTCGGTTGCTCCACTACATATCAACTCAAGACCTACATTGGTCGCATATGGTGCGCCTGGATTGTCAATCTTCACACTTGCAGATACAACTTCTATTGCATAGCCGGACACAGCTGACACAATGGTCAATGGTGTGCTGTTCAATGTCAACACATCTGCTGATGCAATGGTCAGTTCAGCACTTCCGCCAATGCAGAAGATACCATTGTCACCACGTGACCAGATGACATTGTCAGCTTGGTTGATGAACAGTTCACCCTTATAGATGTCTGTCGCTGTCCATGCAGGTGATGGTTGTGTGTGATCAGTTGATGGTGCCACCGTTGGAACAGTTCCAGATATTGTGGACCTTTTGATCTTAATTCGTGAATCTTGTGTTGCCATTGATTAGTTTATGTTTTCGCCACCATCTATTGTATAAATAGATGAATCGCCATATTGTATCTGAATTTCATCAGCCATTCCATCCACAACGTAGATGGTGCCACCTGCATCCGTTGCCCGAACGTCATCTTCGCCACCTTCGATGATGTATCCATTCATCTGTTCTTCACCATTGATGATGGTGACATTCGACCTGCTGACCTTTGCACCATCTGTGGCAATGATGCGGACATTGTGTAATCCTGCACCAACTTCATTCCTGTCACCAATGATGGTGATGTTGCTGCTTCCTTCACCAACCTTGTTGTCATTACCTTGCACCATGAATGTTGTTGTGCTGTCACCAACACGGTTGCGCTTTCCTGACACCTTCCCGCCATTGAACTGTGGGAATACATTGCCACTTCTCTGAACCTTCTTCACAACAGGTGCGTTGACTTTTGCCAATCCATCAGACACCTTCTTTGGTTGGCCAACTTGGAATGTGTCAACTTCCAATGGTTCCTTCACAATCACCTTGAACAGCTCCACTTTTGTTAACTGCTCTTTAAACGGATTGTAATCTTTTATCTCGTTGATTCGCCAATAGCTGTTGTCAATCTGTATCTGGTCACGGAAATCAAGATTCATGATGTCCAAAGGTTCCAAGTAGAACATGGCTGTCATCAGCTTGCTGTCCTTGTTGGTTATTTCAATGACATGGTTCCTGTGGAATACATTGAACACATTGGCATTGGTGTACAACAGACTGCCTGTGTATGCATTGCCAGAGTAGAACAACTGCCTTGGAATGCCAAAGTTGATATCCTGTTGTGGAATGATGCCACCTGTTCCAGGATGTGTCAAATGTCCTGCGTACGGATAGGATGACTGTGGCACATTGATTGTGACAAAACCATTCTGTGTTGCCTGTCTGTATCTAAAGATCCAATCTGGATTGCTTGGAATCAATCCGCCAAAGTAGAGCAATCTGATGTTGTGTTCAGTTTCGGCCACACCATCTTCAATGTCTTCGTTGTAAATTTTACCAATGATACGATTGCTTGGATTATCATTGACCATTGGCGTTGCGCTGAATACAACTTCCATTTCATTGGTTCCAAGTTGGAAGTCATTGTCAACTTCCGCCTTTGCTCTACCATAGACATGGCCAAAGCTGTCATTGTAACGCTTGTTGTAGTAGTCATCATCTTCTGCATACGTGTAGACAAATTCATTTCCCGTAAGAAGACCCAAAGGTTGCAATGTCACATCCTTGTCACGTGCCATCTTATGTGTCCAATCCTTCACTCTTCCGGATTGGTAGAATGTGTCACGTGTTTCAATCAACAGATTCCGTTCATCATTTGGATCAATGGTGACATAAAGATTGAACATCTGAATGACCGACAGCAACAGGTCCTTCATTTCGATTTCTGGCACCAAGCTGTTCATCGGAATCGTCTGACCTTCAACAATTGCAAGGTCACCGGATGTCACTTCTATGGTTGATGCTGTGTTCACATCACATTGGTAGTTGGCGAAAAACGCCAATGCAGCATTGGTAGTGATGAACACTTGCACAAATAGCCTGTCACCTGCTTCCAGGAATACATTCTCCACATTCGCAGACAGCAATGTTGTGCCTGACAATTGCAGGTCACCAACAGAACTGCCAACCTGTGTGATGGTGCCACCTGTGTTCTGCGTGTAGAATCTGAATTGAATTGGCTGCACACCTGGAAATGATGTGCCTGTCAATGTCACGGTGAATGACATGGTCACCAATGCATTGTAATATCCATCTATGGATGCTTCGTAATAGTCACCCGAATCATTCCAAAGGTTATTTGGATCAATCGAACTGTTGAAGTCCAACATAACTTCGGAAAGTAATGGACCTGCAGGAATGTTGTTTGAAAAAAACGATTGATTCAAATCTTGCCCAGGAGATGCAGCTTGTGCAGTTCGTGCTTCAACTTCGGATTCGTTCAGTTGGAATCCTTCATTGGTCCATGGAATAATCAGTCTCTGGAAGAATGATGATGACAGGAATGTGGATGTGTAGCTGAAATCAGCAAAGCTGAATATTCGGTCAATGATATCATGCAGAAACACAGCCGGTCTGAAATCGCTGACCTTGTAGATTCGTTCAGATGTCTGCTGATACAATGGTTCGTTGACACCATAGTCAAGCATTGGATAGACATAGCCATCTGTGTTGGACCAACTGCTGACTATTCGTCCATAATCATATTCGTGATCAAGGTCGCTGAAGTCAATCAATGGCTGACCATTGTCATCCAAACCGTTCAATTCAGAATCGCCCAATTCGTTGAAGATGTTGGCCATTTTTCCAATGAAGATAATTTCATAGATCAACTGATCCTTCTTCGCAGTTATCTGTCGCAACTGCAAGGTGCCATCCATTACTTCAATGCCATCCGATATGATTCGCGCATTCGCCCTTTTATTAGGATTGAAATTTGCCGCAATGTTGGCAGCAGATGAATCATAAAGGTTGCTGATATTTACGTCATAAATCTGTCCAAAGATGGCATCATTCCGTTGTGTCCCTGGACATTGAATGGTTTTGGAATATTCAGTTTTCCGTTGGTCAGGATGCCGGATGTCAGCAATCGCGTAATTGAACGAAAAATCAAATTGAAATATGTCAATTGGCCTACCTTCGACCAACACCTGCACATCAGCCACGTTGTCTTCTGTTTGTAAGTGAATAGTTCAATTCGAATGTGTACTGCATCAGCTTGTCATTCAACGATGTCTTCTTCTGAATGCTGTTGCCTGTGATGTTCATGGCGATCAATTCATTGTTCACTTCTTGATAAACAACAGGTGATGTGAACAGGTCATTCATCCATGTGCTTTCAGCTTCGGTCAAATAATCTGTGTTGACTGTTAACTTCTCGGTCATCTGCACATCATAGTCAGTCTGTCCACGTGATGCCTTGGTGTAGTCATACGAATAGCCTGTGAACGTGTGATGCTGCTGATGATAGGATTCTCTTTTCACATCTGTCTTCTCCATTGATTTCAGATTGAAGTTGAATGAATCGATTCCACCAAGCCTGTTCAGCCAATGCAGACGAACAGGTTCATACTTCGAACATTGTTGGTCCAGGTTGAATGTCACAGCTTCTGATTCCTGGACATTGGTGCTGTTCAGCAGCATGATGGTATAACTTTTGGCACCATTCAGAACAGCTGATGGTGTGCTGCCTGTCATCAACAATGGATCAATGTTTACAATGTCCTGTGGACCAATGGCAATTCGCCAATATTGGGAATCGTAATTGTTGGCAGTTGGATATGGTGATGTCACGAATCCAGAAGAAAGCAATGTGCCTTGGCCATCAACATCATCGTATGCATTGATCAAGAACTTGTTTGCACTCAGCTTATCATTCACTATGTAGTACAACCATGCTGACTGACCAGAGTCAATGTTTCGGATGCTTGGCGCATCTGTCAGGAATCTCGTTGTTGTAGATGGTCCATTGACAATGAAATCATTCGGGTCAAAATCAAGCCATTCAACTACATTCCGAACACCATTCCATACTGATTTCTGATCGAAAATCGTCAAACCAACATTCACATATCTATCAGTTGCAGGATTGATATCTTCTTCGTTTATGGTCATGAAGTATTCAAAATGACTGTTGTCATTCTGGAAGAACGCTTGATGGTCAGCCGCAGGAATAGACACATCATGTGTCAACTGTGATTGCAAGATTCTGGAGACATCGAACCATGCGTTTTCTTGGAATGGTGAACCTTGGAATATTCCAACAGATGGATATACAACCAATGTTGCAATAGGTAGATCACCTGTGACGTAAGGGTATTTCAGAACATTGATTCTGAAACGCAGCGTTGGTGTATACTGTGTGCTGCTGATGACATACCTGTTGTCATTGTAAGCCAATGAATAGTTCGCAGGTTCCTGTCTGCTTCCAATTGCGAAAACAATTACTGTTGCCATTATCCTTGTGATTCAATAAATTCCTTCAGTTGCTCCATTGTCAATGCCACATCATCGGCAATGGCTTCTTCAATTTCAGATGGCACCGCCCTGTTGATTGGTTCCGTGTATGGATCAATCCAATTCCTTGGTCGCATTCCGTAGTTGGCCAGATTCCTTGAAATGACAAATGCCAATCCACGGTGCTTGGATTCCGACCATTGTGCCGTGTCGGAATCTCCTTTGAATCCGCCTATCTTGTCACGGACAGTTGGAATTTTCAGCCATTCATAGATGTCCTTGTAGTTGTCAGCGAATGTGAAGTTGTTTGGTCGCTTACCTTGTGGCCTTGTTCCTTCATCCAGGTCCAGGCCATAGTCTTCCATCGTGATCTGCATCTGGTAGATGTTACCGAACACTTTGACCTTTGGCTGCTTTGGCAAGCTGACAGATGTCCCAAGTCTACCTGTAGCAACAAGATTGTTGTCCTTGATAGATTTTCCCAAGGCATTGGTGTATGCCTTCCGGAATCCGTTCAATGTATCAACCAATTTGTCAAATGCCATTTTTCAATCTTGCTTGCTGTTGAATGTTTTGTTGACGATCATGCGCTTGTTTTTCGCGATAGAAAGTAATGACATTAAAAAGTTCTCTGATTGGAAGACGGAAGAAATGGTCCCATTTGCTGTGATCATTGTTTGCCAGATTGTTGACCAGGTCGATCCATCCAAATCTGGTTTCATACGTTTCAACTGCTTTTCCGCTTCCTTCAGATTCTTCTTGGCCATCAGCCCCAAATAGACCTGCATATTCTCCACGTAGTTCTTGTAACTTTCGAAAAAAAAAGCAGTCAACGGATATACAACATCCATCTTTGCATCCTTCATGTCAGCAGCAACTTCGCTGTGTTTCTCTGAATCATAGGTGCCGTCCTTCCATCCGAACCATGTCTTGGTTGATGGAATACAGAACAATGCAAGAATGTCGGCCATGTTGTCCATCACCTTGTCCTGGTCCTTCATCAGATGCATCAAGGTAATGTATTGCCCACCGGTCAGCTTCTCCACATCACTTTCAATTCTGTACTTGGTGCCATTGGCCACCATGTACTTTTGCAATTTTCCTTCAACTGCTGATGACAGGAATGCCAATGATTTCATCACGTTTGTGTATGATTTCAGAGACAGTTCTTTGACTGCTGATTCTGACCATCCAGACATGATGCTGATGATTGCCACGTTCTTTTCATATTCGTGCAGGTCATCATGCTTCAACACATTCTGCAAAGCTGCGAACTGCTCAACAGTCACTTCTGACCAACTACTTGGAAGTTCAATTTCGTTCATTCTCCTTTCTGATCTGTTCAATTTTTCTGATCGCCCAATTGACACCTTCATCACCGCCCCATGCGAGCCACATCAAACGTCCACAACCTTCACCAAGTTTCCTTTTGCTGTTCCTTTTGTGCCGAATGAATGCCGCCATCCTTTCGATTGTCTCCACGGAAATTGGTTCACGATTCGCCAATTGCCTTGCTCTGGCTTTGCCAACAGGTGTGCCACATGATTTCCATCCATACTTTTCCGCATATAGCAATGCTGCCTTCGCATTCTCGGATGCAGCCTGTGGATAATCATTGTATGCTTCCTGCATTTTCCAAACACGTCCAAGTCTTTCCAGGATGTTCATGTGTTGTCTTTCAAGTAAATAGCAAAATGGTCAATCTGTATCTACTGCAAATCGCAACATCAGCAATCTGTCATAATATGGCATGAATGTTCTGTTCCCTGGGTTGTTCCGGAGAATCTTGACATGGCTGTCAATCATCTGTGGCACATTGGTCACAACTTCACACTTGCTGATTCGCACCTGCTCTGGAAAGGTCATTTCCTTCAATTCCTTTTCAAGTCTGTTCAATGGAATCATCTGATTCAATTTTTGGAATTACAGCCATTGGTATTGCAATCTTCGCGTTGTTGTTCGTGCAGCTAATTTTATGGAAGCCTACCTTGTGGCAGATAGGACATTCTTCTGCATTCGTCAGCTTATCGGTTGACGATTCGGTTGATTTTGTCATCTTATCACCTGACTGCGTAGGTACCGGTTGACATTGATTTGCTCATGATGGAATAGCGTGCTGCATCAATCGCGTGATTTGAATGGTCCACAGGAATGTTCAATGATGCACCTGTCTTGTCTGTTTGCCAGACGTAGCCACGCAGTTCCTTGATCAGATTGGTTGATGATGATGTCACCATCAATGGCACCTGTTGCATTTGGTTGATGCCATACATGATGCTGTCCTTCCCTTTGACTGCTCCACGGATTCTGTGGCCATACCTTCGCAGTTCATCAATGCTTTTCGGTTCTGAAGAATCTGCAATGATTTCAATGCCTTTGAATCCATCCAGGACATTGCTGATGTCCTTGTTGCTCATTCCTGTTGCATAGTGAATTTCATGCATCCATAGCTTGCCATCTGCTTGCCGAACTTCCACAATGGCCGTTGCATCATTGGTATAGCCCCAATCCAATCCAATGCATCGCCATCTGTAGTTGTCTGGCAGTTGGTCACATTGGTTCCAATTATCGAACACTACACCTTGCAATGCTCCGATTCTTCCAAGGCCATAGACATTCCACCAATTTTGCCAATAGGCTGAATGCTTTGCTTTTTCTTCTGCTTTTTCAATGTCCTTCCGAATCGTGTCCGGCAATGCTTCATTGTCCTTGAATGTCAAAATCAGATGTTCAGAATCATCTTCTTGCAGCACTTCGGTGTGCGCCCAAAATTCCATCGTTGGATTGAAGTCAATGAAGATTTCATCAGATGTTCTGATGGCCAATTGATAGTATGATTCAAATGGAATGTTGTTGGCTTCGTTGACATACAAGATGTTCCTTCTGGCACCACGTAATCGTGCCTCCTGGTCTGCGCTAAAGAATTCGATATAGGAGCCATTAGCAAATGTGTATGTCAGCAATGACCTGTTCCATCTGGAATCATTGTATCTGCCTGTGATCTGCATCACCTTCAGAAAATCCTTCATGGCACCACGCCTAAGATGTGGAACCGATTCCGACACAACAGATATTTCAAGGCCATCAATTCTGGCTGCTCTGTCAATCAATACCGGAAGAATGCCGAATGTTTTACCGGCAGATGTTCCACCTTGGATGACCTTTTTCCTTTTGGTCAGCTTGCGAATCTTGCGGATGGCCGTTGTGTAGATGAAATCATTCATTCATCATCACCGAATAATGGCTGTTCACGATGTGTCACTTCGTGCTTCTCGGTCAAGTTGTTCAGACGTTGTGTGATGCTTGTGTTGTAGATGCCGGTCATGCCGCCTTCAATCTGGTCCTGTCGGATGCTTTTGCGTATACGCGAACAGATAGTGCAATATTTGTCATAGCTGCCATTTGTATTGGCAAAATAATGCTCAAGACCTTCAATGATGCCTTCATTTGCGACATAGTTCTCAAAGCCTTCCATCGTCAATGGTTTCTGAAGTTCACGATGCACAGTTATTGCTTTCGGACCAATGAAATCCTTTACAGTTATCGGATGGTCCTTTGTGTGTGCAGCATAGTCAAGGAACAGCTGCCACATCTTCTCTGGTGTTTCAATGTACTTCTTCTTTGCCATTACTTCTTGAAGTTTCTCAATGCTTCCTGTGGCGTGTTGCCGACACCTTCCTTGAAGTTGCCTTCATTGTTCCAATACCTGTTGGCATCTTCTCGTTTGAATGCGTGCCACTTCATTGTGTAGGTGTTGTGTGTGATATACACGCCATAATTCTCATGGTTCTTATTCTCCTTCATTTCTTCCTTCTTCTCTTTGGTCTTGGCTTTGGCTTATTTTCTTCAGCGAACTTCAGCATCACACGTGCCATTGTCTGTGCAGAATTGCCACAGGAGAAGCATACACGTGCATTGCCGTGAATGGCCTTGTAGGTTTCTTCATATGCTTTAACTTCAGTCTTAGTCATTTTTCCGCTGAACCTTCTGGCTGCCATCATTTCAAGTTGTGCCGTTCGTTCAGTTATAAATAGCAAAATGTCCTTTTTGTCCATTAGTCAGTTTGATCAATTAATTGTTCACTTGCAGGTTCAACGCAGAAACCGCAGGTCTGTTTGTCCTGTTGAATTTCATCGAAGCATTTGAGAAATGCATCTCTTGATACTTCGTGTAACTGGTTAACGGTTGCTATGTGTGTCTTTGGAAACAACTCCATAGCCCTAGCTTCTGCTTGTTCTCTTGTTTTCATTCGTAAGTCTCTTTGTAGTATTGTTCTGATTCTAATTGTCTACTCGCTTTGTAATCGCTTTTACCTCTGTAATAACCCATCTTAATCTGCTCCCGTTCCGTTTCGAGTAGGTTCATTTCCTTGATGTCATCTAAAACCATCTTCAATAAATACTCAATTGAGGGAGATTTGGTTTTTTTAGCCTCTTTTTCGTACTTATCAATCAACTGTTGCATAGCTGTCTTTTTCATCTTCTCTCAATTAGTGTGCTATAACGCACGATTCAACTTAATTCTATCTCAATTCTCAATTCGCGATTCGCAAAGTGCGTTAAACCGCACAACCTGTACTAAATAACATTTAGTCAAAATTTTCTCCGTTCAATATTCTAACGACATAAATCAACAGCAACATAATAAAACAGAATAGAATCACATCATCCATGTCGCATCTCTTGAAACTTCGTGTAACTGATTAACAGTCGCTTAATTCGCAATGTTACTGTTCGCTTTGCCCTACAACAGCCGGTATAGTTAATTTTTTAACTAACTCTATTGCTACTCTTTCAAAGTCTGTTTCAAATAAAGCTATGTGTTTTCCATGTCCTTGTACATCTACTTCTACACTTGCTTTTCTTAATATTTCTTTTATTTCTATAAGTTCCATGATTCATTTATTTTTATCCTTTAAAAAACTAACCATACCCAACGTTGTGCTTCAATAATGACACATTAACACCAATTCAACCCGTTAGTGTATCACTTCTGATTGGAATTATTGTTTAAAATTTCCAATCTTTCAATTGACCGAACTATTGAATCAACCTTTCGCGCTATCTTCTTAGCCTTCAGCTTGTGACCATTCAATTTGACAATCTTGCTGCTCATGGCATCCAGAAGATTCTAAATATGTACAGTATCCGTTCAAACAACACGGCCATCAATGCCACCTGGACAGATGGCCAGACAGCTTCAGTTGTTGCTGCTCCAACAGCCAATCCAATCCAGAATGATAGACACAGCGAACAATCGAATGGCTTAATGCTTGCCCATTCGTCAATGTTCATCCATTGTTTAATGTACGTCTGAATGCTTATCACTTCGATTAGAAGTGATGCGATGACCGCTGCTGATACAGCGTTGTAAAATAATTCCATAGTAATCTTCCTTTAGTTGGTCCAATGTTCTACGGACCGAGTTGCCAATTGATTTGAATGGAATGTCTACCTTTTTGGAAACTTTCCGATAACTTCCTTCCTGGAGCCACAACCGCAGCACTTCCTTGTCATACCAATGATAGCTGTCCAACAATGCTTCGATGATCATCATGTCATCTTCCTGGTCCCAATCGTAACCATCGGCATCATCGGCAATGTCAGGAATCTCTGTGCTGTGTGCGAATAGGCCATGCTTTCGTGCGAATGTAGACCTTGGTGATGTTGCCATTGTCATCATGGTGCGAACTACGTAGTAACGCAGATAGCCACCATCATTGACCTTTTCCCATTTCTGTTCATCCATTTCCAGAATGACCATTGCAGCTTCCTGGATAAGGTCATCAGCAAACCTGTGACAAATGCGAACTGCAAGTTCACGCAGTTCATCATCTGCCAACAGGTCAATTGCTGCTTGTCGTTTAGAATGGCAGGTCATCATTTCCGATGGCTGCAGCCTTCTCTTTGGATTTTGCCACAACCTTTTCTTTGACACTTCCTTCCTTCTCTGGTTTCCATGTGTCCACAGAAATTGCCACGTCATTGCCATAGTCATCAAGTTGATCACGCAGGTTGATGTTGACCTTCACATACTTCTTGCCGTTGTAGACGAACGTGTGTTCAGTAGGAATCTTGTCAAGACAGATGGATGCTTTCAACCATGTGTCACCTTTCTTCTGGCCATTGCCACAGTAAATTGTTTTTTCTTCACTCATTGTGTTTAAAAATTGATTTCTACAAATATACGATTTTCAGAATAATCTTTGTTGCGCTTGGTGTTGCTTCAATCGTTTCATTGCTGCATCAAAGTATTCCTTGTCAAGTTCGCAGGCTGTCAAGTCAAAACCTAAGTTGTGGCAAGCTATGGCAATACTTCCGGAACCAAGATGCGTGTCAAGTATTTTGTCACCTTCTTTTGCGTAGTTCATCAAAAGCCATTCGTAAAGTTTAACGGGCTTTTGTGTTGGGTGGATTCTTTCTTCAACTTTTTGATTTTTTGGCCCCTGCCTAAATCCACACCACGTGTATCTGTATATTTTTGCTGCTCTTTTAAATGAAGTAAAGGCAAATTCCCCATCGCTAAAATCTTGTGCACCAGTGTCTTTATCCCAAAAAATCCATCCCATGCTTGGCGGTATATGTTCTACCATGTAATTGCCTCCCCAAATAATCTGATTTTTAGAAACTCTAAATAATTCGGAAAAGTAAATTTTATCTGGTATTGTTGAATCCATACCTGCAAATGGTTTATACTTTCTTGCTTTCCATCTGCCTCCAGTTCTTTTTTCGTTATTGCCACCATGTTCACCAATCCCGTAAGGAGGGTCAACAATAGCCAAATCGAACGCATTATCAGGCATCTTAGCCATTGCATCCATGCAGTCCATGTTTGTTATCTGAATACCCATCAAACAATACCATTTGAACGGAACCATCTGGTCACAGTCTGTTCATATCTGTTGTCTTCCTGCATCAACGCAAATCTACCTTGTGGCTTTTCGTTCGGCAATGCCTTGACTTCATTCCTTTCAAGTAGGTATTGGTAAAGTAATCCCCACATTGGAAATTCTGGCAATCTGCCATGTTCCTGAAGGTAGTTGATGGTCCATTGATACATGAATGGTGCATCAATAGGATCACTTGCTGCTTCCAATTGTTTCGGTTGGAATTTTGGCTGTGATGCCTTGCTTCTTTCTGTCTGCTGAAATGCTCGTAGAACTTCACCAACAACCTTTGGTGACAATTGCTGACCATAGGTTGACAATGTCAATGGCTTGTTGTTCAAAGATAGACTTCCGGATGCGGCCTTCTGAAATGCTGTGACCAACTTGAAGTCATCAATGTGCGGAAATTCAGCATCCACGAATCTTGCGATGATGTCCATCAGCATCTGACCATCTGGTGACCTGTCGAATTGTTTACAGCCAACCAATAAAGGCAGCTTGTGAATAGTTGCTTGTTGAATCATGTGTTCTCTCTGTGTGTTGTAATTTATGAATTTATTTTTGGTTGTTCAACTTCAAAGTCAAATTTGAATCCGTTGACATCGTCACCTTTCTCCTTCGCCCGTTTTATCCAGGATAGCACCGCTGCTTTCCAATTGGCCATTGGCACCTGTCCGACCATCCAACCTTTGCTTTCGTAGTAATACCAAAACTTGTCTGCTTCATCTTGGCTTCTGCATCCGGAATGATACATCCATTCTCTCACTTCATCCAATGATGGTGCGCCAACAACATTGACATTTCCATTCTCATTTACATTACCATTTACATTACCATTTACATTACCATTTACATTTACATTAGGTTTTTCACTTGTATAACCTAAGTCTGTCAATGGTTTGTGTTTGGTTTCATCTAGGTTATGGTTTGGTTTTACTTTGGTTTTAGTTAGGTTACGGTTTGGTTTCGGTTTGGTTTTTTTTGAACTTGGACGGCCACCTTTTTGGCCATTGTTGAATCTTGCAATATTTGCATCTAATTGTGGCTTGATCAACCTAAATGCCAACTTTGGTGTGCCTTCCAATGATGGCTCCACGAAGTTCAAAGCATAGTCACAGATGGCATCAAACATGGCGCACTTTTCTTCTGGACACAGGTCTTCAGCAGCTTCAAAGAATGACCTGTAAAAAATAAAGCTGTCTCTCATTTGATGACGAATTTAGTTCCTTGTTTGAAGAATCGGAATCCAAGGGAACGCAGGATCTCTGTCAGTTCAGCAACCGTGTACTTGTATTCAAACAGCAATTCATTGTCAATGCGCCTGATATTATGAATCACAGATGCATGGTTCATGGATGCCATTTCAGCAATACGTGTGATGGATAGACCTGTTTCCATTTCCGGCTGTCGCAATAGCCAAAAGACAGCTGCCCTGGCCTTCACGATATGCGCTCGCCTATCTTTGCTGTATAACGCATTTCTGTCAACACCATAGTATTTCATAACAGCATTTGTGATATTCTCCACGTTCACTGCCTGCCCGTTAACTATTGGCGCATTAATGACTTGATCAGTCAATTCTTGTCGGTAAAATTCCACCAACTTTTCAATGCTTTGCTTTTCGATTTCTGATAATTCTTTCTTCACTTCTCTGTGTTTTTAAATATTTCTGAATAAATGTCTGTCATGTAATGACCTATCGCCGCCCTTGTGAAATCTGACAATGAATTATATGGTGTGTTCTTCATTGTCCTTTTCATCAAGTCAATCTGTTCTTCAGACAGTCTGACTGTTATCACCTTTGATGCTTTTTCTTCAGATGTTTTTTTCTTGAATCCACGTTCTCCCTTTTTCGGATAAAATTCTGCACTGTCAAATACTGTTTTCCAAATCATTTTTGTGTTTTTTAAAGGTTAATTCTCTGAATAATGTCCATCCAATCTTCAAACTTCATTGCCACATAATCTGGCTGATGGTTCTTCGTGAACACAACAACAGGGACACGGCCATCAATGGCCGCATCATCCTGTGATTGTTTCAATGCTGACCAAATGTTCAGCCTTTCCTGGTTCTTGCACTCAAAGCTGAACTGTGACAATGGTCCATCAAGGTCAATGATGTCACCTTTGATCGTCATGCCACCGGACATTGGTGTTCTTCGTACATTGGTACCGAATCGTTCATTCAGCAGCTTGGCCACCTTCCGTTCGAACCTTTTGCCCTTGTCGTTCGCGTTCACCATGTCTTCAATTGTTTACGGTCAACGAACCAGACAGGACCATTTCCAAGGTCTTTCTTGCCTGCTCTTTCAATCATTCCCTTGGTTGCATAGCCAGCAATATCAACTGTGCTGCCATCGACAATTGCCAGAACATAGGCATCGTGCATCAGCTTCGGAACAACCAAATTGCCATCCTTCCGGTCAGTTGCCTTGATGTCAATGGTGTTTCCATAAGTGCTGATGAAATCGAATGAATCCTTTTCAAGATTGCTGATGATGTCCAGGTGTAGATTGAACTGCTTGCTGAATGCGTATTCAGCCGTGAATCCAATCCTGCTTGCCTTTCGCTTGTCAATGATGGTTGAATCGGTGCCACAACCTTGCCAGAATCGCATGGATGCGATCATGTCACACATTGCCAACTCTCTCGGTGATAGTGTGATTTTCATGGCTTCAGAATATTATCAAGGTAATCCTTCGCCAACGCCAACCTTTCAACCAATTCCTGCTGCATTGCAACATCCGCAGGAACATTGATGATGACCATTCTGAATGCTTCATTCTCAATCCTTGGATCAAAGCTAATGAAGTCACACGATGTGGCACCTGTGGCCAACATACAACCTTGCATCTGCCAAATGTACTTCTTGTCAATGTCCTGGTTGATGACGTTCTTCAGATGATTGGCTGTGTTGTATGGGCATTTGATTTCAATCAACTTGTCGGTGCCAACAACTTTGCCATCTGGACTGCCACCGGAATAGTCTGATATTTCACAGAAACCAAGCTCTTCCACTTCGCATTCCATGCGCTTTTCGTATTCTTCTCTGGCCACAGATTCGTATTCATTTCCATGATCCAATGCTGCACCAAATATCTGCACTCGTTGGCCTGTCAGCTTTTCTGCTGCCACTTCCATCATGTAGCTGATGGCTGTGCCGCCAAACACTTCATCCTTCTTGCGCCCTTTGGTCATCAGATCACCAAATCTTGATGCTGTAAACTTTCCAAGTCTGGCAGCGAACCATTGTTCAGTTCTCTGCAATTCGTCTTTTTCTTCGAAGATGTCCATGATTACTTGTTTTTATTTGGTGAAAAATCATCTGATTCGTCTTGTCCGTAGACGTTGTGTTGGTAGAATCCGGACAGCTTCAAACATACACGTGACAGCGAACGCTTTTCAGCCATTGCCACAGGATACTTTTGCCGTGTGTTATCTGGTGCCGATTCGCCATACGTTTCAACTGTGATGGTGTGACCATCTGGTCCTGCCATTTCACCGATTGCCTTGATCACCACGTGCTTGCAATCATCTGTCATGTGGACCATTTCATAACGGACCCGGATTCCACGGTGTTGCTGAATGCGCTCAATGCCTTGCCTTGTGATGATAACAAAACCTTGTGGCGATTTGAAGAAATGGTCAGCCGTTAGGCCATTCTCTGTGGCCAACTTCTTCATGGTTTCTCTCTCTGTTGTTTTCATACTTATTATTGATTATTGATTAGTGATTTCTGATTTGCTTTTCAACGTGAGCATTGCATACTCGCTTGTGAATGCCATCCAATAGAATGGCAATGTGTCTGTTGGTGTGTGAACACCTTCGTGATGGTCATAGTCAGCATCCCACATGGCCAACCATCTGGTTACTTCTCCAAGGATGTGACGTTCAACGACCATCTGACTGTCTGCGTAAATCAGCACATTGACCTTTCCCATCTGGTCAATGGCATCGATTCGTGTGATGATGTCCAGGACTATCATCTTGGCTTCATCAGACAGATACGTTGTGTCTGTCGTGTAGCATTCAATTAAAGATTTGTTTTTCATCTTCTCTCTGTTTTTATTATGATTACTTGTTAATTACATCTTCGTGAAATGCATCATCATCGCCACATGATTCGCAAATGCCAACCAATGCAACTTGTCCGTGATGCTCTGAATAACCAATAACTGCATGTGTCTGGCCGCATTCACATCTGAATTGTGAATTATTGTTGATCAATTGAAATCCATGCTCCTTCAAAATGAAGATAGCCTGTTCTTTTGTCTGTACGCAGTTTAATCCTCTTGCCATTTCTCTGTGTTTTTAAATGTTTCCACGAATGTACAAAAACACGTTGATAACTTCCAAGCAAATGCACGGAAAATTTTACACGTTAACGCTAACGTGCTGATAATCAACCCAATAATTTTAACGACTAATTAACGGACAGCCACGTGTCATCATCATCTGACTGTGTGCTGACTATTCGCAGATACATTTCTTCTGTGTTGACCAACGTGTTGTGATAAGCAGACATTTCATCTTGAATGGCCTTGTTCCTTTCGCTGATTCTCCACAGAATGTAAGCTGTGACCATCAGCCAGAAGATGACAATGAACAGCAGGACCATCGCAATGATCAGCAAATTTATGATAGTCTGCATCACCTTACTTTGCCTTTGATGATTCGCAAGTTATCAACTTCAAAGTCACCGTTGTCATCAACGCGAATGATGGCGAAACCATGATTCCATTTGTTCACGGGCATATATCCAGGATGCAGTTCACAGAGACACCCTGTGGACCATGTTGTCACAACCTTGCCATCAAGATTGGATTCTGAATGTTCAGATGTTTGATGATTATGTCCACAGATAACTGATGCCTTTGCTCTCATGTAGTAGCCACGTGCAGGATTGACAGGTGAAAAAACTGACCTTCCAAATTCGTGACCATGCATAATAGAGAGCTTACCTGCCTTTATCACACGTTTGTCTTGAATCAGTTCACAACCAAGTTCACCAAATCGTAGCAATTGGTCCATCGTGAAGTCTGCTGTGCCAATCAGTTCTGGTGCCTTAGTTCTCAGATACGCCTCATACCTTTCTTCGTGATTGCCTAACTTGAAATAGAATGGCACACCATCAAATTCCTTCCGGAACACTTTCAACAGTTGCCGTGTTGCTTCCAATTCTTCAGCGAATGACCTTTTTCTTGGATCACGTTCATAACGCGACAATGCATAGCAATCAACCGTGTCACCATTGAAGACAATGGCATTCACCTTTTCTTGCTTGCCATATTCAATTGCTTTTGTAATGGCATCAATATTATGATAAGGAACATGAATGTCTGACAACAACAGAATTCTTGTGGCTGCTTTCGGCAACACGAATGGTTCCCATTCAGATTCATCTGATTCTGGAAGACCAAATGGATTGGCAATTCCTAATGCTTTCGCTTGCTGTGCCTTCTCTGTTGTCATGTGTTTCTTATCTTTCAAAGTTGCCCTATCCTTATCACCTGTCTGTCCGCGATAGTATCTGATAATTTTTCTTACATTCTCCACATCTATAAATGCAGATTTGTTCCTTTTGTATATCAGTTTCGCCAATGATAGTGATGGCAGATGTGACCAATGCTTCAGATATTCCTGGACGATTTCGCCCTTGATGGATTGCTTGTTCATTGATGCTGCGCCATTATACGTTCACGATAGAATTTTGGATCTATTTCACGAATTTTAACAGCCAATTCCATCCATTGCTTCTTTGCTTCTTGCCTTTCTTCCTTGGTGCTATCTGTTCCAAGGTTGCATTGAATCAATGCATTCTGATGCAGCAGTTCATCAATCTGCTTCCGGACATCTGTGTCCGTGTGATAGTAATAGTTTCCTTTCATCTCTGCCATAGTTTTCTTCCAACAGTTACACCAACATAATGGTCACCGTTGAATTTGTAGTTCGCAGTAAGATACATCATTTTGATGTCTCCGTGAATACCAACACCAAACAATGGTGTGACCTTTTCGATGAAATCAGTCTGTGCTTCGATGGATGCATGGATGCCAACACCATACATTGGTGCCTTCTGCACATTGGATGTGTAGGTGAATGCTGCTTCTTCTGTCACATTCTGGTAATTGAACCAAGTTGCATTCAAGCTGCCATCTGCCAGTGTGATGGTTGTGTCATACTTGTTCACTTCTGTCAGCCATGCTTGGATGATTTTAACTGTATCAACCTTCAGAACTTCACGTTCCTTGATGATGGTGTTGGTGACCGTGTCCGTGACAGTTACACGTTCCACAAATCTGACTGTGTCGGTCTTCCATCTGTCCACATATTCTGTCCGGTAAACAGGTTTCTCAATTTCAATTGTCTCTGTGATTGTCTTGGCACCTGTTCCACAGCCTTTCCATGCAACAAGTACACCAAGAAGAAAGGTGACAATGTATGGCCACACACTTCTGAATAGACTAATCAGCAATTGCCTGTCCATAGATTCACTTCATCTTCTCTTCTGCGAATCAACCCACGCAATACCTTGCCGCCACCTTTGGTCCATCTTCGAAATTCATCTGGAATGTTCTGATCATCTGCACAATGATTCACTTTTCGCAACAATGTTGATTTGCTGAAGTTGCCAATGCCTACATTGTAAACAAACGAAATCAATGCAGCCTTCTGGTGTGCCTTCAGCTTTACGTCCAGGACACCATTCACCTGCTTCTCAACCTTCTTGATGTGATGCAATAGTTCTTCTGTGGCCTTTTCTTCATCAATTGCATCGTCATCCATTGACACCTTGGTGCCATCTGAATAGATGGTTGTGCCATAGCCGATTGTTGGCACATTAGCCGGACACAGATATGGTGCAGCTTCAAAGCCTTCAAACTTCTTGATGACTTCTGCTGCTTGCTTTGCTGCGCTTTTTCTTGTGGGTTTCTTTTCTTTTTCCATTGCAATGTCCATCTAAACATTCACATCTGATTGGCAGCCATGCACACCATTCACCTACATCTTGCACTTGTTTTCTTTCAATTCCCCACGCATTTCAATCAATGCTTTCGTGTTTTCGCTAATTACATCGCTGAACTTCTCAACGTGTCGGTCATTCGCTTCTTGCCAATCCTTCCGTTCTTCACGATGGATGTCAGTCAGCTTGTTCAGATAATAAACCAATACCGCGAGAAAGATTCCCGCTATTCCGTAACTCGCTAAAGCCTCTAAAATTGCATCCATTACTCCAAAGTTTCCTTTTCAGTCCATTCTTCCGTTTGTATGATTGCCAAAATCTCAGCGTGGCTGTATTGCCCAGCATTACCAAGCCTGTGAACAATAAAAAGACTTTCATCAACCGACTTTGTTACAGTGTCTGCTGAATCTTCGTCAATCTCATCGAAGTTGATAGTATCAATTTCTTCTATTCGTAGAATATCATAGCCCATATCTATCTTTTGTTGAGTTGAAATTTTGCAGAACATCTGCTGCGCTTAACGCCCTATTGTAAACCAAATACTGACTACCATCACCTGCATAACTAGTAGCACTTCCACCATCAACTCTTCTGGATATTCTTAATTGTGGCGGCGAGTTGTAGTTAAGTGATGAAGCGTAACTTCCTTGTGCAGCTAAAGAACCATTTACGTACAACTTCTGTGGGTTGCTTGGTAAAGTTCTATCATAAGTACCGCAGACATTAACCCATTGCGCGTCTGTAATTGGCGTATCTATTAACCCTGCTGCCGTATTGTTAATGCCCCAAAAAACATTTCCAGAAGTAATAAGTAGATATACATTTCTAGCACCACTTCCCAGTCCATAATTAAGAACAACTTGAGATGCTGCAACACCGTTTGGCTTTATCCATGCATTGAATGAAATAGCATCAGTCAAGCTGCCAATTCCACCAAGTACTTCGGCATAGTCACTCACGCCATCAAAATCGAAGTAACCACCATCGGCAGAAACAAACGGAACGCCATTTATCAATGTTGCATCATTCCCCTGTGAACTTAGGTCGAACCAATCAACACCACTCCCTGAATAACTCGCTGGAACTGCTGAATCCAAATAAAGAATCAACCCGTCTGTTACAACCGATGAAGTAGGTGCGCCTCCTCCTCCACCTTTCAAAAATGGTACTCCTATTCCTATTCCTAGCATTAATTACTGATTGTAGATTATAACACTTCCACTTGACATGGTGATGGCTGTGATAGCATCACTTGCAGGCACTACAATGTAAGCTCCAGCTTTTACAGTTGCACCTGTCAATCCAAAGTCTGCAAGTGCATCAACGCCACTAACTTCAAACGTAGTGAACACCGTGTCTTCTTGTGCAATAATTGAATAGCCTTTCAATGATGTGAATGCGCCTGTTCCGGTCAGCAATTTGCAGCCCCGTGTTCCGATTAATTTCTGTGATTCGGTCATTTTTTAAATTTTAGCTTGTTGGTATCTGGCAACGGTCATAGGCAAATGGCTGTGTAATTGACAGCACACAACTATGCCCGCTTACTTTATCGGTGAATCTTTCTGTGAATGGTTCAAATTGTACTGATGTTTGGATGTTCAACTGCTCCGTGTGCAGTTGTCTGAAGTATGCCACGAAATCCATCAGAATCAATATCGTGTCTGACATAACTTCATGTTCATTCTCCTCGCCTGGAAGTACACGGTCCATGCAAATCAGTCTGATGTCATAGGTCAATGTCCGTTCAGTAACAGATGCACCTTGTTCAATCGCCCAAAGAACAACGTAGTCCAATTCTTCTGGCTGTAATTCCCACACATCACCTTGGCCGTACTGCCTTATTTGCAGGTGGCTGTTGGCCTGTGCTTCGATTATTTCGAATATGTTGTTCAGCGTGTACAAACTTCTTCAGCTTTTCGATGTTCTTCTTGTTTATTCCCTTTGCCATTAGTAGTCAATGTATCCGTCTCTGTACTTGTCCTGTAAACTTCGTGACCTGTATCTGTTTCCAAGGAAGATGCCTGTTGAATAGACATCTTTCTCTGGTCTTATCACATCAAGTCCAGAATCTGGTGATTGGTAAGCAGGATAATCTGATGCATTTTCGCACAGGAATCTGACCAATCGCTCTGTGTACCATTCAGCCTTGTCACGATATTTCTGACTGATGAAATTGATTTCATCCAAGGAAGATGTGCTTGCGTTTTCAGATGACTGCTGCATCAAGCCTTTATTCAAGAACTTGTATGAAATAGCTGTTGGTGCTTCGCTTTCAATCCAATATCGCAGACATGGTTGAATGTAGTCATCCAACAATGTTTGGTTTGCAGTTGTCAAGCTGTTGCCAATGATCTGTGTCTTGATTTCATCGTACAATGTACTGCCTAATTTTGGCTGCACATAGATGTCCTGGCACATGATGATGACAGGACGAAGATACTTGAAGTCAATATTCTCGTGCAGCAATGTGCTGTCCTTCAGATAGCTTTCTGATATGAATAATACAGGTGTTGCCATCAGTTTGCTTGCTTAGTAATTAGAACTTGACGCCATTCGTGTCTGCAATGGATTGATTTGCCCCACCATCCACCGCCACGATTCCAGACATTTCGGCCTTCTTGCATTCCCAATCTTTGGATTTCTTCCAAGGTCCACACTTTGCCTGTGTAATTCGGACCAATTTCTTGGACATCTTCTGAACGCCAATCTGATGGTCTGCTTTCACGCAGCAAATCAATGCAGAAATCACGTGATGTTGGAATGGTCAATGATTCGCCTTTCTGCTTCAGTTCTGGCCGTAGGTCATAAACGTAACCGATTCCAAATTCTTCTTCCACAGGTTCGATGTCATCAATGATTCTCTTGCCTTCATCAGTCACATCAACAACACGTTGTGTGCTGCCTGCGATTTCCTTGATTACAATGTTGATGGCATTGGCTTCATTCAATGTCTGAATGGCCGCCATCAGCCTTTCATTGGTGATCTGCAAACTTCTTGCAATTGCAAGGAATGGTGTTGATGGTTCCTTTACCAAGATGTCCAGGATTGCTGATTCAATTGGTCCGATTTCGCTGAACCAATATTTCAGACATTCAGATTCACGAATGTGTGCAGTTTCAAAACTATCAAATTTGAATCTTCGGTCAGCCACAACTTTATGGTCAAAGCTGCCTGTGTTTCGTAGGTATTCAAGAACACGTTCATCATCTTCTTTGCTATCGGATGATTTGCAGCAGATTCTTTGTGAATTGAATGCAGACACTTCCGGCAATGGTTCACCATTGATGGTTGCCGCTGCTTTCGCAGGTTCGAACCCGTACAGTTCAACCAAGATTGCAATGGCAGAATTGGCATCCACAACACCTTCCTTCACATTCTGAAGTAGCGTGATGATTCCGCTAACGCCACCAACACTTCCTTTCAATGCAGCTTGTGCATCCTTGGTTTTACTGTCAACAGATTCTGTTCCTTCTTCTTTTTCTACAGCCGACAATCCAACAGCTTCGCGAATTTCATCTTCAGTCATCACAGATATGATGGTGCTTTCAGAGAATTGAACGCTGATTGGTTCCGTGTCGCTGATGGTCAGCCTTCCTTCCAATCCTTGCAATGCGGCCAGGTCATTGAATGTGCGCTCAATGAATTGTTGCCTTGCATTGACATACGTGTTCTGAAATAATTCAAAGCTGTCAACCAATTGGTTGCGTGAACTGAATATTCCTTCTTCCTTTATTCCGAACAATGCAGGATCACTTATCTGATGGCCTGCATACAATTCCTGTTGAATCGTCTTGTTCAATAGGTCGAATCGCTTGTCAAAGTCATTGCTGTTCAGTTGCTGAATTTCAGCAGACCGGTCACGTGAATCGGAAAAGTTCAGAAGAATGCTGTTGGCATTGTCCGTGCCTGTGAACTTGGCTTTCACCATTCTTTCAATTTCCTGCTGCTCGCTTTCGGTCGGAATGCCAGAATTGAAATTCAAAAGTGTCCCGGCCATGAAACCATTGGAAATGCCCTTGTTGAAATAGTCACTTACCTTTCTGTCAAGGTCAATGTAATTGATGGCACCAAGATATGATGGCAATGGATAGTATTGACAGTTAGGCTGATAGCTTTTTACATACAGCAACTGCTTGCCGCCTGGTTCCTTCCAATTGAATGCTTCTATCTTTTCAACTTCTGGATTGTACTTACTCCAATCATCAGAATAGTAGTAACAATAGCCATCATCAGACACACGATACTTTGCGAAGTCTGCGTGATAGATGGCTGCTATCTTTTCACCAATGCTGTCATAGATAACTTCCAGAGCATAGCCGCCATAAAGTTCCAAGTCATGTGCAACTTTCACCAAGATGTCATCCAAAGATTCATATGGATTCGGATGCTTCACAAACTGCTCCATCTTGGCCTTCATGACAGTTGTCATTCCATCTGTGTCAATGGACCATCCACGGCCACAAACATAGTCACGTTTACTGTTGATGATGGCATGATGCTTTGCGCTGTTCCTGTACAATTCCAGAAGAAAGTCAGGATAGCGATTTTTGTATTCGCCTTCAGAGCCATACAGAATCCAATCCTTGCCACGCTGTTCCTTAAATTCTGGAACAACATTGGCTTCAAAGTTCAATATGCTTAGACTATTCGCCATAGACTGTGTATGTTTGGTTGCCACCTGTGTACACTTCAGATGGTGCAGGTGTGCCGATGACCTTCACAATTCCCTGTTCCAATAAGGCCAGACCTGTTGGATCAAGGTTTGATGATGAACTGTTGGCATAGATATAATAACGCCATTGGCCATCATTGCCCAACTTCACTTCACCCGCTGTTGGTGTTGGTGTTCCGCTTCCAACTTCCGTGATTTCGAACTTGTTGAATCTGTTCGGAAATGTTGATGTGTCCTGTGCCACGCAATATTGCACACCTTCTGTTGTGTCACTTCGCAATTCGAAAAGATAGTAAGTTGCTGTGCCATACTCGGATAAGGTCACAGCCACTTCATTAGCCGTATTTCGTTCGATGTTTATCAAACTGCAAAAACTACATATTCAATGTCAACATCTGCCGTGTCCGCTTGTGCACTTATCACATCAATGTCCACGAATGCGCTGAATGCACCTGGAGTAGAATCTGCATCCATGCTTCCTGTAGACAGCATGAATGTGGCACCTGCATCAACTTTTACGTCTGCCGTTGCGCCTCCACTCTTTTTGAATCTTACCCTTAGGTAGTTGGTGTTGTCCAAGTTTGTTATTCTGATATACTTGATTGAACTTCTGACAAACTTGCCTTGTCCGTTGTCGCTGTTCAATTCTATCAAATCAATTTCGTTTGAAGAATCAACAGTCATCACCCTTCTGTCAGCTTCTGCAATGTTTTGAATTGTACGAGTATGCGACCCGCTACGGTCTATCCCCGCAAGGTTTAGACCTTCTGAAATAGTGATTGTTGCCGTACTTGGAGTAACTGTGCTTGCCATTGTTGTTGTGCTTTTCTTTAAATAGCAAATGGTTCAGATTGTGCCAAAACGCAGAAAGGTGCAGCAGTAATGCCACACCTTCCTAACACAGAGAGAGAGAAATTTATTAGTTGCTTACGCTTGCAATCATGTCTTCAACAGTTCCTGTTGTAGGTGTTAACTTCAAGGACATAGCTGGCTCCATTCCAGAGAATGTCAACGTGTAACCTTGCAGGTCACCGAATGCTGTTCCTGTTGCTGCTGTTCCGGCTGTAATTTCAAGACCATTTGACCTTCCAACAACAAACGTGTTTGGTGTTTCATCATTGGTAGTGTACATGATCACAACACGATTCTGCGCCAATAGCTTGATTTCGTCACGTGTCGCTGTGGCCAATTTTGGAAGAACAACAGTTACTTCTGGTGCCATGTACACAGTTCCATTCTGAATGGATGCTGTGATGGTTTCAGTTACCGCTGAAGTTTCCTTCAGTTGCTCATACGATTGGAAGACCAAAGATGCAGATGCAAACGCTGTGATGTCTCCGTCACTAACTGTTTCACCTAACGATTCGTAATCAGCCAAACTTGCAATGTATAACTTCTTGATGCCACCGATACTGTCGCGGCAAGGCAATGCAAAATTTGATGTTAACGGGCAGCTCATTTGCTAATTGTTTTTTTTAGTGATGGTGATGGCATTGCTGCCACCACCTTTGAATCAATTCAATGCAGATTAAACTGCTACTTTGCCAACTTGGTCAGGGAATGCAACTTGTGTTCCCATGATAAATTCGCAGGCAACACGGATGCTTCTGTTGTCCTTAGAATACCAAACTTCAAGACCTGCATCTGATGTGTCAGTATCAAGATCAAGTCCAAGAACAAGGTTGTTCAAAGATGCACCGTAAACGCCATTCAATCCGGTCAATCCGTTCACACCAATCACTTCGATGTTGGTTCCTGGATATACCAATCTGAATGGATCGAAATCAGATGCATAGTTAGCAAGCTGTCCACCTGTTGAAGTCAATCCGCTTCCATCAAGGATTCCAGCTGCAAGTAGTCTGAATTTGTCAAGGCCTACGAAGATCTTGAAATCTGGCTGTGCTGCTGCTGCTGATGGAGACAATGCGTAAACACGCTGAACTGCTTCAACCATGTCCGCAACAGTCAATGGTGTTGATAATGTTGATCCATTGTAAGCTGCCACGTTGCAATCTGTGAACGATGCAGCATTCTGAAGAATACCATCGAACATATCCAAGTTGGTTCCAGAAGTTCCAGAACCATCACCTTGCCAGATGATTTTTTCAATTTCGTCTTGGATTTTCTCAACAAGGTAGTTGCTGAATACTTCTTCAAATGGCATTGAATCCTGAATTGCTCCAGGTGCCAATTGAGTAGACAGGTAATAGTTCTCCAATTTCTTTGGGCAGAACTCCATGTTGATCTTCACGTGCTTTGCATCAATTGTCTGCTGTGTGAATGTCACATCACCATCAGCAGCAAATGAACAAGTTGCACCTGCTTGTGCCATGTTCACGTCAACATCCATCAAATTCACAGTTGTTGGTCCTTTAACACCCAACTGCTTTCTCATTAGTTCAGCAGTTCTTCCACCTGCCAATGCCTTGGTCAGCAATGGAAATTGCTGCTCGTTTACGAATGGGCTTAATGCCGAAATATCAAATGCCATGATTTTTGTTTTTTTTTATGGTTTTAATTTCTTGTTTACTTCTTCAATGCTTTTCTCATCTTCTCCACGATGTCAGCATCAGATGTTGCCTTCGCGAATGGATTGTTGACCTTCTTGGTTGGTTCAACAGATGGTTTTGCCGCCATCTTCTCCACGATGTCCGTGATCATGCCAATGGCCTTTTCCATTTCATCGAATCTGGTGTTGATTCCTTCAATCGCTTCAGCACTTGCAAAGTTGTGTGCTGCAATGACGTCAGCAGCAATGGCCGACATCTTCACGTCAACATCAACTTCTTCTGCTGCCATTTCTTCCTTCTCTTTTTCTTCTGCTTCAACTTCTGCTTCAGAATCTTCTTCTTCAGCTTCTGGTGCCATCACTTCAACAATGACTGCACCTTCAGTTCTGATGATTGTGCCATCTTCCAATTCATGGTCACCATCTGGCGCATCAATTTCATTGGCCGCTTCGTCAATTACTTTGACAGATGCGCCAACTTCAACAGCAGGCTCAACACGCACAATGGTGCCATCCACTAATTTGCCATCAATGAATGCAGCTTCAACTGTTTCTTCTGCTTCGCTTCCGAATAGAATCTTCTTAATCTCTGGCAATTTGTTGCCCACCAATTCTGAAATGTTCATGCTTGTGCTTTTTTGTTAAATAGACATTTGTCTGATGTGTGCCATTTAGCTGTTCACGGATGTCATCTGTTCACGATTCGTGAACTTGTGAACATCATTTCTGAATGGCATCAATGACTGCTTCAATCACTTCCTGGTCCATTGTCATTTCCTTGTCTTCGCGAAATATGCCTTCAACTGAAAAACCTTTCAGCATATAGCCATCTTCTTCCTTGATCTTCTTCCATACTTCATCATTCTCCACACGCATCGAACCGAACCAACTGCCTTGTGGCACATCTTGAAATCCTTCCGGAACACCTTTCACATCATCGACAATCCATGATTCGAAGATGAACACATCATCCACAGGTGTTTCGTGCATCTCATTGACTGCTTTGGTCAACCCATTCTTCATGAACTTGTACACGATTTTGCGAATGGTTTCAGCAGTGAACACGACATACCATTCTTTTTCATCCCATCTACGATAGATGGGCAACGATGCGATCATGAACGGACCGGTTATGATGCGCTTTTCTTCGTCCTTGACTCTGAACTTGTATGGTTCCTTCACTTTGCTGAATGCCATGAAATCACGTTCAATTGCAGGTTCGTCTACTAAACTGACGAAATCCACGCCACTTTCATCATTGTCATCTATGGTCAAATAGACCAAAGGAATCTTTTTGTCTTTTTCCATTGTTATCCGGTTAGGCCAAATGTGGCTTGATTTTGTATTTGCTGAATATTTTCTTGTGATCCCGATAGTTGTGATTCCACGACAAATGCTTGAACAGGTGCCAATTGTGCTGCTTCTGCATTTACCAATTCAGTTGTGTTGGTCGTGACAGGTGAAATAGATGGTGCTGATGGTGCTGATGCAGATACTGCTCCTGCACTTGGTCCAGGTGCTGTGTTCAATATTTGTGTCGCTTGCACCATAGCCGCAACAACGGAACCAACCATCGATGCAATATAAGCCACCTGCAAGAATGGTGCAGCAGGTCCACCTGCTGATGCTGCTGCTGTTGCGCCTGCAATTGCTGTTGATATTGCCACAGCCGTGTTGATTGCTAATTCTGCAACTGCAAACGCTTTGGCTGCTTCCACACCTTCTTCACCTTGTTGCTCCAAGAATGAAGCAATCTGTCCCAATGCACTTGCAGTTTGTTGTGCTGCCAGGATTTTTGCATTCTTCACTTTTTCCGCTTCAAGTTCAGCCAATGAAATCTGCTTGGCTGCGTATGCTTGCTGCAATGCAATCATCCTTGCATTGTTCTGAATTTGATCTTCAGTTATGCCTTCATTGTTCGCCTTCAGAAAATCACGCAACGCTTTCTGATGTTCAGCATATTCATTATCTAAGTCAATACGCTGTTGGTAAAAACTTGCGTATTCTTCGCCATACAAACCTTCGATTGTGAATATTTCAGCCTGTATTGATGCTTCGTTTCTTTGGTCAAACAATGCCTGTTCTTCTGCTCTCAATGCAGCTGCATTGGTTTTTTGTTCAGAAGTTATTCCTGCTATCCTTTCGAGAATATCTTCTTCTTCAGCCAATGCATCAATTTTTGCCGCTTGTGCAGGAATAGATTCTTCATTTATTGCCAATTCTGCTTCACGCAAATCGATGCGAGTCTTGGCCAATTTCAATTCCCCGCGCAATTGCTGCTCCAATATCACGGCAATTTTGTCATTGGCTTCTATTCGCTTCTCAATATCCAATTCTATGTTGTCGCGAATCTGTCGCTGAACTTCTGCTTCTCGCTGCTTCTGAAGCATAAATTTGCGCTGTTCTGCTTCTGCCAATTGCAGTTCATTCCGCATCTTCACAATATTCTCTGCTTGGTCCAATGCGCCATCTGCACCATGCAACAATGCATTCCCAAAGTCTCTGAACTTCTGGATTATGTCATCCATGTTCATGTTCTGAATCCCTTGCAATCCATCAACCAAATCTTGAACTGCACCTGCAACATTGCCAAACACAACTTCCAATGTGACCATTGCCGTGCTTAATCCATCCGTGATTCTCTGGTTGCTGCGAAGTAGGTCTGCAAGTTTTTCAAAAATCAGAAGAACAACAGACAGCTTGCCGATCATCTTGACAGCATTGCCAACTGATCCGCTGAATGATTTCACACCTTTGGATGCACCTTCTGCTCCTTTTTCAGCAGATTTGAATCCGCCTTCCATCTTCTTCTTAAGGTCATCAGTTGTGGCCTTCAGTTCTTCCATCTGCTGCTTCAAATCATCAATCTCTGATGCAGCATCTCTGGTTTTTACGTCAACTTCAACAGCAATTCTTGTGGCCATCAGACAGGTATTAAACGGTAATTAACATAAACTGTAATGTCTGCATCACCTGCAGTTGGGTTACCTGTTGGAACCTGCACCAATAGGTCAGCGTTTGCTATCAGTTGTGTGTCTGTTGCGCCAAATGTACTGTCAATAGCCAACCTTCTGACAGATGTAACGGATGCATTTAAAGCAGATAAACTTACCGCTTGCCTTTCG
>Ga0180437_10002572_pt1 | contig 28623 bp, 22 predicted proteins | sample SS_ome_4_FD_132410 | JGI IMG/M metagenome (GOLD analysis project Ga0180437, IMG submission 132410) | Hypersaline lake sediment archaeal communities from the Salton Sea, California, USA - SS_3_D_1 metaG | ecosystem: Environmental > Aquatic > Non-marine Saline and Alkaline > Hypersaline >...
CCAGACCACCCCGCTACGAACCTCTGCAACCCCACACCCAAATCCAATCTATCAGTTCAAAAACGCTGGTATTATAAGACTATAAACTATCGTCGAACATTTCCGAAAATCCCTGGCCGAAATTTTATTGGCCCGAATGCGAAAAATACGTTTTTCCAGCCTTGATTTTTCCCCAAAAATCCGCTAATACATTCCAGAAATCGTGCCCGCGCCGGCACAAGCGCCGGCTGAGCAGACAACTGAAAAAATCGCTGAAGGAGGAAAAAAATGCGCGACAAAGCGAAAGAAACCGCAAAACACAAACTGCAATGCGACCGCCGTGCCTTCTTAGGAAAAGCAGCTTACGGTACTGCGGCCGCGACGCTGGCGGGTTTTACGCGAGGCGTTGCCATAGCGAACGTGCAGAAGGTTCAGCCAGCCAAAAGACTTTACAACGAAAAGTATCGGCCGCAATTTCATTTCACTCCACAGCTTAACTGGACAAACGACCCGAACGGCCTGGTTTACTACAAGGGCGAATACCACATGTTTTTCCAGCACAATCCGTTTGGAATCAACTGGGGCAACATGACATGGGGGCATGCGGTCAGCACCGACCTGATCCACTGGAGGCAGCTTCCCAACGCTATCGAGCCGGACGAGCTTGGGACGATATACTCGGGCTCGGCGGTTGTTGACTGGAACAACACCTCCGGCTTCCAGACGGGCGTGGAAAAGGTTCTGGTTGCTTTCTACACATCTGCAGGAGAGCACGCACGGGTAAAACGGCCCTATACCCAGTCTATCGCATACAGCAACGACCGCGGCGTGACCTGGACGAAGTACAAGAACAATCCAGTTATTGAACACATAAGGGCCAGTAATCGCGACCCGAAGGTCATATGGCACGAGCCCACGAAGACGTGGATAATGGCCCTTTATCTGGACGATAATGATTTCATCCTGCTTTCTTCGAAAAACCTCAAAGAGTGGACAAAGATCCAAGACATCAAACTCGAAGGCAGCAGCGAATGTCCCGACTTTTTCGAGCTGTGCATCGATGGTGATAGGACCAACACACGCTGGGTGTTCTGGGGCGCCGATAGCAGTTACCTGTTAGGTGATTTCGACGGTCTAAGGTTCAGTTCGCAAAGCCAGGTCCTCAAATCGAGGGAGGGAAATTACTATGCCGCACAGACCTGGAGCGACGTCCCGGAATCCGACGGAAGGAGAATACAGATAGCGTGGATGGCCAAGGGCAAGTTCCCCGGTATGCCCTTTAATCAGCAGATGTCAATCCCGTGCGAACTTACGCTTCGCAGTTTTCCGGAGGGGATTCGTCTATGCCGCGTACCGGTTCGCGAAATCGAAAGGCTCAGGCTTGCGAAATACTCATGGGGACCGACGGTTCTGAAACCGGGAGAGAATGTTCTCTGCGGCATAAGCGCCGAGCTTTTCGAGATAAAATGCGAAATCGAGCCTGCCGGCGCTTCAGATGTCGGGTTTGTGCTGCGCGGCAACGAACTGCTTTACAGCGTTAAAGACAAAACCATTACCTGTAAGGGTAGAAAAGCCGACGCCAGCCTTGTCTGCGGCCGTATCAAGCTCCACATCCTCGTCGACCGAACAAGCATCGAGATATTCATCAACGACGGTCGAATGTCGCTCTTCCGCTGCTTCCCCCTCGACACTCAAAACAGGTCCCTGGAAGTCTTCGCCCGCAACGGCGATGCGAAAATCAATAAAATGAAACTCTACAAGCTTAAATCCATCTGGACCTGAACGCAAACGGCTGCGGTGGGAAAGATTTTGCGAAAAAGCTCCTTTTGCTTTGCATTTCTGGAGTAGATTTGGTATTATAGGTCGTTAACGGCGAGGAGCAAGGCAGAAAAGATAGTCAACCGCTATCGGACTTGGGAGGAGATGATCTATGAATATTAGGAGCATCTTACTGGTCGTTCTTGCAGTGGTATTTGGGATTGCCGGTGGTTCGGGGGGTGAAATTCAGTGGGACGGATTGACGTGGTACTACTCGAAGACGGCAAACCGCCTGTTTATCAACGGTGATGGGGATTTTGAATGGACGCCCGAGAAGTACGGACAGTTTATTACGCGAATCCCCGAGCAGGATTTCAAGGATGCCGGTGATGTAGTGGAAATTACCTATATCTGGATGACCGACGGTTATAACGATTGTCCACCGGACAGTTGTCTTACTTGCGACCGTTGCTCCGACAACATAACGTGCATCGCAGGAACCAGTGACATGCGCGTCGGCCTGTTTGAGGCGGACGGCGAATACGTCGATGCCGACGGACTCGACGTACACAACACCATCTTCGAGGGTTACAAGGGCTACAACTTCCGCTTTGGCCCCAACATAGACGAAGACATACCGACCCGCTGGACGGATTGCGCCGGCGAGGTTCACAAGACCGGTATGTTCGCCAAGAAACCTCAGGGTTCGGATAATCTTATGACAATCAATGAAGGGCTTATGGACTACATTCCGGGCTTTGGGCTGGCTCCCGGCGAGTATTCCCTGTTTACCGTGCGCATCGAGCGCAAGTCTCGGCGCGAAGTGGAACTGTCAATTACACTCAACGGCAAAACGTATACCGACACCGACAGCAGTTCGGGTCAGCCGCAGAAGATCGACGTTCTGGCCGTTCACATGCGCAACGGCCGCAAGTATACGCGATTAGTGCTGAGGTCTACCAAACCACAGCCCGCAGAGGCCGATTTCAACAAGGACTGCATAGTCGACGGCAAAGACCTGAGGGAGCTGACCGGCGACTGGCTCAAAGAAGGTTCATACGAGGGAGGCACACCGCCCAATGAGAACAACCTGAAGGTGCACTACCCATTGGATGAGACCAGCGGCAGCGCGGCCAACGATGCTTCGGGCAACAACAACCACGGCGTGGTTACCGACCACACCTGGGCCGTCCCCGGCGCCAACGCAAATACCGGCGCTGCGGTTCACGTGGGCGAAAACGGCGGCCTTACGGGATATGCACCCGGCATTTCGGGCGACTTTACGCTGGCATTATGGATGAATCCGGAGCATAGCAATTACGACCGGATGGTCAGCTTCGGGGATGTCACCCACGTTTTGCACTTCAGCCGCGAGGTGGGCGTCTGGGAACTGGTGTGGAACGGTGGCGATCCCCTTGCCGGTGGGGGCGGCCTGCAAAGCGGCTGGCATCATTTGGCGTTCGTCGTGACCGGCGGCAGCAATATGCATATCTACTATGACGGCGGCTCCTTCTGGCAGGGCGGTGTTGGCGACGTCGTCCCGATTCACGAATTCCACGTTACTTATTCCCCCCAACATGCCGAGCCGTTGGCGGCGGACATCGATGACGTGCGGGTCTACGACTGCGCACTGACCGCCGACGAGGTGTTATACTTGGCCAGCGGCGCCAGCCCGGTTCTTGTGCCTCCGGATTCGCCCGCGAATCTGTATTTTGACCAGGTCATCGATTTTCAGGATTTCGCCAAACTCGCCTCCTACTGGCTCCAAGGCTGCAAGTAGAAATCAAGCTCCCGACGGGCGGGTACTAAGCTCAGCTTTTAGAGGTGGCGAAGACAGAATGCTCGTCCGGGCCAACGCACAATATAACCTCAAGGCCATCGAAGATCCGCAGCCGTACCAGCAGTTTTTCGAGGCATTTGAGAAAGCGATGTTCCTGACCACCCACAATATTGAATAGAGACACCCAGCCGTAACAAGCGCCTATATGCTCTACTCCGCGGCTCACGAATTATTTCAACGGTAGCACTTCAGTACTCATGTCATCCAGGTCGACGACGACCACAGCCGGGCCGCCGGCGAGCCGACCGGCGTTTCTGCCGGGATTGACCACCAGCGTGGGGCCGATTCGGCGTATGTCCCGCCTATGCGTATGGCCGTAAATTACCAGGTCGTACTGCTGCGAATCGATCACCGCCTCCAGCATCCCCGGCACATGCCTCATGTAGATACTTCTGCCGCCGACTTTACCGCTGTAATCGTGTTCATGAATCTCGCCGCCGAAACGCTCGATGCACTTTTTCAGATATTCCTTTTCACAATCGCAGTTGCCGAAAACAGCAATGAATTTCGATTCGTTAAGCCCGGCGAAAACCTTTGCCATCGCCGGCGAGACAATGTCACCTGCATGAAAGACGCAGGCCACGCCGTGCTCGTTGAAAAGCTCAACAGACCGCATAGTCGGTTTGTAGCTGTCATGGGTGTCACTTATAATCCCGACCTTCATTCCATCTCCTCGAAGAACACACATTAAATGTACGCAAGAAGCCGCTTATATGAAAACGCGGCGTGATTATAGAGAAACCTGCTCTGCGGTCAAACCAAAAGCACTCGCCGCATAAGCCCCGGCGAATGGGGACGACATTCGGCACAGAAACACAAAATTTACACACTGCTGCAAAAAGCAATTGACTTGTATGCCGGCTTGGCAATAAAGTATCGTCAAATCCGCCGCGGTGGGATACCCGTGTGGCGGTGACCTGGATTGGCATAATATCGAACTTATAAACACAGGTAATCCGGATGCGAAAGGGGCTCTAAGGTAAATGCCCCAAGTGGAAAGGAAATTCCGGGAGATTCTAAGAGATGTCCGAAAAAAGACTCGCCGTCGTAACCGGCGCCGCCCGAGGGATAGGACGGGCCGTCGTTCTTGAGCTGCTAAAACAGGGCCGAATCGTTGCAGGACTCGACATAAACACCGAACAGTTGGCCGAACTCGAAAAGGCTGTCTCCGATGCGGGCTTTACCGTGATAACGCGCTGTCTGGACATCACCGACACCCCCGCACTCATCGAAACGCTCGAATCGTTAGCCGAAGAGCGCGGTGGCGTCGGCATCCTCGTCAACAACGCCGGTATCACGCGCGACAAGCTCATGATGCAGATGACCGACGAGGACTACGATGTGCTCATGGCTGTGAACCTGCGGGCCGCTTTTATCGCCACAAGAACGGTCACAAGGTCGATGGTCCGCAATAAATGGGGCCGGATTATCAGCCTGAGTTCGGTCGCCGGCGTCATGGGCAACGCCGGCCAAGCCAACTACGCCGCCAGCAAGGCGGGCCTGATCGGAATGACAAAATCGGTCGCACGCGAATTAGCCAGAAAAAACGTCACCGCAAACTGCGTTGCGCCCGGCTTTGTCATTACCGAAATGACAGATAAGCTTCCCGACCCGGTAAAGGACGCCGCAAAGCAGCTAATCCCGCTGCGAAGATTCGGAACCGTCGACGACGTCGCAAAGGCCATCGCCTTCCTCGCCTCCGACGAAGCGGCCTACATAACAGGCCAGGTCCTATGCGTCGACGGCGGAATGGCCATGTAAGACGGTACAAGTTTGGCTTCAACCTTTGCGGCTTGCGGTTTCTGGCCGGTCTTCTTTGACAAGGCCGAGGTTGTCGGGGGTGAAGAGCATATCGTAGGCTGGGGAGTAGGCTGAAAGAATACACGAAACGGGCGCAGTTGTTCGAGGCTCAAGCCTTTAGTATTCCATTTCGTCACGGCCGGTGCCGGTCCACATGCGATTGGAACCGTCAGGGTCATCGGCGACTACGACGCCATCGTCGCCGATTACATAACCCAGCTCTTCCAACGAGAGCTTCTCGGCATGACTGTCGACAAAGCCGACACACGCTTTTCCATCATGCCTTGCTTCTGCCGGCGAATGCTGAGCCTGCAAAGAAGACTCTTTTCGATTTGCGAATCTGTAGGCGCCGAAGCTTCTCGACAGCTTCGGCGGATCGAGTGTGTAGGAATGTATACCATGCGGAACGCCTGCTCCCCGGCTGTCGGCTATAACGACGGTCCCGACCGGATTGCTTATAGAATACTGGGGAACGGGGAAGTGTACGTATCTGCCGTCGACGTCACGTGAATTGCCGAGATACTGGTAGTTGTACCCGTAAGAGCCATTCCTTATGTCCCGCTCGTCGAATCCGGGATGCTTGAAAGACGGACACATGAAGTGATCGTTTGTCATTATCAGTGTATCGTTGTCGTCGAAGGTCTCGCCTTCGTATTGCACGTAAGGAGTGGGGTCGATAACAGGGCCGATGCCATGGTCGAAGAACCAGGGCCAGCGGGGTCTTACCCTTCCGTACTTGTTGACGAATGGCTCGCTGTCGCCGAGGTATCTGACCGTCATTCGAAACGGGGGATAGAATCCGTCATTCTCAACCGTATACATATGGCTAGCGAACGCAATTCGCCTTACATTGGTCAGGCATACCATTGTTCGCGCAACCTCGCGCACTTTTCCCAGTGCCGGCAGGAGTATGCTCATCAACATCGCGATGATGGCGATGACTACGAGCAGCTCAACCAGGGTGAAACCGCCTGTTCGGCATATTAGCCGCATGTCCTGTGAATCTCGAAACCTCATGTCGTCACCCATACAGATAAACGCAATCCCGGGCATTCACAAAAACAAGCCTGCGAAGATTTTTTACCGACGGTCGTTGTGCAGTCCGGACCGCAAGATGCAACAGCATCGTTAAATACGTGTGGACGACCCGCTCCGGGGACATTTTTCGGGGAAATTCATAGGCAAAAGGCCCGCACTACAAAGGATAAATGGGGCTGAAAGGCACAAATCTCTTGCATTAGCCGGGCAAATTGGATATAATTAATTGGTGCGAGAAGGAAGTAAAATAACCCACGAATTGCTTATGGGCCGGTTCCAGAACGGTTTGGACGGCGAGGCGTTTGCTCAAATTGTCTCGTTCTACACAGGCCCGGCCCTTGGGGTGGCTCAAAGGATGCTCTCAGACCGTGCGCTTGCCGAAGACGCCGTTCAGGAAACGTTTCTTCGTATTATTCGCGGACGCCGACAATACAGGCGGTCGAGGCCGTTTTCAAGCTGGTTCTACGCCATTCTTAGAAACGTCTGCGTCGACATACTGCGTAAACAGTCTCGAGAGAACAGCGCCCTTCAGGAACTTGCCAGTCAGCAAGTATTTACGGCCCAAGTAGTTAAATCAAGCGACGCCGGCGATTTGCTGCGGGCTTTGCCGCGCGGCGAACGGGATGTTTTAGATTTGCGAATTATCCACAACCTGACTTTCCGCGATATTAGCGCCGCGCTGGGGATTTCGGAGGAGGCGGCAAAAAAACGCGCCCAGCGCGGTTTACGGCGTTTGCGTGAAAGTATTTGTCAGGCCAACGCGCTTTCCCACCGATTTTTGAACTCTCTATTGTATAAGACTGCTTAGTCCTGACTTGAGAGTGCAAAAGGGCCTTTTGGAAATTTGTCCCAAAATCTATTGCCCAAACGTATAGATTTGGGAGCACGACCATATGAATTGTCGAGAGGTAAGCCAATTAATAGAGCTGTTCGTTCTGGGAGAGGTTGACGACCATCAATATGTGGCTGTGCAGGCTCATCTGGACGTTTGTCCCGCCTGCCGGCGCTGTGAATCGGAGTATCGTTCGGCCATGGCGAAGGTCAGGCAGTCCGCCTCCGAGGGGCTTCCGAATCTTGATTTCACCCGGAGGCTCAAGTACGCCGTGGACGCGGAAATAAGAAAAGCATCGAGAAGCCGTCTAATTGCGCAAATCGCTGCGTCAGGCACGATTGCGGCATGCCTGGTGTTTAGTTTGACGGCATGGCGTTTGATCGCCGGCCCGTCGGGTAATGACAGAACTTCAGCGGTGAGGCAACTAAGCCAAGGCTGGAAGCGAACAGGCGGATGGGTGTATGACGCCGAAGCAATATCAGCAAACCGGCAGTTCACAGGCCCTGAGTCGACAAGCACCGAGTTCATAATCGGCGGTGGAAACGTGTATGTGATCGATGACAGCAACGGAGGAAAAATAGCAGCCCTTGATGCCGAGGCTGGCAGAGAGAAGTGGCTTTCGCAGGTTGACCGCTGTCGGTATATCGCAACGGACGATCATCGTGTTTATTGCGTGGCTGAAAGCGGTCCTGCTAAATTCGACCTTGTTGCCGTAAATTCGAGCAACGGACAAACGCTGTGGAGGTATCATCAGGAATGTTTCAACTTCTCACAACACCTGAATCGGCCCACCATACTGCCTGACGGACGAATCTGCTGGGCGCTGGATGCAACTGTTCATGTTTTGGAGGCGCCGAACGGCAGAGTGCTCTGGAGTGAGACTGTCGGTGACAACAATTTGCTTTCGGCAGCCGTCGCCGACGGACACAGTCTCTACGTTGCCGGGATCGAGGGCGTTTACTGTCTGGATATTGAATCGGGCGGCAGGACATGGAACCTTCCATACAGCATTGAAATGGACAAGCGAACCAAACCTTTGGCAGCCTTATCCGAAACTCACGTCTATGTGTGCCTGGGAATCCCGAGTGGACGTGGCATATTGCTCGGCATAGAAAGAGCCGGTCGACGGGTGGTATGGGCAAAAACAATATCCGACATATCCTGCCTTCATGCTACAAGAGAGCAGGTTTATGTCCGCAACGGCGGCGTTCAGGCTCTGGACGGCAGAAACGGCGGACTCATCTGGAATCATAACTCCAGAGGCGAAGGACCGTTGATTTGCAGCAACGGGCTGGTCTATCTTGTAGATTCGGAGGGGCGAGGCCGCCTTATAGCACTCAACGAGCACACCGGTCACAGGGTATGGGGTCTGGCCGGTATGCACTCGTGCTGCGCATTTGTCAAAATCGGGGGCAGTGGGTATTTGAGAACCGCCAACGGCGCAATACATAAAATCATAATAAAAGGGTGACAAAACACTTAGTCCCAGCCAAAAAGATGAATCCGTCCCCTCGCTCGCTTGAGAAAACCCAAAAGGCGCTTGGGGGTGGGGCACTTACGGGAAAGTGCGCCGAAGGATTAAGACGGTTTACAACCTTTACGAAACGTTTGATTAATTCGCTTATCGATACGGAAATGATGGTCTGGGACTTTACCCCCCGGACTCGACACAGGCGCGGTATTTTCCTGCCTATCAGGAATTGATAAAGAATTGTCGCTCGCACTTGTCGACAGACTGGCTTTTTGTACGACATCGGGGGAAGACATAGCACCCTTTGCGTTTGTATTTTCTGAAGAGAAAGTAAAAGGACCCGGGAAACGGGCTCTCAACGCCCCTTGACGTAACGACTCAGGCCGAGCGTAATCCCGAAGCCTCCATTTGAGTTGTGCAAAGCGGGGGGGCTTCCGTGTAAACGGCCGGCTGAACCAAGCTAGCGTCTTTTTGAATTGAGCAGGGGGGCCTGGTCGTGTATATTGTATGACACGATGAAGGATGTACTTGCAGACAGAACAAGGGTTATCGACGCGAGTGGAATACGGAAGGTTTTTGCGCTGGCGGCGAAATTGGCTGACCCTGTTAATCTTTCGATAGGCCAGCCGGATTTCGACGTACCGGAAAAGCTCAAAGACGCGGCGATTGAGGCCATACGGCAGGGGGGTAACAAGTATTCCCAGACGGCCGGCGACGAGCAGCTTCGTGAGAAAATCGCCGGGCAGCTCAAGGCCGAGTTCGGGTGGGAGGCCCCTTCGGTGCTTGTGACCAGCGGGGTCAGCGGTGGGATACTGCTTGGCTTGCTCGCTCTTGTCAATCCGGGCGACGAGGTAATCATACCGGACCCGTATTTTGTGATTTACAAGCACATCGTAAACATGTTGGGCGGCAAGTGCATTTTCATTGACAGCTACCCGGATTTTGATCTGCCTGTTCGGAAAATCGCAGCCGCAATCACCGACCGCACAAAGCTGATTGTCCTTGACTCGCCGTGCAATCCGACGGGTGTTGTCTATTCGGCGGAGAAGATGAAGGCTATTGCACAAGTTGCCGCGGCCAAAGATATCGCGGTCCTGGCTGACGAGATATACGAGAAATTCTCCTACGATGGGCCGTGTGCAAGCGTGGCGAGCTGTTACGACAAGGTGCTGCTGCTTCGAGGTTTCGGAAAGGCTTATGCGATGACCGGCTGGCGGCTGGGTTATGCGGCGGCAGGGGGGCGGCTTCGGAATGTCATCGAGGAGATGACAAAGATTCAGCAGTATACGTTTGTCTGTGCGCCGACACCGTTTCAGAAGGCCGCCATAGCCGGCCTTGATTACGACGTGAGCAGCCTGGTTGCAGGGTATCGAAAAAAGCGGGACATGCTATACGAAGGGCTGCGGGACAAGTTCGAGCTTGTTAAGCCGGGGGGGGCCTTTTACGGCTTCCCCAGGAGCCCCTCAGGCTCGGGAACAGAGTTTGTCGAGAAGGCGATCAGCAACAACGTGCTCGTCATTCCGGGAAATGTTTTCAGCGAGAAAGATACGCATTTTCGCATAAGCTTCGCCGCTAAAGATGAGAAGCTCGCGCAGGGCATCGAGATTTTGCGCAGTATCGTCTGAACAGCCCATGTAAGGAGCCTTAACATGATTGCAAGCGTATACAGTCTGACGGAGATCGCCTGGTTTGTGGGGAGCCTGGCGGTGACCGTAGTTGTCTGTTCAGTGCTGCATTATTTGCTTTTCAAGGTCTTTTCGAAGGTCGCAAAGCGTACACCAACACAGCTCGACGAGTCGATGATCAAACACTTCCGCGGACCGACCTTCTGGGTATTCATTCTGCTCGGAGTGCGCACGATCCTGCCGCTTTTTGAATTGTCACCAGAAATGCACACGACCTCTGCGCAGGTTTTCAGCCTGGCTTTGATCGGCGTTGTGTCGTGGTTGATAGTAAGAAGCACAAACGTCCTGTATGATTACGTTGCCGGCCGCTTCGACGTTGACGCCAAGGACAACCTCAGGGCGAGGAAGGTTCACACGCAGATGAGGGTCCTCAGGCGGATCGTGATTATAGTCGTGTGTGTTCTGGGGCTGTCGGCGGCATTGATGACTTTCGAAAAGGTTCGACACCTTGGCACGACACTGCTGGCGTCGGCCGGGGTTATCGGTATCGTTGTCGGCATGGCTGCCCAGAGGACCATCGGCACGTTTATTGCAGGTCTTCAAATCGCCTTTACACAGCCCATCAGACTGGATGATGTTGTGATAGTCGAAAACGAATGGGGGCGAATCGAAGAAATAACGTTGACCTATGTTGTTGTCAAAATATGGGATCTCAGACGGCTGGTAGTTCCCATCACCTATTTCATTGAAAAGCCTTTTCAGAACTGGACAAGGGTCGGCGCCGATCTGCTGGGGACCGTGTATATTTACGTCGACTACACCGTACCATTCGAGGCCGTAAGAAAGCAGCTCCGCCGGATAGCCGAGGATTCGGAACTGTGGGACAAGAAGGTGTGTGTGCTGCAGGTCACCAACGCGACGGAGCGAACGGTTGAATTGAGAGCGCTTGTAAGCGCCGCTGATGCCTCTGCAGCCTGGACTTTGCGATGCGAAGTCAGAGAGAAGCTGATCGAGTTCATAAATGAGAAGTATCCAAAATCACTGCCGAAAGTGCGTGGAGAGCTGGACAGAGCGGATGCTCCCACTCCCACAGGGCAATAGATTATTTTTCACTCCGATCCAGTCTTTGGAGGCTCTCTGGTCTCGAAATCCCGGCGCGCCGGCGGCGAGAGCCGCGCGAAACTGAAGCTCCCGAGGCCGTACCGGCAGGGGCAGCCAATCGCAGGGTTATTGTGCGAAAAAACGACCTGCGGGCCTCTATCCTCAAGACAAGTTTATTGTCTTGGGATTACAAACTCGCAGGGTCGCAGAGAATACGGCGGCAAACGGGCGAAACCCAATTGACTTTTCGTCTGGTCTCTGTTATGATTTTGCCCGCTGAGTGAGATCGAATATGAGGATGTAATGCATCACCGGCTTTGAATCTGTGTCTGTCGGTGGTATTCCACCTTTCGGAAGGGTTTGCTCAAAGAAGCTCGTGCGGAGGCTTTAAAATAAAAAACAGTCGATTTAAGGAGGTAGACAAGTGAAGACCATACGCGCCTACATATTCGTGTTCGTATTAATAACGACGGTATTCGGCGGCGCCGGAGGCAAGGTTTATGCTTGCAACTTCTTTCACGCCTGGCCATCCAACTTGGAGGATGGCGGCGCGCATGTTGGGATCGACCTTGGTCCGGGGCGTGCTTATGGTATGAATGACGCCATGGAGATCTGCGGGTACAATTTTTTTGAGGCTTGGCCGAGTAAATGGAAAGGCTGGGACCTCGATGCAGGAAGCGCCGATCTCGGGGCCCTGCCCGGCGTGATGGTAGTATTGACCTCGCCCACAGATATTAACAATAAGGGCCAGATTGTTGGTTACACAGAGAACGAACCGGGTGAGGGTCATGCATTTATCTGGAATGAAGTGTCGGGCATGACGGACTCGATATCTGACTACTCGCTCTACTCGTACCGTGCATACTCGATCAACGATTCGAGTCAAATCGTGGGCACGCGGTACACCCTCGGTCCGAGTGGCGACGGTGGCGGCATGGCGGCGTCGTTTTTTGAAGCCTGGCCGAGCGTATGGAGCACGGGAGGGCCCGACTCAGTTATAGGCACACCGGTTCAATATGGTCTCGTCAGTCACATCAACAATCACGGAGTGATGGCGGGTAAGTACCAGACAGCTACCGGTCAGGTCAAAGGATATGCGACGAGCACTACGATTGCCGCCGGAATTACTCTCGAACCGTCGCCCGGTGGAAATGCGAGCGAGGCATACGCTATTAGTGATACGGGCGTAGCCGTGGGACGCTGCGGGCCGTTTTTTGAGGCATGGCCGAGCGACGATTTGGCGCCGCCATTCTTCGAAGCCTGGCCGAGCGCGTGGCGAGGCGTGCCGTTTGGTGAGGCGCTGCCGGTGCTCGAAGCGGCCAATCAGGATCGGGGCTGCGCCTATGCGGTCAACAATGCAGGTGAGATTGTGGGATATTCGACGGCGGCGGATGGCTCGCAGCACGCGTGTTTATGGTATGATAGCCTGATGCTCGATTTGAATGACCGGATAGACCCGGGCAGCGGATTTGTGGCGAAGGTGGCGCGCGATATCAACTTTCTCGGTGCGATTGCTGGCTGGGGCCGAATAGATGACGACCCGTGCGACCATGCGTTTTTGATGGTCCCCAACAACAAGGCGCGTATGGTGATGTATTCGAATCCGGACGGGACCGGCGCGGCGGAGACGACGGACTTGAAATATGATTTCTACAACACGGCGGGGCTTGTTTCGGCTTACTATGAGTCAGGTCTTAAACTTCCCGACGGGACAAAGATCACGATGAGTGCGACGTCAACGAGCCAGAGTCCCGGCTCTGAGGAGATTGAATTAGCTGTAGAAGAGATTCGCAGGACCACGAGCGGCGGCTCCGCAGTGAAGGCCTCCGCTCAGTATAACGAAAGGGGCCAGGTCACCCAGGTCCAGCAGGCCAATATGGACAGGCAGATGCCGAACGATCAGTTGACGTTTAATTACGACTCACAAGGACGGTTGACACAGGTAACGCGCTCGGCCGAGGGGGCGCAGAAGGCGACTTTCGAATTGGACGGCTATTGTGACGATTGTCCCCTGCCTCTGCGAAAAAGACCCGGCAGAGCCAGGTATTCGAACCTCAGCAACCCGGACGAGGACATAGAGGTAACCGGCGGCTATGACACGCAGGGCAGGCTCGTTTCTCTGACGACAAAGAAGAAGAAACAAGAGCCAGGATACGAGTGCACACACTACGGCTTTTCATATAACGATAACGGCCAACTACTGATGCTGGTCGGGAACAAGGACGACGACTGCGACGGCAGTATCGAGACGGCGGTGGTCAGTGCAGCAGTCAGTTACGACATGGACGGCAAGATACTGATGGTCGAAGACAGCGTCTCGGGCAATCGCCTGCTCGAGCGGCCCCGCGGCTCGGAGGGGGACGATTACGGCATCAATATCAGGCCGGTCTTCGGGGATCCCGCTCTTGCTACGATAGATGTCGATACGACTACGGACGATTACGGGGACACGATTGACATAAGTATGAACGGTCAGCAATACGTTGTGCTGAAAAAGGCGAAGAAGAAGGAGGTCCCCGTCAGGCTGCTCCACTGGCACTGGTTTGATCAGTTAACCAGTGGTTGGTCCAGCATGTCTGCGGAAGTGGGCTGGGGCGAACTTTATACCCAGTTGGGCCTTACTTCGGGCAATCCATTCGTACAATTGATGGAGCTTGACCCCAGCGGCGGACTATTGGGGACGTTGAATGCCGAGGAGTTGAGTGTTTGTCTGTATTCGTCGCCGAAGCGCGCGGCTGGACCTGTGCTGCGAAAGAACGGCTCGATGGGCTGGGAAATGCACTTCATGGAAATGGAGCAGGATTTCATTCTGACGATATTCCTGCTGGACGACTACGGAAACATGATATGCGGCGTCGGCGGCAAGGCGAGCGAAAAACCGACGTATAACTTCTTCGAGTGCTGGCCGAGTGCTCTGACGGGCTTCGAGGGAGGTATCGTGCCAGCCGGCGGCGTGGCTTCCGAGCCTTTGTCGGGCGGCACACAGACCGGCGGTATTAAATTGCTCGACCAATGGAACTATACTAATAATCCTGCCCGCTTTCGGATGCCGGTCTACAGCGAAACCGGGGACGGAACTGCCTATGTAGCCGGTTCCGTTACACCCGAAGGCGTTTACAGCTATTTCATGTACGATGACAGCGGCGGAGTTGAGGCGGTTATTACGATGAATCCGGAAGCCGAGGAAGACTGCAACAACAATGATATTCCCGACATCGAGGAGACCGACTCCGATGGCGACGGACTAATTGACGACTGTGACAACTGCGCTGATGTGCATAATCCCGACCAGGCGGACGGCGACGGTGACGGCGTTGGTAATGCGTGTGACAATTGCCCTGAGGCGGCAAATCCCGACCAGAGCGATACAGACGGCAACGGCGCCGGTGACGTATGTGACCACACGTGTCCTGCGGACATAACCGGAGACGGCTGGCTATCACCGGAAGACGTAAGCGCGATGGTAAGCATTCTCCTGCCGCATGCGAGCAATTACTACTGGATGCGGTGTCCCTGATAACGAACGCACAGGCGCTATGGGTACTTTGTAACAAGTGGTGTGCCGCTGTCGTTTATCGTTCTGTGACTTTATCGGAACTGCCGCATTTGCCTATTTGCAGGTATGTTCTGGAACTGCCGCGGGCGCTGTTTATGGGCGCTATGTCCATTCAGTGAGACAATCGGTCAAAATCAGCAAAAAGCCTTCTTGACGTTTTTTCCATAACAAGCTACAACCAGCACGTAGTTGCGGTTTGCCGAGAGAGCGAGTCATCAGGCAAGCAGCGATTCGAAACGCGATGCGCGGCATTTGTGGGATGTGAATCTATGTTCGACCAGACGAAAGACGTAATTTTCGGAGTGGTAGGGGGGCTGGGCTTGTTTTTATTTGGCATGGCGCTGATGTCGGAAGGTTTGAAGAAAGCAGCCGGTCAGCGGATGCGGAATCTCCTTGAGTCTTTGACAAAGCGTCGAGTGATAGCGGTCCTGGTCGGCGCGGTTGTAACCTGTCTGATACAGTCAAGTTCGGCTACCACGGTAATGACGGTTGGATTTGTAAATGCCGGGCTTTTGACACTGAAACAAGCGCTCTGCGTTGTCCTTGGAGCAAATGTCGGTACTACGTTTACCGCGTGGATTGTATCGGCTTTTGGAATAGGGGGTCTAAAGATAACCGCGTATGCGCTCCCGGCGATTGGAGTTGGTTTTTTGATGCGTACGTTTGGCAAAAGCGACCGTATGCGCAGCACAGGAATTATAATACTCGGTTTCGGCCTGCTTTTTATTGGGATCGGCTTTATGAAAGAGGCGTTCAGTTCTGTTAGGGACAGCACTCAGATCCAGCAGGCGCTCATTTGGCTCGGCCGCAACCCTGTGCTGGCGGTCCTCGCAGGGACCGCGATGACTATGCTTTTGCAGAGCAGTTCCGCTTCGATAGCCCTGATACAGGTTCTCGCTTTCCAGGGGGCTTTCGGTACGGACTGGGACCTGGCGCTGCGAGTTGCCATACCGTTCATACTCGGTGACAATATCGGCACGACGATTACGGCCCAGTTGGCCGCCTTGCAGACATCCCGCAATGCCAAGCGAACGGCGATGGGACATACGCTTTTCAACGTCATAGGTGTTTTGTACATGCTGCCGATCGTGGCGATTGGCTGGTTCGGTGATGCTGTGGAATTTGTTACACCATTCAGGCTGTCGCAGCAGAGCATTATGGTGCATATAGCAGTTGCCCACAGTCTGTTCAACGTCTTCAATACGATTCTGTTTCTGCCGGCTATCGGATGGCTCGAGGCGATGGTAATGAAGGTATTGCCTGTCTCTGAAAGAGAGCTCGCGGAAAAACCGGTTGTCCTCGAAAGGCGCCTTCTTAATACACCCGAGATAGCGATCGAGCAGGCGACGCGTGAGATTGTCCGAATGACCGCAAGTGCAAAGGAAGCAGTGAATGCCGCTGTAGAAGGTTTGAGCGAAAACGACAGGCGCAAGCTCGAATCCGCCCGACGAACCGAAGACGCCATTGACACTTTCCAGTACGAGATCACGGCCTATCTTGCCGCGCTGTCGCGACGGGAAATATCGGACACTTTATCTGTACAACTTCCCGTCTTTCTTCACACGGTAAATGACCTCGAGCGGGTCGGTGATCATGCGGTCAATATTGTGGAAATCGCCGAACGCAAGATCGACCAGAAGCTGTCCTTTAGCAATCATGCGCTGAGAGAAGTTGCACAATTAAAGACGGAAATCAATGTGATGCTTGACCGGATTACCGCTGCGCTGGAGAAAAACGACGTTTTGGCGGCAAAACTCGCACTGGATAACGAAAAGAATCTCAACAGGATGCAACTCGATTTTCGCCGCACTCATGTCAAGCGCATGACCGAGGGCCTTTGCCTGCCGCAGACCGGGCTGATATTTATCGACCTTGTCGACAACATGGAAAAAATCGGCGACCACCTTACCAATATCGCCCAGGCCGTGATAGGGGGCCTCGAGTGGGACGGAATCACCGGCGCGTAGCAACGTACGCCGAGAAGACCGAGAGTGCTGATTTTCCATAACAGATTGGCGAATTAAGCGTTTCGCTGTCAGTTTGCAGGTGTTGCTCTCAGGCAGCATGGACGTGACAAGGCAAATCCGGTTGACGGTTGTCGCGTTCTCCGTTGTCACCGAACGCGCGGTTGCCGAATCGAGCAGCGCTTTCAATTGGTAAATGCTCTCAGGGCGAAACCCGCCGGAAGATTTCTCTTTTCTTATGCGGGCGCCGGGACTATACTTTTGGTGGAACGGTTCGCAGTGAATTGTAAGGAGAAAAAAATGGGAGTCTTGAACAAATTTTTCGCGCCGTCACCGTTTATACAGCTTCACGAGCACGCCAAGAAGGTCCACGAGTGCGTCGAGCTTATTCGTCCGCTGGTAAGTGCGCTTCTGGCGGAAGATTATGAAAAAATCGAGGAGCTGCACAACACAATGTCCCGGACCGAGCACGAGGCGGATGTGATCAAGACGGACCTGCGTGACAGTATGGGAAAGTTGTATTTCCTGTCGGTGGGTCGCGAAGAGTTGAGCCGATTTCTTGCCTATCAGGACGACGTGGCCGACGCGGCCGAGGATTTTGCCGTCCTGCTGGTCCTGCGCAGGACGAAGATACCCGAGCCCTTGCAGGAAGACTTCATGGCCTTTGTCGAGCAGGTCATTACAGTCAGCGAGCATTTGATGGATCTGGAAAGCGACATATCAACCCTTTCGGAAACAGGCTTCACAGGCAAGGAGGCAAACGACGTGCTGGCGGCTATCGAAAAGATCGGCGAAGAGGAATGGAAAACCGACCGGCTGGAGCGGAAATTTGCGCGAAACTTCTACAGCATGGAAGAAAAGCTGGACCCGATAACGATTATGTTTCTTGACAAGTACTGCCTCGCTCTGGGCGCCGTGTCGAACAACGCCGAAAAGACAGCCAAATACCTGCGCCTGATAGTCCGCAGGAAGCAGTGAAGCGGCGTCAGCCTAAGGAAGGCGATTCTGTTTTCATGGAAATCCTGGTTATTATAGCAGTCATAATCGCTGCGTACATGGCATGGAATATCGGTGCAAACGACGTGGCAAACTCCATGGCATGTGCGGTGGGCTCCAGGTCGTTGACCGTCTTCTGGGCTGTTGTCCTTGCCGGACTTGCGAATTTCTTGGGCGCCGTTCTTGTCGGCAGTCATGTCACCGACACCGTCCGCAAAGGAATAATCGACACGGGCGCATTCACCGAAGACCCGCGCGTTCTTGCCCATGGAATGGTCTGTGCAATGCTTGGAGCGGCCGTTTGTCTTAATTTAGCATCCTATTTTGGGATGCCCGTTTCCACAACACATTCCATAGTAGGAGGGATAATCGGATTCGGAATACTCAGGGCCGGTTGCGGCAATATTCACTGGGCAAAGCTGGGCCAGATAATTGCGAGCTGGTTCATATCGCCACTTTGTGGCGGGATCATGGGATTTGTGATATTCAAGTTGATATCACGGCATATTCTTTCGGTGGAAAAACCCGCCGAGGCCGCCCGAAAGGGCGTACCGGTGTGCTTTTTCGTGACCTTTACGGTCCTCATCTTATCCATTATTTACAAGGGTTTGAAAAACATCAACCTCGACATGGACGCGCCGCGAGCCCTCGGCTTTAGTGTCATCGGCGGCTTCATAAGCGCCGGTGCAGCCAAGTTTCTCATCAAAAGGAAACATGTCTGCAGCGGCGACTGGTCTCTTGAGCACCAGCTTCAACACGTGGAGCAGATGTTTGGCCTCCTGGTTGTGATAACCGCGTGCACCGTGGCCTTTGCACAGGGCGCCAATGACGTTGCCAACGCGATAGGGCCGCTGGCCGCCGTTGCTGAAATCGTTAAGAACAACTCCGTGCCCGGTAAAGTTCCCGTTAGTATATGGTTCCTTGTTCTCGGCGGTAGCGGAATAGCCGTCGGATTGAGCACTTTCGGCTATCGTGTGATGCGGCTGGTCGGGACTAAGGTCACTGAAATTACCCCTTCGCGCGGCGCCGCGGCAAACATAGGCGGCATGATAACGGTGCTGGCTTGCTCAAAGATGGGGCTTCCGGTTTCAACTACACACACCCTTATCGGTGCGATACTGGGCGTTGGGCTCGCACGCGGCATTACAGCCATAGATCGAAAAATCGTCGGCTCGATTTTTTCATCGTGGATGGCGACGATTCCGGTAGCGGCGGGTCTGACAGTCCTGTTCTATCTTGTGGCAAAGTGGCTCTTCTGGTAAGGCTGATTCATGGCGCAGGATACTTTCCCTTGCGCCGCAACCCAGTGGTAGATGCCGAATTTTCGATGTGCGTGCCGGGTTTGGTCGCGACAAGCGCGAGGTTCAACTGTGGTCCACAAGTGCACCGATCGCGTCGGCTGTGCCGAGGGTTACGACTTTTATCTTCCTGTTTATCCTTCGCATCAGGCCCGTCAGTACCCGTCCGGGTCCTATTTCGTAAAAACTCTCGACACCATCGGCTATCAATCGCTCCATACACTTCTGCCAGAGCAGGGGGGTTGTGAGCTGCTTTGTGAGAGACTCTCGGATTTTATCAGCCGAGTCGTAGTATTGGGCGTCGATGTTTGCGATTGTCTTAATATCCGCAGGCTCTGTGATTTGGCACTGCTCCAGGGCCTGTCTGAGCTTTTCCGCAGCCGGCGCCATCATATCCGTATGGAATGCGCCGGCGACCGCAAGCGGCACGGCTTTTACAGCGCCATACTCGTCAGCGAGTTTTTCAGCCCGCTTGCACGCGCTCTTGGCGCCGCTTATTACCACCTGGCCGGGACAGTTGAAGTTTACCGCTTCAAGGATTTCGCCTTCACTTGCCTGTCGGCAGATTTGTTCGACCTTCTCCTCGTCGAGCCCGATTATCCCGAGCATACCTCCTTCCGAGGCCTCGGCAGCCGCCTGCATTGCCCGCCCTCGTGCGGCGGTGACAACAAGGCCGTCCTCGAAACTTATCATTCCGGCGGCGTACAATGCCGTGTATTCACCGAGGCTCAGACCTGCTGTAACGTCCGGCCTTATTTTGGTTGCATCAGGACTTGCTTCCAGTGCTTCGAGTATCGCGGCCGAGGTCGTGAATATTGCCGGCTGTGAGATTTCAGTGGTATCGAGCTTCTCAGGCGGTCCCTCGAAACAGAGCTTGCTCAGTTCAAAGCCCAGGATCTGGTCGGCCCTTGAGAATATCTCGGCGGCAGGGGGGTAAGCCTCAGCTATGTCCCTGCCCATCCCCGCGTGCTGGGCGCCCTGTCCCGGAAACAGCAAAGCGGCCTTCATTTCGTATCCTATATTAAAATCTGCACTGTTGCCCCGTGTTTAGAGTTCCACTATATTTGCGCCCCAGGTCAGTCCCGCACCGAAGGCCACGAATATTATCAGATCACCCTGCTTTACTCTTCCGGCCCTGACACACTCGTCGAAGGCTATCGGCAGGGAGGCGGCAGAGGTGTTTCCATATTCGTTGATGTTGATGAAAACCTTTTCTTCGGGTAATTTAAGACGTTTTGCCGCCGATTCGATAATTCTTGCATTCATCTGGTGCGAGATAACCATCGCAATGTCGTCGATCCCGATGCGGCAGTGATCGAGGCATTCGGTGACGGTCTCGACGATTCTTCGCACCGCCTGCTGATAGACTTCTCTGCCATGGATTTCCATGTAGATCTTCTTGGGCTCGTCCAGCGGTTTGCCCACGGGGTAGCGCGAACCGTATGCCTGACAATTTAGTGCCTTCCACCGTTCACCGTCAGAGAACAGGATACTGTAAATGACACCTTTTCGTTCGTCATCGGACCTCTTGAGCACCACCGCTCCGGCGCCGTCGCCGAAGAGGATGCAGCTTGCGCGGTCGGTCCAGTCGGTGATTTTGGTGAGGGTCTCGGCACCGATCAGCAGTGCGTTCTCATATCGGCCACTTTCGATGAACTGCTGTGCAATGGAAATGCTGTACACAAAGCCGCTGCAAGCAGCGGCGAGATCGAAAACGCATGCCTTCTTCGCTCTCAGAGCCTGCTGTACGAAAGACGCTGTTGATGGGAAGACCATCTCCGGTGTGATAGTGGCGACAATGATAATGTCGATGTCCGCGGGTCGGAGCTTTGCCCCTTCCAATGCTATTTTGGCCGCCTCGGTAGCCAGAAAAGCGGTGGTTTCACTGTCCGTTGTTATGTGGCGAGTCTTGATGCCCGTTCTTGTCGTGATCCATTCGTCCGAGGTCTCGACCATCTCGGCCAGGTCCTCGTTCGTAACTATTTTGGCCGGTGCGAAGGAGCCGTGACCGGCGATAACGGCGCGATATGGGGGGTGATAGGCTCTGGGCAATCCGTTAACCGATTTGTTCATCCGTGGTCCTTACTGACGTACTCGAAAGGTATTCAATGATTCTGCTGTTGATTTGGGCGGTGTGATAGACTTTCGATGTGAGAATGGCGTTTTTTATAGTCCTGCTTTTGCTCGAACCGTGACTTATTACCGCGGTACCGTTGACACCCAGCAGCGGCGCGCCGCCATATTCGTGATAGTCATACTTCTTGTAAATCCTTGTCATCACCGGCTTGAATTTCATTGCAAGGCGAAGCTTTTCAGCCATAAGCTCGCCCTTTATAGCCTTGAACAACCCGTCGACAAGCCCTTCGGTCAGCTTCAGTATCACGTTGCCAACGAATCCTTCGCATACGATCACGTCACAGATGCCTTCGAAAATGCTCCTTCCTTCGACGTTTCCCACGAAATTCATTTTGTCGTCGGACTTCATCAGTTCGCGCGTCTTTTTTACGACTTCGTTTCCCTTGGCGTCTTCCTGCCCGATGCTCATCAGCCCGACGCGAGGGTCTTCGATTCCGAGCCTGTGTCGTGCATAGATGCTTGCCATCACGCCGTATTGATACAGGTTTATCGGCTTGCAAGCGATGTTTGCGCCCACGTCGCATATGGTCACAGGGCCTTCCAAAGTCGGAAAGACCACGGCTATTCCAGGGCGGTTGACCCTGGGCAGGTTTCGCATTCTCATTTGAAACGCCGCCACACACGCCCCGGTATTTCCGGCAGAGATGACGGCGTCGGCCTCGCCGGCCTTCGCCATCTTCGCCAGCACGGCGATGGAGCTCCTTCGTTTGGTGCGGATGCTCTCGATGGGCATATCGTCCATACCGATCACTTCCGGCGCGTCTACGATGCTCAGCCTGCCTTCGCCCGACTTGCCAGAGGGTAGATGCGATTCGATTATCTTCGTCGGCCCAACGAGAATGATCTGGTCATCTTCAGCCAGTGACTCTATCGATTCCAGCGCGCCGTCGATAATCGCATCCGGTGCATTGTCCCCTCCCACTGCGTCGATTGCAATTCGCATCGTTAGCTGCTTTCCTCTTTTCCAAGCTTCAAAGTTATTTTCGGATTAACGTAACCGCAATTATCACATGCCGCGTGCGGAAGCTTTGCGTGGTCGCAACGGCTGCACACCGAATAATTCACCGGCCGCAGGCGATGATGGCTACGGCGAGTCCGAGTTCTGCATTTACTTGTTTTCTTAGCCGGTAACATTATCAGCTACTCCCATCTACTTATCAAATTAAAAATGCCTCTTACACCGACCCCACACAGGCGGACCCGTTGGCCAGCGTAAGGAGCATCCAAAAGCTTTTCAAAGCTAAACTGCAAAACACTCTAAATAGTCAAATACGAAAAATGTGTCAAGCTAAATTTGCGCAAAAGCGCTTGCCGGCAGGGAAACGGCTGTCATAAACCCTTATCCATCAAAGACATATAGATATGTCAGTCAGACTGCAAGCCGAAGCAAAGATTGTGCAATGTTGTTCCGAAACCAGCCCGGCCCGATTGCCTGCTCAGTGCCTCTCGGCCCCTCGGATTCAGCAGCCCACAATTCCCACCCCGGTGCGACTTTCGCTCAGCACAGAACAGAAAAGAAAAAGGAATGTCCGGATTTTTTTTGTTGCATTTTAGAGAGCTTTTTCGTAGTCTATTTATCAGCGGACTCAAAGCCGGGCAGTTCCTGCGGTAATGACGAGAGGCATGTAGGGATGGGAAATCACAAATTATCCGGAAGGCAAAAGCTAATTACCGTGTTGTTGGCCTGCCCCGTACTTTCCATCTGCGCGGCCCTCTCCGCCGCCCCATGGCGAGGCGCCGGAACGGCCGACGAGCCGTACCTGATCGCCGACGCCAACGACCTCCAGGCCGTTGGCGCCGACCCGAATTACTGGGACGCCTGTTTCAAGCTCACAGGCAATATTGACCTGAGCGGGTTCGCGTGGAGTGATTCCAATATCATAGGTCGTTGTTATAGCTGGAACGATCCGAACAATCAGGCTTTTTCGGGGATTTTCGACGGCAACAGCCACGCGATTTCGAATTTGACCCTCGAGTCCGATGGTGGGGATATCGGGCTCTTTGGGTGTGTCGATGGGCAGCAAGCACAAATCAGGGAAGTGACTTTAATCAATCCGAGTATTGTAGCTCCTTGGGATGAAGGGATTGTTGGCAGTCTCGTTGGTCATATGGATGCTGGAAAGATATGGCGCTGCGGGGTCGAGGGGTCCAAGGTCTCGGGAGGTCAATCCGCCGGCGGGCTGGTGGGTATTAGTGAGGGTACAATTGAGCGTTGCTACACGACAGGCACAGTTGATAACAGGCCTGTGGCGATTACGGAAAGCGGGGGATTGGTGGGAGCGAATTTCGGCGTTATCTCGCAGTGCTCCAGTAACTGCAGAGTGTCAGGGGCACATTATAGAGGTGGCTTGGCAGGGGAAAATTATGGGAGAATTCTGGATTCTCATGCCTCCGGTGACGTCACAGATGGTTTGAGTTCGGAATTTCCTCTGGTTGGGGGGCTGGTCGGGGGCAATAGGGATATGATTCTCCGCTGCTATTCGACAACTCTCGTCGGGCGTGGCGGTTTAAAGGGGGGCTGGTCGGGGGGCGCGTATTAGGAACCGTTGTGGATTCATTCTGGGATATCGAAACCAGCCATCACCCATCAAGTTGGGAGGCAGGTTTGACGACAAGCCAAATGCAGACAGAAGCGACTTTTCTGGAAGCGGGCTGGGATTTTGTCGGTGAAACTGCCAATGGAACCGAAGACATCTGGAAAATGAACTGCGAAGGCCGGAGCTATCCCAAGCTCGCCTGGCAGCAGCCTGTTTCGGGGGATTTCGGTTGTCCGGATGGCGTTGACATGATTGACCTCGATGTTATGGTCAAACACTGGCTTGCCGGCAATTGCAACCAGAGCAATAATTACTGCAATGGGACCGACCTTAACGCCGACGGGGGAGTTAACTACGTTGATCTTGCGCTTCTTGCTGAGAATTGGCGGCAGGGCGAGTGAGTCGATTCTCGATACTTGATACTGGAATCCCGATGCAGATCGAAGTCGGATCCGCCGAAGGGGGGCCCTTGATGGACCCCAGCAGCGGGGGGGTGCATTCTCGATGCTCGAAAGAGTCGCTGTATCCGGCGGACGGCAGGGGGCGTAGTGAATTTGGAATTCGCAGTCGACCAATCAACTGCGACGTGTTCGCTGGAACCAGCAGGGGGTTGGGGGATATATATTAAAGTAGCGCCCGAAAGATTTAATGAATCGGGGCAATAATGCGTATTTGCTTATAAGACAGCCGCTGCCAAGGGCGGAAAAAGTGGAGGTCTTTGGTTTAATGGGGTATTGCCAGGTTGCCGATGTATATGTAAATTACAGAATATGAAGAAACCATTCGGTCAAATTTCGGGTTTGGCTCTGTTGGGGGTTGTTCTTGCGACTTTGGTCCTGGCAAACGAGGTTAACGAACCTGTGACAGAATCACGTCCTGTGAAGGCGGCGGTGATTCCGTGCAAAGACATGATCGACCAGGGCCTCTACAAGTCGATAGTACGACGGACAACAGAAGCGCTCGAAGCTGGAGCCGATTACCTTGTTTACGAGATAGGAACCTATGGCGGACTTCTGAAGTCAGCGGATGATATAGCAAAGTACTTCATACTTGATGCGGGAAAAAAGGCCCACACGGTCGCTTACATAACCACCGAAGCTATATCTGCCGGCGCGATGATAAGCGTTTCCTGCCGGGACATAATAATGCGTGAGAACACCACTATCGGGGACTGTGCGCCGATACAGCCGGGCGTCAAGCTCGAGGGAATCGAGCGAGAGAAGACCGAGAGCTTTACAAGGGCGGCATTCAGTCGCGCCGCCGAGGCCAACGGCTACCCGGAACCGCTACTCAAAGCGATGGTGACGCGGCAAATCGAGGTTTACCGGCTCAAGAACGTCGAAACGGGCAAGTACGAGTTTTTCGAAGGTAATCGCCTGCCGAGCGATCCGAACGTTTACGACCTTGATGACAAGGAGCTGATTGACCCGAATGATGAGATTTTGACGCTTACGGCTTCTGATGCGCTGGAATATGGGGTAGCCAGAGCCCTGGTGACCGATTTGGATGGGGCGCTGGATTTTCTGGCCAAGCGGGACGGCGTGAGCTTTACCGAGACAATCCGGCTGGAGACGATGTGGTCGGAGGAAATGGTTCGCTGGCTTAATTCCCCGGCTGTGATGAGCATTCTGATTATGGTGGCCCTGTTGGGCGTCTACATCGAGCTCAACACGCCGGGAATCGGCCTGCCCGGGCTTGTGGCGGTCATATGTTTTGTGGTAATAGTCGGCAGCAAGTATTTGACGGGCCTGGCTAATTGGGTCGAGGTTGCCCTGTTTGTCGTAGGAATCCTGTTTCTTGCGATAGAGGTTTTTGTCCTGCCGGGTTTTGGAGTAGTGGGGTTTTTTGGAATAGTATGCATATTAGGGGGACTCTTTGGGATGCTCGTGAAAAACCCGCCCGATAAGCTTCCCTGGCCTCAAACCCAGCTTGACTGGGATATATTTGCCAATGGGGTCGTGGGGATGTTGTTCGGCTTTGCCGGTTTTCTGGCCTTGGCATGGCTGGCGACAAGGTGGATGCCGCGTTTGCAGTTGTTGAGCGGGCTTTTGCTTGCTCCGGCTGCGCCCAAGCAGGGTGGTGAGGTCGAGTTTAGCATGACCGCGCCGCCGGAGGTCGCCTCGGCAGCGGTGAAAGTAGGGGACGTAGGAGAGGTCGTATCGAAGCTTCGCCCTGCAGGTAGGGCCAGATTCGGCGAAGCAATAGTGGATGTGGTGGCGGAAGCGGAGTTTCTTGACAAGCAGACTAAGGTAGAGATAATCTCGATACGCGGCAACAGGGTGGTGGTTAGAGCTTCTGGACGGTGAGATTCGCTTGTTCGGTGGTCTTTGGCGGGCAGGTCGCAAAAAAGTATGGTGAGTAGCCTGGGCCTAACTTGAGGTAAGCTATGGACTGGTGGTTGATATTTGCGGTTTTCCTGTTTTTTGCATCGGCGGCGTTGATAATAGCCGAGGTCTTTGTTCCCAGCGGTGGAATAATAACAGCGTTTTCACTGGTATGCGTGATCGGAGGGATATGGATATTCTTCCGCCACAGCACAGCTATGGGTTGGGTGGGGATAGCAACTGCCATTATAATGATACCAACAATCGTGGTTGTTGCTTACAAGATGTTCCCACGAACCGGTTTCGGAAAGACGGTAACACTTACGCCGCCGCAGCGGGAAGCTGGCGATGCAATACGTGATACGTCTGAATTGAAGCAGCTTCTCGGTGCTGTTGGGGTGGTCGTTACGCCGCTTCGGCCGGTTGGAATGTGCGATTTTTTAGGGCAGAGGGTTGAATGTGTCGCTGAAAGCGGATACGTTGCCAAGGACAAAAAGGTCAAGGTAATCCACGTAGAGGCAACACAGTTGACGGTTCGTGTGATTGAAGAGAGCTAAGTGAAAGGGCAGAGAAATGTATGATCTTGCAAATTCGGTTCTTGCGATAGGTGAAGGCGGCAGGATGGCGGTTGTGGCCTTGGTAGTGGTGCTTGGGCTTGTCGGCCTCATATTCTTTCTGCTGTTTTTGAAGTTTTTCCGCCTTTGGCTTCAGGCAAAGCTGTCGCGCGCCGACGTCAAATTCTCCGAGCTTATCGGCATGTGGCTTCGAAAAGTGGACACTCGGACGATAGTGTTGAGCAAGATAACGGCCATTCAGGCCGGGCTTATGCTCACAACCCGAGATCTGGAAAGCCACTTCCTCGCAGGCGGGCGGGTTCCCAACGTTGTCCGTGCGCTGATAGCCGCAAACAGGGCGAATATCGATTTGACCCTTAAAACGGCTACCGCGATCGACCTGGCGGGCCGCGACATACTCGATGCGGTACACACCAGTGTTAAGCCGAAAGTGATTGACTGCCCGGATCCGAGCAAGGGTAAAGAGAGTATAGACGCAGTCGCTCAGGACGGTATCCAATTAAAGGCCAAGGCTAGAGTTACCGTCAGGATGAACATAGACCGGCTCGTAGGGGGAGCCACGGAAGAAACCATAATTGCTCGTGTAGGAGAGGGAATCGTTACAACTATTGGCAGTGCAATAGCTTACAAGAGTGTGCTGGAAAATCCGGACAACATTTCAAAAGCTGTTCTTGGAAAGGGTCTCGATGCGGGAACCGCGTATGAGATTCTCTCGATAGATATCGCTGACGTTGACGTAGGAGATAATATAGGAGCGATGCTTCAGGTCAAGCAGGCCGAAGCTGACATGCGCCGAGCCAAGGCCGAAGCCGAGAAGCGGCGAGCGATGGCGGTTGCACGAGAGCAGGAGATGCGGGCGCTTGTTGTTGAGAATGAGTCAAAGGTTCCGCTGGCGATGGCCGAGGCTTTCCAGAAGGGCAACCTGGGTGTAATGGACTACTACCGTATGAAAAACATCAGTGCCGATACGGCAATGCGTGATTCGATCTCGAAGGTACAGAAGCCCGGTTCCGAAGCAGGCGAAGGACCAACCCCATATAAAAAATAGTACCATGAATCAACTTTTTAAAACAATACTGGCAGCGAACAACGATCGCGAGCTTGACGACTGGACCAATGTCCTGTTCGTTGTCATTATGCTCGCGTTTTGGGCGATTGGCGGCATCCTTAAGGCCAAAGGCGGCAAACGCAAACAAGGCCAGCAGCGTGCCGCCCGCCCAACTCCACCCGAACAAGGGCGGACCCCGCTCAGGCCTGTTCAAAGGCCGGAAACGCAGCGCCCAGCGAGAGCAGCCGGCGCCGAATACCCGAAACGTGCTATAACTAAGCCTGCACCTGGCGCAGTTACTCAAGCGGGCGCCCCGGCCCCGGCCTTACGAACGACACGACCATTACGTTCTAAATTGCTCGAAGCGTTCGAACATCTCGACCAGGCCCGCACATCATCCGAGCCCCCGCTGGAGCCCTCCGTATTGGGTGTTTTACCACTGCACGAGCAAGGACACGTCTTCCGCCCTGCAATCGAGCTCGATAACGCCGAAAAGCTTCGCAACGTCGTTTTGTACTATGAAGTCCTCGGCAAACCGGTTGCCTTCCGCGAACCATATTACTGACCAGCCGAAACCCGGCAGAGCAAGGCTTAGCCTGCATTTCTCACAGTTGCCGGTTTTGAGCAGGTTTTTCGCTTAAGGAGGGATGTTTATCGGCTGGCAGCAGTCTGTTTTACCCAGTGCCCTCTCAGTACGACAGATAATTCACCCAAAGGGCCATTTGCTCAGGCATTTTGCGGCATC
>Ga0180437_10002574_pt1 | contig 28604 bp, 25 predicted proteins | sample SS_ome_4_FD_132410 | JGI IMG/M metagenome (GOLD analysis project Ga0180437, IMG submission 132410) | Hypersaline lake sediment archaeal communities from the Salton Sea, California, USA - SS_3_D_1 metaG | ecosystem: Environmental > Aquatic > Non-marine Saline and Alkaline > Hypersaline >...
CCAGCATATACAGATAGATTATAGAGACCCAGATAGGCCCCCCTGATGTCCTGGGGGGCCTGTGTAGAAACCATGGCTGTAGTGATGGGGAGTATAAAGAGTTCTCCAAAAGTGATCATGAGCACTACCAGTCCTATATGGAAATATGACTGGGCATACAGCATGCTCCATAACCCTCCTACAAAAAAACAGCATCCTACCACCAGTCCTTTCAGAGAACCCAACATACGAGCTATTCGAGAGACAGGTACCTGGCATATGACCACCAATACTCCATTTAAAGCCAGAAATGTTCCTATCTGACTTTCTGTAAAAGAGAGAATGAGTTTCCCATGAATGGGAAGGATGACATGGAGATTTGCCAGCATGAATCCCACCACCACCATGACTGCACTGAGTAGCAGCATGTTCGCATCCTTTATGACCACAGAGATGCTGTGAACCCGATTATGCCGGGAATAGGTCTCTTTGAGTCCTATGATCCCTATGAGAGTGGTGATTCCACAGAGCAGGGCTGCTCCTGCAAATACAGCAGGAAGCGTGTAACTGGCAATGATTCCTCCCACAGTGGAGCCTGCTATCAGTGCGCCATTGATAGCCACCCGCATGTAACTATATGCTGTTACTCGCTGTGATTCGGGTACTATATCTGCGACCATGGCATCTCTGGCTGGATCACCCAGTGAAATGAATATTCCCATGACACAGTAGAGGACCATGAAGGAGAGAATATCCTGCATAAAATACAGGGCAGTGAAAATAAATATCCGTGTTACCAAAGAAAGGATGAGCAGTGTTTTTCTTCCAAATCGATCGCTTAATTCTCCTGCAAACCACAGAGAACCCATTCTCAACAGTGTATTGATGGCCAGCACCATTCCTCCTATGGTCACCGATATACCCAGAGAGGTATTGATGTAGATGAGAATGAAGGGTAAAAACAGCCAGAGAGAGGTGTTCCCCAGGAAGGTGACGAGAAGCAGAGTACACAACTGTGAATTGTTCAAAATAGACCTCCACCCTTTCACAGATCGTCCTCCTTCATACGGGTATAGAAGATGGCTGCAACAAAATTCCATAGCACAGTGAATATCCCGGCAATGAGTAACACCCATCTCACCCCGATTATTTCTGCACCATAGCTGAGGACTGCAATGGATACGAGGGAACAGGTATCTATGAGAGCACTCAGATTACTGAAAATTCTGCCGGTAATTGCTTCAGGTAACATAATCTGGAGTTTAGTATAGGTAGGAACCTGGATAAAAGACACTGCCAGCCCAATGATAAACATGGAAAATGCACTGATGGGTACCACTGGAAAGAGAGCCATGATACTTAAAAACACTCCCAATACAAACATACCCCCCAGTATGAGATTATAATGAGCAATCTTTCTCCCCACATATCCCACCAGGGTAGCACCCAGAAACATTCCCACTCCATTGATAGTCTCCAGAACACCAATACCCTTGATGGATAATCCAAGCACATCCTTTACGAATACTACATACAAAACATTGACCCCTCCAAAGGCCAGCATGATGCCGAACCATACTCCCACAATAAAGAGTACAGGACGGGAATGTCTGATATAGCTGAACCCCTCCACCATACTGTGATACACATCTCTGAGGGATGTCCCTCCTGGAGCCTGTACTGTCCTCATCCGAATTAAAAAAATAGTGAAAGCAGATACCAGAAATGTTGCACTATCCACAAAGAATACAATTCTGTATCCAATGAGTGCTACCAATCCTGCTCCAAAGGCAGGACCAACAATGGTAGAAAATAATTGAGTACTTTGTATTATTGAATTGGCAGGTAAGAGCAGTTTCTTTTCCAGGAGCATGGGTAAAATGCTGGTCCGAGCAGGGAAGAAGAATCTCGAAAGGAGGGAGATAAAAAAGGTGAGGATGTATATCTGATAGATATGGGTGGTGAAGGGAATGGCTATCACCAGTGTTGCCCTCACTATATCGGCGCCAATCATTAATTTTCTTCTATCGAATCGATCCACATAGACTCCTGCAATGGGGCTGAAGAGTATGGTGGGGATGGTGGCAAAAATCATTAATTTACCCACATCCAGTGCACTGCCTTCCATTTTATAGAGGATGAGGGCGAGGAGCGCCATATAATTAAATCGATCACCTAATGTTGAAACAAGCTGTCCGATCCACAGAGCAAAAAAATTCCTGTTTCGGAGTACATCTATGTATCCTATCTTAAATTCTTTATTCTCATTATTTTCATGCACAAAAAGAATTAAAAAATTTCTTTATAAATATTATGGTTCATACCATTGATACTATTATTTATAAAAAGATAATTTTTCACATCATTTAAGAAAGAAGTATAAACAAAAAAAAGAAAAAAAAGAAAAGAGCATTTATTTGCGTTTTCTGATTCTCAGGGGTATGAGCAGTATGAGCAAGGAGAGAAGACCCAGCGCATTACTGGTAGTATTTCTGATTCTCACTCTGATTTCATCGTCGTCCACAAAGGATCCTGAAGAATATCCTTCTGCTTTCAACTTGTAGCTCTTATTCTTGTAGGCAGTGGTATCCCAGCTCCATTCGTAGGGTGCTGTTGTATCTGTGTATTCCAGTGTTCTATCGACATAGAAGCGTACTTCATCCACACCATTTGTGTCGGTAGTTACCAGTACAGTACCCGATAATGTGTCCCCATCATGAGGATTGGTGATGGTCACATAGGGTTCACCATTATTGCTCACAGTTACTGTGATGGAATGGTCGTCTTTGAATTCTCCAGAGCAATATCCCTTCACCAGTATGGTGTGATCTGTATCTTCATATTGTGTGGTATCCCATACCCATTCAAAGGGTGCTGAGGTATCTGTGTAAGTCAAGGTGCCATCGATGTAGAACTCCACAGTATCGATGCATCCGGTGTAATCAACCATGATAGTTACCGTTCCACTGAGAACATCGCCCTGGGAGGGTTGGGTTATGGTCACTGTGTCCTGCGATCCATTTCTTACAGTTAAACAGGGTGATTCTGGATCTCCTATGAGGTTTCGTTCATAGAAACACCATCTGTATGTACTGTTATTATTGGCAGAAGAGACCATGTAACTGCGGGCCTGGTTGAGCATATCTCCCAGTTTTTCTTTACCATCAGAGAAAAAGGCTCTGGATTCCATCTCACAGAATTCGCCGCTGTACTTACAGGCATCTAATGTGGAAAACCATCCATAGTTATCATTGTAAATGGCACCAATGGCTCCACAATCATCCTTGACATAGGCTTCTGCCAGACAGTCACTGGCTTCAAATTCTCCACTGATACAGGCTACACTGGTGGTCCAGGGGAAGAATGTATTGGTCATGCTGGATATATCTGAATTGTACCAGCTCACCGTTCCTCCATTTTCATAGTTGATGTGGTATACAGTGGTATTACCGTGTCCGATATGGAATACTGCTATAGGATTTGCAGCCCATGCATTTATCCAATCTGTCTTGGAGACATTACCATCTTCCTCAAAGAGATAGTCTATAGTCCATCCTGATGGAACATAGTTATCAGAGTTCCAGGCGAGACAACGGGAGTCTGGGCTGTTACCTGGCTGTACCCTGGACTGGTGGAAACAGATTCGAGTGGGTTTTTCAGCCTTTTCATAGGCTATGACCTTATCCACAAATGCCTGAGCTTCGGTAGTATTATCGACAGGTGCTCGACCCACAGCTACTTCAGCATACCAATCTTCTTCACCAGGTTCAGCGTATCGGCCATTACCGTTATCGTCGAAAGTTCCATCCAAGTGACCATAGTACATATCTGCAGCCATGTCATAATCTACATATCCTCCAGAATAAATGTAGAATCCCCTGTAGGGAACGACACCGGTATCACCACCCAACAGGACATAACGAGTACCATTGTTTGTATACATGCTGGTGATGAAATTTCTGATCTTCTCCTGATTGTCCACACCCTCATAATTGGATGTGATCCATGAGACTGTATATACGCCGGTACCATAGACATAGGTACTTTTGTGAGTTGCTAACTGCTGGAATGTACTCTCTAGTGTAGAATTTGTGATGATGATGTATTCTTCTGTAGCTAGAGGAGTACTTCCTTCTTCATATGTTCCCACGGTCTCTGGATTATCCACCATAGTAGATACATCCTGTTTATCTGCAGGTAATCCCCGATACAGTTTATTCTTCATTCCCTTGCCGAATTGTACTTCAACAGTCATGGTAGGATAAAATTTCACTGTGCCAGACTGTGGTCTGTAATCCACTGGATACAGGTGGAGGAGTGCGATCTGATATCCTCTGAAGCTTTCTACAGATATCACATCAAACAGTTTCCCCATATACCAATTGTCTGAATTATAGACTTTTTCATTTCGTCCCACTTTCAGATGAGTTGGATTGCTGAAGGTTACCGGAACCTGACCATGGGGAATATCTATCCCCGTTTCTATGGTGGGAGTTCCATGCCGTACCTTAATATCCTTCAATTGGGTCCCCTGTGGTAAGAGAATCTGAGCTACTTTATAAGGCATCAACGGTTCCCCTGGTATCTCCATGGTCATGGTATCTTCGATCATGAAGTCTCCACAGGCCACACATCCACCCGGTACAATCTCGAATGTATATTCGACAGCATATGCGCTGTTTTCAGAATACACTGTGGACATACTCAATCCTAGCATTGCTACTAATGCGAGAAAAATTATTGGATTCCCTTTCATTTCTTTCACCTCCTGTGTATGAATACTTGTGTTTAGTATGTATGTTTATAAAACTTTCTATTCAATAGAAATATGTTAGAAAATTACAAAAAAAATATTTTATTCTGTTGCGATAACTATGATTTAATATTTACATTACTAAAAAGAAATGAAATTTTACTGTTAATTTCATGAAATAGTATAATGTTCTCTCATTTCCAGAATTTCAGAAAATAGATTATATTGAATTATTACAGTCTCGAATAAAAAATTCTTTTTAATAAAATATTTAATACAGAAAAAAGAGTATAAAGGACAAAAATTATTGAAACAAAAGACTTATTGTTTATAAATTACCAAAAATAGTCTTTTGTTGAAAATCAATTAAAAAAATTATATTTTTTGGCAAAATATAAGAAAATAGTGTATAGAAATTGTTGTACTGTCCAGCTAAAAAGTTCCCGGAGATCCTTCTCTGGTCCATTCCAGCATGGCTGTTAAAAATAGGAAGAGTAAAATGAATACCATTTCCAATGAAAAAAAGTACTCACATCTATAGAGCCCAGGATCACAAGTGAACCGACAGAGTGTTTTCCATCCCCCATAGAGTAAAAATAGGGTAATAGCCAATGCAGGTAGAAATCCAATGGAAGGATTTTTCTGTGAATGCACGATCCTTTTTATATTCTCTTTGTGTTGAAAGCCGTATTCTTCTCTGACAGGGATCAGAGACCCTATTTTATTAATTAAATGTATAATGCCAAAAAGAACCAGCGATATGAAGAGGATTTCTGTAGTATAATATTCCAACCTATATATTCTTATCTTGCTAAAATAATTGATAATACCTATGCTTATAAGGACAGCACATACTGCTTTCAGGAATTCATGTTCATTTTTAAGGAAACTCTGAGATTTTTCAGATTTCCACATATCATATCGGGTCTTCAATTCAGGCTGGGTAATACGGTAACGGAGATCTCTGGGATCCACTTGAATTATTAATAAATGACAGTTAAAAACGTTTCTGATTTCTACTATCAGACAGAGGATTCTTATAGAGTTGAGTTCTCACACATTCTGTAAATTCTTCCATTCCCTTTTTCTCCTGTTTTATAGTCAATGTCTGTGCATTAAATTTCACATATTCTGTGCTGGAGAGAAATCCAAGTATTATGACTATCACTCCTATTATCAACCCAACAGCACCGATTTCTTCTTCATCTGCGGTGATAATAGCACTGATTATGGCAATAATAACTCCAAATACAATAGCTCCTACATTAACACTGGACTGGGTGACTATAGAATCGAGGTTTTTAAGGGGAATTTCTTTACATTTTTTCTCTCCAGTGGAAATTTTTTCTTCAACCAGCCTGAAATTAGTCAGTAGCACATTTCCATTATGAGCGATTTCTTCTTCATCTGGTAATAAATTCATAAAATAATATCTGATATGCATATTTAAATCTTATTATTATCAATTTTTTTTCGATAAAATACTTATAAGAGGTTGTGTCATAAATGGAGTTTATTTTATATAAATAACTTTTTGTCTTAATTAAATCAAATATTAGTCTTATTTCAGATAGAAAATAAGAATTTTTTTCATAAAAAATGAGTTATGACACAGCTTCATAAATATATCATAATGTCAATTGACATTGGCAATGATTCTTTTGAGAACCCACTGTATGTCATATTCCAATATAAATGAATATACAGCTGGAAATTCAGGAAAGTCCCAATTCCCGGGTGGCTTGTTCCCGCATTTTGAATTTCTGTATCTTGCCGGTCACTGTCATAGGAAATTCCTGCACAAATTTGATGTATCGAGGGATTTTCTGGTGAGCTATTTTTCCTGTGCAGAATGCTTTGATTTCCTCTGGTGTACTCTGAGCTCCTTCTTTCAAACGTATCCAGGCTGTAATTTCCTCGCCATATTTTTTATCTGGTACACCAAATACATAAGCATCCATGATTTTTGGATGGGTATAGAGGAATTCTTCAATTTCCCGGGGGTAGATGTTTTCACCACCCCTGATAATCATATCTTTGATTCTGCTGGTGATTCTGCAATATCCCTGTTTATCCATGATGGCTAAGTCTCCTGTATGCAACCAGTGATCCTCATCGATGGTGTGGGCAGTTTCAGTAGGATTGTTGTAATACCCCTTCATGACCTGAAATCCCCGGCAGCACAATTCACCTACTTCTCCTACGGGTTGCACCTGGTGTGTCTGTGGATCGATAATTTTTATTTCTGTATGAGCCAGGGGAGGACCCACCGTTTTCACTCGCAATTCCGGTGAATCATTGATGTGGGTTTGGTTGGTCACCGGTGAAGCCTCTGTCAGTCCATACGCTATGGTGATCTGGGATGCTCCCATCTCCTCAATCACCCGGTTCATGATTTCCACAGGACAGGGTGCTCCTGCCATGATGCCGGTGCGCAGGCTGCTCAGATCCAGGGTGGTAAAGAGGGGATGATCCAGTTCGGTGATAAACATGGTAGGAACACCATGCAGAGCGGTGCATTTCTCCTCTGCTACTGTACGCAGCGTCTTTTCTGGATCGAAATATTCTGCAGGAAGGACCATGGCTGCGCCAGATATCATACACACCATGTTGGATAACACCATGCCAAAGCAGTGGTAGAAGGGAACGGGAATACACAATCTATCGTCAGAGGAAAATTTCATGTTTTTCCCCACAAAGTATGCATTATTGACAATATTGAAATGGGTGAGAGACGTTCCTTTGGGAAATCCAGTAGTGCCTGATGTGTATTGAATGTTTATTATATCGTCAGGATCCAATGAGAGGGTTCTTTCTGCCAGTGCTTCTGGAGAAATGGCTGTTCCTGATTCCAGGAGGTCTTTCCAGGTGAACCATCCAGGGCTCTCTCCCAGCAGGATGACATTTTTCAGATGTGGAAGGGCAGAAGATGAAATCTCCCCTGGAGCAGATGTAATTTCCGGGCACATATTCTCTAGCATGGTCAGATACTGGGATGTCTTGAAGCGTTCAATGAGCAGCAAGGTCTGGCTCTGGGAATCTTTGAGTGTATATTCCAGTTCGTGCTCCCTGAAGGCAGGATTTATAGGAACAAGGATTGCACCTATCAGAGCAGTTGCTACCTGGGTAATGACCCATTCGGGGTAATTTGTCGCCCAGATTGCTACCCGATCTCCTTTCTCTATACCCAGATTCATGAATCCTCTGGCTGCCTGACAGCAGATTTCATAAAAATGAGAATAGGTATACCGTTCCTTGCGCCATGGAGCTACCAGGGCATCGTGTGCAGGATATGATTCAGCAGTGCGTTTCACCACTTCACCCACCGTCATCCATAAAAATGGGGTGCGAGAACCTGTGTGTGCGTAACTCAGATTGCGAAAATTTCTTTTTTCTGGGGATGTATTCATATTTGTATCTTTTTCCATTATCTTCTATTGGAAGCTCATCTATAAAATACTTACAATCATATGTGGAAAAGAAAAGAAGGTATCCACTACCAGCATCATTAAATGATGAATTCAATCAATGTCCGGGGCGAATCTGGAGGAGAACCCACAGAATCAGGAGGGACCAGTTCGATTTCATAAAGATAGGGCCAGAATTTTCCGGTGACAAACAATCGATTTTTTTGGGCATCATATGCTATTCCATTGAGCACATCTGCTGTCTCCTGAAAAGGTTCAGGAAGAAGATCCTCCAAATCTATCCATGCTATCACTGCTCCTGAGTGAGGAGATATGCAAGCAATCCGATCTGTTAACCAGATATTTGCATAAATTTCACCCTTTATGAATTCCAGTTCATTTAATAAGGTAACAGGCCCATTATCATCATATACAGAGAGTGTTTTTACTTTCTCAAAAGTGCAGGGATCGAAAAAATATAAGGTTGCTGAACCATCACTCATGATGATACTGGTACCATCAAAAGTGACTCCCCACCCTTCTGTGTCATAGGTGAAAGTACCAATCTGTTCAAAAGTCTCTTTATCATAGACAAATGCAGTGTGTTCCTTATAGGTCACTTGGATAATTGTATCCTTATAGAGGGTAACACCTTCTCCAAAATAGGGAGGTGGTAATGGATGAATATCTAAAATTGTTCCTGTACGGAGATTGATTCTTCTGAGAGTAGATTGTCCATATAATCCGGTCCCTTCAATGAGTGTATCTGCTTTCTCATACACCAACCCCTGAGTAAAGGCAGAAGGATCATGGGGATAGGTATGGACCACCCGGTAGGTATAGACTGGTATGATAGTATGGGGAGTATATTGAGGGATGCATATTCCGCCCCATAGACAGAAGAGGCAGAAAATGAGGAATAGAGATCGAGGGAGCATGATATTTCCTCCAGATATACTTATTCATAGTCTTCTATAAATAGATATCCACCTGAATAACCTCTAAATGCAATGATAATGTAGGAATATGTTCCCTCAGATATTGACATAAGGGGATCGAATTGCCGGGATTCGACTGGTGATTCTTCTGGTAAAAGATCAATTAAAGAAAATTCTGGAAAGAGAAGAAAAAAAAGAAAAAACAAAAATAAAGGGAAAAACAGGAAAAAGGATTACATTTCCGATTTCTACATGATATTATTCATTTTTTCGAACTGATAAAGACACAGAGATGGGAATAATAAGCCATGCCATGGGTTTCTATCCGGTCTTTTACTTTTTTCCACAGAGTGTCAAAAGGGACAGTGTGTACTGCATAGGAAGAAAAAATACAAGGAGTCTGAGTGCAGGCAAAGTAGATCTCTTCTTTTGCCTGCCGGGCAGTCATTTTTCTACAGGTATGTACCCACTGTTCGTCCAGCACTATAAACCCACTCCGAATGAGTTCATCCACATAAAATTCTTTTGAATAAAAAATGGCATCACACCCCAGCAGGGTGTAGACATCTGTAGCAATTTTCTCATCCGGTGCGTCTCCCTCCAGGCAGAGGGTAAGCTGGAATATCCCCCCTGGCTTGAGTACCCGATGACACTCCTGGATAGCCTTTCTCACACCCTCCTTCCCCCGGGTCATGTTGATATCTTCAAACCCCAGGAAATTCACCACAAAAGCAAATGAACTGGATGAAAATCCCAGATGAGTTGCATCCATGAGATAATAATAAATTTTCTTAAAAAAGGGAACATCTGCAGGATGAAGAGAACGGGAAAGTGCCTGAAATGTTTCCAGATCATTGAAGAGTCCTATTCCATGCACATGTCCTGATGAAAGTAATTTTGCAATTTCCAACGCAAATAGACCATGACCAGAAGGAATATCCAGGATATGTTTCCCCTCTGCAAGCCCATAGGGCAGGAGTGAACGGGCAATCATTTCCCTGATCCCCCAGAATTTCATGAAACATGTTTCATATTCTTCATCAGTCATGTAACTGTTAGCCATACTAATCACCAGGCATAGAGAGATTTTCATGAGTATATATATATCTATAACCCTGTCTATCATTTATAATGGGCGTATCCCAAAAAGATGAGATGATCATATGAAAGCACCAGAATATGGTATACACATTGGGGATTTTCCTCCGGGGACCCAAAATTCCATCAGTGATATCCCGGGTGTATGCGTGGGTCATGTTACTCTCAAGCGAGGAGACGGAGCTTTAATCCCAGGAGAGGGACCGGTGAGAACAGGGGTTACTGCAATCCTCCCCCATAAGGGGAATGTGTTCAGAGAAAAGGTCTGTGCCCAGGGATTTGTCATGAATGGATTTGCTAAACCGTGTGGATTGGTGCAGCTGCAGGAACTGGGAGTTATAGAAACTCCAATAATACTGACCAACACCCTGGCTGTAGGAGTGGCCTTCGAAGGAGTGATCCAGTATATGCTGGAACAGAATCCAGATATTGGGATTTCTACAGGGTCTGTGAATCCAGTGGTTCTTGAATGCAATGACTCATACCTGAACGATATCCAGGGGAGACACATCACTCCCTCACATGTCAGAGAAGCCATACACTGTGCAGGAGAGGATTTTGAAGAAGGCGCAGTAGGAGCAGGAACGGGAATGACTGCTTTTGAATTTAAGGGAGGCATTGGTTCAGCATCCCGTCTGGTATCTGTCGGCGATAGAGAATTGACGGTGGGAGCTCTGGTGCTGAGCAATTTTGGCAAAAGAGAAGATTTCCTGTTGAAGGGAATACCTGTGGGGAAAACCTTGCAAGAGTATCCTGGAAGACATTCTCCTCAGAAAGACCAGGGGAGTATAATCATGATCGTGGCCACAGATGCACCCCTAACATCCTTGTCCCTGAGGAGGGTTGCCCGACGGGCAGTGATGGGATTAGCGCGCACTGGAGGATATGCTGCCCATGGAAGTGGCGATATCGTACTTTCATTTTCCACGGCTCACACAATGACGCATGATTCTCCTCTGCTCATGGATATGAAGGTACTACCCGATGCAGTACTCAGTCCCCTGTTTAAGGCTACAGCAGACAGTGTAGAAGAAGCAATTCTCAATTCCCTCCTGCAGGCACATACTACCCGGGGAAGAGACAACAGGATCTCCTATGCCCTCCCCATAGATGACCTCACTCTCTAACAAAGGAGAAGCAATTCCATAGATGACCTTATATAGACCTCTATGTAAAATGAGCTCATAAAAGGACTCCTATAATCCTCTCAGGTATTCGTGTTTATAGGCTCCTTTTTTCATAGCACATTCAATTGTTTTCAATAGCATGTCTCTTTCTTGGGGTAATGTACCTCCCAGCGGGAGGTAATTTGAGGCATGATTGGATCTGAAAAGGGTTGAACATTCCATGGATTCCAGGAGCCAGTACAGTTCCTGAAGCGTTTCTTCAGGTGAGAGAATATTGAATTTTCCCGAAGCATGATGTTCATAAAGTTCAGTCCCTTCTACCAGCATGAGGGTGAGCGCCCCCACATAGTCAGGAGCCATATCATTGAGGAGGGATGCTGTTTCTTTCGCATGATGAGACGACAATTCCACCCCTCCCAGGCCGATAATGATGGTCACCGAAAGGGGAATTTCTGCCTGAACAGCTTTCTTTCCTGCAGTAATCATCTCCTGTCGATTCACTCCTTTGTGTATATGCGTGAGCAGCAGATCAGATCCTGTCTCCACACCTAAATAGATAATACCCAGTCCATGTTCATGCAACTGGGTGAGTTCTTCTACAGATTTGTGGAGAAGATTCTGGGGGGAGGCATATGTTCCCACCCGCTGGAGATGAGGAAAAGTATCATAGAGAAAATCCAGTGTATCGATTAATTGCGATGTTTTAATAACCAACGCATCTCCATCTGCCAGAAAAATACGTTCTATGTTTCTATACTGAGATTTAATAAGGGTGACATCCGCCTTGAGCTCTTCCAATGATTTTATTCTGAATGTTTTATGGATGTAGGAACCACAGAATGTACACCTGTTGTTTGAGCATCCTATGGTGGCCTGGAGAATGAGACTCCTGGCTTCAGAGGGAGGTCTCCAGATGGCACCTTCATAGATGGGAAGCATATTATCTCTTTCATGTGAGGATATAAAGTATTTTTGGATGTATGTACTGTATCTAATTGTACTACATCACATATCCTCAGATTTGAGCAGTTCATGGGCTTTTTTCAACCAGGACCTGATCTCGATGGATTGAGGGCATTTCTCTTCACATTCACCACATTCGATACATCGATCAGCTCGCTGTTCTTCTTTGATCATCTTGTATACCCGTCTTGATTCATCCAGGGCATTAAACATCTTAGCGTCATTGTATAATTCGATAATCAGAGGAATGCGTACTCCTTCCGGACAGGGTTGACAGTATCGACAGTCAGTACAGGGAATGGGGCAGGCATCCCTATATGCATCTCTGACCCGGGAAATGACTTCCAGTTCTTCGGCTGTGAGCATATTGGGTCTGGATCGATCTGCGCTGGCCACGTTCTCCACCACCTGCTCCATGGTACTCATGCCGCTGAGCACCAGCGATACTTCAGGATGATTCCACACCCACTGGAGAGCCCATTCTGCAGGGGATCGGGTCTGAGGAGCAGTATTGAAGATATCTCTGATATGCTGGGGAGGTGATGCGAGTTGACCGCCGCGAATAGGTTCCATGATCACCACACCCAACCCTTTCTGGGCGGCATAGTGCAATCCCTTGGTTCCTGCCTGATACTCTTCATCCATGTAATTATATTGAATCTGACAGAATGTCCACTCATGACAATCCACAATTTCTTTAAACAGGTCAAAGGTGTCATGAAATGAAAATCCCAGATAAGAAATTTTCCCTTCATCCAGGAGTGATTGTGCCCAATCCAGCACATCATATTCTTTCAATGTGTTCCAGTGCTGTTCCCTCAGTGCATGGAGAAGATAAAAATCAATATGGTCTGTCTGTAACCTTTTGAGGTGCTCATTGAAATAGGTATCTAAATCCTCTTTGGACTTAATCAGCCATGAAGGGAGTTTGGTGGCCAGTTTCACTTTTTCACGGTAGCCATCCTGAAGTGCTCTCCCCAGGAAGGCTTCACAGGTATCCTTGTGATAGACATAGGCAGTGTCAACATAATTTACTCCATGATCGATTGCATACCGAATCATACGGGTAGCTTCAGGTTCATTGATTTTGCTGTGATCATCATCTATCACCGGTAATCGCATGGCACCGAATCCCAGAGCAGAGGGTTTCCAGTCCAATGATCCAAATGTCCGATATTTCATATAATATGAGATTATTGAATACTTTTAACAGTTACCATGTCAGCAGGAACATGTTCAGACCCCAATGGTTATGGTATCACATGAGTATCTGGAGCATGGATATGCTTATTGAACATGGATTCATCATCACCATGCAGGAACCACATCCCCAGGTGCTGTGTGACGGTGCGGTAGTCATCGAAGATGGTGAAATTCTGGCAGTTGGAAAGACACATGAAATCAAGAACCGCTATTCACCCGAAACTATAATCAATGCCCAGGGAAAGGCTGTATTGCCAGGATTGATCGATGCGCATGTACACACCGGAATCTGTTTGCTGCGGGGATTAGCCCAGGATACAGAACACTGGCTTCAAAAAGGAATTGGCCCCTATATCCCCCTCCTGACACGGGAAGCAATCCAGGCAGGCTCCTTTCTCAATGCATGCGAAGCCGTGAAGATGGGTACCACCACCCTTTGCGATTTTTCTCAACACATGAGTGACCTGTGCAGTCAGTATCACCAGCTAGGAGTCCGGGCACATGTATGTGAAACAATCAATGAACTCCCTCAATCCATAGCCGATTTGAGACCGGGAGAACAGTATCCACTGGATGCGCAGGTGGGGAAAGAAAAGGTGCAGCGTGCCCTCTCTTTAATAAAGACCTGGCATGGGAGAGGATTAATCAGCTGTATGATGGGTCCTCAGGCAGCAGATATGTGCAGTGAGGATGTACTCTTACGGGTAAAAGATCTTGCCCGTACCTATGGGATGAAGATTCATATGCATGTTGCTCAGGGGGATCGGGAGATTGAACAGATGATCATGCGCTATGGTAAGAGAACTATTCCCTTTCTCCAGGACATAGGGTATGTGGACTCCCAGTTGCTCGCTGTTCATCTCACCGAAGCCACCCCCGAAGAAACACGATTACTCGCTTCTCAGGGATCGGGAATGATATTCTGTCCCACCAGCATCGGTATCATCGATGGATTGATACCTCCCGTGCTCACCTTTTTAGAAGCAGGAGGAAGGGGAGCACTGGGTTCAGACCAGGCCCCCGGCAATAACTGCACAAATATGTGGAACGAAATGAAAATGTCAGCAGTGCTCTGCAAGATTCAACAGCAGAATCCCACCGTGATGCCTGCCTGGAAGGCTCTTCGATTGGCCACCGTAGAAAATGCTCACACCATGGGTCTTTCCCATGTGGGAGTGCTAGCCCCGGGAAAGCGGGCCGATATCATCATTGTGGATGTAAAACAACCTCAGCTCTCACCTATTATCACTCATCCCACCTGTAACATCATCCCCAACCTGGTGTATTCGGTAAGAGGATGTGAAGTGGAAACGGTAATAATCGATGGTACTGTGGTCATGGAGAATAGAACACTCACCACGGTGAATGAAGAAAAAATTGTGGAAGCAGCACAGACCCATGCCGAAAGGATGGTTGATAAGATCTTGTCAGATCCGGGTGTACTGGAAGAAGCCTATTAGCAGGGAGGGTGATTTCGAACTGTGAGAGGTGAATAGAAACAATTATAAATTTAGATTCCTCCCCGGATGCTATGTATCAAGGGAGTAAGGTGGCTCTGAAACCACTGGAACGAAAACACCTTCCCAAATGTGTGGAATGGTTCAATGATCCAGACATAACAGAAAATCTCTCCTTTTTTGAACCTATAGGATTGGAAGGAGAACAGCGGTGGTATGAAGCCATGGTCAAAGATGCAGCAGTAAAGGTATATGCCATCGAGACAATAGAAGGAGAATATATTGGTAATGTCGGGTTTCATGATATTGATTTACACAACAGAAAGGCAGAACTGGGAATTTTCATCGGAGAACAGACATTATGGGATCGAGGATTGGGAACAGAAACAATCAACCTGGCTTTGAACATGGCCTTTAAAGGCCTCAATCTCAATAAGGTATATGTGAAAACATTCTCGAGAAATAAGAGAGCACAGACCTGTTTTGAGAAGGTTCACTTTATAAAAGAAGGTATATTAAGGGAAGATTTTTTCAAAAATGGCGAATATATCGATTGTATTGTGTACTCTATATTAGCCAGAGAGTATTTCACAGATGAAAATCAGTGATTGATAAGGGCTAATCTGCGCAGCATTTTCATTTTTTCTTTCTTACCGAGATGTAATTCTTCTACCGATTCTTTGAGCACCTGGATAACTTCATCCATGGCTTCCCGTTCTACTGGGAAGGGTACACCATCTTTTCCTCCAAAAGCAAAGGAAAATTTCACGGGATCTTCATAGGAGGGCGGTTCTCCGAAGGTGAATTCTGAAACTAAGGCCAGTCCTCGCAGTGTTTTGGGGCCCATTCCTTTTATTTCCACCAGTTCTTCATAGGTATCGGGCTGCATTTCATATGCTTTCTTCAATGCTTTCCAGTGAATGGTCTTGGGCATGACATAGCTTTTAATGCCCACATAATGGTCCAGGGTCTGCTGACTTTCATGGGCATAGCGCCTGATTTTCATGGGGTTTTCCTTGGCAATATCCAGGCATGTCTCTCTACATTCTCTGCTTTTTCGGGCTGTCAGATCGATGACTCCTGACATAGGTGATCCAGTTATGCCGGTATGGGGCTGTTCAATAAACTGGGGGGAGTTGTACCATTGATACCTACGGGCATACTGGGTGCGTACATTCATTCCCTGTTGCACCACTGTCCATGTTCCTGAATCTGTGAAAAATATGGTATGATGGTAGAGTTGATGCCCATCCTGAACAAGGCAATTGTCTACCTTGGCTGTCATTTTGGATGCTCTCACCAGGGAATCCAGATTTTTTGAGGAGATATTACTGTCTTCTCCCTTTTCCATGATCTCGCTGGGAGTCTTTCTGGATAATTTTCCCTTCCCTCCTGCCACTGTTACTCCGGGGATGGTGATGGATTTTAAAATCCCACATAAAACAGTGGTGGTACCTGAACTATGCCAGTCATATCCCAGCAAACAGCAGAAACTCTGGAACCATAATGGGTCTGCAATTTTCTCCACGATCCATTCCGGGCTGTGTTCTTCACAGAGGATGACCAGAATCTGAGCTGCAAGCATTTTCATCCGTTTACTCAACCAGTGAGGAGCCTTCCCCTGATGGAGAGGAAGATCGGTAGTCGATCGAATAGACATATCACACACTGTATGATGTATAGATATTAAACACTTTCGGTTCCTCATCCACATGCATCGTGATGATTCAATGGTGCTGGGTAACTATACAAAAGATATTCCCGATCCATAAAGACTATTAAGCAGGAAAATACTATACATGATTGTAGGCTCGTAAGCAGGGCACCGCAAAGTCTATCAATGAGAAGGAGTGTAGGAAGGTATGACAGCACACGATGAGGAAAAGAAGAAGAGAAAAACATCCTCCCACCATTCTGATCCATCTTATCATATCCAGTGCAGGAAAGGAGATCTCTCTCCCTATGTATTATTACCGGGAGATCCGGAACGAGTGCATATAATCGGACACATCTGGGATAGGTTTGAGGACATTACATATCATAGAGAATACAGATCAATCAGGGGGTCCTACAAAGGCACAGACATATCCTGCCTTTCAACAGGTATAGGCTCACCTTCTGCGGGAATCGCCATGGAGGAACTGGCACAGATAGGGTGTCATACCTTCATCAGAGTGGGATCAACCGGTGTATTGCAGGACATTCCCTGCGGAGATCTGATTATTTCTCTGGGTTCTATTCGATTTGAAGGAACTTCCAAGGAATATATTTTCCCAGAATATCCTGCATTGGCGCATTTTGAAGTGGTATTATCGCTCATTGAAGCATGTGAGTGCCTTAATTATCAGTATCATCTGGGAATTGGGGCATCCACCGATTCTTTTTATGTTGGTCAGGGGAGGAAGGGATTCAATGGATACCTCCAGTCCCAGTATGCACATCTTATCGAGGATCTGCAAACTGCATCGGTGTTGAATTTTGAAATGGAAACATCCTGTATTCTCACCCTCAGTTCTCTTTTTGGACTACGGGCAGGAGCTATATGTGCTGTGTTTGCCAATCGAATCACTGGGGAATTCATTCAGTCGGGGGAAGAAAAAGCAGGAAAAGCAGCATCAGAAGCAGTGAAATTACTGCATGAATGGGATTCCATCAAGGAAAAGCAGGGTAAGAAGTGGATATTTCCTTCTCTGTTTCTATGAGAAGGATATATAGATATCTATATTCAATGACCCCTTGATGAAAGGAGGAATCTCATAGTAAAAAAAAGTAAAAGTAAAAGAAAAAGAAAAAGAAATTAAATCAATATATTTTTTTATTCTACTTTTTAACAGCTAATTTTGCACCACAAGCAGAACATGTTCCTTTTTCAGTAATTTTAGGAAGTTCGGGTACTTCTGCCCCACAAATTCCACATTTTGGCATATTGTCACCTCAATATTATAAATATAGAGCAAATATAAATAACTTTCTATATTAAAAATTAAAAATATGATAAAATTAAAATTTATTACAGAATAAAATGTGTGAATTAATATGAATTATATAAAATGAGAAGAATTAAAAAAAATATTAATTCATACAACATGAAATATTATCCCCTCCATACTGTTTTCATAAATCATTATATTATATAATTATAGATAATAGAAAGTTTTAAATATTTTGATTATAATTAGGGTACAGAGGTGATAAAAAAGATATAAAAAAATAAGATAAAACAAAAAATGAGTGGCAAGAGACCAATCAAATGATTTCATTTCACTATGGGCAGATAAAAGAGATGATTTCAGTCAATTATTGCAATTGTCATCATATTTTCTTTCGTCTACATCGAAGATGACCATTGATCTGCTAGTATCTTTCTGCTGTGGCTGTGTTCAATATAATTTTCATTACAAAAAAAAAGAAAACTATATGGAGGTGATAGTAATGGTGAAATCAAAAATGGTTTTAATGGTTGTGGGTATCATAGTGTTATTAATGGGGATACTGGGACTGCTGGACCTTGATTATGCTACTGAACCCTCATGGCACGCAGCTCTGAAAATCCTTGTAGGGCTTGTGGCAATAGCATTTGGGTATATGGATAAGACATAGAGCTATCAAATCTCTTTCCTTTCCCTTCCTTTTTTTTTCTTTTTCCTGTTTTTCTTTCCTTACCTTCTTTTTTTTATTTTTTTATATTTATCATGCCATTATTAATAATTATACTATGAACAGGTGAATATAAATCTCTGATAAGAGAGATGAAATAAGGTTAAATTGCTTTTCCATCAGGAGCAAAACGTTGTCCCCTTGGAGTATTCATAGAAGCACAATAGATCCAATATATTGGTACACTGTCTTTCAATGAAAAAGTGAACAATCTATATCATAATAGCATGCACATGGAATTTCCAGCACGAGACTAGTGATATTATAAAATTATGAACCTGGTTCTTTAACAGCTTCCTCCATCATCATGCGTATCATTTCACTCAGGGTCTGGGGGCTCCTTTTCTCAGGTTTTGTTTGAGGTTCAGGAAGGGTCTTTACACCTGCAGTGAGAGGTTTTTTTCTCATAGCCAGATATACTCCCACACCCATATAGGTAAGTGCAGTAATTTTTAAGAGGGTATCTTCATCTTCCACAAGGTCACTCAAATCGATGGCATCCATATTAGTTCACCTATCAGGTGGTATTGTGTTCTGTTATGGTGGAGTTGCTAATAAACTTTTGGATTACACTCGCCTTTCACCCAGCTCTGTCGGGATCCACTATTTTTCTATCAATCATCAACCTGTTTGAGAAGAACCCATTCACCCTTTATTTTCTGTCCTTGGGGTCTCCGGTCATAATAAATCTCAAATATTTCACCTGTGTCTGTTTGTACCCTGTAATAATCTCTTCCCACTCCCCAGGAACCCCTATTCCCTGGCTTTGTCAGAGGAACAGGAGGACGTTTCCCACTGAAAATCTTATGGATTTTTTTCCGTCTCCGGTAGTCATGCCATTCTTTTATCAATTTTGTAATGGTGTATAATTTTCCTCTCCAAGAAAATGAAGATGGGTTACCAGGTCTCTTCTCTAAGAGGGGCTGTTTTTCAAATTGAACATCGATGGGTTCAGAATAAAAATGTACATCCATCCCATTCACTCTCCTTCGGGGAGATAATCATGTTGAATTGCTCATGATTTTTTCTCTTCCAACAAGGGGTTGCAGTGCTTCTGGAATGAGTACAGAACCATCTTCCTGCTGGAAGTTTTCAAAAATGGCTACCAGGGCGCGGGATGTGGCCAGGGCAGTACTGTTCAGAGTATGGACAAATACATTGCCCTCTGCAGTTCGGTATCTCACATTTAATTCACGAGCCTGATAATCTGTACAGTTGGAACAGGATACTACTTCCCTGAAAGTTCCCTGTTTTGGCATCCAGGCTTCGATATCGTACTTTTTGGCTGCTACTCCACCCAGGTCACCGGTGCATACATTGACCACTCGATATGGAATTTCCAGTTTTTGGAAGATTTCCTCTGCATTCTGTATCATGAGTTCATGTTCATCCCATGATTGTTGAGGAGTGGAGAATACAAATTGCTCTACCTTGTTGAATTGATGGGTCCTGAATACTCCCTTGGTATCCTTTCCATGGGCACCTGCTTCTTTTCTGAAACAGGCTGAAAATCCTGCATACCGCAGGGGAAGAGCATCTTCTTCCAGGATTTCATCCATGTGATAGGAAGCCAGGGTATGTTCAGAGGTGGCGGTCAGATATAAATCCTCGTCTTCCACCTTGTAGAGCACGTCTTCGAATGCATCCATGTCCACACATCCTTCCACAGCACGCCTGTTGAGCATGTAGGGAGTTTCCATTAACTGGAAGCCTTTCCCCATGAGATGAGTGAGTGCCAGGTGAATCAGGGCAATATCCAGGAGAACAGCTTCATTTTTCAAATAATAGAATCGCGATCCTGCCACTTTGCCTGCTCTATCCGTATCCAGGAGATTGAGCGTATCCATGATGTCCACATGGCTTTTCAATTCGAAATCAAAATCTTGAAATGTACCCCATCGTTTCACTTCCACGTTTTCTGTGTCATCTGCACCATCAGGAACCGATTCATGCAGGATATTGGGTATCTGTAGTAAGACATCCCTGATTTGAGATCTCAGGGATTTTTCTTTTTCTTCATTGGATTGAATTTTTTGAGGAAGTTCTCTGGATTCGGCAATTTTCTGTGAAAAATCTTTTCCCTTCTGCCTCAACTCTTTTATCTCTTCGGCCAGTTCATTTTTTTTGTGGCGTAACTCGTTTCCTTCAGTCAATGTTTTTCTCCATTCTGCATCCAGGAAGAGTACTTCATCTACTAGAGAGGGATTCATATTCCGTCGCTTCAGGGAATCCTTGACCAGGTCTGGATGTTCCCGGATCATATTTATGTCCAGCATGTCATTCCTCCTCCATCATCTGAATTGCTGAAATGATACAGGCAATGATATCATCTGTGGTGTTCTTTACTGTCCCGGGAGGGCCTGAGATATCCCCCAGGATATGATTGTTTTCTGCTCTGATCTGAATCTCCCGGTATCCCTCATTATCTATAGATAATGCTTTCAATACTTTTTCAGCATCAGGCACAGGGATATCCAGAGTAACAGTGATAGGAGTCATCATATGGTGAATTCTCTTATTCACTACCTGTATAAATGTTTCTATCATGGAAGAAGATTCGAGAAATGCACCGGCAGCAATATCATGACCTCCTCCATACCCGGAAAATGCTTCTCCCAGGTGGAGCCCTCTTTCGATGAGCGAAGGGGTGGCCCGCCCTGAAATTTTTATCCCCTGGCTATTTGCATCGGGAGCCATGAGTATTATGATTGTATCATGGTTCCGGGCCAGGATTGTGGCCAGTTCACCTGCATATTTCTGGGTAATTTTTTCGGAATAAATAAATAAAGCAGATCTTTCTGCATTTTCCTGATTGATTTCAGACCAGTTTTCTTCTAGATATGATAAATCTTTCTGGAATATTGTATTGTATGTTTCCAGTTCTTTTCTGCCTTTTTCTACCTCCTGTAAAAGACAAACCTTGAGTGCGAGCTCTTTTTTTCCATTTCTACAGCAGGCATTAACAATGTCCACAAATTCCTGAAGATCATACTGGTCAAAAAGGGTAGTGTTGCTCAGGATACCGGCAGCGTGGGCATCTTCGACCAGTGTCTCGTTTTCACCGGTCAAGGGTTGTCTGTCTCCCAGAGCACCCACTATTCCTAAATAACTCAGAGATGTGTGCTGTGGATCCATGTGCCGTATGACTCGATAAAAGGTTGCAGCTGCACAGAGGGTTCGGGTGCCATCGATATTGTACATCCATGGATTCACCATGGTCTGGTAATTATATTCAGGAGATGGATGATGATCAATTATTAAATACCTATCAAAAGTATCATGTATTTCCTGTAGCTGGGAACTGCCCAGATCCAGAAAGAGCGTAAATTGAGAAGGTGATATTGTCTCCAGGGAGAGGCGATTCTGAATAATGAGCGTACAATCCAGTGCAGATTGTGCCAGAGCACCTGCTGCTATTCCATCCACATCGCTATGGGTGATAACCTGCATAGGTTGGGAATGAGATAGTATTCGAGCAGCATTTTTCAGTGCTTCCTCAAAATCAGACACTGCTACCTCACCAAGAGTTCAGCTCTCTCGGGATCATATCGCCAATCAGAGGGTAATTTCTTTCCCCGGTAGTATTTGACCAATCTCCTGATTTTGGACTCACATAACTGGAGACCACGACGTGAATGAAGGTCCTTGGGATTTTCTTCCATGTGTTTGCGTAGATTAACTGCCTGTTTCATTAAATTTGTGAGATCCTCAGGAAGAGACAATCCTTCATCCTGTTCTTCAAGGATTGTCGTGATTTTCTTTCCAGTGGCCAGTTTTGTAGAGGGTATACCATGCTGATCCCGCAACAGAATACCGATATGTGAGGGAGAATACTCTTCTTTTCGATATTTGAGTATGAGATCCACCACTTCGTCACTGGAATAATCTGACCAGGTGGGTGCCGAAGTCCGCAGTGGACGTTTTGATCGTGATTTTCCTCTTTTCTTTGAGTGCATTCTTGCCATTATTTCACCTTTTTCAGATGGATAATAAACTGTTTGAAGGCTTTTCCTCTATGAGAATATAAGTTTTTCTCCTGGAGAGACATGATTGCGAAGGTTTTTTTTTCACCAACAGGTATGAAAATTGGGTCGAACCCAAAGCCTTTCTCCCCTTTTTCTCTCAGAGAGATCATTCCATCGATTCTGCCCATAAAAAGCTTTGTATCTGATCCATCAGTGTAGGCGATGACAGACTGGAAATGGGCAGACCTATCATGGGATTCTGAGAGGAGTCTGAGAATACCGGTACAGCCCAGTGTTTCAAAAACATATCGTGAATAAGGACCGGGGAATCCACCGAGAGTATGAATGAATAATCCAGAATCTTCGATAAAACAGGGTGCCTGTACTTTTTTATAGCAGTATTGAATTCCGTATTGAGCCACTGCTTCCAGGGAATCTGCCTGGATTTCAGGGTATTCCAAGGGATTCTGGATGATGGAACGTGATGTCATGTCCTGTACTTCCCGGTATTTGTGAGTGTTGGAGGTGATAAAATAGATCATTGGGTAAGAGAACATGCAGTATCTTAAAAACCTTTTTAAGTTCCACAGGGAACATGGGGGAACCGGCAACCTTTTTAATTACAGACACATAGCTGAAAAAGAATGTATACCGAAACCTACCGCCCAGTAGAGTTGTCTGAAATTGTGGGACAACCCAAGGCTTTGAAGGAATTATTATCCTGGTTCAATACTTGGCCTGATCAGAAAAAGGTGGCTGTCCTCTATGGGAGAGCAGGCGTGGGAAAGACCACGGCTGTGTGTGCCCTGGCACGGGAATTCGGGGCTGATCTGGTGGAATTAAATGCATCTGATCAGCGCAACAAAGACATTATCTTAAAAAAGGTGGGATTGGCAGCAACTTCTTCTACCTTATCTGGCAATGGAAAGAGAATAATTCTCCTCGATGAAGCAGACAATGTCTATGGAAGAGAAGATAAGGGCGGATATCAGGCTATTTCAAAAATCATCGATATCACCCGTAACCCCATCATCTTGATAGCCAACGAATACTGGGAAATCCCGGATAGCATCAGGAGAAAGGCGAAAATGATTGAATTTCGTACACTGCTCCCTGCATCCATTGCTAAGGCTCTGCGGAGAATAATAAAAGCAGAACACCTATCAATCTCCGAAAAGACCATCCAGAATATTTCAAAAAATGCTCAAGGAGATTTACGGGCAGCCATAAATGATCTGGAATCCCTCACTGGAACAGAATACACAAATCCCCGGGACGACCGTCCTTCCATATTCAATGGACTCTCCAGCATATTCCGATCCCAATCTACAGATGTGAGAAAAGAATTCTGGAATATTGATAAAGAACCCCGGGAAACATTGCTGTGGATTGCACAGAATACTCCCCTCATATATGATGCTGCAGATACAGCACGGGCTTATTATTATCTTTCACGGGCAGATGTGTTTTTAGGAAGAACTTTGCACACCCGGTATTACAGATTATGGGCCTATGCCACCGATCTCATGACTTCGGGAGTATCGGTATCCCGGAAGAACAGATATCATTTTCAGAGATTTCAGAGCCCCTCTCTGTTCAGTGCTCTGGCCAGATCCCGGAAGGACAGAACAATGAGACAATCCATTCATCAGAAAATTGCTCCAAAATGTCATTGTTCTCTGGATGAATCAGCAGAATACGTGCATATGATTCAGAGGTTGGAAAAAGAACAATCACGAGCAGCGGCATTATGCACATTCTTTGAATTCGAAGAAGATGAAATCCTCTATATCTTCAAAAAAGGAGAAAAAATACTTCAGAAAATAAAATCAGTAGAGAAAGAACCCCCGAAAGAAAACCCCAGAGAAAAATCTGAAGATACTGCTACCAGTCTTCAGCAGAAAAATCTGCTGGAATATTGATGTACTAATGGGGCCGTAGGGTAGCTTGGACCATCCTCCAGGCTTCGGGAGCCTGTTACCCGAGTTCAAATCTCGGCGGTCCCATTCTTTTCAACATTTTTCTTTCAGAAAATCATGTTAGATTCTCCTGGTTTATATTTCTGTAAAATATGTTACAATGATGCTTTCAATTTTTTTTAAAAGTAATCTGTTATTTTCCTTTGCTGCAGAGAATCCTTCAGTAAGGTGGAGTTCTGTTTCCAGATGGTGAGGGGGATTGCTAGTTTCTGCTGGATTGCCTGGAGTGTTTCCTCCAGGGTATCAAATTTCCTGTAGGGATTTTTCAGAGCGGCCCGCACGCTTTCCCGAACATTCCACACTCCCACTGGCATGATATACCCGGGGTGAGCTTCCCGCAATATGATTACACGGGCCTGTCTCTGTTCTTTCATGAGGGTTTCATTGACCGCGAGGCGTGCAGCATAGTAACACCCCCCAATGCGGGCATAGGTGGTGCGTCCACTGTAAGGTTCCGAATCCCCAAACATCAAAATATTTGTCGATGCAGGATTCCAGATAGTCCCCGGGTACCAGGCTTCCATACATTCATAACTCCAGGCATCGGGCAGCATGATGATCAGGAATCTGTTATCCAGGTGAGTTTCCTCGTATAACCGGCATTCATTTATGGCAGGAAATCTTCTCACTTTTTTCATCAACTCAATGGATAAGGTACTATCCACCGCAGTGATGCTCCACCGGGTGGGCACTAATTTACGCCTGTCTTCTCTCCCAAATAATCCAGCACTCAATCCCCGGTGAATTCTGGAGAGAGGGAGCTGTTCTTTATACAGGTAAGATACGGCATCTGCTGCTTTCAAATCTGTGTCAGAAAAAGCTTTATCGATATTATGGTCTGTACTCCCTGGATTCACCTGTACATGCTTTAAGGGTGCAGATGGTCCCATAGGCTGTACTTCATCATCTAAGAGGATACCTGCCCTGGGTTTCTTCTGTAATAACATTTCCACCTCTGCAGATGACCGGGAGAGTGCCAGGTCCTGTATGGAATCGATGAGCTTTCCCTGCAGATTATCTATTTTCACCTTCTGCTTTCCCCTCACCAGTTGCATGCGAAACTGTACAATTTCTTCTATATTGAAAGGCATCCATAATTCAGGAGTATCCAACAGTGAGGTATCTTCGTGAACAGGAGGGACCATGGGTCCAGCAAAGACATAGGGATATCCCATGCGCCCAATAAAAATGCTGGGAGGGGAAGCCCCATCTATGTTGTATCCCAGTGAAGGAGATACTCGGGCCAGGGATCGTACCCGCAGTACCAGGGGGCATGTGGTCTTGCCACAGAGCATTTTTCCCCCTTTGCATACAATGCACAGGCTCCCAGATCTGGCAGTGAGGGACATGCTATCTGTTAGAGGTTGTAGAGCATGTGGTGTCTGTACGGGGGCTATGTCGTGTACTGTGGTTTCATCTATGAGCTGTTCGATCCAGGGCATTTCTTTCTTGGCAATTTTGACAATCTTTGGAAATTTCTTTCCCATGCACAATCCTCACCCAATAAAGAGAAATGACCTTTTTATACATTTTCATCTTTTTCATCACTGAACCAAGAGGTGAAGGCATATCCTGAGGGTGTATATACCAGTGACACAGAGAGATCATAAAGGTTTTATAGAGACCGGTAGAAGTGTTCTCTATGGATATACTTGAACAGCTTATTGAAGAATCATCTACTGATTATACAGAGATACGATTTCATAAACGAGAAAAAAATCAAATGATTTTACGAAAAAGTGAAATTGAAGACATTACCTCTGAAATCTATTCGGGTGTGGGAATCAGGGTACTTCATGATGGAGCATGGGGATTCTCCTCTGTCAATTCCACAGATACTGAATCACTGCGGAGGGCTCTCAAGACTGCTGTAAAGATGGCCAAAATCACCTCCCAGAACAGAAAAGAGAAGACAGTGCTTCAGGATGCCTCTCCCGTGGTAGGAACATTTTCTCCCGACATTACAGATTCTCTTCACGATCACAGCATTGAAGAAAAAATTGATCTCTGTCTGGACACAGATAAGGCAGTGTTATCCCATGATCAGATTAAGAGTTCTTTCATATACTATCAGGAATTATTAGATGAAAAGGTAATTGTCACCTCTCACGGATCGCATGTTACGCTGTATGATTCAAAACCCCAGTTTTATGTGGGAGCAGTAGCAGGAGGAGGCAGTGATCTGGTGGTATTTGTGGATGCTATAGGTACTACCACAGGTTGGGAACTATTCAAGATCCGTTCACCTGAATGCATGGTGGAAAAAGCCACCACCACGGCCCTGCGCCTCCTTGATGCACCCTACCCCAAAGGAGGGAGGGCCACAGTAATCATGGACCCAGGACTGGTAGGGTTGCTGTGCCATGAAGCGGTAGGTCATACTGTGGAAGCCGATTTTGTGCTCAGCGGTGCAATCACCAGGGATATGGTGGGAGACTATGTGGCTTCAGAATATGTGACTATGATAGATGGAGGAGATGAAATGGCAGGCGGCTGGTCACCGGTGGATGATGAAGGCGTGAAATCAACACGGGTAACACTTATTGAACGAGGAGTGCTCAAAAGATTTTTGCACAACAGGGAGACGGCTCATATTATGAACACAGAACCTACCGGAAATGCCAGGGCCTGGGAATACGATTTGGAACCACTGATTCGCATGAGAAACACCTATATCCAACCAGGAGATTGGAAAAAAGAAGAAATAATTGAGGATACAAAAAAAGGATTTTTTCTGGAAGGTGCAGGGTCTGGACAGGCAGATTCCAATGCAGAATTCATGTTTGAAGTTAAAGAAGCCTATACTATCGAAAATGGAGAACGGGGAGACCTGTTGAGAAGTGTCACTATGACTGGCAATGCATTTGAAGTATTAAAAACAGTGGATGCAGTAGGAAATGATTTTGCCTTTGATATGGGATTTGGAGCCTGCGGTAAAAATCAACCCATTAAGGTGGATGGAGGAGGACCCCACCTGAGGTGTGAAGTGCTGGTGGGGGGTCGATAACATGATCCGAGAAGATCTCCTGGGGATTCTGGAAGATATTGTTTCCTACTGTGAACATCGGGGTGCAGAAGCAGAAGTCATGGGACTCTCCAAGGAAGAGATAGTGGTAACAGTTGAACGGAATTATGTCAAGCTGTGTATCAGTCAGGATATTGGGGGAGTGGGAATCAGGACATCCATGGATAATGCCATAGGATTTGCCAGTTGTAATTCCCTGGATACAGCTGTCACACAGAAGACTGCCCAGAAAGCCTTGAGCATGTCAAAAAAGACTCCAAAAGCCTCCTATGATGTATTTGCAAGACCCGGACCCCTCCCCGCTATACAGGGAATCTATGATCCTGCAATTCAATCCTTCGATGAAACTCAGGCCATTACTATAGTACAGGATATGGTATCTACCGCCTGTGAGGATCCACGAATAACACTGGATAATGGAGAATTCCAGGTATCTGTGCGAAATCGTGCCATTGCTACATCTTCAGGAATTTCCTATCAGGAAAAGAAATCTCGATTTTCCTGGTTTCTCATTGGGTTGGCACGGGAAGGAGGAGATGTGGGGTCCTTTGTGTATGCTTATGGCTGTACAACACATGTCAAGGATCTCTCCTGTACAGAAACAGCACACACTATCTCTCAACAGGCCCTGAGAAATCTCAATGCACAGAAAGTCGAATCATTTACCGGTGATTGCATACTGGGTCCAGAAGCTGTATCATCTTTATTAGGCTACCCCTTAATTTTCGCTCTCAATGCGCATAATGTTCACCGGGGCCAATCATTGCTCTCAGGAAAACTGGATACTCCCATCTGTTCAGAGACCATCACTATTGAAGATAATCCAACTGTACCCTACGATGTTAATGCCAGCTCCTTTGATCGGGAAGGGACTCCCCATCAGAATGTGGTGCTCATACAGGATGGGCTCCTGAAAAGCTTCATGTATGATACTCTTGCTGCACACAGAGATGATCACCCTCCCACCGGAAATGCCACAGGCAGTTTCCGTGAGATTCCAAAAGTAGGTATTTCGAATTTCATCATCGGTGGTACATCTCGTCAACTGGAGAC
>Ga0180437_10002575_pt1 | contig 28596 bp, 17 predicted proteins | sample SS_ome_4_FD_132410 | JGI IMG/M metagenome (GOLD analysis project Ga0180437, IMG submission 132410) | Hypersaline lake sediment archaeal communities from the Salton Sea, California, USA - SS_3_D_1 metaG | ecosystem: Environmental > Aquatic > Non-marine Saline and Alkaline > Hypersaline >...
ATAGGCTTAGGTGTGCAGATCTGTAGCCGGTGTGGTGCTTCCTTGTCAGGTGCGAGGCAAGTTGGCGCCCTGGCTTTTGAGCGCAATGGCGGAGTCGATTGGATAACGACTCAAGAGTTGGGTTCGGTGCTATATAACGCTCAAGTCCAGTTGGCGCTGCTGCTAGCCTGTGAAACCGCACGCGTAGGGGATCGTCTCGTTTTTAGCGGACTGGCACCAGGTCTTGTTCTGGCAGGTGTTCCCGCCGTGATCGGCATGCAGTATCCTGTGCAGGACGAATTCGCCAACAGCTTTGCCAACAGCTTCTATACGGCACTGCTTCAACAGAACGACTTGCTGGAAGCCGTGCAGACTGCCCGTCGGATGAATGTCCGGCGAGCGTGGTACAGCCCGGTGCTTTACCTGCGAGGCCAGAAGACGGCTAGGGGAGATGAACCCCTCAAAGCTGCCTACCATACCCGGAACATAGACACGGCGGCGCCTGCGGAGGTACAGGCAGGGCTCGACTTTTTAGTGCGGTTATGGATCAGACGTCCTGAGACCAAGCCACTCACCCAGGCACAGCTACGCATAGAATTGGGCGTGCCAGAGTCCGTGCCAGTCAGCACGCGTGAGGCTAAAGCTGATGTAAAGTTTGAGCCAGTCGAGGGGAGAAAGTTGCGCAGGGGTGAGGTGGAAGTGCAACTCAGATCTAGCCGGTGCGCTGTTATACCTGAGAGCATCAGGCTCTTTGTAGACGAGCATCTGGATGCCCCACCCGCTATCTTTACGGTCCGGACTAGGCAAGTCGGGCGCGCACCACTGCTCTTTAGTGTGTGGCAAGATGGCGGACAGATAGCCTCAGTTACTCACCACGTGCAAGTGATAGACTCTACCAAACAGCCCGCAACAATCATCGACACAGAATCGTATGCCGTTCCTGTGCAAGACGTTCTGGCTGAAATAGCCAGACCAGATGAGGAAAAGCCAATGGTACCACCCCCATATGGTCTTGCAGAGACGCCGGAGCCATCCGAACCAGCGGGGTGTAGCTCGAAAGGAGGGTGTCTTTCGATGCTACGGATGCTCGGCTTGGCGAGCGCCATGGTTCTGGTGCTTCTTTGCCTTGCTCTCAATGGCTGATATTATGATCTGTCTATGCTCTCCAGCCGGCTGAGAAATGCAGCATGAAGCGAACAGCGCTATTTGTCCTGTCACTGATGCTCATAGCTTTGACCATCAAGCCGACGAGCGCACCAACTGCAGCTCAGGCCCCGCCCGGTTTGTTGATCTACCCCTACCTTGGCGAAACCACGACCACTTCAGTGGTCATTTCCTGGGCCACAGAGGGTGCCGGCGCCAGTGAGGTCCATTACAGCCTCGACCAAAGCTACGGCAACTTGATAACTGCCATCAACAGCACCTACGACGGCAAGTACTGGCATTCAGCGGCTATCACTGGCTTGACGGCGGGTACGACCTACTACTACAAGGTATACACCGGCGGTGACGACGTGACGCCCTGGACAGAGATCACCTTCACCACCGCGCCTGAATCCACGGCCGCCGGGTTCACTTTCGTCGCTCTGGGTGACAGCCGGCCCGTCAGTGAAGATTCGCCGCCGAGCCTGGGGGCACTGGCTCTGGCAGCCGAGATGAGTCAACACAGCTTTGACCTGGCTCTCCACACTGGCGACATTGTCTACAGGGGCGGCATCTGCTCCGGTGACGATAGCTCGTGGAACCAATATATCCGGGCCTATTTTGACCTCTACCGGGCGAGCGCGGGCCACACCCCCTTCTATCCCAGCGTAGGGAATCATGAACTCAACGGTGGCAGCTGTGGATACCAGGGCTACACCGATGTCTATGACCTGCCGGGGAGCGCGCCTGCCGGTCATGGCGAAGAGTACTATGCCTTCGACTGGGGGAACGCTCATCTTGTGGTGCTGGACACGAACCAGATCTACGAGGTGGATAGCACGCAGTACAACTGGCTGGTGAATGACTTGCAGACCAGCGCGCAGCCCTGGAAGTTTGTCTTCTTCCATCATCCAGCCTACAGCTCTGGCTATCACGGCAGCACGAGCGAGGTACAGGCCCATCTGGTGCCGGTTTTTGAAGCCAATGGCGTGGACGTCGTCTTTAACGGGCACGATCACCACTACGAACGGACCTGTCCTATCCTCAATGATGCGTGCACGACGCCCCAGGACGGAAGCGTGGTCTATTACGTCACGGGTGGTGGTGGGGCTCCGCTCTACCCTGCGCTCGGTGACTGGTTTACAACCTACAGGCACACCATCTATCACTTCCTGGAGGTGGAGGTCGATGACTGCCAACTGCGTCTGGACGCGACAGACGCCAACGGCAATGTCTTTGACAGTTATGCGATTGACCACTGCGATAGCCCATCTCCAACACCAACGGACACGCCAACCGATACCCCGACGCCTACACCGACCTCGACCGCTACACCCACTTCCACACCGACCTCGACCGCTACACCCACTGCCACACCAACAGCGACGCACACACCCACACTGACCAGCACAGCCACTCGTCCTCCAACTGAGCCCGAATATCAAATCTACTTGCCGGGCGTTTATCGGCAGTCCCGTGCCCATCCCCAATCAGACTGGCCACGGCTGAGACCCGGGTCAAAACTCTTGTCACCTGCGAGACAACAAGAGACGCTCATCGCTCTGGTTCTGCTAGCCCTCTTTGTTGCCCTTCAGACGGCCACACGGTGGGGGAGCAAATAGCCACGGCATGGCTTTGCCATTTCAGCGCCTGAGGCTCCCATCGCGGGCAGCATGGCGACGATGACGGGGGTCATCTTTGCCTTGCCACATCAGACCGTGTTCGAAAACCTGCCAACGAGCGTCGTAGCCTTCCTCCGCGGTAGTGGCCCAACCAGTTGATCGGTTGCATGCCCTGGCCAATAGTTTTCCAGAAGCAAGGAATTTGCGAGGCAGTCTCGATTGGAGTTTCTAGACCTTTGCCTCATCCACAAGTTCGGTGTATACTTACCCATCTTGATCAAGGAGGAGCCGCTGGTGCCGGCAGAATCTATCCTGACCACCATCGCCCGTGAGCTTGACCTGCGCCCCGAGCAGGTGGCTCGTACCGTCGAGTTGCTGGACGACGACAACACCGTTCCCTTTATTGCTCGCTACCGCAAGGAAGTCACCGGCAGCCTGGATGAGGAGCAGATTCGCGCGATCGAAGCTCGTCTGGGCTACCTGCGCAGCCTGGAGAAACGCAAAGACACTGTCCTCAAGAGCATTGCCGATCAGGACAAGCTGACGCCCGAACTGGAGGCGGCGATCCGGGCAGCGACGACGCTCCAGGAGGTCGAAGACCTCTACCTGCCTTACAAACCCAAGCGGCGCACCCGGGCCACCGTCGCCCGCGAGCGCGGGCTGGAACCGCTGGCCGAGATGATGCTGGCCCAAGAGATCACCGAAGGCACGCCGGAAGCACACGCTGAGGCATTCCTGAGCGACGAGGTGCCGACCATCGAGGACGCCCTGGCTGGCGCGCGGGACATCGTGGCCGAAGTCGTCGCTGAGGATGCCGAGGTGCGCCGCCACATCCGCCAGCGAACCCACGACGAGGCGGTGCTGGCCTGCATCCTGGCCGAGACAGACGCCGACCCCGAGGGCAAGTACCGCATGTACCACGATTTTGCCGAACCGCTGTGCGACGTGCCGCCCCATCGCCTGCTGGCGATTAACCGGGGTGAACGCGACGGCGCGCTCAAGGTGCGACTGGTCGCCCACGAAGAGGATCTCGTCACCGACATAGAGTCCCGTTACGTAAAGAACTCGGTATCGATCTTTGTCGAGCAGGTGCGGCAGGCCGTGGCCGACGGTTACAAGCGGCTATTGGCGCCGGCGGTCGAGCGAGACCTGCGCCGGAACCTCACCGAAGAAGCCGACGACCACGCCATCGGCGTGTTTGCCACCAACCTGCGCGCGCTGCTGCTGGGATCGCCGCTGCGGGGGATGCGCGTCATGGGGGTTGACCCTGGCTATCGCACCGGCTGCAAAGTAGCCCTGGTGGACCCGACCGGCAAATTCACCGGCGGCACGACGATCTATCCTCACGCGCCGCAGAAGCGTTGGGAGGAGGCCGTGCGTGCCCTGGTCGAACTGGTGCAACAGGCAAACGTAGACGTCATTGCCGTGGGCAACGGTACCGCCTCGCGGGAGACCGAATCGCTGGCTGCGGAGGTCATCGCCCAGGTGGGGCGTGGCGCGTACGTCATGGTCAACGAAGCAGGGGCGTCAGTTTACTCCGCCTCGCCGCTGGCCCGCCAGGAACTGCCTGAGCTGGACGTCGCCATGCGCGGCGCGGTTTCGATTGCCCGAAGACTCCAAGACCCGCTTTCGGAACTGGTCAAGATCGAACCGAAAGCAATTGGCGTTGGCCTCTACCAGCACGACGTGGATCAGAAAAGGCTGTCGGCAACGCTGGACGCTGTCGTCGAGTCGGCCGTCAATCATGTGGGCGTGGAGGTGAACACCGCCTCGCCGGCGCTGCTGCAATACGTAGCAGGGGTCAACAAGCGGGTAGCAGCCAACATTGTCGCTCACCGTGACGCGCACGGCCCCTTTCGCAGACGCGAGGCGCTGAAAGCGGTCAAGGGCGTGGGCGAAAAAGCCTTCCAGCAAGCGGCTGGTTTCCTGCGCATGCCTGGCGGTGATAACCCGCTGGACAACACGCCGATCCACCCGGAGTCGTACCCTGTCGTCGAAGGGCTCTTTGCACTGATGGACGTCCGTGGCAAGGAGCGCGATCTCCCTGACCGAGTTCGCCGCTTTGCCCGCCATCAAGACCTGGCAGATCTGGCCGAGGTGCTGGAGGTCGGCGAGCCGACGCTGGCCGACATCATCGAGAGCCTCGTCCGTCCTGGCCGGGACCCACGCGACGAGCTGCCCAAGCCAATATTGCGAGACGATGTGCTCAAGATGGAGGATTTGCGCGAGGGGATGGTACTCCAGGGGACAGTGCGAAATGTCGTAGATTTCGGCGCGTTCGTGGACATCGGTGTCAAGCAAGACGGGCTCGTACACGTCTCGCAGATGGCCGACCGCTACGTGCGTAACCCCCACAAGGTGGTAGCCGTGGGCGATGTGGTGACGGTGCGCGTCATCAGCGTGGACATCGAACGAGGCCGCATTGGCCTGAGCATGAAAACGCCAGACTGAGCCAGTTACCATCCATTGACCAGATGTTTCGGGACAGCCTCAAGGTGCCCCGAATCTACAAAAGGACCTCACACGCAACGATGCGAGTAGATCTGCATACCCATACAGCTATCGTCTCAGATTGCTCACGCATCCAGCCCGCGGAACTGGTGGCAACTGCCAGCGCGACGGGACTAGATGGGTTGTGCATCACCGACCACGTTTTTCACGGGCTCACCTTGCGCCATAACCCGGCCTGGCCATTCGCTGGCTATCGCGCCGTGCGTCAGGCCGCTGAAGGAAGGGGCCTCGTCGTCCTGCCTGGCATCGAATTCACCTTCAGCGAAGGAGATTTTCTGGTCTACGGCCTGGACGAGGCGGTCCTGCGGGAACTAGGCGAGGACTATTCACTGAAGACTTGCCTGGCGCTGGCTCACGGGGAGGGGGGCGTCGTCGTGCAAGCCCATCCTTTTCGCTACCTGGGGAGACCTGTAAATGGTGTGGATGCGATAGAGGCGTGCAACGGCGGCAACAGCGACGAGCACAATCGCCTGGCCAGAGCGTGGAGCCGCGACAACAATGTGTTGGGTCTTGCCGGCAGCGACGCACACGAGATATGGGAAGTAGGCCGTTGCTGCACCGTCTTTGCCGCCGATTGCGCCACCGTGGCTGGGTTATGCGAGGCGATTCGCCAGCGCCTGGTGTGTCACCTTGAAGGCAAACCTGCCCGAGCGTGACCTATAAGTACTTCTCTCAAAGCAGCGGGGTTTCAGCATGCCCGGCAATCCTGGACATCAGCAGACCACACGTGATGCATGCCCTTGCCCATCTGCCTTGATATCACGAACCACCTGGGCATCATCGACTGCTTCAACCAGACCGTCGAACTGCACCAATGAACCATATAAAGGCCGCGCACATTCGCAGACGTTCGTCCAGTTGCTCGATTAATTCCGGCGGGTGTCTGTCCCGGTACACCCCGCGCTGGTCGGTCACACGCCAGCCGTTCTCTGTCAGCATGCGGGCCGCTTCCCAGGGCATGACGGTGTTCATGACCTCGGCTCCATAGAAGCGGCGATAGGCCCGGTCGCGCACCTGCGATCCCGCACCCAACACTCCCAGGCTGATGCGGCCCCCGGGCCTCGTGACTCGCGCCAACTCTTGAACCGACCTCACTGGATCGGCCACCCACTCGATGACGGTGAGAGCCACCACAGCGTCAAAGTAGCTGATAGGGTAGGCCAAGGCACTCAAGTCGCCCACATGGCAGATACCGCTCAGGGCGCCGATCTCTGCCTGGGCAAGTGCCACCATGCGCGGCGCTTGATCCGTTGCCGTCACCTGATAGCCTCGCTCCGTCAGCCAGCGGGCATAGCAACCGCTGCCACAGCCAGCATCCAGAACATGCTGTGGCGGTGGTCCTAATTGCTCGATAGCACTCGCCACGATCTCGTCGTTTAGTGCCATACGACGCGGATTCTTGTTCCAGCCGTCGGCCCACTCATCCCATCGTTGCCGGGAGCGGCCTACAAATCCCGAATCGATCATTTTTCCTCCGAAACGTCTGCTCATCTGCTCCATATTGTACTTCAATGACCCCAAGTTGGCAACATTTTCAGCCAGGTTTGAGGCCGGAGAGCGCATTTGACAGATCCTATAGAATGAGTATAATTATGGCGTATAATGTGACCAAAGAAGGTCCCAGAGCGATGGGGGGTGTCCTCGTTCGCTCTTTTTGTGTGCCTTGAGTTCGTTCCCTCGTAGTCCCATGGTCAGAAGCACAGACTGAAAAGGCCCGTCATTGGCTGAGCAAACAGATCCTCAACTTCTTATCTCGTTCCAGGAATACCTCGTCCGCCAGGGCATGTCGCCAGCGACGGTGAAGAATTACCTGGTCGATCTTCGGGCCTTTGCGCAGTGGTGGGATGCGCAAAGACAGGACGGTGCTTCTCTGCTGACCTCCTCGGCGGCAGACCTGCGGGCCTATCGCACCGAGATGAGCAGCAATGGCCTGTCGTGCAACACGGTCAACCGCCGCCTGCAAGCCCTTCGCAAATTCGGGCAGTTTGCTGTCGAAGCTGGACTGTTGCCGAACAACCCGGCCCAAGATGTGTCACGCCTGCGCACGGAGCGACCATTTCCGCCCCGTGCCCTCACCTCGGACGAGGCTGACGCTTTGCTGGAGGCCGTTCTGGTCGAGTCCAAGCCCAGCCAAGTGCAGCGAGATTATGCCATCGTTTTGACCTTGGCAAGCTGCGGCATTCGGCTGCGCGAATTGGTGGACCTGCGGTTGGAGGATGTGGAACTGGGCATAGACGGGGGATACCTGATGGTCGGTTCGTCAGCGGCAGAGGGAGGTCGAGTCATCCCATTTGGAGCCGCTACAGCAGCAGCGATCGGGGCTTATCTGCGAGTGCGTCCCAACGTCCCTGACGTAGACTATTTCTTTCTCAGCCGCGAAGGCCGCCCCATTTCCCAGCGCACCGTTCAACGGCTGGTAGCGCGCTATGCACGGGCAGCCGACCTGGAGAATGTGTCGCCACAAACGCTGCGGACGACCTTCGCCCATGCCATGTTTGAGGGAACGAAGGACCTAGAAATCGTTGCCCAACTCATGGGGCATCGCTCTGCGGCTATCACCGCTCGCTATTTTGAGCAGGAGGCAGAGCCATCTCCCCCTGGGGGGACATCCACTTTTAGCAAGGGAGGATAACCTTGGATCTCAAAGACTTTAATGCGTTGCGCATCAGCCTGGCATCACCCGAACAGATCCGATCCTGGTCCTACGGCGAGGTTCTCAAGCCGGAAACGATCAACTATCGGCGATTACGGCCGGAAAAGGATGGTCTCTTTTGCGAGGCGATCTTTGGGCCAACCAGAGACTGGCAATGCTACTGCGGTAAGTATAAGAACGTTCGCTACAGAGGTATTATCTGCGACAAGTGCGGCGTGGAAGTGACTCGCTCGTCGGTGCGGCGAGAACGAATGGGGCACATCGAACTGGCTGCACCGGTGGCCCACGTGTGGTACGCCCGGCGCACGCCAAACTACCTGAGCCTGCTGCTGGACATCTCCCGTCGCAACCTGGATCGCACGCTCTACTTTGCCCAATACGTGATCACTGAGGTGGACGAAGACGCGCGCCAACGCGCCCTGCGCCGCCTGGATGAAGAACTGGAACGGGAGCAGAGTCGGCTCCAGAAAGCCATAGAGGAAGCGATCCAGGCCACCGAAAGCCAGCGAGACGAAGAACTCCAGGCCGTGGAAGCCGACCGGGACGTCGTGCTGGGGCAACTGGATAACGATCTGGCAGCCAAAACTGAAGACATCATGCGCGAAGCCAAATCGCTTCAGGCCCGCTTGGAGAGAGACGTCGGAAAGAAAGTGCGAAAGGCAGTCATCTTTTCCCCTTCGGAGACCGAGGTAGTCTCCAAAGGAGAAGTTGTCGGTCGGGAACACTTGAACCAACTCAACGAAGCCGTGCAGGCGCAGTTGAGCGAAGTCCAGACGGAGGTAGATGATGAGAAGACACGCAACGCAGCTATCTTTGAGGGGCAGATCGCTGACGCCCGGCACGCCGCTGCTCGTGAAATCGAAACCCTGCGCAACACACTGGCGCAAAAGCTAGAGGCACTCTCTGCTGCCGCGGACCTGCGCCGCGAGGAAGTGAAGGGGCTGGCGACTCTCGAGTTTCTGGTCGAATCCCGCTACCGAGAATTAAGAAGCCGCTGGGGCCAGGTGTTCAAAGCCAGAATGGGCGCTGAGGCTTTCTATGACCTCCTATCCGCTATGGACCTGGACGCTATGGCCAAGGAACTGTGGCACGAGGTCCGTACCACCCGCTCCAAACAGCGTCGCAAGAAAGCCGTGAAGCGACTGCGCGTGGTGGAAGCACTGCGCAAATCAAGCAACCGCCCGGAGTGGATGATCCTCACCGTGTTGCCGGTCATCCCACCCGACCTGCGCCCCATGGTTCAGTTGGATGGCGGGCGTTTCGCCACCTCTGATCTCAACGACCTTTATCGGCGCGTCATCAACCGCAACAATCGCCTCAAACGACTGCTTGAACTGGGAGCACCGGACGTCATCGTGCGCAACGAGAAGCGCATGCTGCAGGAAGCCGTGGACTCGCTCATTGACAATTCCCGACGGGGCAAGGCCATGTCCCGTCGAGGGCGACGCGAGCTCAAATCCCTTTCCGACATGCTCAAGGGAAAGAAGGGACGCTTCCGCCGGAACCTGCTGGGCAAACGCGTGGACTATTCAGGCCGCTCGGTCATCGTCATTGGGCCAGAGTTAAAGCTGCACGAGTGTGGCTTGCCCAAGAGCATGGCCCTGGAGCTGTATCGTCCCTTTGTCATCGCCAAGCTGGTGGACTATAACTATGCCAACAATGTCAAAGGCGCAAAACGGATCATCGAACGCGAGCGGCCAGAGGTGTGGGAGGTACTGGAAGAAGTCATCCGCGATCGCCCAGTACTGCTCAACCGTGCGCCCACCCTGCACCGCCTTGGCATCCAGGCCTTTGAACCGGTGCTGGTAGAAGGAAAGGCGATTCACATTCACCCTTTGGTCTGTCCTGCTTTCAATGCCGACTTTGATGGCGACCAGATGGCCGTTCACGTACCCCTGTCCAAGCGTGCCGTAGAGGAAGCGCGTAGATTGATGCTCTCGACAAAGAACCTTCTGCTTCCGGCAAGTGGAGAACCGATCGTCGGTCCTACCAAGGACATGGTACTGGGCTGCTTTTACCTCACCATGGCAGAGGATGGCCGCAAGGGTGAGGGGATGGTTTTCACCGACATCGACGAGGTCACACTGGCATACAGCTTGCGCAAGGTGGACATTCACGCCCGGATCAAGCTTCTAAATCCCTATACAACACCCAAAGAAGGCGGAGCGCCCCCCGAACTGATCGAGACGACAGTGGGTCGCGCCCTGTTCAACGATATTCTACCCGATGAAATTCGCTACGCGAACGAAACGCTGGATAGGGGACATCTCAAGCGACTGGTGGCACGCTGCTACCACAAGCTGGGTCTGGAAGCGACAGCCGAGGTCGTGGACCGCATCAAGGACATTGGCTTCAAATACGCTACCCGCTCTGGAGTCAGCATCGCCGTCAATGACCTGACTGTGCCCGAGGAAAAAGCGCGCATCATCAAAGAGACCGAGGAACTGGTGGGCGAGGTAGATCGCCAGTACCGTCGTGGTCTGCTCACCGAAGACGAGCAGTATACCCGCACTATCGAACTCTGGTCACGAGCCAAGGACGATGTGACGGAAGTTGTCGCCAACTCACTCAATCCTGCTGGCCCCATCCGCATCATGGCCGAGTCCGGCTCTACCAAAGGTGGCTATCAGCCCATCTCCCAGTTGGCTGGTATGCGCGGCCTCATGGCTGATCCTTCGGGACGCATCATCTCGATGCCCATCATCTCCAACTTTCGTGAAGGGTTGACCTCGCTGGAGTATTTCATCTCTACGCACGGTGCGCGCAAAGGTCTGGCCGACACCGCCCTGCGCACAGCCGACGCTGGCTACCTGACCCGGCGGTTGGTGGACGTGGCTCAGGACATTATCATCAACACCCACGACTGTGGCACACAGGGTGGGATCTGGGTTCGAAAGATGGATAACGTCGGTGGCCAAACGCTGGCAGAACGCCTCACTGGACGAGCGGCAGCCGGCAGAGTGGTACACCCCGAGACCGGCGAAATCCTGGTGGACGTCGGCGAGATGATCAACGACGATCAAGCAGAAGCCGTCGAGGCAGCCGGCGTCATGGAAGTCTATGTCCGCTCGCCGATGACCTGTGAGCTTCAGCAAGGTATCTGCGCCCTATGCTACGGGTACGACCTGGGCCGGGGAAAGCTGGTGGAAATCGGCACTGCCGTCGGCATCATAGCCGCTCAATCCATCGGTGAGCCGGGCACGCAGTTGACCCTGCGAACTTTTCACACCGGCGGTGTCGCCCATGGCGGCGACATCACCCACGGCTTGCCCCGCGTGGAAGAGTTGTTCGAAGCCCGCAAGCGCCCCAAGGGCGAGGCTGAGATATCGGACATTGCCGGCCTCCTGGAGATCCGACGCCAAGATGGCATGCGCATTGCCCGGGTGACCCACAGCGAGTTGATGCACGATGAGTACCCGATACCGGGCAACTGGGCCGTGCTGGTCGAGGATGAGCAAGAGATCGCTGACGGCGAAGAGATTGCCAGGCGCGGCGATAAGCAGATCCTGGCCAAGCATGGCGGGCGCGTGATACGTGATGGTTACGACGTGACGGTGGTCTATGAACTGCGTGACGAGCGCGAGTACGAGATCCCTTCCGCCGCTCGCCTCTTACTAGAGGACAATGACTGGGTAAAAGCCGGGCAACAGTTGACGGAAGGTACCAAGAATCCCCACCGCATCCTGGGCATCATGGGCCGCGAGGCGACGCAGGTCTACCTGGTGCAAGAGATCCAAAAAGTCTATCGCTCCCAGGGTGTACCTATCAGCGACAAACACTTTGAAGTGATCATTCGCAAGATGCTCAGTAAAGTACAAATCACCTCTGCGGGCGATACAGAGTTACTGCCGGGTGAACTGGCCGATCGGTGGGAGTTTGCCGAGATGAACGACAGAGTCATCGCGGCTGGCGGCCAACCGGCCCGGGCTATACCGGTGTTGCTGGGAGTGACCAAGGTGGCCCTCAACACAGACAGTTTCCTGTCTGCAGCATCGTTCCAGCACACCATCAAGGTATTGGCTCAGGCGGCCATCGAAGGCAAGCGGGACAACCTGCTGGGTCTGAAAGAGAACGTCATCCTGGGCAAGCGAGTCCCAGCAGGCACAGGCTTCCGCGGCATGCCAGGCACGGAAGCGCTCCCGGCTATCACGTCCTACGGAGGCATCTCCCTGGCGGCGGAAGCAGCCAAACCGGCGTTGCCAGTTGGTCCAGAAGCAGTGGAAAAGCCAGCCCCACTGACCGAAATGGCCATGGTCGAGGCATTCCTCAGCGGCGATGGCGGCGACGACGATGGCAGTAACGGCAGCAGCAGTGAAGAAGTAGAGGCAGAACAGGCAGAAGAGGTCCAAGTAAGCTGAGAAGCTGATCGGTGGATCATCAAAGGGCAGCAATCCTAGCAATAGGGTTGCTGCCCCTTTTTCATCCTCCGTTCTGCCCTCTCCCCTGAAACATTTGTTTGACAAATGAGGTAAAATCGTCTATAGTTGCACTGGTCGTTCTTTTTACCGCTCACTAGTCCGTTTTCTCGACGAATGTCCGGCACAGGATCGTTTGAGCGGCAAAAGAGTGTCACGAAGGAACAGGATTCATGGAAGTGGGAACTGTCCGGTTAGTAGACATCGAAGGGGAAATGCGGACGGCGTACCTGGATTACGCCATGAGCGTCATCGTCGCGCGGGCATTGCCCGACGTGCGCGATGGACTAAAGCCGGTACAGCGGCGTATCCTGTATGCCATGCACGACATGGGGCTGCGTCCAACAACTCCGCATCGCAAAAGCGCGCGCATCGTCGGCGAGGTACTGGGCAAATACCACCCCCACAGCGATACAGCGGTCTACGATGCTATGGCGCGCATGGCGCAGGATTTCTCGCTGCGCTACCCGCTGGTTGACGGCCAGGGCAACTTTGGCAGCATAGACGGCGACGCACCGGCAGCCATGCGTTACACCGAAGCCCGTGTGGCGACCATTGCCCAAGAGATGCTGACCGATATTGGCAAGCGCACAGTGGGCTTTGTGTCGAATTTCGATGACACCCTCCAGGAGCCAGAAGTCCTGCCAGCCGGCTTGCCCAACCTGTTGATCAATGGAGCAGCAGGTATCGCCGTAGGCATGGCGACCAACATCCCGCCACACAATCTAGGTGAGGTGTGCGATGCCCTGGCCTACATGATCGACCGCTACAAGCGCCTGGATGACGTCACCGTCGAAGATCTGATGCGCTTTGTCCAGGGGCCAGATTTCCCCACGGGCGGTGTGATCTACCGGCAGGATAGCCACGAAGGCGACGGCGACGTCCTACGGGCAGCCTATGCCATGGGCCGCGGGCGGATCATTGTCCAGGCCAAGACCCACATTGAAGAGATGACCCGCAACAGAAGCCGCATCGTCATTACCGAGTTGCCCTACCAGGTCAACAAGACCAACCTCATCGAGCGCATTGCCGAACTGGTGCGCGACGGACGATTAGAGGGCGTCGTGGACCTGCGAGACGAGTCGGACCGGCGAGGGATGCGCATTGCCATCGAGTTGACCCGCACCGTGGACGCCAAAGCGGTGCTCGAACAACTGTACAAGCTAACGCCGTTGCGAGCGACCTTTGGTGTCAACATGGTGGCGCTGGTAGACGGCGTGCCCCGGTTGCTCTCGCTCAAAAAGGCGCTGGAGCACTATCTGAACCACCGGCGAGAGATCGCCACCCGACGCACCCAATACGAACTGGAGCAGGCAAAACATCGTGCCCACGTACTGGAAGGGCTGCTGGTCGCCCTGGATCATCTCGACGAGGTGATCCAGACCATTCGCCGGTCGCGCACCGGCGACTCGGCCCGCACCAACCTGCGTCGGCGTTTCAAGCTGTCCGAAGTTCAAGCCCAGGCGATCCTGGACATGCCGCTGAAACGGCTGGCCGCCCTGGAACGACGCAAGCTGGCCGATGAGTACAAGGAACTCCAGAAGCGCATCAAGTATTTACAGTCGCTGCTGCGGAGTCCTGCCAGACTTCTTCGGGCGATCAAGGAAGAATTTCTGGCCATCAAGGAGAGATACGGCGACCAGCGACGGACGACGATTGCCGGGCAGGTAGGCGTCACGCTGGACGAAATCGTGCAGGAAGAGGAAGCACTGGTGGCGGTGACACGAGGAGGACACGTGCGCCGCGGCGGTACCGACCAGAGACGCTCGGTCTTGGCCGGGCGAGGTATGGACGTGGTGACGCATCTGCTGCACGCCAGCGGCGGCGACGATCTGTTCCTCATTGCGACAGACGGGCGGGCGACCTGGCTGCCGGTACACCAGGTGCCGGACATCGCATCCCAGCGTGGCGGCACCCCACTGGCAGACCTGCGCCCGTCGTTCAAGAACGCGGATATCGTCGCGGTGGTGGCGCTGCCCAGAGGGGAGGAAGCGCCAGAAGGCTACTTGCTCGTGGGAACGGCTGGCGGCAAGGTGAAACGATCCACGCTGGCAGACTTTGTCAAGGCGGTTGGCAAGGGTGTGACAACAGTTATCGGCCTGGATCAGGGCGACCGGGTGGTGGACGCTCACGCGACGGGTGGCGACGAGGAGGTGCTGATCGTGACGCGCCAAGGGAAGGTCATCCGCTTTGCGCAGGAAGAAGTGCGTCCCATGGGCCTGCCAGCTGGTGGCGTGGGAGCTATCCGATTGACGCCGGGAGACATAGTCGTGTCCGTGCAATTGGTTCGCAAAGGAGGCCAACTCCTGACCTTGACGACAAAGGGATGGGCCAAGCTTTCCTCCCTGACCAGACTTCCGGCACAAAAGCGCTACGGCGCTGGCGTGAATGCCCATAAGGTATCACGTCGCAATGGGGATGTGGCTGTGGCTCGCGTGGTGGGTCGGGGAGGCCATGTGACGATCCTCACCGCCAAAGGCGGAGTGGAGCGGCTGTCGCTGAAAGACCTGCCCCGCATGGGACGGGACACACTAGGCAAGGCGGTTGTCACGCCCAAGCGTGACGACGATCCGACAGCCTCGCGGAGTGAAGCAATTTCAATCTCAGTGAAAGCAGCCCAGGCCAAGTAGAGGACGAAAAAAGTCAACCGCGGCCAAGAGAGTAGAAACCAGAGGGTAACATGAACTTTAAAGACACCATGCGAACTTGTGAAACATGCGGCCGGAATTTTATATTCACCGTGGAGGAGCAGCGACGGCTGTACAAGATGGGCAAACAGGATTACGAGCCAAAGCTATGCTCAACCTGCCGTGAGATCGACGACGAGGGCGTCAAGCTCATCGGCCAGGTCAAGTGGTACAACGCGCTCAAGGGCTACGGCTTTATCGCGAAAGCGGATAGAAGCGAGGTATTCGTTCATCGCACCGGCCTGGCCGACGGCGTCCACGATCTTTTCGAGGGCCAAGAGGTAGAGTTCGAGGTGCGGCAGTCGGCCAAGGGCCCGGAGGCCTTCAACGTCGCACCGATCGGAGAGTATTGAGGTTAGCCTCTAACAGGGTATCATAGACCTTCGTCATGTCAAGCCAGTCGCGGCAAGCGATGCGGTCCCAAGACCGGGTCTGCCGTGTCTGCCCGATGTGCGGGGTCGCCGTCCACAGTAGCGTATGGTCATGCTGACCAGAATGTCGGTCCGCGACAGATGGCCATCGTACGTGGATCATTCTTCAGTGTCGCTCAAGCGAACGACGTGCGTGGCCAGTCGCTCCCGGACCAATTCTATTGAGACAGACACATTCATCACTTGCTCGGCCGGCAATACCACGCGAAAATCCAGCTCATCACCCTGTAGAGCGTACAGCGCGCGAAAGGACAACTCCCGACTTCCGACCACACTCCCACCATAGTTCCACCCGATCGGCGGTGGATCAAGAGCAAACAAACCATATCGTCCAAGAGCACAGGTGCGATACTGCAAGATGGATGAAAGGTAGAGAAACATGCAAAAGCGGCGATTCGGACGCACTGGACACATGAGTACTGTCGTTATCTTTGGCTCTTTCGCCATAGGCCAGCTGACTCAGAAAGAAGCCGATGACGTCATGGAACAGCTGCTGGAGTACGGCGTTAACCACATCGACGTTGCCCCTTCCTATCACGACGCCGAACTGCGGTTAGGGCCATGGCTGGAAAAGCACCGCGATCACTGCTTCCTGGGCTGCAAGACACTCATGCGCACTCGACAGGACGCGCGTGAGGAACTGCACCGCTCACTGAAGCGATTGCGAGTGGGCAGCTTTGACCTCTACCAACTGCACGCCGTGACAACAATGGAGGAACTTGACAAATGCTTTGCACCGGGAGGCGCTGTAGAAGCGCTCCTGGAAGCCCGTGACGAAGGGCTAACCCGCTACGTTGGCATCACCTCCCATGGCTTGCAGGCGCCGGCCGTGGAACTGACTGCACTGGAGCGCTTTGATTTTGACAGTGTCCTCTTCCCTCTCAACTTTAAGCTCTGGTCAGACCCAACCTATCGACAGGATACGACGGCCTTGCTCCAGGTGACCTCCGAGCGAGACGTGGGCACGATGATCATCAAGACATTTGCCCGAGGACCATGGGGCGAGCAGAAGCAGCGCTACCACACGTGGTACGAGCCTTTTGACGAGGCTGAAAGCATAGAGAGAGCGCTGCGTTTCACCCTGTCACAACCGGTGACCGGGGCTATCAGCGCTGGCGATGCCCAGCTACTGCCGATGATCCTCGACGCGGCGGAGCGCTTCCAGCCCATGAGCGACGCTGAGCAAGTGGACCTGCTGGCTACCGCCTCTAGCTACGAACAGATCTTTACCTGAGACCCGGAGAGCCGCCTGAGGCCCCACCTTTTCTCGCCCCTGACGCAGCGCAACCGCATCGTGACGGAGCCCCTGTGCATCTATTCTGCCGCCAAAGACGGCCTGGCGACCGACTGGTGCCTAGCCCGAGAATTTCGCGGGACGCACCTGCTTATCGAAGCCAACGCCGTTGAACCACGGGAATGCATCAACCAGCGCGACCTGGACCTATGGGACGATGCGCAGATCGGGCCGCTGGATGTCGCTCACAAGTTGGGTCACGAGATGACCTGGACCCGGCAGTACCGGCGGGCCCGTCTCACCTGAAAACAGTCGATCGCTTTAGAGCGACAGACAAACATCCGATTAAACCTAGAAAGAGGAGCCTTTACACAATGGCCAAGTGGGAGCACACCAAAGAACCGATACATGCGGAAAACCGCCGGGCGGACACCCGCTACGCCAGCATGGGACTAGAGAGCCAATGCCTGCATGCCGGCGAGCGCTGGGAGAAGCACGAACTCCGGACTTCAAGCACGCCTATTCACAACTCAACGACGTACTTTTATGACACCTTTCAGGAGCTGGAGGATCGAATCTATCACCGGAAACCGGGATATGTCTACTCCCGACTCGGTTCACCGACCAACACGACTCTGGAACGGGCGCTATCTACCTTGGAAGACGCAGAAGTCACGCACGTCTGTTCATCAGGGATGGCAGCCAGCCACCTGGCACTGCTAGCAGCCGGTGCAGGCCAAGACACGCTGATCCTTTGTTCTAGCGACGTGTACGGTTCCGTATATACCATGGTGGAGAGCACCTTTCCCCACCTGGGGGCGCGCAGCGTTTTCATGGACTTCACAGACCTGAACCAGCTGGAGGAGGTGGTCAAACGCGAGCGGCCGCGCATAGTCTACTTTGAGGTAGTGACCAATCCGATGACCAAAGTCGTCGACGCGCCGGCAGTGATCGAGATAGCCCATCGCTACGGGGCGACCGTCATCGTGGACAACACCTTCACCACCCCCTACCTGATCAAGCCCTTCAAGATTGGCGCAGACTATGTCGGTCACAGCGTAAGCAAGTTCCTGTCCGGTCACGGCGATGTGTTGGCCGGGTCGGTGAGTTGCCATCTCCAGGACTTTGAGAAACTGCATGAGATGATGATTCAGGTGGGCTGCACCCTGGGGCCGAACGAGGCCTGGCTGGCCTTGCGCGGGCTAAAGACCTTTGCCCTGCGAATGGAGAGACACTGCGCCAATGCCCTCGAGGTAGCCCAGTTTCTCGAAAGCCACCCCCTCACCGAGCGCGTACGCTACCCGGGCCTACCGAGCCATCCCCAACACGACGTAGCTCAGCGTATCTTCCGCGAGGGGCGATACGGAGCGATGCTTAGCTTCGACATCGTCAATTGCGATAGAGACAAAGCCTTTCGCTTCCTGGATTCCCTCAAGATCGCACTGCCTGCGACCACGCTGGGCGACGTCTATTCGCTCATTGTCAACCCAGCTCGCACCACTCATCACCAACTCGGCGAAGAGACGTTGGCCACCATGGGCATTGGCGTGGGGACGTTCCGCATGTCCGTGGGCATCGAGTACATTGGGGATCTGAAAGAGGACCTGGATCAGGCCCTGAAGGCATGCCAGTCGTCAGGATGAGAGAAAACGTCTCATCCGCCCGTTCTGCGAGGAGGTTTAAAGATGAGCAAACGAGTGATACACCCGCCGAGGGGTACAAAGCTAACCTGCAAGAACTGGCAGATCGAGGCCGCCTACCGCATGATCCAGCACAACCTGGACCCGGAGGTGGCTGGCGATCCAGAAAACCTGATCGTTTATGGCGGCAGCGGCAAAGCTGCCCGCAACTGGGAATGCGTCGATGCCATCCTTGAAAGCCTGCGCAACCTGGAACCCGAAGAGACACTGCTGGTGCAGAGTGGCAAGCCGGTGGCTGTCTTTAAGACACACACCGACGCGCCGCGCGTCCTCATTGCCAATTCTAACCTGGTGCCTGCTTGGGCCACGCAGGACTATTTTGACGAGTTGGAACGCAAAGGTCTCATCATGTACGGCCAGATGACGGCCGGCAGTTGGATCTATATCGGCACACAAGGCATCCTGCAAGGCACCTACGAAACGCTGGGTGCCTGTGCCCGCGCCCAGGGGTGGTCTAGCCTCAAGGGCAAGTTCGTCCTCACCGCCGGCCTGGGCGAGATGGGCGGCGCGCAGCCGCTGGCCATCACCATGAACAAAGGTGTCGGCCTGATCGTCGAAATTGACCGCTGGCGCGCCGAGCGCCGCCTGAGGCTGGCCCAGGTGGATACCATCACCGACAACCTGGAAGAAGCGATGACATGGGTCGAGGAGGCGTTGGCCAAGCAAGAGCCCCTTTCCGTCGGACTGATCGACAACGCCGCCAAGGTGCTGCCCGAGCTGGTGACACGCGGCGTCGTGCCGGACATCGTCACCGATCAGACGAGCGCCCATGACCCGCTCCGCTACTTTCCGCGCGGCATGAGCTTTGAGGACGCCCAAACGCTGCGCAAACGCGATCCAGAGGCATTCAAGCGGCAAGCGATGGAATCCATGGCCGCCCACGTGCAGGCTATGCTGGACTTTCAGGCAAAAGGTAGCGTCGTCTTTGACTATGGCAACAACATTCGCCAGCGCGCCTACGATGCTGGCGTGCAAAACGCCTTCGACTTTCAGGGCTTTGTGCCGCTCTACATCCGCCCCCTTTTCTGCGAGGGCAAAGGCCCCTTCCGCTGGGTGGCCCTCTCCGGCGACCCGGAGGACATTTACGTCACCGACCAGGCGATCATCGATCTCTTTCCCGAGGACGAGCACCTGCTGCGCTGGATCAAGATGGCACAGGAGAAAGTAAAGTTCCAGGGGCTGCCGTCGCGCATCTGCTGGCTGGGCTACGGTGAGCGAGCCAAGGCTGGCCTTGTCTTCAACGAATTGGTGGCCAGCGGCAAGGTCAAGGCCCCTATCGTCATCGGGCGCGATCACCTGGACACCGGCTCGGTGGCGTCACCCCGCCGCGAGACGGAGGGCATGAAAGACGGCTCCGATGCCATCTCTGACTGGCCGATCCTCAACGCACTCGTCAATGCCGTCAACGGCGCGACGTGGATCAGCTTCCACCACGGGGGTGGGGTTGGCATCGGCTACAGCCAGCACGCTGGCATGGTCATCGTCGCCGACGGCACCCCCGAAGCGGCTCGCCGTCTGGAGCGGGTGCTGACTACCGACCCGGGAACAGGCATTGCCCGCCACGTGGACGCCGGGTATGAAAAGGCGATCGGGGTGGCAAGGGAGCGTGGGGTCAAAATTCCGATGATGAAGTAAAACAAAAACGTAATGAGTGATGCTTGCCTATTGTCTAGGAGGAATGCCCCCCATGAGCCACGCGAATCAAATCATCCTGGATGGCGAACATCTGACACTTGAAGACGTGATGGCCGTAGCCTTTGGACCTTCACAAGGGATAACGGTTGAGGTAGCACTTTCTGAAGAAGCACGGCGTAAGGTTCGCCGGGCAGAGCAAGCAGTGCAGACATTCATCGCGCGGGGCGAGGTCGTCTACGGCGTCACCACCGGCTTTGGCGCATTCAAGGATCGCATCATTCCACCTGATCAGGTGCGGCAGCTGCAACGCAACATCCTTATGAGCCACGCGGTCGGAGTAGGGAGGCCGCTGGACGAAGCGACGACGCGGGCAATGATGCTCGTCCGCGCCAACACGCTGGCCAAGGGGCACTCGGGCATCCGTGAAGAGACGCTGCGACTGCTGATGGAAATGCTCAATCGGGGGGTACATCCGGTAGTGCCCAGCCAGGGCTCGTTGGGGGCCAGCGGCGATCTGGCCCCACTGGCCCACATGTCGCTGCCCCTCATTGGACTGGGGGAAGCCATCTACCAGGGCCGGCGCATGGCGGGAGCCGAGGCCCTGGAGCGGGCCGGGTTGTTGCCGGTGACGCTGGAAGCCAAAGAGGGGCTGGCACTGACCAACGGCACGGCCTTCATGGCCGCTGTCGGCGTGCTCACCACCTGTCAGGCCGAGAATCTGGTCTGCGTGGCCGACATAGCCGGTTGCCTGAGTCTGGAAGCACTACACGGCACACCCCGCGCCTTCGACGCACGCATCCATGCCGTCCGGCCCCACCCACGCCAGGTCGAATGCGCAACTTTTTTGCGCCAACTCATTGCCGGCAGCACCTTTACCCGATCCGACGACCCGCTCAACGTGCAGGACGCTTATACGCTGCGTTGCATCCCCCAGGTGCACGGCGCGGTGCGCGATGCCGTCCTGTACGCCCGATGGGTGTTTAGCATCGAACTGAACGCCGCGACCGACAACCCACTCATCTTTTTCGACGACGTCACCGGCGAGGCGACGGTGCTTTCCGGTGGCAACTTTCACGGCGAGCCGCTGGCCATCGCCATGGACTACCTGGCGTTGTCGCTGACCGAACTGGGCAACATCTCCGAGCGGCGTCTCACCCGTCTGACCGACGAGTGCAGCAATCAGGAGACGTTGCCAGCGTTTCTCATCAAGCACGGTGGGTTGAATTCTGGATTTATGATGACTCAGTACACGGCAGCAGCACTGGCCTCGGAGAACAAGGTGCTGGCCCACCCGGCCAGCGTCGACACGATTCCCACCTCAGCCAACACGGAGGATCACGTGAGTATGGGCGCAATGGCAGCGCGCCAAGCCCAAAAGATCGCGGACAACGTGGAACGCATCCTGGCCCTGGAACTGTTCGCCGCTGCGCAGGGCATAGACTTTCGCCGCGGGGCGCTGGGCCCAGATGCCCGGCTGGGACAGGGCACAGCCCCAGCCTACGCGTTGATCCGTCAGCACGTGCCCTTCCTCGAGCAGGATGCGGTGATGTATCCTCACATCGAAGCCATAAGGCAACTAGTTGCTCGTAGGGAGCTGATGCGTGCTGTCAAAGATGTATTGCCAAAAGCCTACGGAACTTCTGCCTGATGCGACAACTGCACCTGGGCCGTTCTTGTTTGCTCCTCGTCTCGACCCGTGGTAGAATAAGCATAACCTTGCCCTACGTGCAAGCTAGGAAGGGATAGAACCGGATGAATGATTTGATTGACCTGTGGGAGAAACCTGCTCCAGGGAAATATATGATCGCCGGGTGGCACCAATGGGCGGATGCAGGGGACACTTCCTCTGGATTGCCGCAGTACCTCATAGAACACACCGGCGCGAGAAAGATCGGGCAGATAGAGCCCGACAACTTTTATCTGTTCCAGATCCCTGGCACTCACCATCTGCTAAGACCCGTGGTCAAGCTCCAAGAAGGTTACGCAGAAACACTGGAACGAAGAAAAAACGAATTCTTTTACTCGGGCGATGACGAGAAAGGTTTCTTGATCTTTCTCGGGGAAGAACCTCATCAAGATGAAGAACGATATGCCGCAGCCTTCTTTGATGCCATTGAGGAGCTGGGCGTCAAGAGGGTCGCCACTGTTGCAGGTGTCTACGGTGCCATGCCGTACGACAAAGACAGGAATATCTCGTGCGTTTACAGTCATCCGAGGATGAAGGACAAATTGAACAAGTATGCTGTCAAGTTTTCTGACTATGAAGGCGGGGCAACCATCAGCATGTATCTTGCCCACGAAGCAGAAGCGAGAGGGATCGAGTTCTTCCGCTTCTGTGCCTACGTCCCATCCTATGACTTTTCAAAGCTCTCAACGCTGGTTCAACCTGTATCTATTGACAAAGACTTCAAAGCATGGTACGACCTGATGATAAGACTGGATCACATGTTCAGTCTGGCTTTGGACCTGTCTGATCTTGAAAAGCAGAGTGACAAGCTCATTTCAAAATGGGATGCCAAGATCGCTCAGGTGGCAAGAACAATGCCTCAGCTAGGCGTAAAAGACTATATGAAAAAAGTGAACGAAGAATTCTCAGAGATGTCCTTTGAGCCTCTCAGCGATGTCTGGGCAGAGGCACTATGGGATCTTCTTGACGAACTCTGAACAATCACCTCATTCCCGGCACAGGGCCAGCACACCTGGGTTGCTGGCCCTCTTTTTTCAAGGTGCTTCCCGCGCCTTATCTGCCCTTGCCTTCCGTCAGGCGGCGGTAGTATGAGTGACTGGTATAGAGAGCGGCTGCCGGGTTGTGACCCAGCACCCGGTCCTTGGCGATCAGCACTGTGGCCGGAGCTTTCGAGTGCATGAAAAACAGGCTGTCGTGACCCACGCACAGGCCGATCACGACGTTGAGTTGGGTGCCAGCTTTGGCCAGCAGAGCAGCCTGTCCAACAGGGCTACACAGGGCCTCGTACTGGCCGGGGCGTACCTTCTCTTCGTCTTTCAGACCAATCTCCTCTTTGGCGATGGAACCTACCTTGCAGCACACAGTATACACCTCAAAACCGCCGGCCACAAAGACCTCCCGTGCCAGCTTGGCCTCCTGCATGAGTCCAACACAGTGAGCGATGCCCAGCTTCTGTGCCCCAATACGGCGCGCAAAGTCCATGATGTCCTCGATGCGGGTCGTGCGACAGTAGCCCGCTGACTCTGTACGGGCCGACTCCAAGGCCAGGCGTCGCACATCCTCCTGCTCCAGGTAAATCCTTTCAACCTCCTTCAGCAGATCGGCCTCAACCAGCATGGGACAAAACGATGGGGGTTTCTTGGTGCCTGGCTCGGCACTGCAGGCTCGCACAGCGCAGAGGGCACAAACGGGTCCGGTGTTCTCGGTCATCATGATTTCATCCTCCTTGATGATAAACCTGGCTGTTCAACGACACACAATATATCACCACCTGGCCGATCTTGTCAACTGTGCGAGTCGTCCCACAGGAAAGTCCATTCGGCGTTACGGATTCTGTGCGTCAGACCGTTTCGGTTGCATCTATCACCATCTGTGGTATAATGTTCAGCAGTCTGATCGTTGAACTCGCAACTCGGGGAGAGTAGGCTGTTGGAGACGGAGAGCCATACGCAGGACATCCTCAACCCTTATATCACCAACCGCCCAATAAGCGAGCCTTCCGCTTTCTTCGGACGAAAGGACCTCCTGGGCTGGGTGCGACAGCAACTGATCAAAGGCGATCGCGTGCTGTTGCTACACGGTGTCCGGCGCATCGGCAAGACGTCGTTTCTCTTGCAACTGTCACATCACGTCCCAGCCGGCTTTCTGCCCATTCACCTCGATCTGCAAAAGCTGTCTCACCTAGCCAATACCGAAGCTAGCTCAAGCGAGCGTCAGGCCTCCTTCGCATGGGCCTTCTGCCAATACGCGGCTCAGGAAGTGACAGCCGTCCACGCCCTCAGTTTGACCACTCCGCCGCAGGCTGAATTCTTGCGGCACACCAACTATGCCGTGCAAGAATTCCTGTCAGACCTGCGCCTCGTCTTGGGCAACAATATCCTGCTGCTGATGCTTGACGGCCTGGATGTATTGCCGAGGGATGACGTCGGGCAAGAATTCATCTTTGATCTAGTGGAACGCGCCATGGAACGGCACCGCGGCCTTCGTTTCCTCATTGCGGCTCGTAGCTTTGATGACGTTTTGGCAGGGCTCGGATGGGCGCAACAAGCACTGATACAGCGAATGTCCCCGCTGAACACGATAGAGGCCCAGGACCTGCTCAAGTCACTGGTGACAGGCCGATTGTTATATGACCCGGCGGCTGTGCGGCGCGTCGCAGAGATGGCCTCTGGCCACCCCTACTACCTACAATTACTCGGTTATACCCTCTTCAACCGCTGCCAGGCCAGTGGCGAAGTCTCATTGCCCGATGTCTCGGCAGCCCTCGAGGAACTGCTGCCGTTACCTTTCGACGAGTTCAATGAATGGTGGGAAGCCTCTTTGCCGCCAGAAAGGGTTATATTGGCCCTGCTGGGCGAACTTAAGGGCCAAGGGGGCGTCGTCACGACTTACGAGGTCCACAAAGCCCTGACCCGTCGTGGCGTGCGGGTCAAGCGCGACGCCGTGGAGCAGGCACTCCAATCCTTGGCGGATCGGCAGATTCTGGAACACCTGGGCGCCATCAGCTACCGGAGCCGCATCGAGTTGTTCCGTGCCTGGCTACCCTATCATGCCGATTTGCCGCAAGCGCTCAAGATGGCCCGTTGGCGCGTGCGTCGCCAACCAGTTCCCCAGACAGCCCAGGAGATCGCAACAGAATTTGCCACTGGCAACTGGCTTACATGGGCAGTGGTCACGGCTGTTGTGCTGATCATCCTCTTTCTGGTCTTTCGCGTGCCACAGGCAGCAAAAACGCAGCCTACAGCCACGACCCTCCCTTCGCTATCGCCTGCCACTAGTCCATCGGCGAGCACGTCAGTCGCTACCCAAGCATCATCGGTTCCCGCTCCGACCAGCCCGACGATAGCAATCACATCCACTAGGGTAACGCCGGAAGCTACCATCAGTCCGACGCCACCACTGCCAAGCGCGGGCCGGTTGCTCTACATGCACAAGGAGAACGCAGACGATCCCTGGCAACTTTACATCATGAATGGCAATGGGACGAATCCTCACCCCGTCACCGGCAGTGGCCTGGGCGAGGCGCATCCCGCCTGGGCCCCCCACGGCCGTTCGGTGGTCTTTGTTTCGGAGCGGGAGGACAGCCAAGACATCTACACTATGCAACTGGACGGCACTGGCCTGACCAACCTCACCCACCATCCCGCCGACGACTGGACGCCAGCCTGGTCACCCGATGGCCAGTGGATCGCCTTCGCTTCTTTCCGTGATGACAATTGGGAGCTGTACGCCATGCGGTCCGACGGCACAGACCAGGTCCGGCTGACCGAGAACAAGGTCAGTGACCTATCCCCTGTCTGGTCACCCGACGGCAAGACGCTGGCCTTTTCTTCCAAGCGGGACGGCAACTGGGAAATCTACCTGATGCCCTGGCACGGCACAGGCATCACCCGTCTGACACGAAATCCTGGGGCTGACCTGGTGCCAGCCTGGTCGTCCGACGGCCAATGGATCGCCTTCGAATCTGCCCGTGACGGCGATGCCGAGATCTACCTCATGCGCGCCGACGGCAGCGAGCAGCGCAACCTCACCAACTGGCCCTACGCCGACGAGCACGGCCCCGTCTGGTCACCCGACGGTCAATGGATCGCTTTCTACTCCAACCGCGACGGCAATTGGGACATCTATGTCGTAGACCGAGAAGGCAAGAACCTGACCAATCTGACCGACGACGATGCCAACAACCAGTCGCCTGCCTGGGGTCCATAATCGTACGGCTATCACCATGAGGATACGACAGTGGATCGCCCTCCTGATCCTGTCGACACTTGTCACGAGCGGCTGCCAATCTCTGCTCTCCCTCTTGCATCCGACGCCAACGCAGCTCCCGACTCCCATCGCCGCCCGGCCAGAGACGACTGCTGACTCCTTTCTCCGCGCCTGGGAGCGCGCCGACTACGAAGCCATGTATGGCGTGCTGGCCCCCTCCGCGAAGGCCCAGGTGAGCCGCAAAGATTTCGAAGAACTGTATCGCACCAGCCTGGTCGAGGCCACCGTCACCTCCCTGCGGGCGCAGGTGCGTGCGGCGCTAGAAAGTGACTACACGGCCCAGGTCGACTTTTCTGTAACCATGCACAGCGCCGTGCTGGGTCCCCTTGAGTTCAATCAGCAGATGACACTGACCTTCGAGGCCAATCGTTGGGGCGTCACCTGGTCGCCAGATCTCATCTTCCCCGGAATGACAAGCCGGCGAGGTGTCCACCTCATCGAGCGTAATGCCGTGCGGGGCAACATTTACGACCGTGACAGACTGGGGTTAGCCTTCGACGGCCGGCTGGTCACCGTTGGCATCGTACCCGGTCGGCTGACCGACGAAGCAGCCACACTCGCCGAACTTGGCCGCATCCTGGGAATGCCTGTTGAGGAAATCCGGAAGGCTTACGCCGACGCCCCACCCCACTGGTATGTGCCAGTCAGAGACGTTTCGCCGGAAGTGAGCCAGGCATACTATGAAACCCTCGCCTCGCTACCGGGTGTCGAACTCAAAGATAAAGAAATCCGTGCCTATCCAGCGGGCGGTATCGCAGCGCACGTCGTCGGCTATATGGGGCCGATCTACAAAGAAAACCTGGAAGAGTGGCGCAAAAAGGGCTACCAGGGAGACGAACTCGTGGGCCAGACCGGCCTGGAAGCCTGGGGCGAACCCTACCTGGCCGGACGCCGTGGTGGCGAACTGGCGCTGATTGACAACCACGGCGTACTGGTTGGCACCCTGGCAGAGCGGCCGGCCACTCCCGCCCGCAGTATCTACACCACTCTGCGCCGTGACTTTCAGCAGACCAGCGAGACGCTCCTGGCAGAAGGAGGTAAACCGGGCGCCGTGGTTGCCCTCGATCCTCACGACGGCGCGATCTTGGCCTTGGCCAGTTACCCCGCCTACGATCCCAATCTCTTCGTTCCCACCATATCGGCCGACGAGTGGGCCAAACTCGAGGCCGACCCCCAGCGTCCCCTGGTCAACCGAGCACTGCAATCAGCCTACCCCCCCGGCTCGGTGTTCAAAATTGTCACCTTGGCCGCTGGACTGGAAAAAGGTGGTCTGACGCGTGACAGTCACTTTACCTGCAACGGCACCTGGACTGGCCTGGGGGCAGAGTGGACCAAAGTCTGCTGGCTTGAGACTGGCCACGGCAACATTGACCTGATCACCGGACTGACCGTCTCTTGTGACGTCGTCTTTTACGAAATCGGTCTGCTACTGGACACACTGGACGCCGACATCCTGCCGACCTATGCACGAGGTTTTGGCCTGAGTCAGCCCACCGGCCTGCAGGAACTGCCCGAATCCACTGGCCTAGTACCTGACATCGCCTGGAAGCGCGCTGCCCGCGACGAGCCATGGGTGCCCGGCGACTCGGTGAACCTGGCCATCGGGCAGGGCTTTCTGCTCACCACACCGTTGCAGATCGCCCGTATCATGGCCGCGGTGGCCAATGATGGAGCACTCCTGCGTCCCCAGATCATCTATCGCATTGGAGACAAAGTGGTTTTGCGGCGGGAGGAGTTGGGCCACCTACCGGTCAGTGCCGAACACCTGGCCGAGATCAAAGAGGGCCTGCTCGGCGCCGGCACGCTCCCCCACGGCACTGCCTACCGCGCCATGCACGGCCTGCCATTCGACGTGGCCGGCAAGACTGGCACCTCTGAAACTGGCGAGACAGATCCACACGCTTGGTTCGTCGGCTATGCGCCGGCCGATGACCCTGAGATCGTCATCGCCGTCATGATCGAGCACGGCGGCGAGGGGCCAACCGTTGCCGCCCCCCTGTTCCGCAAGCTGGTCGAGGCCTACTTTGGCATCGAACCGGTCGAAACGCCTACCGTGGCGCCAACGCCGACACCCACACAGTGACGAACGTCCCAGGGCGCTATCCCGTTTAGACCGCCACCCAGTGGTTGCATTTTCACTCTGTCTGGTGTAGAATACCATCACAACCGACGTTCTCCGAGCCTGCTGGCCTAACGGCCCAAAGTTGGACCTAAGGCCGCTGGCCGCGATGGTTGCGACAGGAAGTCGTGGCCTAAAGGTGCCGGTGGAAACGCTGACGCCCCCCGTGTTTGGAAAGGAGAACAACCATCCGCTGAACTGAGCCGGGGTTCCTTTCCAAAGTGGAGACTCGGCTTTTCGTTTTAGATTAGGAAGGGACATCGCTCAATGAACAACGATACAACGGATGTCGAGAACCAGATTCAAGGTCGTCTCGATGAAAATGGGCAATTGACCTGCAAAGCCGCTCACCTCATCGCGGGTGAACTGGACGTAGATCCGCTATACGTTGGTGACCAGGCCACCGTGAACGGCATTCGCATTACCCGCTGCCAACTGGGTTTTTTTGGTTACGCGGAGAAGAAAGGGATGCCCGGCTATAAAATCGTGCGAAAGCTGGATCGCGTGCCCG
>Ga0180437_10002576_pt1 | contig 28591 bp, 62 predicted proteins | sample SS_ome_4_FD_132410 | JGI IMG/M metagenome (GOLD analysis project Ga0180437, IMG submission 132410) | Hypersaline lake sediment archaeal communities from the Salton Sea, California, USA - SS_3_D_1 metaG | ecosystem: Environmental > Aquatic > Non-marine Saline and Alkaline > Hypersaline >...
CGGAACCTAGCCGTAAGGCTCTTGAGCGATTCTGTCCCACGCTTCATCCCACACATCGAGAACCCTGTCCGCCTCCTGTCTATCTGCCTCTTTTTCCTCCTCGGACAGCGCACTGTATGGCGTCGCTATTTGCCGTCTCCAACGTCGAACAGCCCAACGCGGAATTATCGCAAAGCCGCCGATGAAAAAGCACTTGCCGAAAAGGTGCTCCATCCATCCTGACCACTGTTGATGTGCTAACTCTGCCAGCTTTTCACGCATCATTCACCATCGCCCCATCGTCCACGGCTCCTGCTCCTCGTCACCCAGCCTGCTCTCCCTCAGCGCTTCCGCGAACGCCTCCTCGGCCTCCCCGGCGGCCTCCAGCCCGCTAGCGGCGTACACACTCTCGCACGTATCCCGCGCCAGCGAGCCCAGCGCCGCCACCAGCCGCGCCAGCAGGTGCAAGGCGCACTGGAGCAGGTACCAGAGGCGCTTGGCGGTCATAGTTGCTTTACAATCACCCATTCCGGCTCGAAACCAATGATAACATCCCGTCGGTCATCGCCATCCCCGTAGTAGGTTCCGGCAGCATAGTCGCTTCCCGCCCCCGCCATCCACCCATACTCTGCGAGGTCGACGTTGTACGCGCCAGCCTGAAACCCACCTGAGAGGAAGCGAACATCCGCTGAGATAGACTGCGGCAACTGCGCCGCCTTGCCAACGACGGCAACCCCGACAGACGCGCCAAGAAACTTGAGAAACTGGCGACGTGTCGCCAACATATCACTCCCCCAGCGCCATCAGCCACAGCATCCCCGCCGCTGCCCGCCCCGCGCCGGTCGCATTCAGGTGCGCGCCGTCGGTCGTGTACGCGGGACACATCGCCTCGATGCTGCCGTACAGACACGGGTTGCCGCTGGCGTCGTGGCTCTCGATGTCGGCCAGGTCGTACAGCGTGAAACCGTTGGCCGCCGCGAACGCCCGCACGCCGTCGTTGAACACGGCCAACTCGGCGTTACACGATGCGCGACTGTGGTTGCTGACGATGAGCGGCCAGGTGATGAGCACCGGTCGCGTGCCGGGATGGTTCACCGGCACATTCGCCATCGCCGCCAGGTACGCGGATAGCACCTGCGCGGTCGGCGTGCTGCCACTGACGCAAATCACGTCGCCGGTGCAAAATTTCATCCCGGCCAGGTCGTGACCGTTCTGCAAGGCCGCCGTGAACCCGCTCACCTTGGACAGCGGGTCGCCGTTCGCGCCCACTTGATATTCGCGCACGCCGGGTCCGGGTGCGGTGGTATACGTGACGTTGACGATCCCCATCGCCCTTAGCTCGTCGAGGATCTGCCCGCCGATGGACTTGCGCGTGAAGAAAAGCGACTTGTCAGTCCAATCCCCACCGGGCAGGCCGGCGATGCTCGTATAGTTGTGGTCGACGACGACCGCATCCCCCGGCACGCTCGTCGGCGTGGGCGGTGCCGGTGTCGCCGTGGGCGGTTCCTGTGTCGGCGTCTCTGTCGGTGGCTGTGGCGTATTCGTCGCCGTCGGCGGAACGCTGGTGGACGTGGGTGGCACGCTCGTCCCCGTCGGCGTGGGCGGAACCGGCGTGGACGTCGGCGGAACCGGCGTCACGGTTGGAGGTGGCGCGCCCCCGCATCCCTCGCGGATGACGGGCCACAGTTCGGGCGAACTCGCCAGGTTGTCGTCGTACCCTACCCACGGGTAGTACAGCACCGGCACGCCCAGCCCGCAGGCGTGGTCACGAGCCGCATCCAGCTCCGCCGGCGTCGGCATCCGGTAGCGTGCGCCGTCTCCGAGGGTGTAGGTGTTGATCAGGTACACCAGCCGTGAGCCGGGCATCAGCGCCTGCTGAGTGGCGTAGTCCGCGTCCATCCGCCGCAGCGTCTCGGCCAGCGATTCCTCGCTCGTCCACTCACCGCGCCACGTGCACGGGAACGTCGCGCACCAGTCGCACATCCCGTCGCTCAGCCCCGCGTCCTCGAAGTGGGCCAGGCTGCTAATGTCCGTGTAGACCGGCACGTCCGCGATGGACTTTATCAGCGCATACAGCGCCCGTTGCGCGTCCGTGTCGGCGTGGTATCCGCCACTGTCGAAGGGCTCGTGTAGCGCGTAGACCGCGAACAGCGCGGGGTGGCCCTCGACCGCTTCCAGCACGTCCTCGCCCCAGGCTGTGACGTGCCAGTCGTCGCCGTCCAGGTACCAGGGCGCGTTCGTGTTCTGGCTGCTGTCGTAGGGGTGCAAGAGCACGCGCAGGCCCAGGTCGCCGGCGGTGTCCATCCCGACCACGACGGCGGCGGTGCTCATCGACGGCCTCACCAGGAACTCGACCACGCTGCCGCCCAACTCGTTGCGGATGACGGGCCACGCCGTGTCGGGGCTGCGCACGACGCCGTGGAACAGCACGCCCGGTTCCGGCGTCGGGCTCGGGGGCGGCGTGTTCGTAGGCGTGGGCGGCGCGGGTGTCTGTGTCGGCTCGTCGGTCGGCGTGGGCGGTTGGCTGGTCGCGGTGGGCGGCACCGTCGGGGACGGCGTAGGCGTGGGCGGCTCACTCGTCACCGTGACCGTGACGGCGGGACAGACGCACACCACCTCGACCGACTCGCCCGCTTGCAACGTGTACTGCGCCGTCTGCCCGCGCACGGTCACCGCGACACTGAGCGCCAGGAGCGCGGCGCAGATGACGATGCTGATGATGAGTGTTCTCTTGCTGACCATTCCGTTAGACCTCCTCTATAATTGACCACGTATCTCAGCAAGTGCCCGACTGGCCATATCACCCGCCAGGCGTTGTAAGACAACCGGTGTGAATTCGGCTACCAAATCACCAACCAGTGCTAGACCACAACTTTCATCCCATTTATCTTCAAAGTTCTGATCAAGCCATAGCCGTATCCGTTCTTTGATCTTCTCTCGTAGTTGTTCCTGTACCTGCTGTGAAAACCACGATGGCTCCCGTCCCCAGCGACTCTCTTTGGTGGCAAACATCGCGTCATATTCTGCTTGTATCATCGTGTCAAGCTCATCATTTGGCAATGACAGTAATAGCACTTCACGTATCTTATTGCGAATGTGTTCAGTAATATCAATACTCTTCATATCTACCCCCTCCCCTCACGGCACCTCATACACCCCTACCCGCACGAACCACCGCTCGTCCATCTCTGCCCCCGGCTCGTATATGCCCGGCAGATCGGGCAGCCCATCACACCGCCACACCGACAGCCGCCACAGATCGTACACCGTGCCCGACGGCAGCGGCGGCGACCAGGACCAGGGCGCAACGCCGTCGTACTGACCCATGCCCGGCTCGGTGCGGGCGGCGGGGATGCCCGTCTCGACGGTAGTGGACGCCAGCACCGCGCCCGCAGCGGATGACGCGGACCGCGCCTCCAGGTCGATGAACAGGTGATATGTCAGCGGCCCCGACTGCGTCAGTTCTACCGTCGACGGGAACCCGTCGGGGCAATAGTCGCCCACGCACTCGATGGTGACGGTTCCTGCCTCGGCGTCGGGGACGATGTCATAATAGCTCTGCCCCACGTCCGGCGGCCAGTCCCACCACATCGTGACGGTGCCCGACACGATGCTGCCCGGCACCGGCGTCACGGTCGGCCCCACCGTCGGCCTCGGCGTGGGCGACGGCGTCACCGTGGGCGGCACCGTCGGCGTGGGGGTCAGGACGGGGCCGGAGCAGCCGCACGACTGCAAAGTCGTGACCGCGCCCAGCACGGACGCCAGCGGGCAGGCCATAAAGGCCACCCAGGCGATGACGGCGATGGCGACGAGCACCCACTTGCGCTGTTCAATCCAGCCGCCGACACGCCCACTCAACCACTCGGTGAGCTTGTCACCCAGCCACGCAATGAACTCACGAATAAGTGCAGCCATCTCTCCTCCTATTTAGACGATGACGGCGGGGGCCACTGCCACAGGAATGAATTTGCGCCCGCTCTAACCGTGCTCCATAGCACTCGCGCCCGTTCTGCGAGAATCGCGTCGTATATCCCGCGCACGCCCAGGTCACCCCAGATGGTGCGCAGTTCCTCGACTGAATCGCCTGCACCAGGATGTTTTGCCACAGCCAAACGCGTAGCGTCAATCAAGTCCATCACTGTGTCACCTCGACGACAGCCGCCACCAGGAACGTGACGCCGAACGCGCACGGTGCCCAGACCGGCCACCAGTACCAGAGGCGGCGACAGAGGGCGGCGAGGCGGGTCATAGCGTCATCTCCACTTGGCGCGATTCTGTGAGCGCCTCCGCTATCCGCTCTTGCGCGGTCGGGAAGTATCCCGGCTCGTCCAGTCGCTCAATGCCGATGAAGTCGCAGCCGTTCTGGACACAAGCAACACCGGTTGTGCCGCTACCCATAAACGGATCAAGAACCGATTGGCCGCCCCACGCCAATACAAGTTGATTCATTAGCTTGAGCGGCTTAGTTCCTGGGTGGTTCCACCAATGGTGCCCCTCTTGATTACAGTCAATAACATCTTTCCAGAATACTTTCTCTCGCTGTTTCTTCGGAAGTCGCCAGCACCAAATAGGATGCCAACGATAGTACATTCCATTGGCCCCAGTCTTTGAGAGAGTAAATGGCAAGTGCCAGACTAGAACCCTGTCGGGCAGTGGAGAGTATTTCATTGTTGGCGCAATGCACCGAATAGGCGCAGCACCGAACCAAATTACAGGCCCACGTGATATTCTTAGACATTCGTCAAGCACAAACTGTGGTGGGATTTCACTATCCCAACCCGCAGCCTGAACACCATACGGCGGGTCGGTGATGACGGCGTCAACCGACTCGTCTGCCAATTCAGGCAGCTTGTCTAGGCAGTCCGCGCAGTACAGTTCGACCGTCGGCACGCTCACCACGGCGGCGTCTCCAACGGCGATGCTGGCGGCACCGGCGTCGGCACCGGGGACACGGGACCGCCGCAGCCGGGGGCGTTGGGGCCGTAGGCGATGCACACGGCGATAGCGCCAATGACGAGACAGGTGACGGCGATACCCTGCGACGACACCAGCCACGCCAGCGCCTTGCCGCACCAGGTGATAACGGCATCAATGCGTTCGAGAAACTTGACTAAATCGGGCCAGTACATCAAGCCTCCTCAATTCCTGCCGCCTTGAGGGCAGCACGACAAATAGCGAGGGGTGCCGTGGGTGCGTAGGTGCAAACAGTCACCAGGGGGTCAGCAGCAAAGTCGGCAGCCCACCTGTCCACGCCGTCGGACGCCACGGAGGCGATGAATCCGCGCCGGGCCAGCTTCTCCACCACTTCCCACGCTGCCTCAATATTCTGAGACGGTTGCCAGGTTCCCCTGGCACTGAACAGCGCAGGCGCATCACCCCATTGCTCGGTATCATCCGGCCACGGCCTATCACACCAACCAGTTAGATCTCCAGCGGCGTCACACCAAAAATCAACTGGATAACCGTCTTCACCTGCGTCACCAGGACGAAACCAGCGCCACCCCATCACCTTCTCTGCCACCAGCGTGTCTAGTTCGCGCCCCGCTGGCATTTCGTCAACCTTCACGCTCCCTCCCTCCTCACTGCATCTCGCAACTGCGCCAACCGCTCGGCGTCCCACCCGAACGATGCGTCAACCTCGTCCATCTCGACCAGGCCCAGCGCCAGCGCCCGGAACAGCGCCGAGGCGCGCTTGCCCTTGTAGCCGTCGACGCCCAGCTTGCGGTAGACGTGGTTCAGGTGATTCTTGACCGTGCTCATGCTTATGTCCAGCAACACCGCTATCTCGCGGTTTGTCAGTGGCACCAAGCATAGTACCTCGCACTCACGCGAACATAGGTCAGCCACCATCTAGCCCTCCCCCTTCAGGCCGGGGCGATCCCCGTGACCGCCCCGGCCAAAGAAAGGAGGAGATTGTCGTCACCTGCGCGGTCCAGATGACGCAACTCACGAAAGCGAACCGGCACCCGCGCCAGGCGGGGGCGGCACGAGTGCCGGTAGCGCGCTCAGTCATCGGCGGCCTCTGTGTTCATCGCCACCTTCAGCGCTATCAGCGCCTCCAACAACTCCGTGAACCAGCGGTCGTCTGCCGCTCGCTCGGCCTTCAGCGCCTCGGCGGCAGCTTCCAGCGCGGCCTCGACACGGGTCCAGGCGGCGGTGATGGGAGTATCGGTCACGGCGACACTATCTCCAATCGGATAGTGCTTTTCTTCGTAGACGATGATCTCGTCGGCCAATTTGTTCAGCCGTGCCTCTTCTGGCGTGCCTGGGACAGCATCCATCAGGCCGGCGACTTCGTCCAGCGCCATCTGGTACTCGGCCTCTGAGCGAATCACGGTCCCCCCTCCAGCAACCGCAAGCCGTACACCGCTCGCTCCAGGCTCCAGTGCTCCAACGCGTACCGCTCCAGCAGCCGGGTTGCGGCCCCATCGCGCGGGTCGGCTATGAGCAGGTCCAGGCCATCGGGCGTGAATCCCTCCGCGACGACGAAGTGCTGGTCCTTCGGCGGAATCGCGCCGCCGGGGTTGTACTCGACCTCGACGATGACCGGCATCTCCTCCAGTTCCGCCGCCAGCGCATCCAGGTCTGCCGGTACGTTGCGCCAGTCCACGCGCCCGCTCCAGACCAGCGCCGGGTAGGCGCGCGGGATGCGCTCGGGATAGCTCAGGCAGCCGTCGGAGAAGCAGCCGGCGGCGTTCAGCTTGTGGGCCACCTCGGGCGGCTCGTCGGCAATGCCGAAATAACTGGCGACCATCGCCACGCACACGACCAGGCACCCGGCCTGGCCGAAGGTCCAGCCGGCGGTGTACTCCAGGTCTCGCCAGCGCGGGTCACGTTGGCTGTAGAGCGTCATGTGTGGCGGTGGCTCCTGGGCGGTCAGTTCGTCCAGTGCCTGGGCGAGCAGATCGCTGGCGGTTTGGGTGGCGGCGTGCGCGCCTTCCAGAAGCGTGACTATGGATTGAATGTCAGTCATCCTGTTTCACCAACCTATACCCCGGCACCGTGACCAATCGCCCGTCACTGCGCCGCTGGCGCTTCGGCCTCCGTTCCATCGTACCGGCCTCTACGGCCTTGCGGATTTTCGTTCGCGCCATCCATTCGCTGATCCCCAGGAACCCGGCCCACTCCTTGACGCTGCGCGTGTCGGTGTCATCGTCCTCGACCAGCCCCAGCGCCTCAAGCGCTGCCTGGCGCATCTCCTCTTCGGTGACGGTCAGCTCTCGCGCCACGGTCTACGCTTGCTCCCCATCGGCGGCCTGATGACCGGCATAAACTCAAAGTCCCCGTCCCGACAGACGAATACCAGCCCGCCCACGGGCTTGACCGCCGTCGAGCCCAGCCGGTACGAAAACGACGTCATCACCTGCCAGCCGGGACAGTAGCAGAAGAACGGCGGCAGGCGACGGTTGCCGGGAACGAACTCGTGAATGTGTGCCCTCAGCGCCACGTCCGGTGGCCGCTCGCCCCTGTCAAGGTACTGTTCTCGGACGATGCGTCCGTGCCGGACGGCGGCGGCATCCTTCGTCCACGGCCGGCGGGCGAACGTCTCCGGGTGATGCGCGATGTCGAACGTGACACCAGCCGCCTCCAGCTTGAGCCAGTACCAAGAATGTGTACCGGCGCACTTGTCCGGCTCGGCCCCGACGTCCTTGGCGACCTCTTCCTCCAGGTTGGCCTTCTTGCCGACGTGGGCTTCAGTGCCGCGCACGATGAAGACGTAATCCGCGCCGTCAATCGCCGGCTCGATAGCGTCCACCGACGTCTTCACGATGTCGGCCTCGGAGTGACTGATCAACTGCGTACCGTCGTGTACGTTGAGATCGTTCAAGTCTCCGTTGATGACGACGTAGACCTTTGCGCCAAGATTCTTGGCCCTGGCGTACACATCCTCCGACCAGAACTCTTTCCACGCCGCCCAGATAGCCCGCTGGACTTTGCTGGCGTGGTAGCTGCCCCCATCGTCCATCGGAACCACCGGCGGGCAGAGGCCAACCGTCGAGTTAATGTGCGTGTCTGCGACGACTGCAACGAGTATCGGCTGTGTGTCATCGGCCATAGGCCACTGTCACCGCCTCACCTCAGAACCGCCACGAGGACGCCGCCTATCGCCACCAGAAAACCGGCGATGAACATCGCCGTGATGGCGGCCTGCTTGACCTGTCCTATCCATCCGATAGTCTCGCCTCGGACGTCGTGCGCCGTCTGCTGCGCGGCCCAGGCGTCCCCGGCGGCGTTGCGGATGCCCTGCGCTTGGTGCTCGTCCCGGACCTCGGTCACCTTCTCCACGACGGCGAGACGGGCAAAATATTCGGCTAGTTTGCCGTCGTGGTCACATAGCTTGCCGGAGTGACTGTCCGTGCGCTTTTCCAGCATCTCCCCTGTACCGTTGAGCCGTGCCAGGTGCACATTGGTCTTTTGCTGCTCGCAATTCAACACCTCCAGCCCATTCTGGAACTCAGCCCGTAATTCCCGCTGCCCGGTCTCGATGCTGGTGAGACGCGCGTCCAGCGCCTTGAATAGAGCTTCCAAGCCAGGATATTCGTTGCTGTCTACGATGTCGGCCACGCGCTATGCCGCCCGCTACGGTTTGCCGCGCTTGGCTCGGTACTCGGCGCGGAAACTGGCGATGCCCGCACGAATGGCCTTGATGAGCGCGCGAATGGCATCGTAGGTCATCCACCCCAGTCGGCCCATCTCTGTACCGGTGCCGTTGCCCAAGTAGAACATAGCGACGGCAACCAGGCAATCCATCAGCCCACCCGGAAAGAAGGGCTGGGAACAATCCACGCCGATGTTTGCGCCGGCCTTGCACAGGAAATAGGCTACGACAGAAAAGACGAGCGCGGCGGCCAGCGTCACCATCTCGCGCCATTCCCAGGCTTCCCATTTCTCACGGATGCGCGCCGGGAGCGCCTTCTGCACCACGCCCAAAAATGCACCAAATGCCAACCCGATCCACTCGCGATTCATTGCCTGCCTCCTTGGCAAAGTTATCCCAAACTGCCCGCACCCCCCTCCCCTCCGCCACCCGCTATCCACCGTCCCCTAGAAACCGAAACGCCGCCATCACGGCGGCGGTCCCCAAGGGGTCTACCGCTGAAACGGCGGCGGCTCGATTGCTGCCTTATTCAGTTGTGTGCGGCTTTACGCAAGTCGGCGGTGGTTGGCACAATGTCCAGCCGGCGCTCGATTGCGGCTATTAGCACAAGAAGCGCCTGCCGAACTGCCAACCAGAATGTGCGTTCGTCATCACATAGTGCCACGCAACCTGCCCTTGCCTGCCTACCGCTGGTGAGCAAGTTGCTCACCCTTGCTCATACTACCACATTTTGGCGCGTTTGTCAATACCCAAATCCCTAAAACGTACCACAACCGCCACAGGTACGGATGACGGGAACGGGCGACGGCACCGGTGGGGGTTGCGCGGGGAAGGTAAAGGAATTCTTAAAACGTAGCGGAAACGCTCTCTGGCTATTGACAAAACGCTCACTATCGGTTATAATTAGCTATGTAACACGAGGTAACACTATGAAACCATTCAGCATCCGATTCCCTGACGACCTACTCGAAGCGGCCAAGCGCGCCGCGAAGGACGAAGACCGCACGCTCGGCCAACAGGTGCGGCGGCTCGTGCGGGAATGGCTCAGGGGACGGGAACGGCAGGAACAGGAGCAACCCGGTGAGAATCCTACGTCACCAGCGCGATGACAAGCGCATCGCTACCGTCACCCCGCAAGGCGACCAATTCCGGCTCACGAACTGGCGACCGAACGGGCCGAGTAGCCACACGGTCTTGTCGGCCAAAGAGCTTGAGCGCGAGATCGCCTGGGACTGGACGGAAGATCCCAGCGCGGGCGAAACGCTCGAAGCGTGGAGCAACACGCCGGAGTGGGAGCGGGGGCTCAAGGGGTTGCAAGTTCTGGCGGCCTGGAACACCTGCTCGTTTTACGGGCGCTATGACCTGGGCCGCACGCTATACGCGGAAACGGATATCGACAAGGCGCTGGCGCTCATTCCCGGCATTATGCGGGAATTGGGCGTGAGCAGATTATTCTAGGCAGGAGGTACGATGCGAATCTACACAGTTGACCTTTACAAGTTCGGCGGCGGCACCACCACCCGCCCCGGCCCGCGCCAGGCTTCCCGGCTGCTGGAACAGCGGCGGCGGAAGCGTCGCAAGGTGGCCAAGGCATCGCGGCGGCAGAATAGGGGGAAGCGATGAGTATCAAAATGAAACCTGACGACCCAGCCTATTGGATGCTATTTGATGGCCATGAGGCCACGCCGGTCGTGTACTCGCCAACCTGCTACATCTGCAACGATCACGAGTTCGCGCAGATGGGTTTACCGCTTTGCCGTGCTTGTCCGGTGTGCGGCGGTCACGTTGCGGCGGATGACACACGGTGCGATAACTGCGGGCTGTGCGACCAATATTTCTGGGAACTCGCTAACGAGTTCGCGGGAAACGGAGCACAACCTAACGAAATCGCGGCCAAGCTCCTGTGGGGATATGACGACGAGAACCACGTTCGCGTACTCCCGTCTGGCGAACAATTGAGGGCGGCAATTGCGGCGGTTAGGCAAGAGATTGCACAGGAGGCGACCAAATGACCACCTACAACACATTCGACGGCATCCCCGTCGCGCCGTGGATCACCGACCTACTGGCGCAACTGGACGCGTGCCGCGAGCGCAACCGCGCCAGCGACGAGGAAGTCGCGCGGCTGGCGGGGATGACGGTAGCCGAGTTCGACGCCGACACGACCGCGCCGGACCCTGTGGGGGAGGAGCAAGCGCCGTGAACTGTCCCGCCCCCCATTGCCACCGCCACTGTAGCCAGCACATCGACGTCACCGGCACCACGTACCACTGCCCGGTACACGGCGACGTGCACTTTCGGCCATCGCCACAGGTGCACCACACGCCGACGGGGCAGACCGGGCGGCTGCTGAACCTGACGCTGTGGCGGCGGCAGGAGCAGGAACAGGGGCAATAGAGGAGGAGAGATGGCAAACCTATCTGAGAATCAGGAGAAAGTGTTACTGCGGTTGTTCAACGGCGATATCGCCAGGCCGACCATCGAGGGCTATTTCTGGAACGCCGATCAGGAAAAGGTGGATGGGCGAACGGTCAATAGTCTCATCGAGCGCAGGCTCGTTTCGGTTGCGACGGGCGCAGCACTCGGAATGGTGAGCCAGGGTCTCTCTCTCACCAAGATCGGCGCAGACATTGCCAGGGAACTGGACGAAGCCGCGTACCAGAATCTGCGGCGACACCGGGGCTGGTGACCGCGCCGGGGGCGGGTTGCGCGGGGCGGGGAGCGGGGGTAGAATGAGGGAGGAGGCAAATGGGAAAGACAATCTGGTATAAGCGCGGCCTGATGGATGCACGGATAGCCAAGAGCCAGCGTCGAAAATTCGGCAAGGTGCTTGGTTGCTCACAGAAGGAAACCTATGGGCACGTCCACGAGTACGGAGACATCGCGCTCCTGCTGTACTGGTTGGGATACCAGGCCCAGCGCTTGGTCGATCTGGTAACAACTTTACATAATGTATGTAGTCGGCACCTAGAAAGGGGCTGAATTGGCCCGCATTAGAAAGGAAAAAGAGACATGCCAGCAAGAACAATCTTGACAGATGAACGTCCGATCTCTGGTCTTTTCTTCGAGGCAGACAGTATACAGGCAGGCAGTAACGGCGTGACACACATCGAGGCATATCAGGAACCCGGACAAGGCGCTTATGTACCGTGGTTCGCTGTGTTCGAGGATGCCGAGATCGTTTCACGCGTGAATGCCGCACATGTTGTCCAGGTAGTCTATTTCACTGAGTAGCACCTTGACAACTTAGCAACTGCCTGCGCTGTTCGTGACACACTAGGTGTAGCCCTGTCGGGCTCGACGGCAGCGCGGGCAGAGGCGGAAGCGGCGGCGTGGCGCTTATGACACGCACGGTCCAGCACGGTATCGGATTCCTGGTGGGCTGGTAACACTACCGATAGGCCAGGTGAAAGACTGGCCCGCTTCCGTCAACCGGACTGGCAACCGGGCGGTATACAAGTCCTGGAACCGATGAAGGGTACCTGAGTAGTTGGGGAAAGGCCGGTTGTCGCCAATTAACAAATAAGACAGGGCGCGATAGCTCAATGTCAGAGCAAGCCTAGTTGGAGGGTCTTGGTTCAAGTCCAAGCGCGGGGTCACTTTGTGACTTGATAGAACATCAACCCGTGTATCTCAAGGTGGAGCGCCAGCGATGAAGGCTAGGTTATCGGTTCAATTCCGATTCGCGCCACTAGCCGACCCGCCACGCGCGGGCACGGCAACGGCACCGGAGACGGTGCCAGCGCCGCCACTGCGACGAAAATCGGCCCCGCGCCGTATGCGTGCTTCGTCGAGGCGGAGCGCGACTATATCGCAGTGGCGGTGTATCGAGGCGCGGGTAGCTTAGGGAACGACCCTAACCCCCGCATGATTATCAGACCTGCCCGCGCCGCCAACCGACAAGGCCCCCACCTCGGGGGCCTTGTCCTTTGTACTGCGCCAGTCGCCCCTGGCGCAATTGACGTATAACCAGCGACAATGGGGGCTTATACTTTGTGTAACGAAACTGCCACGCTGATGGTGTTTCGCGCCTGGAAACTGTAACCGCCGCCGCCGTCACCGGGGCCGGCGGCGCAACCGGGGACGGTGCCAGCAGTCGGCTACGGCATGGGCAGCCTCACCGACGGCGACGCCGCCGACCGTCACGCGCGCCCCGGCCACAGCGCCAGGGGGCGGGGGGAGCCGTTGCTCATCCGTGGCTTTTCTTGGACACCATCGCAGTAAGGATACCTAGGAGCAGAAAGCTAATAACAAAAAAGGCGACAAGCAACTCCGAGTGTGCCTCTGCTTCCCCGCCCCACGAGTAATACTCGGCCTGAGCCGCACATTCCAGGTGCTCGGCGGAAAAAAGACCTGTGATAATGCCGGGTTCGCGCGTGTTGGCGGCGGTGTCAACTGGCGTGAGTACGCCACTGACGACTACTGCCAATATCACCAGGCAGACAACGACAAATAGTTTTACCATTTCTCACCTCAATCTCTATGCGCCCTCTTCTCCTGGGTGGGTTGGGTGGGCCTGGGTTGGGCGGGGTGCGGGGGCCTCGCCCGCCCACTCCCGCAGATCGTCAGAGTGGGGCAGGGGCACGTCCGCCCCAATTGAGATATGTTCCAATGCATCCATCAGGCTCAATCCTCGCGCAAGATCCAACCCGCTACCAGTATCCTCCAAGATGCCCGCCTTCTTCAGTTCCTCGGCCCACTTGCGGGCCTGGGTCTTTGTAACTTGCGTGCCACTGCTCAACATCAGACCATCCCACTTGCGGCGGCTGTAGCGAATAGGGCTACCATCCCCATCTACCCACCGCTGCCCTCTCACCAGGAACTCCATCATGTCCCACGTGTCGGCGTCTCCGTAGGACTCCATCACATCCTGAAGCCAGCCTTCTGCCTCGGCTACATCACGCCCCGTCGTCTCTGATACCGTGCGCCCATTGCTATGCACGAGTACGTGACGGGCACGGGGGCGCGGCTTCTTACCCCAATGCTCGATAATTGCGCCGACCGCGCTCCAGATGAATTGCTCCTGGAACGGCGAGCGCTGCAAAAGCTCCTGGATGAATGCGGGCTCAATGTGCAGAAGGAAAAAGACGGAGAATACCACCCAGAGCAAAGATACCACTGCCGGAACCTTCGTCGCCATAATCCAGGCTATGGTATTCGCCACGCCATCAGATAGCCCCAACTCCGGCGTGAGAAACGTCGATACCCGCCAGGCCGACCAGGCTACCAGGCCGAAGAACAACGTCTTGAGTGCCCCGGTGAAAATGACCTGCGGCGTAAGTGTGCTGTACTCGTTTCCATTATCATCAACGTCTGTCCACTTGTTCGCCTGGACCATGAACCAGATAAAATTCGCCAAGCCTACGATGAACACGACACACCAGAAAATGACCGGCCCCATCGCCTTGATGCAGGTTAGAAACGACGCAACTAAGGATACCCACGCCAATGCACTCCATCGAGCCTGGGAGATAGGGACATCGACATCGAGCCGCTTGCCCGCCGTGCGTTTCTCTTCGACCTCGGCAGGCGCTTTGCGATCCTTGTCTATGTCGATTTGTCTACCGTTTCCGAAGGCCATTTATTCGTAATACTCCCAATTCCCCCTGCCCCACTCCTGATCTGCGAGCCTGTCGCCCGCACGTGCCCAGCGCCCACGTCGGCTAAACAGGCATTGCAGCTTGTAGTACACGAGGAAGGCGAAAAAGACGGAAGCGCACGCCGTGTCTACCGTGACGCAGATGGAGAACACCAACCACTCGAAGTCGGTGAAATCACTCACTCGCCCTCACCTCCACCTCCACGCCCCAGCACAGCACCGCCAGCAGCGGCACCAGTTCCAGCCACCTGGCCCCGAGCCACCGCGCCCGAGGCGGGTAGATGACGCGCGACTCGCCAAATTCGCAGGACGGCATCACACGCCAAGGGCCATAGATCACATCGCTACCCATGCCGCACCTCCAATCGCCAGGCCAAGCGCCAGCCCAGCCGCGATCATGGCCAGCCAGCCGAGAATGAGCTTGACTTCTCTCATCGTAAACTCCTCGCAATATTGACGCCGCGCGGCACGTCACTGCGCACATCGCTGCCATCGCCGCTAATGTCGCGGGTGAGGCGCACGGGATTGCTACCCGTGATGCAGTTGTCGCGCGATGCGACACACCACGGCTGCGCAGGGGGTGCAGGCGCATCGACTATGCCGTGCTGGCCGTACTCGAATGGCGATGGTCTGAATGTCCAGGCAGCCTCGCGCTCCTGTTGCATCTGTACGAGTTGGTGTTCAAGCTCTTGGCTCTGCGCTTGTGCGCGAGCCCGCTCCTCTGTCACTTGCAATGCCCGCCGCTCCCACGCTTTTGCGCGGATCTCGGCGTCTCGTAGCGCCCGTGTCAGGCACTCGACCAGCCGCGACTGATCAGGTTCAGGCTTGGGCAGTACGATTTCGGCCGGTCGCACCGGGACGATGGCGGTCTCCTCAGTCTCAATGACTATCCATTCGACATTGTTGACAATCAATGGCTCGGCTTGTCGTTGCATTCTATATATCCTCCTCCTCCTCTGTCCTCTCCCCCCGCCCTCCGCTCCTGCTGCGGCGCGGGCGCGGGCACTGTGGCGGGTTGCGCTTCTGCTTGCGCCGCTTGGTATGCATCGCAGAATCGCAAGTGCGCGCTCACCGCCTGCTGTGTCTTGAACTCACGGTCGCACCACGGGCAACGATGCGCGCTATGCCCGTTACCGCTGGCGCTCTTGCTCCCGCTCTGCGCTTCCGCCTGCTCCGCTTGCGGTTGCTCTTGCGCCGCCGTGCTCTGCGACTGCTCCTTCTCGATGCGGCCAGCGAGTAGGGCTTGCGCATATCCAATCGCAATGAGCAAAACGGGGATGAACCCCGCCGCAATCGGTGCGACCACGTGCGCGCTCTCCATCTCTCCGAATGCTGGCACGCGCATTGTGCCTTGCTCAACGCTTGGCAGTATGCGCAGCAATTGCCGCCAAGCAAAAAACCAGCTATAGAGCGTAGCGATAGCCTCCGCAATCAATAGCCGCTTCGACTTCTGCCGCTTGCTGCTCGATGCGTCCATTTGCAAGCGCCCATACCAGTACATCAGTCCGAGTGTCGCCACGTCAGATGTGGTATTGAGAATGTATCCCAGGATAGCGGCGCGGGGCGGCATCCACGCTGCCATATATTCACCGTCCAGGCCAGATGATGCGAGCATAAGGCCCAGGCTGACGATCCACAGGCTACCCCGTGCAACCCAGCGCCAGAACCGATGGAAGAGCTGACCGACCTTGCTCACTCTACCCCATTCGCTTCCTCGCACGGCCCCACCGGCGGCTCGCGCCGCTTGGCGCAGTGCCACCCCGGCGCGTGCGGGATGACGTACCACAGGCACCGGGTGCACTGCTCCGGCACCGGGTCCGCCGCGTCTACGGCGGCCTGGCCGTCGGCGTCGGTGACGAGGGCATCGCCAGCGGGACGGGCGTGGATGGTGGTGTTAGCCATCGTCATCCCCCTGTGAATCCAAGTACCGCAGGCACTGAGCTACTATATCCAAAATAGTAGCGATGGTGACACCGGCTAACACAATATGGACGAAATAATCCTCGTTATTTTTTGCCAGCACGACAACAATAAGAGCGAACACAGTGGGGAGCACAGAACCGATCAATTTAAACATCGGTAGCCTCCTGGCGCTGGGGCGGGGCGGCGGGTGGCTGTTCCTGCTTGGCGCGCCGTGCGTCCATCCGCTCCCGATATGCCGCCAACGACGGCAGGTGAACCAGGACCAGCCGTGCCCTGCGCGTGCTCGGCACTGCGCCGCGTGCGGCCAGCGTGCGGACCCAGACGCGGCTGTAACCGGTCTCGGCGGCGGCCCGCGTCACAGTCACATATTCGTCAATATCGGACATCGCCCCTCCTTGCGGGTAGTTATGTATATGTGCTATTATACTCGAAAGTAAGTGCTGTGTCAATAGACGGAGAGCGTTTCGCTCACATTTGGTGAAAATGTTAAGGTTGGGGGTATTGACAATGTGCATACACTGTGGTATAATGGCTCAAATCGCTATGGAGGTGTAACGTGTGGTCAATTCGGGAGACTGAGCGCCGTGTGGCACAAGTAGAGGAACTAGCCCAGAGGACAGGGCTTGACGGGTTTGCCAGCGTGGTGGATTACGCGCTGGCATTCGCGCTTTCGCACACGCCGGGCAGCACCGCCAGCACCGACGAAGTGCAGGAACTGGTGAAGCAGGTACAGCAGGAGCAAGATGGTTGAGTTTATTTACCATTGGTCCCCACAATATCCCAGGCGCAAGGTACACCTATCAGACGACGGCACGGTGGCACTTTGTGGTCGGTATGTCGGTGACATAGAAGCGGAAAACGTTGGACCATTGCAGCCTGTCCTGATCCAATCCGCAATGGCAGGTGGCGTGTTTGTCCTGCGGCCTATCTGCATTCAGTGTTATAGGCGTGCGCAAGCGATGGCTACGTTAGTTTCGATTGCGTAGACATTTCATTCTTGCATTAACCTAACTACAGGTATATGCGAAGAAAACAGCCCTTTTTTGGCCTAATTCCTAGAAATTGGCTAAAGGACAGGCCAATTACTTGACAAAGTATATACATTGTGCTATACTATAGACAGTTAGACGGAACATTCAAAACCAAGCGGAAGTCGAAACAGCAAGAGGGACTGGCAAACGGCCAAAGCAAGCAAGGGGACGAACGGAGACACCCCCGAGGGGCAGAGGAAACGAGCCAGGAGAGATAAAGCGAAATCGGCGGAAGCGGCGGAAAATGAGCCAGGCAGGAGCCAGAGGCGGCCTGGACGAGGATCGACTAGCTAATAGGTGCTAGTCCTGAATGAGCGGAAGTAAGCGCGAAATCCCCAAATCTGAAAGGATGGCCAATAAGACGATAAACAATACTTACCCTGGTGGCGGGTCACCGGCCTTGTAACAGGTGGCACATCTCAAAACAAAGGAGACTGCGATGGCCATCAAAGTAACGGGCAATCAGAGCAACTTAGAATCATTTAGAAGATTCTTCTCTGATATCCAAGATGCGATAATTGAGATCGCAGAGAATGGCTTGACAGTCAATGTAGAAAATGAGGTAGGCAATGCCCGCTTCATCAAGTACGTTGCAGAGAAATTCGGATGCTCGGCCAGGCAGGAGTTGGCCTAGCAACCAGGGAGCGAGCTTCTGCTCCCTTTGGCACCCACCCCCAGGCCGATGGCGAGACGGCCTAGCGGGCTAATCCCCGCGAGTAACGGGCGACGGCGAGCACGGCGACAGTCCCGGGTGGCGGGTGGCAAAGAGCGCAGAAGTGGAAGCGAAGGCGAACAGAGACAAGAAAGGAGCAAGACGATGACACCTCAGGAAGCGGCACAGGATACGGCGCGGTGGCTGACACCGGCACAAATCGAGCAAGCAGGCGGGATTGACGGCATCGCTCAGGCGATTGCGAACTACCAGGAGCGGGCCAGCTTGTCAGTGAAAGATGCGGCCACGCAGACTTACTTCGACATTGTAGGTTGCGGATAAAGCGACCGGTGGCGGCGACAGGCTACCGGGCGCGGCGAGAGCGCAGAGACGGGACGCAAAGGACAGCAGACGAGAGAGGAGTAAGAGCGATGGCAAAGCAATGGCACGAACTGACGGACGACGAGCAGTGGGAGCAAATCAAGGCCGAGAGAGCAATCAGACGCAGGTATGCGCTGGCGCTCGAAGTCGCAGAGGAAGAGCTAGAGGATGGCGTTACCTCTGCTGTTTCAGATGTAGAGGCCAAGATCAAAGCAGAGATCAATGCGCTGCGGCGTGAAAGGGGGATTGTTGAACGTTAGAGGCTCCGAGCCTCTCACCAGATCATCGCACTGACCCCTCCCCGAGCCTGCGATGGGCGGAACGTGCGGTGGCCTGGTGAGAGGCCCCGAGGCCCCGGTTCTGTTGCGGGACCGGGAGCGGGGTTGTGGTAGAATGAAGGTATCTCATATCAAGAAAGGAGAAAGGAACGATGAAGGACATCAAGACGATTCTACTGTCGAAAAACGTACCCGGTCAAACGTGCGCTGGCGCAAGTGGGATGGCGTACAGCTCAGGGTGTCTCGCTACCATCTTCGAGGATGACGACGGCACCTTCGGCTATTGCTATCACGGTGTCGGTGTCGGTGGCAACGCTTTCGAATCCGAGGATGTGACCGGCTTCGGTACAGAGGCGGAAGCGGAAGCGGACGCACGCGCACACTATCAGGCAATGGACTAGCATACGCACTCATTCGACCCGCCGGCGCGGTAGCGCGACCGCCGCGCCACGAGGGTACTGGGAGCCCCGGCACCGGGGCAGGTGGCAGGGACAGGAACAGAAAGGAGAAAGCGATGGCATACAAATATGCGGACAAGATCTACTCACAGGAAGATATTGCCAACCTGGAGAATATCAAGGCCGACCTGGAGACCCGTATCGCGCACGCCACGAATGCGCTGGCGAACCCCGACAGGCTGCGCGAATTGTCCATCAAGGCCCATTGCGGCCCCGGCGAGCTACAGAAACGATGGGGAAAGATACTCGCACAGAGCCAGGCTGAACTCGAACTGGCCCAGGCATTGCTGGAATGACCCCCGCGTTTTCGTGAATGGCCGGGACACTTGCTACACGGAACCAACGCTGGAGGCGGCCATCGTGACAGCCATCGCATACAAGGCAGAAGGCCCGAATTCCCAAGCGGCGATGTACTTCTGCCGGATGGTCGGAATCAACGAGTGGGAAAGATAACCTGCACGAGACAGAGACAAGCCGGGAGTGAGAGTACCGGGAGGAGTTTCAATCTCGGTGGGTGCTCGCCGGGCAGGCCGCAGATGCGAGGGTTCGACTCCCTCCTGGGCACCCACGGGGATTGAAGCACAGGAACCGACCGCACCGGCACCGGGCCGGGAGCGGCAGCCGCAGAGGCCGCAGAGGCGGCGAGAGATGAAAGGAGTAAGAAAATGAAAACCTTACCCAACGGCGTGACCGTTTTCAACGGCACTCCCCACAGCATCCGTTTTTGGCACCCCGACTGGACTGAGCCAATCGAGGTAGATACCGACACCATCATCAGCGCCAGCGTAGAGGAGAGCCCAGTCATTCCCGATGTGGCCTACGGCCACCTGACAGGCACGATTGAGCTTGTCAACACGCGCTATGTTGGCAATGACGAGGCACGCAAGATTGTGGCCGATGCAATGCGTCAGGCAGATGTAGTCATCGGCTCGATCATCGCCGCACAAGCATACCCCGGCGATGTGCTGGCGATGGTTCCAGCCGAGGGCTATGAGCGTGTCCCACCCACTGAGAAGCGGATGCGCCCCGACAAGTTCACGATTTTCTAGGAGAGACCAATGCCCAAGTTCTTTGCCTGGTACGACAACCAGAGCGACCCAACCGGCGTTCCCTTCTGGGAGGGTGCCGGTTGGGTCGAGGCCGAAACGCCGCAAGAGGCGGCGCGGAAGGCCAAGGCGGACGGATGGTGGACGACGGTATGCGTCACGTCGTCCACGGAGACGCCGACTGAGGCGACGATACTGGCAGAAGTCTAGCCCCTGCCGCCACTGTCGCTGTGGCAGTGGCAGTGGCGGCGGGCGGCGACAGGTAATCGTGTCACGATGGAAGGGACGCCTTCCAGGCCCCAGGTTCGACTCCTGGCCCCGCTCACGTCTTTACATAATTCAGCTATCGGAAGTCTAGCCCCCGCCCGCTCTGTGACTGATTCGGTCACAGGGCGCGAGGGGCGTAAGAGAGGAGAACAGATATGGATATCGAGAGCCTGTTAAAGGAAGCCGAGGAGCGGCGTACTCGCGATGCCGAGCGATTCGCGCAGTTGGATGAGGATACCTGCCAACTATGCGGCGCACACGGCGCGGACAAGCGCAGCCTTTTCATAAGCTGCTTCTATGCAATCCAGGAAGTCGTGCCGGAAACCATCGACCTGGCCAATGTGGACGGTCTCAATGATCGCGGGTACTACCTGCGTATTTGCAAGAATTGCCGTGCGCGACTGCTGGCCCATCTGCGCCAGTGGCGGGAGGAGTGCATAGTCCTGCGCGAACTGCCCAAGGACCACGACGGTTACGTGGATGACGACTATATCATCCACGACCCAGACGCCGACATCCCGGTGCGCGTGAACGGCGTCGTCACGTACATGACGCCCAAGCAGTGGGAAGCGTACCGCGCCAGCACCAACTGACCCCGCCCCCGTCGCTGGGGGCGCTGAGACTGCCGCTGTGAGGGCGGCGATAGATGGAAGGAGTAAGGAAATGTACAAGCATAAAGTGATGGTTAATGTAGGGTTGTTGGAGATGCGAAAAAGCCCCAAGGGTTTGGACCTGGCCGACTTCCCCCGGGATACGGAAGCGGTTGAGGTGCAACCTGGCGGTCCATCAAGTCATTGGGGCGCATATCTCCTGGTAGACGGCAAGCGGTATAATTACGCCCCGGTTGCTGCTAGCCGGGTGGGCGGGCACGGTGGCCCCAATGCCGCTGGTGATTGCGGTCACATTGGGACCGCCAGCGACAACACCAACGATTGGCGAAACTGCAAGGGACGCTGTACAATCTGCGGCCAGATGGTATCCTGGTATGTGCCGCACGAGTTCTTTTTCGAACCGGAAACGGTCGCGGCGCAAGCCTAGTCCCCCATCAGCCCCGGCCCCCGACGGTCGGGGCACAGGAACGCCGCCGTCCGCACCGCCACGCGGGACGGGGGCGGCACAGACAATAAGGAGGTAAATCAAATGGCGGAGAAATGGGAAAACTTTGTTACAATCTATGAGCATGCTGGTGCTGACGGGATCAAAATCATCTCAGATGACGACCCATTCTCTTTAGTGCTCGTGGAGTCACGAGACGAGTTGCGCGAACTGATCGCGCGCCTGGAGTACCTGGGCTACGAGCTCGGATGGCTCGACCAGGAAGACGTAGAGGTCGAGCCCGCCCCCGCGGGCGACGGCTGGGCTTTCGTTGAGGCTGGCAGCAGCTATGGCGCTAGGCGCGCCTGGTACGAGGTCGTGGGCAGCGTGCTCGTCCTGCGGGACGAGGGCGACCATGACAACCTGGGGCGTAATCACTCTACATAAACACCCTCACTCTCACCGATTGACAACTGAATACGAAAGCCCCACCCCCACCGGGTGGGGCTTTTTTGTTGCCTACCACCTGCCCGCCCGTGTCCCCTGGTATGCCGATGTACTTTTACACCGGTACGCCAACCTACGCGCCGAACGACCATCCCGTAATTTCGCCGTCCTTGACCCACACCCGCAGTCCCGTCTGCAAGAGCGCCTGGCGCGATTCACGCACCCCGGCCAGCCGCAGCCACCCCGGCTTCAGCCCCGCCGCCGCCAGGTCGCGGAACCGGTGCAGCGCGGCCCGCTGCGCGCTCAAATCCGGCACCGACTGTGCCGCCGCGCTGGCTGCTTCGAGCGCCGCTTCCGCCGCAGCGCGGTCGGCAACCAGCATCTCCATCGCGCGTGCAAACCCCGCATCGGACGCCTGCGATTGCAGCAACAACAGCGCGGCCTCCTGCTCCGCGAGCGCCGCCAGCCGCTTCTGCGCCCGCGCCAGATCCCGCGCCAGTTGCGCGGCGTCGGGCACGTCGGCGGCCAGCATCCTGTCGATGGCCTCGTCCGTCGTCAGCGCCGCCAGCCGGTCCTCGACGTAGCGCTCCACCTCTTCGAGCTGGATGTAATTCGGGTGGCACTCCCCCCGCAGCCGGGCGTTGTTGTGCTTGTTGCAGCGGAAGTAGCGCGTGCCGTGCTGGTTGTGACACGCGCTCATGCGCCACCCGCAGCCGGCGCAGATGACCATCCCCGACAGCGGGGACACCGGCGGCTTGCCCCCGCGAAACGTGCGCCGCCGGTCCCGCTCGCGCAGGACGGCGCGGTAGGTGTCCTCGCTCCAGATGTGCTCGAACCGGTCGGAGGGCTCGTCAGATACGATGTCGCCGTAGCTCACGTAGCCGGCGTACACGTCGTAATGCAGGATGCGCTGCACGGTGGTGAGCGACCAGCGCCCGCCCGTCGGCGCGCGGTACGGCGACCCGCGCAGGCGCACGACGATCTCGGAGATGCTGTGACCGTCCAGGTACAGGCGCGTCATCAGTGCCACCGCCTCGGCCTGCTCCGGTACGACGGTAGCCCCGACGTTGTGACCGGCCTCGTCTCGCACGACCGCGTAGCCATACGGCCATCGGTTTGGGTGCAAGCCGTCCGCGATCCGCTTGCGCACGCCGACCAGGCGGCGGCTCTCGCGCTGGACCCCCTCGACTTGGGCCAGACTGCGCTCAATACCCGACAGGACAATGGCGCTGGCATCGCTGGCGTCGTCGAGCGAATGCGGCATGAAGGCGGAGTACACGTCGACGTCGTGTTCCGCCAGCAGGCCCTCGACCGTGGCGATGAGTGCATCGGTGCGACCGAGCCGGTCGCGGGCTCGGCACCAGAGCGCGGAGAACTTGCCATCTTCGGCATCTTCGATCAACCGTTTGTAGATCGGCATCGCCTCGGCGGCGTCCGTGTACAACACGTACTTGCGCGTGTGACCGGGGACTTTGTACACGGCGGCGACGACGTAGTCGTTCTCGTCGGCCCAGGCGCGACCATCGCGCTCCTGTGACGGCAATGAGTCCTTGTCGATGCGGGCCTGTTGCGGCGACGAGACGGCGCACCAGATGGCGACCCGGCGGTGGGTGTTGTCGGTCATCGGTTGGTTCCTCTGGCGTTGGTTTTTGTTGCAAGGGTGACGATGGTTCGCATTAACCTAACTCAGGTATATGCGAAATGAAACGGGTGAAAACGGACGAAATTCTTAAAATGGTCTGGAACCCCTTGACACATTCACGCAAACGTGATATAATAATCACGAAAACAGGATGGAAGGAGATAGAGATGAAAATCAAGAGGCACCCGAAGGCACCGAAATACTACCAGATCACAGAAGCAACACCAGAAGCCATTACCCGAGCGAATGAACTACCGGCCTGGGGCAAGGTGAAGGGCACCACGATAGTAATGCACCAGAACTTCATCGGGGACTTTGAGAGAATGGCACGACAAGAAACCCGAAACAACACGATAGCACCAAGGATGAAGGACTGGAAAGAACTGGATAAGTGGGCCTGGGCTAACCTCAATAGCGCTCAAGCTGCTGAGTACATCGGCTCACTGCCCGTCCAGGTTTTCAATCGCCGCTTCGCTGGCAAGGCAGCGGCAGAGATTAACGAATACGGAAAGGACTTTTGAAATGAATCTCGACCAGATAAATGCCAAGATAGCAGAATTGAGAGAAGAACAGGCTAAAGTGCAACCCGGCACACCGGGTGGAAACCTGAGACGGTATTTCGAGATCGACGCACAAGTGAACGAACTCCTCGATGCCATAGCACGTCTGACCCCCAAGCCCACACCCCCAACCGATGCACAACTAGCGGCAATGGATTACGTCCTCAGTGACGCATACGATGACGACTAGGAGATTATGATGAATCCCCTCTACGAAGTAATGAACGCGAGTGAAGCGGCCCGACTGTGGGATTTGGACGAGTCCACAGTCAGGCGGGCCATCTGGGACGGACGTATGAAATCCCGCAAGAGCGGTGGCGTCAACCTCGTTACGCAAACCGTGATGCGTGAGAAGTATGGCCCGATGCCAGAACACAATGCAGCCGGTTTCATTGAAGAGTATCTGACCAGGGAAGATGTAACGACCTGGCACGAAGAATGTAGTGCCACCCCTCACGTCGAAACCCTGATGAATGCGGTCGGGGTGGACTGCATTCAGATTTGGGGCCATCCAGACGGCCCTGAGTCCTTGTCAGTGAATCTATGCTAACCCCCCCCTCCCCCCGCGTTTCGCGGGCCGGGGCAGGGGCAGAAACAGGAGCCGTCGCAGTGGCGGCGGAGGAGAGAACAGGAAGGAAGGAGTAAGACAAATGCCGCAGACTTATTCAATGAACAAATACCCCACGCGTGAATCATTGCCGCCTGGGGTATACACTGAGCGAGTGCACAATGAGACTACCACAATCCCCGGCGAAGGCCGCACTTGGCAAAGGTGGGGGAATAGTGTCAGTGATAGCGCCGATACCGTGGGCGTGCCCGCAGCGGAATTTGATAGGTGGGTATTTGAAACCCACAACGAACGTACTTTTTTCGTGTGGTAAATGCCCCCCACGCCCCGCCCACCCCCAGGGCGGGGCTCCCCTTTGTTAACGTGCGCCCCCCGCCCTACTCCCCCCGCAGAAACCGCACGAACTCCACGGCCTGCGCCCGCTCCGGCGCGTCCAGCCCCCGCCACGCCTCGACGAGCCGCCGCTCCTGCTTCTCGTCCCAGCCATCGGGCAGCGGCGACAGCTTGCCGTAGGCGCGCAGGACTTGCTGCTCCGTGACCGTCCCGCCCTGGCGGCTTAGTTCCTCCGCCATCCGCCGCGCCAGTTCCGGCCCCGGCCCCTTCTCGCCGCGTGCGAGATAGTTGGCGTGCGCGGCGGTGCAGCCGATGAGCCGCCCGAAACGGCGTTCGGACCAGCCGCGTGCGTCCAGCTCACGCTTGAGCCAGAACGGCTCCTCGGCGGCGGGTTCCTCCTCCGACCCAGGCCCCTCCCCTTGTATCCCCTCGATCAGTTTCAGCAGGTGAGCGCGCTGCTCCTGTGGCAGCGTCCGCCACACCCGCTCTAATTCCCCGACCAGCTCCCTGGCGCGCTCGTGAAACGCGGCCAGGCTTTCCCCTTCTCCGTTCGTTTGACGCGCCATATATGCACGTCCTCCTTATGATAATTGTGCTTTCCCTAGATGCTACCCGCGCTCACCGGCTGGCGCGATACCCCCCCCCGTCACCCACTCGACCCCGGCGAGGTGGGCCAGCGGGTGCACCAGGATCAGGTGCGCGCTATCGCAGCCGTCCCAGCCGCCGACCCCGACCGGCGCGACGTTCACCAACTGCCAGCCGGCGGCGGTGCGGGCGACGACGTCGTATGCGCCCGGCTCGTGCGCCTCCAACCGCGCCCACACGTGCGGCAGGTGGTCGCGCGGCACCAGCTCGTCCAGGTGGCGGCCCTCGCTACCGGGCCACCCGACCAGCTCGACGAACGCGCAGTTGGCGCACAACACCACGCCGCCGCAATGGACGCAGCAGGCGCACGGGATGAGGTGCACCAACGAGTGCAGCACCCAGCTATCCTGGCGCTCGCAGAAGCGCTCGAATAAGGCCAGGAACTCACGTTCCCTGTCCCCGCTCTCCCCCTCCTCCTCGATCTCGATGGTGCCGGCCATCGCCTGCATTTCTGCCTCCCTTCGCCCGTGCTTCGGCAGTGCGTCAGTCATTAGTTCCACGCAGAGGCTTGCCACAACGTCCCGGCAGTCCTATGCCCGCTCACCAAATTATACTTGAGTATACTTCGATGCGCTCAAATTGTACTTTCGCAGCATAAAGTACAATTTGGAGCCTACCCCCCAACCTGCACCTCCGCCACCTGCCCCAGGCTCACCGCCACGCGCAGATCCAGCCCCGCGACCAGGTCCGCCAGCGCCAGCGCCAGCGACCGCTCGACGGCGCGGGCGTCCACCCACTCGCCGCAGGTCGCGCACCAGTAGCCGTCGGCCACGCGCTCCATCGGCGTGCGGCAGCGGGCGCAGGTGACGGGCACGGGCGGGTCCATCGCTCACTCGCCCGGCGGGCAGCGGTGGTTGGCGATGACCTTGACGGCCACCGCCGCGATGGCGACGATGCCGGCGGCGGTGACCAGGATGATGACGCCAACTATAATAGCCAAAGTTTTCATCTGTCCCCCTACTTCGGTCCCCCGCCCCGCGCGCGGCCTTTCGCCTCCTCCAGCTCGACTAGCGCGCGCATCATCGCCAGCAACCGGTCCTGGTCCTGCTCGCTCAGGAGCCGGAACAGGTGCAGCGCGGTTTCGGCGGTGGTGGTGAGATTCGGCCTGGAAAGCGGAACGCCAGCGCGCCGATATACCTCTTCTACAGGCACCTTGAGGGCTTGCGCGATGACTTGACAAGATTCAGGTTCGGGCTGGCGCTCACCGCTGATCCATCGCGACACTGCTACATGACTCACCCCACAAAGCTGTCCAAATTTGCTCATCGACCAATCGTTGGCCTTGAGCTGTGCTAATAACCAGTCTCCAAAAATCACTGTGTATCTCCGTTGTGGTATCAGATTATTATAACACATGGGCCTGTGCTCGTGGGAACATATCGCGTGCCACCCGGTACGGAAGTATGAACTGTCGTTATTTCCTCGCAATCTATTTAGTTTGACATAACACGTGATTTAACCGTTTAATTCCTAGAAAAACGGCCAATTCCTTGACAGGCCAGGGCGCATCTGGTATAATCTTACCAGGTGGTACACAGAATTAACCGGATGGCAGGAGGTATCTATGAGCGATTTTGCAGCACTCGTCAAACAGATACGCGGAGACAGGTCGATGGCCGAGTTCGCCAATGAGCTTGGCCTGAGCCATGCGGCCATTTCTCGCTATGAGAGCGGTAAGCGCCAGCAGGAACCGGAAGACAGCGCTATCGCCAAGCTGCTCAGTGCAGCCACCCCGGAGCAGGCGCAAGAACTGCTGCGGGCGCTGGGGATGGACGTAGATCAACTGAAGGCAGCCATCCTCGCCAGCAACGGCGTGGCCGACGTGACCCCGACGGCGGTCGGCGGGAACGGGCGCGAAGGAAAGGAGTAGACGATGAGCGCATATCAACGCTTCCAGTTTGACCGCGTAGAAGTGCCGCCGTTCTATACTGTCAAGGACGGAGACAACGGGCACAGGTTACAGCCTGGACAGGTCGTCACGCAAAGCAGCGATCATCATACACCTGGCTGGATTACTGTCGGCTATGTCTCCAAGCAAACCCCACTCGGGCAGGGTACCTATCTCGGATTCCCCCGCAATGAACTGTGCCCCGCCACAGTGGAAGAAGTGCAAACTGCACTTGAGCAAGACCATCCACACGGTGCTAAGTTTCGCCCCCACTGTCTTGAAGCTGCGGATGTATCATTTCACTTAGCGATGGCGAAGGCTTGCGGCAATTGGCTGGCTGACAGCGAATATGCCAAGGGCACACGCCCCATCATCAATGCTACAAGCAAGCAGATAGAGAAAATGCGCGACAGAGCGATGAGACGTCATGCACGTATCCTTTCACAGTGGGACAAGATCATGACCAAGCAAAAGGCGGCCATCCTGGCAAGCATGGGTGCCACTGCCCTTGCAGCGGCCCCCGCCCCCGCCCCCGGCAGCGGGAACGGGAACGGGCGCGAGAAAGGAGCGGCAGATGCCGATGATGCGTGATACCTTCAGCCAACGCTATGTCAAAGATGGTCGTGTGTTTCTCACCAACCTTGACCCCGACCGGGCCTGGGCCATCGAGCAGGCTGCTAAGGAAACGGAGTTCAGGGTCGAGGTCAGGGATAGCATTGGCGACGATGACGGATACGTCGGCGTGTGGACACTCGACCATGGCAAAGACCACGGCCCGTTCTGGGAGCGGTTCGTGGAACTACTCGAACAGGAGGAACCCCGATGATTGAGATTTGCCCCACCTGCGGCGACTCATACGACACCGATGGCGGATGCCACCGCTGCCAGCGCGCCTTCCAGCGCACCGGCGACCGGCTGCGGCTGCGGCGCTGGTTCGCGGAACTGGCGCGGACGCTGTGGCGCATCCGGCTGCTGGCGGCGGTGCGGTCGTGAACGCGCCTGTGGCACCGGCACCGGCGACCGCCACGGTCACTGCGACGGCAACCAGTACTGCGCCGACGACGGTGACGACCGGCGGCCTAGCGGTGACGGTGGCCCGGCTGCTCCAACTGGCGTGTGAAGCGGAATTGTTAAAGAGCGACGACGTACAGGCCAGGCCGAGCGCGCCTAGCGCTGAAACCGTCACGGCCTGATATGGGCCGGCCCCGGCGGGCTAGAGGAGCCAAGCACCGGGGCCAGCGAGTAAAACGGCAGGCAGGC